>MRWG01001465.1_pt1 | contig 15020 bp, 10 predicted proteins | sample 1013341 | NCBI WGS metagenome assembly MRWG01 (sample SAMN06117577, study PRJNA244670) | biofilm metagenome | biome: Water; feature: Cathode Biofilm; material: Biofilm; isolation source: microbial consortium enriched at the cathode of a solar microbial fuel cell | place: USA: District of Columbia ... | reverse complement strand
CGGGCTTTGCGTTCAAATCGCCTATTCCGACTGTGCCACGGCCTAGCGCAGCCAGGCCATGAGTTGAACGTCCATCGCAGAGCATGGCCTCGCCTTCGGCGAGACCATGGCACACCGGGCCGCGCGCAACACCGCCCCACCACCTCAAAACGAAAAACAGGCCGGGGATCGCTCCCCGGCCCGTCGTGCAATCAGCGTGTGTGGATCTCAGCGAATGCTTTGAGCGTCGCGGCGCCGTCGCCTGACGCTCCGGCGAACGGGCGAGACGCCCGTTCCACCGTCAATCGTCACCGATTCAGTTCTCGAAATCGAAATCCTCGGTGACGTTCACGAACGCCGGGGGCGTGAAGGGCTTGCCTTCGCCCGGCATCTTGAAGTCCGGGTCCAGCGTGGGCCACTCGAGCTCAACGCTGTCCGCCGGCATCGCCAGACGCGCATCCCAGTTCACCTTGGCGGCGTTCTCGAACGCGGTCTTCTTCTCATTCAGCATCGCCACCGCCGCGACGCTCATGTCGCGGTACGCGGCCGCCGCGGCCTGGGCCTTGGCCAGACGCGCCTGCTGCTGCGTGTCGGAGAGATACTTCTGCGCGAACGCGCGGTCGCGGTCCGCCTGCACCGACGCGATGCGCGACTCGAAGATCGAGCGCACGTTCTCGTCCTTGGCGTCCGCCGCGGCGAGCTTCGCGTTGATGAACGCATCGGAGATCTGCGACTGGGCGTAGATCGCCGCACGATTCGCGATGTCGCCGCTTTCGGCCGTTTCGCGATTCGCGGCGGCCTGGGCCACCAGACGCTCGACCTCGGCGCGACCGGCCAGCTCCTGCGCGTTCACGAGGTTGCGCAGGTGATCGACGCCCGCCTGAGCGATCTGACGCTCGACGTCGTTCTCGATCTGGATGCTGTTGGACGCGATCTTGGTCTTCTCGGCGAACGTGTCAGAAACCGTGACGGCTTCCTCGTACGTCGCTTCGGCGATCTGCATGAAGCTCTCAGCGGCCTGATCGAGTCGGGCCAACTCCGCATGCAGAATCTGGTTCGCGGAGTTGATCTCCTGACGCATCTGCGCGACGAGCGCGCCCTGCGTGTTCTTGATCGACTCAGCCTCGGCAAGCAGGTTGCGCGTCTGGGCTTCGCCACGACGACGCACCGCGTCACGCTGCGCCTCAAGGGCGCGAACTTCAGCGGCGCCGCCGTTTTCGATCGCTTCGGCATGGGCCAGGAAGCGCGTCGCTTCGGCGTTGTTCTGCTCGAAGATCTTCTGCGCCTTGGCGCGAAGATTGGTGATCTCCGCGAAGACGTCCTTCTTGAAGGCGTCCGCTTCGGAGAGGTTTCGCTTCATTTCAGCTTCAGCCAGACGCAGGGACTTGTCCGCCTTGGTGCGGATCGCGTCGGCCTTTGCCATGGCCTGCTGACCAAAGCCGCTGGCTTCGGCGATCAGGCTGGCGTGCTTGGCCTGCTGCTGCTGGAACCACGCGTCAAGCTTCTGCGTGCGCTCCTGGAACGTCGCGAGGATCGCGCGCTCCTGGGCGTCCGCCTGGGCGCGAACCTTCGTCACCTGAGCGAGGGCGCTCTTGAACTTGGCGACGTGCTCCGGCTCCATGATGGCGGGCTTGGCCGGCACGCTGGGCTGGGCGGGAACGGCGTCATTCGCCGTCACGACCTGCTGCGTGTTCTGACCATTGTTGAACTTCTTGCCGTTGGTAGTCACCGTGCCGTCGGCCTTGCCGGGCAGCTCGGTGGAGCCATTCTTCATCTGCTGCGCGAGCTTGGCGATCATCTCGGCGCGAATCTTGGCGGCGTCCGCCTCGGCCTGCGCCTTGATCTCTTCAAACTGCTTCTCGGCCAGCTCGTTCAGGTGCGCGGCTTCTTCGCGAGCCGCCGTCGCCAGCGCTTCCGCCTGCGACTTGACGAACTCGGCGCGAGCTTCACGCTCGATGCGCTCGGCCTGCGCGTGCTTCACGAAGATCTCAGCGAGACCGTGCTCGCGGAAGCGCTCCGTCGCGGCCTTCTGCTGCTGGTAGTCCGCCTCGGAGATGAGGATGAACTCTTCAGCTTCGGCGCGCATGCGCTCAATCGCGGCTTCGGCTTCCGTGACGGTCGCCTCGGCCTGCTGCATCAACTCGTGATGATTGGCCTGCGCCTGCTCGAACGCGAGGTGCGCGCCCTTGGTCTTGAGGTTGTACTCGTGCTCGACGTCGCGCTCTTCGAGCGACTCCGCCTTCACCAGCAACTCGTGCGACGTCGCCTTGCCCTCTTCCTCCAGCGAGGCAGCCTTCTCACGAAGCATCGTGCTCTCAGCGCTGAGCTGCTCAGTCAGCGACTTGATCTGCTGATTGAGGCCCTTGACCTTTGCCTTGGTCTGCTTGGACAGCGAGTCCGCCTCGACGCGAAGCGACTGCACCTTGCTCTCGGCGCGGGACTCGGTCATGTCCGCGATCTTGACCATCTGCGAGATCTCGGCGAGACCGTTCTGCTCGACGGCGGATCGCTGGCTGAGCATGCGGCCATGCTGCGCCTGCGCCTGATCGAACTCCTTGACGGCCTGCGAGCGCATGGACTCGAACTCGGCCTGACGCTCTTTGATCATCGCTTCGAGCAGGGCGTCGTTCAGACGAGACTTGCTCTCGAACGCGGACTCCTGCGCCGTGACCTGCATGGTCATCTCAGCGATCTTGGCGTCGTAGGCGTCCTGGGCGCCGTCCGCCTCGGCGATCGCGATCTGCTCGTGGCCCATCGCGGCGCGAAGCTCAGCTTCGGCCTGCGCGAGGGCGGCGTTCTCCTGAGCCTGCTGCGCGATGCGGGCCGAGATGGCCTGGGCGCGAAGCGACTGCACATCCGCGGTGGACTGCACGGCTTCGCCGAGCCACAGCGGCGGCAGCTCGACCTGGCCGGCGCGATCCACGTACCACTGCGGGTCGTAGCGACCAATCGTGGCGTTGGGATCGACTTCGGCCGTCGAGCGGCTCGCAAGGTGATTGGAGTACGAACCGTTGTAGCTCGTTCGGTTCGTACCGTTGTAATTTGAACATCCGACGACCGCCGCGGCCAAGCCAGCCACGCACGCCGTCAAGAACACGGGACGGCGGGTCAGTTCGAACCGCTCCGTCTCAACATTCCTGGTTTTCGCGCTCATCCTTCGCTCCTGAAGATCGCTCACACGCTGTCGAGTCATCACGGGACGTCCGCAGAACGGCGAGACGTCCCCCCTCTCGTGAGGCCGGCGGCATGCCGACCGGGCGGATTCATCGACCCGCCCTCCAGCGCGCTGAAGGACCGAAGCGGCGCCGATGGCGCGATCCGCCGAGTCCGAACGGGTTCGCCGCCCTTCAGGCGATGCAACCCGCACAGTCGGCCCGGCGGCCGGGATCGCGGCCGGAGGTCCGCGCCTCTATACTGCTACGTTCCCCCTGATCCGGTGGTCGCCCCGAAGCAAGGGCTGTTCAGCCGCGCGACGACGACCCTGTTCACGCATCACGAGGCCGCGATTGATGAGCGCGCGACTGCCCTTTGTGGGCGGCAACTGGAAGATGAACCTCGACCGCAACGGCGCCGTCGCACTGTCGCGCGCCGTCGCGCAGGACGCGCGCGACCTGAGCGAAATTGAGATCGCCATCTATCCGGCGTTCGTTCATCTGGACGCCGTCAACGCGACGCTCGCACTCGCGAAGTCCAGCGTGCGGATCGGCGCTCAGGACGTTTATCCCGCGCCGGACGGCGCCTTTACCGGCGAAGTCTCGATCGCGATGCTTCGCGACTTCGGCGTCTCGACCGTCACCGTCGGGCACTCCGAGCGGCGACACGTCATTCGCGAGTCCGATGAGCTGATCCGCGAGAAGACCATTGCGGTGCTCGACGCCGGCATGACCTGCGCGCTGTGCGTCGGCGAAACGCTGGATCAGCGCGAAGCCAATACAACAGATGCGGTGAATGAAGCCCAGCTTCGTTCAGCCCTGACAAGCGTGACGCTCAATGATCACGCCTCTCTCGTGGTTGCTTATGAGCCCGTCTGGGCCATCGGCACCGGACGAACCGCCACCCCTGATGATGCGCAGGACGCGCACGCGAAGATTCGCGCCGTGCTTGCGGATGTGTTTGATTCGTCCGCGGCTGAAGCGATACGCATCATTTACGGTGGCTCGGTGAAGCCCGACAACGCGCCGGATCTCTTCCGCCAGCCAGATATTGATGGCGGGTTGATTGGCGGCGCCTCGCTCAAGCCGAATGATTTTCTTGCGATTTGCGCCGCGGCGTCTGACGCACGCCGCGCGGAAGGAGTTTCGACGTGACTGATATGACGCTCGCGGTCGCCCAGTGGGCCGTCGCGACTGGCATCGTGTTTTTCCTGCTGATCTGCGTGACGCTGATCCTGATTGTGCTGATTCAGCGACCACAAGGCGGCGGTCTCGGCGGCGCATTCGGTGGTGGAGCCGCCGGCAGCGGTCAGACCGCGTTCGGCGCCCGCACGGGCGACGTCCTGACCTGGGCGACGATCGGCATCTTCCTGTTGTTCCTGACCGTGGGCGCACTGCTGAACTTCGTGGTGCTGCCGCCTCAGGCGCCGATCGAAGATCAGCTCGTGCCGGCCAGCCAGACAGAAGACGACGTCACGCCCCCGACGGGCACGGACACGCCGCTGGATACGACTGAAGATCTCACGCCCGAAGAGGGTGAGGCGGATGAGCCCGTGGTCAATGATCCGGACGTTGAAGAAGCCGGATCAGAAGACGTCGCCCCCATGCCCGAGCCTGAAGGAATTCCCGGCGAACCTGGAGGCGGCCTGTGATTGAGCTCGCCCTGGCGCGGAGCAACCGTCCGTGATTCGCAGCATGACTGGCTTCGGGGAGGCGAGCGCCGAGAAAGACGGCGTTCATTTCTATCTGGAAGTCCGCAGTCTCAACGCCAAGTACTTCAAGGCGACCATCCGCCTGCCGGACGACCTGCAAGGTCTCGAAGCGGAGCTTGAGCCTGCACTGCGCCGGCGACTGCATCGCGGCTCCATCATGGTGTCCGGCCGATGCACCGACGCCTCCGCTGAAGCCGCGTACGAAATCAATCATCAGGCGCTGGAGCGCTACATCACGCAGATCAAGTCCGCGCCGAGCATGGACGGCGCGGATGTTCGCATTGATGCAGGCGCGCTCATCAATCTTCCCGGTGTGCTTCAGCCCCCCGCGGATGAAGAGGACCGGCTTGCTCGGGCCAGTGAAGCGTTCTCCATGTTGCTGGATCGCGCCTGCTCACAGCTGATCGAGCGCCGCCAGCGCGAAGGCGAGTTGCTTCAGGCTGATCTTGAGTCGCTGCGTCAACTCATCGTTGAGCGACTGTCCGTCATTGAGAAGCGCGCGCCGCTCGTGGTTGATGACTACCAGCAACGGTTGCGCACGCGCATCGACCAGCTTCTCGATGAAGCGAAGATCAAGGTGGATCAGACAGACCTCATCCGTGAGATCGCCGTCTACGCCGAGAAGACCGACATTGCCGAGGAGATCTCCCGCCTGCGGGGCCATCTCGAACAGTTTGGCGAGATGATTTCGCACGATCAGGACGACTCCATCGGGCGAACGCTCGACTTCCTCGCTCAGGAGATGCTCCGCGAGGCGAACACGATGGCCAGCAAGTCGAACGACGTCGAGATTTCTCGGGCCGTCGTCGAGATCAAGGGCGCCATTGACCGCATCAAGGAACAGGTCCAGAACGTCGAATAACGATCATTCGCGGCGATGGGCAGGGCCACCGGTACAATTCGGCGGAGATGAGCCTGCTCGCCCAGGGAGATTCGTAATGCGACGACATGTTCGAGCCATTCCCGCCGCGATGGTCCTGACGGTGTGGGGCGGGCACATGGTGGCGGCGCAGCCGGCGACGGACGTGCCGGCGCTGGTCGATCAACTGGACGCCGCCACGCTAGAAGCGCGTGAACGCGCGACTCAATCGCTTTCAGAGCTTGAGCTTACCTTCGATGCATTGCGCCGCGCCGGCGTTGACTTCGAAACACTCACGGCGGAGCAGCGGTCGAGGCTCGACCACATCCTGCTCGAACAGTTCAAGCGCACCCCCCGGGCCGGGCTTGGGGTGCAGTTCGATCAGAACTTTGTGCAGGGCGGCGTTCGTCTCGCGGCGGTGGTCGATGACTTCCCTGCATCGACCGTGCTTCAAGGCGGCGACGTCGTTGCTCGCGTTGAAGGCATCGACCTTGGCGCGTACGTCTCGCGCGAAGGCTGGCAAACGCTTCGTCACCAGATCCTGTCATTCCATCCGGGCGAATCCATGGATGTCATGGTGCGTCGGGCCGGACGAACCATGCGCGTGCAAGTGCCCCTGGGAAGCTATGTGGACCTGGTCAACGCGCAGCCGCTGACAGAGTCTGATTACGCGGCGGCGTGGTCCGTCCGGCGCAATCGACTTGGCGTTGACATGCGCACGGCTGATCGTGTCGGGGCGCCGCGCGTCGCGGGCGCATGGACGCCCATGACGCCGCTGGACCGGTCCCGCTACGAGCCTTCGCATGATGTCATCGCCGGCGGGTCGCCCGGCGCTCGCCCGACGGTGGCGCTGGAGCAAATCGCGCAGGACGCCCGCCGCGCCAACAGCAACTCACGCATCATCGTTGGCCGACAGAATGATCCCCGCGTTCGCGTGCGGCCTGTGCAGCCGAACGCGCCGCTGCAAGGCGTCGAAGCACAGCGTGCGCTTCTGCTGCAACAAATCGTGCAATGGGAAGCGAACCGCAACAACGCGCGGCAAAAGGCGGCGGATCCGTCACTGCCCGAGCCGCAACGGTCCTTCTGGGCGGAGCAACTGCAGAACGCAGAATTGCAACTCGCCGCGCTGCTCGAAGCGATGCGCGCGCTTGACGACGACCAGTAGAAAAAACAGTGATGTGTGTTACGTCGCGACGATGTTCACGAGTCGGCCCGGCACGACAATGACCTTTCGAACGGTCTTGCCCTCGAGAAACTTTGTGACCTGCGGGTCCGCGAGCGCCGTGGCTTCGATTGATTTTTGATCCGCGTCCGCGGCGACGAGGATTCGGCCGCGCACTTTCCCCAGAATCTGCACGGCGATCTCGACTTCATCCTCCACCAACAGCGATTCATCCGCTTCGGGGAAGGGCACGCGCATCACGCTGTCCACATCATGACCGAGGCGGCGCCACAACTCATCCGCAATATGCGGCGTGAAGGGCGCCAGCATCAGCGTGATCGCTTCGGCCGCTTCGCGCGGGCAGGCGCCATTGGACGCCACCGATGTGAGATGATTGTTCAGCTCATTCAGTTTGGCGATGGCCGTATTGAATTGAAGCTGCGCACAGTCGGCGCGGACGCCGGCGATAGTCTTGTGCACCGCACGGCGTGTCTCGTCTGGCGCTGCGTCTTCCGACACTCGGACGTTGCCGCTCTCTTCATCAACGATGTTGCGCCACACCTTCTGCAGGAATCGGTGCATGCCGATGATGTCGCGCGGATTCCACGGCTTGGATTGCTCCAAGGGTCCCATGTACATCTCGTACAGGCGAAGGGTGTCGGCGCCGTAGTTCTCGCAGATTTCATCGGGCGTGATCGAGTTCTTCAGGCTCTTGCCCATCTTGCCGAATTCGCGTTTGACCGGCTCGCCTTCAAAGAAGAAGTCGCCGCCGCGCTCTTCGACTGAATAGGCATCCACGTAGAAACCGCGCTCATCCGTGAATGCGGGCGCCTGGATATAGCCCTGATTGAACAACTTCTGGAACGGCTCCACTGTTGAAACCTGACCGAGATCAAACAGGACCTTGTGCCAGAAACGGGCGTACAGCAGGTGAAGCACGGCGTGTTCAACACCGCCGACGTACAAATCGACGCCGCCCTTTTCATCGCTGTTGGCTGGCGCATCGCCGCGCATCCAATAGCGCTCCACCTGCGGATCGCAAAAGCGTTCCTGATTCGTTGGATCGAGGTAACGCAGGTAGTACCAGCATGACCCTGCCCACTGCGGCATCGTGTTGAGTTCGCGTCGATACGTCTTGACGCCGTCGCCCAGATCAAGCTCGACATCCACCCAGTCGCTGGCGCGACCGAGTGGCGGTCGCGGCGGCGCATCGGGGTCATCACTCGCCTGCGGCGCGAAGTCCTCCAGTTCCGGCAATTGCACGGGCAACATGGAGTCAGGCACAGCATTCGGCAGGCCGTGCTCATCGAACACAATCGGGAACGGCTCGCCCCAGTAACGCTGGCGGCTGAACAACCAGTCGCGCAGCTTGTACGTCACGGCGACCTCGCCAATGCCCTGTTTGGCGATCCACTCACCGATCACTCGCTTGGCTTCTTCAGTGCGCAACCCGTTGATCGGTGCTGAATTCACCGCAACGCCGGGATCGGTGTACGGCGTGCCGCGCGTCGCCCACAACGAGCCGGTCTCGAAGATCCGCTTGGCGTCTTCGAATCCCATGCCGATGATGTCGCTGAGCGTCTCAATCCACTCTGCCTGAACAGCGCCGCGTCGATCCGTGCCGTCTCGCCGTTCTGTCGTCGGAATCGCCGCCAGCGCTTCTTCTGTTCGTTGCGGCGATGGCGATCGCTTCGTCAGGACTTTCTCAAAGTGCGCTTCAAACGTAGACGCGTCATACGAGGTCGATGTCGCCAGCGCGACAAAGTCCGCCAGCGCGAGATCCCACCCGTGTTGCCACGCCTCGTCGCCGGTTGCGCGATGCATGAACCACGCGACCGCCGCGATCGGCGACGGGTACACCACATCCCCAATCGGGATGTCGAACGCGGACGCAAAATCGAAGTCGCGGTCATCGTGCGCCGGCACCGCCATGATCGCGCCGGTGCCGTAGCCCATCAGCACATAGTCCGCGATGAAGATCGGGATGCGCTCGCCGCTCGCCGGGTTGATGGCGAACGCGCCGGTGAAAACGCCGGTCTTGTCTTTGGTCTCCGCCTGCCGCTGGATGTCCGTCTTCGCGGCGGCTTCCGCCCGGTACGCGCGGATGGCTGCGGCGGGCGAGTCGTGTCCGCCCGTCCACGCCTTCGAGACGCCGGAGGGCCAGGCGTTTGGCGCGATGTCATCCACCAATGGGTGCTCCGGCGCCAGCACCATGTATGACGCGCCGAAGACCGTGTCCGGGCGCGTGGTGAACACGCGAATCGGCGCATCAGCCACGCCCTCAATCGGGAAGATCAGATGCGCGCCTTCGCTGCGGCCGATCCAGTTCCGCTGCATCAGCTTCACCGGCTCGGGCCAGTCCACGAGGTCAAGGTCATTGAGCAACCGGTCGGCATACGACGTGATGCGCATCACCCACTGTTTCAGGGGTCGTCGATAGACCGGATGGTTGCCGCGCTCGCTCTTGCCGTCTGCGGTCACTTCTTCGTTCGCGAGCACCGTCCCCAGCGCGGGGCACCAGTTCACCGGCTGCTCGCTCTGATACGCGAGGCGATACGAGTTCACGACCTGGCGGCGGGTGAGGTCATCCAGGTCGGCCCACGCCTTGTTGTCTGGATTGGCGTCGCTTTCCGGCGCCTTCTTCCCTGATTCAAACGCCTGGATCAGCTCATCAATCGGGCGCGCGCGATCCTGAGATTCGTCGTACCACGCATTGAAGATCTGGAGAAAGATCCATTGCGTCCATCGGTAGAACGACACGTCCGTCGTCGCGACGCTGCGCCGGTCATCGTGCGCGAGGCCGAGGCGCTTCAACTGGCTGCGCATGGATTCGATATTGCGCTCGGTCGTGATGCGCGGATGCGTGCCGGTTTGAACCGCATACTGCTCCGCGGGGAGCCCGAACGCGTCGTACCCCATCGCATGAAGGACGTTGTGCCCGGTCATGCGCTTGAATCGCGCGAAGATGTCAGTCGCGATGTACCCCAGCGGATGGCCGACGTGCAGCCCCGCGCCGCTCGGGTACGGGAACATGTCCAGCACGAAGAGCTTGGGGAGCCCTTCGACGCGGCTGAACCCATCGGAGAGCTCGCCCGTGGGATTCGGTGCCTGAAACACGCCAGTCTCTTCCCAGCGACGCTGCCATTCAGCCTCAATGCGATTCGCCAGATCGGCCGTGTACCGATGCGGCGGGGTCGCTGGACCATCGGACGATGCCCGGGGCGATTCGGCTTGGGTGCGCTGCGTCATGACGCAAAAGTGTAGCGACCGCGCCGCTCACGCCGAACTGGCGCGCGCGGCGCGGTCGCCACGGAAATCCACACGATTCGCGGCTCTCGCCGTTCACCGAATCGATACTGTCGAAGTTGTTCAGTCTTCTTCCGGCGTCACCGGGGACACACGGTCAGCCAAGGCGCGAATCTCACGGAGCGCAATGCCGATGCGGTCCAGCAGAATGCGCGACTCCTCGTTCGCCGTATTGACAGACGGTCGGGCCGCGTCGATCGACCCGCGGTTGAGATCCACATTCAGGAATGCACTGATGTCGTGGAGCTTCGCAATCAGCGGGTCATACGACTCGCGGACGGAGTTGAAGGTCGAATCCAGCTTTTCGAACTGCTGAATCGCGTTATTGCGGCGATCGCGGCCGAGGTCGCGAATCTCATCGCTGGACACGGTGTCGAGCCGGATTTCCCACTCGTCGAGGAACGCCTGACGGCGCTTCTCGAAATCCTTGCGGGCGTTGCCGGCGCGATCGGCCGCTCGCTCGAGCTTGCCAATCTCGTTCACGAACTGATCGTACGGACGACGCAGATCGCCCGTTGACGCCATCAGCGTCGAAAGGGACGCCATCGTGGTTTCCACCTGGCGGCCGCCATCCTCCAACGTCGAAGCGAGCGACTCCAGCGATGTCGTCGCGCTTGTGGTCTTCTTGTAACCCTTGTTTCCGGAGCAGCCCATCGCGACGACCAAGGTCATGGACGCGGCGCAGAGCGCGGCGGCTCTCATCACGGTTCTGAAGCGAAGCATCACTATCCCCTCTCGGTTCATGAATGTGGCCGCCACCGTCGGCGCGCCTGTGGAGGGGCATCGTCCGAAAACATGCGCGTAAGGTCAAGTCCCCAGGAACGAGGAACCGTCAAACGTCACGACTGCAGCGATGCGAGATGCTTCTTGGCTTCGCCCACGAGGTAGAAGGACCCCGTCACGCAGATCAGGTCCTCACGACCCACCGCCTGGGCGGCCGTCGTCAACGCTTCAGGGAGCGTCTCCTCGATCTGCGACATTTTGCCGCTGATCTCCGAGAACTGTCGCTGGAGATCGTGCGGATCAATCGCGCGTGGATTCCCGCGAGCGCGGGTGAAGATGATTTTGTCGGCGCCGAGCGCAATGTGCTCTAGCATGCCGGCGATGTCCTTGTCTTCGCTGCAGCCAAAGACGACCACCATCGAGTCATACGGCACATGGGCGCCAATGGAGCGCATCAGGGCCTTGATGCTGGACGCGTTGTGCGCGCCATCGAGCAGGACTCGCGGGGTCTGGAACGCGAGTTCCATGCGCCCGGGAATGGACAGCCCTTCAAGCCCCTGAATCACCTTAGTCTCGGGCGTTTCGAAGCCGAGGCCGCGCAGTCGGTCAAGCACCGCCAGCGCGAGTCCGCAGTTGAGCGCCTGATGCTCGCCCGGCAGCGGCACGACGAGATGCTCGAACGCGCTGCGATCGGTGTTCAAACAGACGCACGTGTGCGGTCCGTACTTCGGTGTCGCTTCGAAGCGGTAGCTGAAGTCGATGTCTTTGCCGACGGTTTCGATCGTGGCGCCGCAGGCTTCGGCGATTTCGTTCATCGCTTCAAGAGCGCTCGGCTCCTGCTCAATCGTGATGGCCGGCACGCCCTTCTTGAGAATGCCCGCCTTCTCGCGAGCAATCTCCGGAAGCGTCGAGCCAAGCACATCCGTGTGATCGACGCTCACCTGCGTAATGGCGACGACATCCGGATGGATGATGTTGGTCGCATCGAGCCGCCCGCCGAGGCCGCATTCGATCACGGCGATGTCCACCGCCTGATCGGCGAAGTGCTTCAGCGCGAGGGCCGTGAGCAATTCGAAGTACGTCGGCGGACCGTGTCGCTTCTCGACCTTGGCCGCGGCTTCCGCGCATGACTGCATGGCCTTGGCGAATGCGGGGTAGGTGATCATCTCACCGCCGACGCGGATTCGCTCGCGAACGTCCACGAGATGCGGGCTGGTGTACAGACCGACCGTGTAGCCGCACGCGCCGAGGGCGGAGGAGACCATCTCGCAGACGGACCCTTTCCCCTTGGTCCCGGCGACGTGAACGATGCGAAGGTCGTTCTGGGGGTCGCCAAGGGCCTTGACGAGGGCCTTCATCCGGTCCAGCTTGAATTCCGTTTTGCGAAGCCGCGAAACGCGGGTGCGTTCCAGGTCGAGGCGCCCCTCGATCAGGTACTTCAGCGCGGCGGTGTAATTCGAAATGTCCGGAGCGGCGCCCTTCTCCTTCGATGGCGCGGAGGTCGCGCCCCGCTTCTTGGTCGATTTCTTGCGGGTTCTGGACGCGGTTGATGCTGTCTTGCTCATGGGCGAGCGAAGGATATCAGGTTCCGATGAAGAAACCAAAAGCTGACGCCATGTATTCGTGTAAGTATTTTATTGGAGCAAGCTTACGATATGAGCAAACGCTTACTTAATTGCAGGATTCTTGCTCTGCCGCGACTCACGCGGTGGCCGGAGCCCCAAGCAGGCCCGCAGCGTCCAGGAGGGCCCCGATCTGCTCGACCGACCCAGATGACGCCGGCGCGAGTGGCAGCCGCAGGGCGCCGCCATCGCGCCCCAGCATTCGCATCGCCGTCTTGACCCCCACCGGGTTCGGCTCGAGCGACAGCAGGCTCTTGGCGAGGCCGTAAAGGGCGTTGTGCTCGACCTGAGCCGCGGCGAAATCGCCAGCCATCGCGAGATCCACCATCTTGCGAACCCGATCCGGCGCGAGGTTGGAGATGACCGAGACCACGCCCACGCCGCCCACGCTGATGATGGGCAGTGTCAGCGGATCATCACCGGACAGCACATCGACATCCGGGCAGGCCTGAATCGTCTCGCTCGCGTGCGCGACAGAGCCGGTCGCTTCCTTAACGGCGACGATGTTGGGATGGGCAGCAAGCCGCGCGACGGTTTCGACCGTGAGCCCAGCCGCCGAGCGCCCGGGGATGTTGTAGACCATCACGCCAATGTCCGCGGCGTCGGCCACCGCCATGAAGTGGCGATACATCCCTTCCTGATTCGGCTTGTTGTAGTACGGCGTAACCGAGAGTGTGTAGTCCGCGCCCGCGCTCGTCGCGAACTTCTGCATCTCGACCGCGTGCGCCGTGTTGTTGCTGCCGGCGCCGGCGATGACCGTCAGACCAAGCCGATGGCCATGCTCGATGCCGAGCTCAATCACGCGCTTCTGCTCATCGCCCGAAAGCGTCGGCGACTCACCCGTCGTGCCGACGGGAACGATGCCGTTGACGCCTTTCTCACCCGAAGGCGGATTCGCCTGAAACTCGATCTGCTCGATGAGACGAGCCTCATCGACGCGCGAGCCGTCAGCGGTGAAGGGCGTGACAATGGCGGTGAAGACGCCGCGGAGATTGGACATGGTTTAGGCCTGCAAGCGTGGTGAGCGTTTTCTTGAGCGACGGATCGATCAACATTGTATGCGGGCGGGAGTGAGGGATCGAGGGATCGAGGGATCAAGGGATCAAGGGATCAAGGGATCAAGGGATTCGAAAGATCCAATGCGGAGCGAGTCTCGCCCCGAAGGGGCGACTGGATTCTTGCCACGGGTGAAGCGAAGCGCAACCCGTGGAAAACGCACATCAAGACACATGCAGCCCCAACGGGGCGACCAGCGTCAACATTTCCCGACGCCTACTGCGGCGCCATCGCAAAATCGTGATCTCCATCCCCGGCAAAGTTACGGATTCCCCGCGAAAACCCAATGCCAAATTGCGACAACTCCTGCGATCCACGGAAGCAAGATGACCATGACGACCGCCGCGACGATGAGATAGGTTCTGGCACTCGTTGGCTTATCGACTTGCGGCGCCTGTTTCAGTTCATCAAGTATTTCATTTGTTCCCCACCGAAGCACTCGATATCGGTCCTCAAACGGCGCGACTAACTCAACTCTGTTTGCACTCCAACAGACTCCTGCACCCTCGAATTGATCACTGCGACCAGCTGCTTTTGGTGCGAATACGAGAGCATGGTTCAGCAGACATACACCCAAGATTGAGAGTCCGGCGGCGTTTCCGAGGATCGCGACGCCGTCCTCTCCGCATGGCTCTAATGCCACATACGGCTTGCTCTTCTTAAAATTCACGACATTCACTATTTCAGATTCGAGGGACGTCAATCGCTCCTGCAAGTCCGCCGAAATCGAAGGAATGCTCTCCGGTCTTCGCATTGATGAGTCCTTGCAGCAGAATCGACAGCTCGCAGGAAGGTCGCGAATGACTATGAGTCGCGAACAATCGACGCGAGCTCAATCAGTCGTTTCATTTCCCGCACCGCCTCGCGCAACCCCGTATACACAGCGCGGCTCACCATCGAATGGCCAATGTGCAATTCCGCAATGCCAGTCATCGCCGCGATCGGCTGCACGTTGTGATAATTCAGTCCGTGGCCTGCATTGAAGCGCATGCCGCGCTCGATGATGCGCAAACCCGCGTCCGCAATCGCGTCGCGCTCGCGTTTCAACCCTTCGTGCAGAAAGTCCCCGCCGGTGTGCGCGAAGATGTGCGCATATGGCCCGGTGTGAATTTCGCACGCGTTGAAGCCACACTCAGCTGCGGCGTCAATCTGCTCGACGTCATGCTCAATAAACGCGCTCGTCACCATGCCCGCGTCTTCGAGCGCCGTGACGACGTCCTTCATGCGTGAGAGCTGCCCGGCGACATCCAGACCGCCTTCGGTGGTGATCTCCGCGCGCCCCTCAGGCACGAGCGTCACCATGTGCGGCTGCACATCGCGCGCGATCCGCACCATTTCATTCGTCGCGGCCATTTCGAGATTGAGCTTCACGCCAACGAACGGGCGAAGGCGCGCGACGTCGTCATCCACCACGTGCCGCCGGTCTTCGCGCAGGTGAACCGTGATGCA
>MRWG01001464.1_pt1 | contig 15023 bp, 13 predicted proteins | sample 1013341 | NCBI WGS metagenome assembly MRWG01 (sample SAMN06117577, study PRJNA244670) | biofilm metagenome | biome: Water; feature: Cathode Biofilm; material: Biofilm; isolation source: microbial consortium enriched at the cathode of a solar microbial fuel cell | place: USA: District of Columbia ... | reverse complement strand
GCCGCCGCGTGCCCGGTCTTGCCGGAGGCCGACGGCCACAGTCGCGCGGACCGGCATAGTATCGCCTTTCGACTGGAGCCATCGCCGCCGCTGCTTGGCCAACCATTTGCCGTTGTAGCCCAGGTCTGCGGCCCGGATGGCCCGGCCGCCGGCCCGCTCGAAATCGACGCTGACATGCCGGAGCATCGTCACGGTATGAACTATCGGCCGGAGATGCTTCGCATCGGCGACGGGCGCTGGCGGGCGGAGGGGCTGCTGTTCCATATGCCGGGATTCTGGCGGCTCCGCTTCGAACTCGGACGGGAGCAGGGGCCGCCGGTGCGGATCGACGTCCCGATGTCCGCGCCGTGATGTTGCGGCTGGCGATCCTCCTGGCGCTGCTCGCGCCCGTCGGCGCGGCCGCCGATACTGCGTTCTCCGAGCGGGAGCGCCAGGCGATCATGGCGCATGGCCCCTGGCCGCCGCCGATGCGCCCCGACCCCAGCAATAAGTGGTCCGGCAGTCCTGCGGTCGTGCTGTTCGGCGAAACGCTCTTCCACGACGCCCGCCTGTCGGGGACGGGCGACGTCGCTTGCGCGACCTGTCATGATCCGGCGCGCGCGTTCGCCGACGGCCGTCGGATCGCGATGTCCGCGGCGGGGGACGGACGCAAACTCTTCCGGAATACACAATCGCTCTGGAACGTTCGCTTCAATCGCTGGTTCGGCTGGGGCGGCGCCGTCGATACGCTCTGGGGCGCCAGCATCCGGCCGATCCTGGCGTCGGACGAGATGGCCGGAGACAGCGGTCGGACGCGGCGCCTGCTGACCGCCGATGCGCGCCTCGGCGCACTTTATGAAGCGGCGTTCGATCGCCGGCCCGAGATGGCCAACGAGATCGATCTCGTCGTCAATGTCGGCAAGGCGCTTGCGGCCTACCAGGAAACCCTCGTTTCGCCCCGGAGCGCGTTCGACCGGTTCCGTGACGCCCTCGCGACGGGGGACGCGGCCGGGATCGAGGCCTATCCGGCGGCCGCGAAGCGCGGGCTTCGCATGTTCGTCGGCCGCGGCCGCTGCAATCTCTGTCATGTCGGCGCACTTTTCACACATGGCGAGTTCGAGGATGCGGGCGTTCCCTATTTCATCGGCCCCGGCAAGGTCGATCCGGGCCGGCATGCCGGCCTGAAGGCGTTCGCACAATCGGATTTTCGTGGCGACGGGCGGTATTCCGACGCGCCGGACAGTCCCGCCGCGCGGCTCGCCGCCGCCGTGCTCATGCCGCACCGGGACTTCGGCGCTTTTCGCGTGCCCTCGCTGCGCCGCGTCGCCTTGACCGCGCCCTACATGCATGACGGCAGCCTCGCGACGCTGGAAGACGTGGTGCGGCATTATTCGGAACTGGACGAGGCGCGCCTGCATGCGGACGGCGCGGCGATCCTGAGGCCGCTGCGGTTGTCGGACCGGGAGGCGGCGGACCTGGCTGCGTTTCTGCGATCGTTATGAGACCGCGGGAAGATTGCGTCCGCCGCCGATCCGTTGCACTTTCCGCCTGCCGGGGGACGGCCCGTCCGGGCAAGGTCCCGACATGGCGGATTTCGGGCCTCGAATCGGGCCCAGGGCACTAGGGGCGCGCGATGAGCATTCTGAGCGACGCCGGCCGCAAGCACGTGCAGGACATCGCAAGTCGCTACGGCGTCAGCGCCGATGCGGTCGAACATCTTCTCCTGGCCGTCGTCGCCGGGCACGGCACGCAGGCGCAGTTCAACCATCCGGACATCGGCGGCATGGGCCAGTGGTCGCAGGGCGGCATGACGATGGTCGGCGACATGTTCAACAATGCCCTGAAGGCGCAGGTGGACGGCGTCTGTTCGGAGTTGAGCGCGCTCATTCAGGCGGGCGGCATGCTCCGTCCGACATCGAGCCAGTCGCAATCCCAGTCGCAGGGCGGGAGCGGCGTCAGCCTGTTCGTGCCGGGTTCCGGCGCCGGCGGCGCCTGGTGGCCGGAGGAACTCGGCCAGCCGGCTTCGACGGGCGCGCAGAACAACATGCGCTATGCCTATTTTCCGGCGGAGCGCCGGCTCGCGATCGACGTGGGCGGTCGCGTGACCGTCTACGATTCCAAGGACCACCAGATCGGCGGCTTCTCGCAGCAGCAGAGCGGCGACCAGTCCCTGACCTTCACGTCGCAGTATGGCGTGGTGCCGGTCTCCTCCCTGGAGGTCGTCCGGCCGAAGTCCGAGACGGCCGCAGCGCCGTCGCCGCGACCGGAGCCGCCGGCGCCCGAGGCCGAACCGAGGCGCGAGCCGGAACCTCCGCCAGCGCACGTCGCCGCGGCGCCCGCGCCGGCCCCGCCGCCGTTCGAAGAACCGCCCGCGGTCGAACGTCCTCGCGCCGCCGCCGGGTCGGACGACGACATCTTCGCCAAGATCGAACGGCTGGCGGCCCTGCACGACAAGGGCATCCTGACCGACAAGGAGTTCGAGGCGAAGAAGGCCGACCTGCTCGACCGGCTTTAGTCGTCCGCGCCGTAGAGCGTGCTTTCGACGCCGTAGTAGTTGTTCCAGGCGAACCAGTAGCCGAGGCGGCCGGCCACGCGGGGGAGGCGGGCGCCGTCGGGACCGGTCAGCGCGTCCTCCGTGACCAGCCATTCGCCCCCGGTAGTCTTGAGGACTCCGGGGCGATCGGTCGCCATGAAGGTGCGGTCGCCGCGCGCATAGGCGCGGACGGTCCGGGTCGCGGCGTCGCCGACCAGGACGAGGTTCTGGACGCCGACCGCGTCGTTGATGACCGGTTCGTTCGCGAACGCCGCGACCGGCCAGGCCCTGGCCGCGCCGACGCCCAGCACGCCGAAGACGAAGTCCTTCCGCTTCGCCACGCTCTCGTCGCCGACGATCGCCGGAAACATCAGGTCGGGGCTCGCGAAATACTCCCGGTAGACGACGCCGGAGCCGTAGTCGCGGTCGTATCCGGTTTCGAGCGACAGAACCTGCGTGTCGGGATGGAGGCGCTTCCAATCCGCCCAGGCCATGGTGGCGACCGGGCGGATCTTGAGTTCGATGCCCGAGCCGCGCAGCGGCCCCATGACCGGCTTGCCGGTGAACTGGTTCCAGAGGCTGTCGGTCTCCCGGTCGAACATCAGCTTGTTGGACCGGTAGAGGAAGCCGGACGAGCCGAAAACGAGCGGCGCCGCCCGGCCCTCGATCTGGGTCTCGTAGAGGATCGCGGCGCCGCAGAGCGTGCAGTAGGCGAGGGCCACGGGCACGCCGCCGATGGTCTCGTTGAACATCTCGTGCCAGCCCATGATGCGAAGCGGGTAGGCGCGGGCGTCGCCATTGATCTCGATGCCGAAGACGAGGTCGTCGTCCTTGAGGTAGGCGGCGTCGCCGACCGGGATAAGCTTCGGGTCGTCGAGCGCGGGGATGCCGTCGACGCGCACGCCGCCCCAGACGATCTCCTCCAGGCGGATGTCCATGTTCTCCGGCAGGCTGCGCTCGCCGCCGAGGAAGCGCATGAACGCCGGGTCGATACGGGAGAGCACTTCGAGCTTGATGTCTCGGTAGCTCGGATGCGCGGGGTATTCCGGATGCGCCTCGATCCAGGTCATCAGGCCGCCCCAGTCGAGGATCGGCTCGCCGGCGATGCCGCTCGCGCCTTCGATGATGAGCGGGTCGAGGCGCCGGTAGCGCATCGCGAGGGCGAGGGCGGGCAGCGTTTCCTTGCCGCCGCCGGCGCGCAGGCGCGCGATCGCGGCGTCGGAATCGAGCGGCGGCGCGAACACGACCTCCCGGCTGGCGCGCGCCGTTTCTTCGTCCGACAACTGCGCCGCGTCGGCGGTCGTCGCGAGGCCGAGCGCGAGCAGCGCTGCGAGGAAAAGGCGGGTCGGCATGGCGTCGCTCCCGGTCATGCTGCCGGACATATTGGCGGACGCGGCGTCCGTTGCGCGTCACAAGGGCGTCACAAGACCGTCAGTAGGCGAGGTTCAGGATCTCCATCACCTGGTCGGCCGTCCGGATCGGCTTCGGGTTGGAGAACGTCCAGTCGTCGAGCAGGCAGTTCTCCGCGAGTTGCGGCAGCTGGTTCTGCGAGACGCCGACTTCGCGGAGCGTGCGCGGCATGCCGAGGCCCGAGATGAAGCCGTCGACGACTTCCGACGCCGGCTTGCCGGGCGCGCCGAGCGCCGCCGATATCTCCGCCTGCCGCGCGCCGTTCACGCTGGCGTTCCACTCGAGGACATAGGGCAGCATCACGCAGGAGGTGTGGCCGTGCGGCACGTCCGCGCTGCCGCCGAGGATGTGACCGATGGCGTGGCTGGCGCCGAGCCGGGCGCCGGTCACGACGCCGGTCATCGAATGCCAGGCGCCGATCAGGCATTTCAGCCGGGCGTCCATGTCCGCCGGATCGGCCTTCACGCGCGGCAGGCCCTCGCCCAACAGGCGAAGCGCCTGCAGCATCGGGCCGTCCAGATAGTCGTTCGCGTCGATCGAAAGAAACGTCTCGACGGCATGGTCGAGCGCGCGCACTCCGGTCGACAGGAACAGCCATTCTGGCGTGTGGCGGGTGATCGCCGGGTCGAGGATGACGGTCGCGGGCGCCAGGCCGGGGCTGACATAGCTCTGCTTCAGCTTGACCCGCGTGTCGGTGATCCCGGCGCGGGCGTTGAACTCGCCGCCGGAAAGCGTCGTCGGCACGCAGATCAGCGGCATGTCGGGCGGCTCGTATTGCGGGAAGTGGCGCACGCCCGTCTCGTCGACACGGGTGCGGAACGCCTCCATGCCGTCGACATCCGTGATGTCGTGCTTCAGGCAGATCGTGACCGCCTTGCCGCCGTCCGTCGCCGAGCCGCCCCCAACGGTCGCCAGCAGGTCGGCGCCTGCGTCGCGCGCCGCGGCGGCGCAGGCGACGACCGCGTCGCGCGGGCTGTGCGCCGGCATATGGTCAAAGCGCCCGGCGTAGCGGGGTCCCAGCGCTTCGGCGATCCGGTCGATCTCCGGCGTTTCGCGGTTGAGCGTCCGGCTCGCCAGCAGAAAGACACGTTCGGCGCCTCGCGTCTCGGCCTCCCGCGCCAGCGCCTCGGCCGCGGGTTCGCCGAAGACGACCCGCTCCATCTTCGTGAAGTTGATCCTGCCGCGCTGCATTTCGGCCGCTCCCCCCAATGTTTCGGCGCGGATACCACCCCCGCGCCGCTTGGTATAGGCTTCGCCGTAAAAGTGCGTGGGAGAGGAGACCGGCGATGGATTTTGGCGTCTTCAACCTGTTGCAGCATCGCGACCGGAGCATTCCGCCCCTCCAGGTCATCCACGAGGCCATGGAGCACGTGACGCTCGCCGAGGATCTCGGCTTCAGCCGCGTCTGGTTCGCGGAGCATCACTTCTCCAACTACAGCCTCTGCCCGTCGCCGCTGATCATGTGCGCACAGGCGGCCGCGAAGACGGAGCGTATTCGCGTCGGCAGCGCGGTCCTCATCCTGCCGCTGCATGCGCCGGCCCGCGTGATCGCCGAGATCGCGCTGGTCGACGCGCTCTCCGGCGGCCGTCTCGACGTCGGCGTGGGCAGCGGCTACCAGAATTACGAATTCCAGCGTTTTGGCGCCGACATCTCGAAGAACAAGCTGATGTTCAACGAGATCCTCGACATGATCGACCGGGGCCTGCGCGAGCCGACCTTCTCCTATGCCGGCGAGCACTTCACCCTGCCGCAGACGGCGATCAACGTCCGCCCCGTGCAGCAGCCGCGCCCGCCGATCTGGATCGCCGGCGCCGATCCCAACAGCCACCGGCGCTGCGCCCGCGACGGCTTCGTGCCGTTCATCTCGGGCGGCATCGGCAGCGCTGCGGCCGTCCGCCGGGTGCGCGACCAGGTGGAGGAGTGCTATCGGGCCGAGGGCAAGGATCCCACGAACATTCCGCTCGGCGTGCTGCGGTTCGCCTGCGTCAGCGACGATCCAGCGGTGATCGACCGCTATGTCGACGGCGCCCGCTTCCAGCGCCGCCTCGCAATGTCGCTGCGATCCCGCCGTGAGACCATGGTCGACGACTACATGGTCGACGAGGTTCCGTTCGACGGCGAAAGCTCGCTGGAGGAGATCCGGAACAGCCTGGTCGTCGGCAATGCCGAACAGGTCGCCGAGAAGCTTTGCGCCGAGATCGAGCTCTACGGCCCGCGTCACATGAACATCTACTTCGCCGTCGGCGACATGCCGAACGCGGCGGTGAAGACCTCGATGCGCCTGTTCGCGGAAAAGGTGATCCCGCTGATCGAGACGCATTTCGGCAAGCCGCTCGCCGAAATTTCCCACGCCCCGATGCCCGCGCTCCGGCGCGAAGCGGCGGAGTAGGGCCCGTGCCGAAGATCGCCTTCGAACTGAACGGCGCGGCCGTGACGGCGGACGCGCCCGACGACAAGCCGCTACTCTACGTTCTCCGGAACGATTTCGACTGCAAGAGCGTGCGCTTCGGCTGCGGGCAGGAACAGTGCGGCTGCTGCGCCGTGCTGGTCGACGGCCGGAAGGCGCTCGCCTGCACGCTGCCGACCGGCGCGGTCGCCGGCAAGGCGGTCTTGACCGTCGAAGGTCTGGGCGACGCCGCGAATCCGCACCCGATCCAAGAGGCCTTCCTGCAGGAGCAGGCAGGCCAGTGCGGCTATTGTCTGTCCGGTCTGATCATCGCGACCAAGGCGCTGCTTGACGGCAATGCGGCGCCGAGCCGTGAAGAGACCATCGCAGCACTCGACGATCACCTGTGCCGCTGCGGCGCCCATGTCCGCATTCTGCGCGCGGTCGACGCCGCGGCGGAGGCGCTGCGATGACGAACCTTCCGGCAAGTCTGACGACCAACCCACGTCTCGACCGCTGGATCGCCTTCCTGCCCGACCGGACCGCCCGCGTCGCCTCCGGCAAGGTGGAGATCGGGCAGGGCATCGTGACCGCGCTCCGCCAGATCGCGGCCGAGGAACTCGACCTGCCGCTCGACCGGGTCCGCGTCGCCTCGGGCGATACGGATATCGGGCCGAACGAGCTCTACACCACGTCCTCGCTCTCGATCATGGTCTCCGGCGCCTCGATCCGCCTGACGGCGGCGGAGGCAAGGGGCCGGCTGACGGAACGGGCGGCGCTCAGGTTGAACTGCGCGCCGGAGGACCTGACCGTCGATGCCGGCCGCTTCATGCTGAACGGCGAGGCGACCGCGCTCGACTATTGGGACGTGGCGGGCGAGATCGACTGGAAGACCACGGTTACGGCCGGCTGGCCGACGAAGGCGCGCGCGGACTACGGGGTCGTCGGTCGGAGTTCGCCGCGCGACGACCTGCCGGCGAAGGTCGCCGGCGGGGGCTTCCTGCATGACCTTGCGCCCGAGGGCGTCTTGCACGCCCGGGCGATCCGACAGCCGCTGCCGGGCGCCGAGCTCGCGAGCCTGGACGAGGCGGCGATTCGGAAGGCCGGAGCCGGCGCCGTCGAGATCGTGCGCCGCGCCAACTTCGTCGCCATCGTCGGCGACGACGAATGGGCGGTCGAGAAGGCCGCGGAGGCCGCGCCCGCGCATGCCAAGTGGAAAGGCGGCCGACCGCCGGGCCCGCCGGCCGCCGCCGATCCGAAGTCCTTCCCGGACCAGCCCGCCATCGACATCTATTATGGCGAGCCGTCGCCGGAGGCGTGTCCGTCGGGCGACGTCGTCGAGGTCCAGGTTACCCGGCCCTATGTGGCGCATGCCTCCCTCGGTCCCTCGGCCGCGCTGGCGAAATATGCGGACGGGCGGCTCGAGGTCCGATCACACGGTCAGGGCATGCATCCGCTCCGCACCAATCTCGCCGTCGCCTTGGAGATGGACGAGGCGGCGATTCATGCTGTCCACGCTGACGGTCCCGGCTGCTACGGCCACAACGGCGCGGACGACGCCGCGCTCGACGCCGCCATCGTCGCCTTGGCCCGACCCGGTCGCTGGGTCCGGGCGCAGTGGCGACGCGCGGAGGAGTTCGGCCATGAGCCGGTCGGCCCCGGCATGCTCGTCCGGATCAAGGCGATCGTCGGCGGGGACCGCAAACCGCTCGACTGGATGGCCGACGTCTACAGCCCCGTGCACGTCCAGCGTCCCGGCGCACCCGGCGTCGTCATGCTGGGGGCGCAGGCGCTCCGGCCGCTGCCGCCCTGGGGGCCGCCGAGCGATCCGCCGCCCGAACGCGGCTATGGCGGACCGCGCAACGCCTTTCCGCTCTATGGCGTCGGCGCTGTCCACGTCCGGCATCACTTGATCGAGAAGGCGCCGGTGCGGACGTCGGCGCTGCGGGGCCTCGGCGCGCTGCCGAACGTCTTCGCCATCGAAGCGATGATGGACATGCTGGCGGCGCGCGCGGGCCAGGACCCGGTCGCCTATCGCCTGGCGCTCCTCGACGATCCGCGCGCACGCACCGTGCTGGAGAAGACCGCGGCCATGGCCGGCTGGGCCGACCGCGGCGGCGGCGGCGACGGCGAAGGCTGGGGCGTCGGCTTTGCACGGTATAAGAACATCGCCGCCTATGCCGCTGTTATCGCGCATGTTTCCGTCGACGAAGAGGTCAAGCTGAAGGGGCTGTGGACTGCCGCCGACGCCGGCCTCGCGATCAATCCAGACGGCATTCTGAACCAGCTTGAAGGCGGCTGCGTGCAAGGCGCGAGCTGGGCCCTCAAGGAAGAGGTCCGTATCGAAGGCAACGCCATTACGTCGCTCGACTGGGAAAGCTATCCGATCCTGCGCTTTAGCGACCTGCCGCCGATCGAGGCCGCGCTGATCGACAGGCCGGACGACCCGTCGCTCGGCGTCGGCGAATGCACCGTAGGGCCGACGGCCGCCGCGATCGGCAATGCCGTCGCCCACGCGCTTGGCCGGCGCATTCATGACATGCCGCTCAGCCGCGAGCGCATTATGGCGACGCTGCTGGCGTCCTGATCCACTGAAGATTTCGCGTTTGAAGGAGGCATTTCGCCCATGAACCCCGTGCTTGGCCTGGACCACTGCATCATCGCCGTCGAGGACCTGGAGGGCGCCCGCAAGGACTATGAGCGTCTGGGCTTCACGGCCGCGCCGCTCGGCAACCATCAGAACCGGGCGACGGCAAACCACTGCCTGATGTTCCCGGAGACCTATCTGGAGCTCCTCGGCGTCAATGAGCCGGAGAACCCGGACGGCGGCCTGCGTGACGCCTTGAAGGCCAGAGGCGAGGGCCTGCACCGGCTGGCGCTCGGCACGCCGGATGCGGACGCCGTCAAGGCGCAGGTCGAGGCGCTCGGTGTGCGCACCGACGGGCCAGCCGACCTGGCGCGGCCGTCGAAGGAGCCGGAAGGCATGGTCCGGTTCCGCAATCTCTGGCTCGACCCGCGCGACCTAGCCGACATCCCGGTCTTCATGTGCGGCCACAAGACGCCGGAACTGATGCGGAACACGCGCCTCGTGACGCACGCCAACGGCGCCAATCGGTTCGCCGGCGTGACCGCACTGGTCGCCGATCCGATGGCGACGGCCCAGGCGCTCGCCAAGCTGTTCGGCAAGGACTCCTATCGCGAGACCGGCTACGGGGCCGAGATCGACACGGGCCGCGGCTTCATCCGCCTGGCGACCGACTCAAGCATCGGCGATGCGCATCCGGGCGTCGCGCCGCATCCGGCGGCGGTGCGGCCGATCTGGCATGTGCTGTCGATCGGCGTCGATGACCTCGCCAAGGCGGGGGCGCACCTGAAGTCTGCCGGGGTTCCGGCGGAACGCGTCGGCGACGTCGTCCGGGTCGACCGGCCGCATGCGCGCGGTCTGGTGCTGGAGTTCGTCCCGTGATCGTCCTGACCAACGACGAGGGCCGCTCCGGCGTCGCCGAGACCGCGAAGCGGCTCGCGGCGGGCGATGCGGCCCTCGACGCGATCGAGGCGGGCATCCGGCTGGTCGAGGCCGACCCCGAGATCCGGACCGTCGGCCGCGGCGGCCTCGCGAATATCCTGGGCCGCGTCCAGCTCGACGCGCTTATCATGGACGGAAGCACGCTCAGGACGGGCGCCGTCGGCGCGGTCGAAGGCTTCGCCCATCCGATCTCCATCGCCCGCGCTGTCCTGGAAAAGCTGCCGCATGAACTGCTCGTCGGCCCCGGCGCCGAACGCTTCGCCCGCGAAATCGGCGCGGATGCCATCGATAACCTGACCGACGCATCGGCCGAGGTTTGGGCCGATTGGCTCGATACGCACGCGTCGAAGACAGATCGCGCGCGCTGGCAGACGGACGCGCCCCTGATCCCGCATGTGCAGGGCGCCATCCGCGCCGATCTACTGCCGGAGGAGCGGCCGAAGCCGCAGGGCGGAGACACGACCACCTTCCTCGCCATCGACGGGTCGGGCGCGCTGGGCGCCGGCGTTTCGACGTCGGGCTGGGCCTGGAAATATCCGGGCCGGCTCGGCGACAGTCCGATCGTCGGCGCCGGGGCCTATGCCGACAGCCGCTACGGCGCGGCCGCCTGCACCGGCACGGGCGAAATGGCGATCCGGGCCGGCACGTCCCGCTCCATCGTGCTCTATCTGAAGATGGGCATGTCTCTCGCTGATGCAGTCGACGCCGCCATCGACGACCTGCGCGGCCTGAAGGGCGGGCTGATCGATCGCATTACGATCCACGCGATCGATCGGACGGGACAGGACCGTGTCGTCGCCTTCAACGCCCGGCAGGAACGCAGCTTCTGGCGCTGGCGGGACGGCGAGGATACACCCGTCCGCATCGTCGCTGAGAGGATCGAGCTTTGACTTCGACCGACCTTCTGAAGCGGGAGATCAAATATCTCGTCTTCGACCAGTACGGCACCGTGGTCGACATGCAGGCGGGCTTGCGGGACGCGGTGACGCCGTTCCTGCAGAAGAAGGGCTGGGAGGGGAGCCCGAACAGCTTCGTCACATGGTGGCGGCGCACCCATTTCGAGAATTCGATGATCGACGCGCTCTGCGACCGGGGCCACACGCCCTATCGCGAGATCGGGCATAGGGCGGTCAGCCATGTCATGGACCGGGCCGGCATCGCCTACACGCAGGACGAGGTGCAGTGGCTGGTCAGGCAGATTGAAAGCCTGAAGCCGTTCCCGGACGCGCGCGCCGCTCTTGGCAGGCTGCACGAGCGCTATCGCCTCGCCATCCTCTCCAATGGCGACCGGGACATGCTGGAGGCGGCGAAACCGCATATCGGCATTCCGTTCGACAACGTGATTTCGGTGCAGGAGGCGGGCTACTTCAAGCCGCATTGGAAGACCTATGCGACGGCGGAGAAAATCCTGGACGTCGACCGCACCGGCATCCTGTTCGTCGCGAACCACGCCTTCGATTGCGTCGGGGCGAAGTCCTTCGGCATGCGCACCGCCTTCATCGACCGGCGGAAACGCCCCATCGGCGACTGGCCGGAACAGCCCGACCTGATCGTGGCGGACCTGCAAGAGCTGGCGGAAGTGCTCGTTTGACTTCCCGGTCGCCCCGACGTACGCGATGCGGCCATGCGAACGGTCCTTAGAATCTTCCTGACGGCGCCCGAGACGCGGCCTGCGATCGTGCTGCTCTGCCTGCTGTTCGGCGGCTTCGCGGAGATCGTCAGCATCAGCACGCTGCTGCCGGTGATCACGACGATCTCCGGCGGCGAGGCGGCCAATTCCTCGCCGCTCAATCAGACGGTCAACCAGGTCTTCCTGGCCGTCGGCATTCCGCCGACGCTCGGGCCGATGCTGATCGTCGTCTCGGCGTTCATGTTCCTGAAGGCGACGCTCTCGTTCGCGGCGCTGTCATACGCGGGCGTGTCGTCGGCCAGGGTTTCGATCGGCCTCCGCCGGCGGTTGATCGCGGCGCTCTTCGGGGCGCAGTGGCGCTATTATTCGGAGCAGAGCCGCGGCCGGTTTGCCAACGCCGTCGCCAACGACGCCGGCCGCGCGGGCGACGCCTATCTGCTGGCCGCCCGCGTCGTCGCCTATGGCGTGCAGGCGATCGGCTATGTCGTCGTGGCGCTGATGGTCGACGTGCAGCTGGCGCTGGTCGGCATGCTCGGCGGCGCGCTGGTGACCGGCGTGCTCGGCAAGCTCGTCCGGGTCTCCCGGCGCGCCGGCGACAAGCAGACCGACCGGACTGCCGACCTCACGATCTTCACCGTCGACATGTTGAGCAACATCAAGCCCTTGAAGACGATGGACCGCTGGCAGGTCTCCCTCGGCGCGATGACGGAAACGCTGCGTCGCCTGCAGCGCTCTCTCGTGACGCGGGAACTGTCACGGCAGGGGCTCTTGCAGGGCAGCGATGCGCTCGTGACCGTCCTGATCGCGATCGCGATATACTTCGCGCATACCAGCTGGCGCATACCGCTGCCGGAACTGGTCGTCAGCGGCGTCATCTTCTTCCAGCTCATCTCCATCGTCTCGAAGCTGCAGAAGTTCCTGCAACAGTCGGCGCAACTCGAAAGCGCCTACCTGCGTGCGGAGCGCCTGATCGGCGAAGCTGAAGCCAATCAGGAAGCCTGGCCCGGCGCAGCCGTTCCGGCGGTCGCGCAAGGCTTCGAATTCCGCGACGTTTCGTTCGCCCATGGCGACGCGCCGGTGCTGCGCAACGTATCGCTGGAAATACCGGCGCGCGGCGTGACCGTGTTCATGGGACCGTCCGGGTCCGGCAAGACCACCATCGTCGATCTGTTGATCGGCCTGCATCGCGCCAATTCCGGCGAGATCCTGATCGGCGGGCAGCCGATCGAGGAACTCGACATGCACGCCTGGCGGCGGATGATCGGCTATGTGCCGCAGGAGCTCAGCCTGCTGCACGCGAGCGTGCGCGAAAACATCACTCTCGGCGACGCGGAGATCGACGACGCCAAGGTCTGGGCGGCTCTCGCCCAGGTCAACGCGGCGGAGTTCGTGCGCTCGCTGCCGGGCGGGCTCGACGCCAATGTCGGCGACACCGGCGGCAAACTCTCGGGCGGTCAGCGCCAGCGTATCTCGATCGCGCGCGCGCTGGTCGGCGATCCCAAGGTCCTGGTGCTGGACGAGGTGACGAGCGCGCTGGACCCCGATACGGAGCGCGCCATCGTCGACAATATCCGCGCCCTCGGCGATCGCTACGCGATCATCACGATCACTCATCGTCCGGCGTGGACGCGGATCGCGGATCGGCTCTACGAGGTTGGCGGCGGCGGGGCGCGGCTATCGTCGGGCGACGCCATGAAGGACGCCGCCAATGCCTGACCGGCCTATTGCTTGACCTTGTCGCGCAGCAGCGCGATCAGACCGTCGACCCCGCCCTGCTGGCGAATGACGCTCGCGAAATCGGCGCGCTGGCTGACGATCAGGCTGACGCCTTCGACGACAATGTCGGTCACCGTCGGTTTGCCGTCGACCGTTTCCACCTGCCAGGTCACCGCCACGGGCGGGCCGTTCGGGCGGACCACCTGTGTGTCGACCAGCGTGCGGTCGCCAAGCTCGCGTTCCTGCTCGACCTGGAAACTGATCTGGCCTTCGACGCTCTCCATCCGGCGGGCGTAGCCTTCCACCAGATAGGACTCGAGAAGGTCGATAAGCTCGGCCTGCTGTTCGGGCGTGGCGCGATGCCAGTGGCGGCCGAGCAGCGACTGCGCCATGGTGCGTCGGTCGATCAGGTCGCTCAACAGAGCCTGGACCTTCTGCGCCCGTTCGAGAGTCGGCTGCGCGCGATCATTCAGGATTGGCTCCGCCTTCACGGCAAGGTCCGTGATCAGGTCCTTGGCGGGGCCGGCCGCCGCGGGCGCGGCGGCGAGCGTCAGCGCCAGGACGAGCGGCGCGGCGGCGCGGGCCAGACGGCGGTTCAGCATCATGCGGCTATTGTCCCGTGACGAGCGGGCCAGCGCCGGACGCGGGTCCGACAGAGGCCGTCGCTTCGCCAAGATTGCGGATCTGATAGTCGCGGCGCTGCCGGTAGAGCGAGCGGAGCGCTGCGTAGTAGTCGAGCGAAGTGCGTTTCGTTTCGTCGAGCGGTCCGAGCAGGCGGTAGCGCTCATCGACGATGCTGACGGCGCGGCCGGCCAGCAAGTACTCCGAATCGACCGTCGCGAACAGGTAGGTCAGCGGATCGAGCGCCACGTCGACGAGGCGGCCGAATGCGTGGCGGGTCGAGGAGGGGCCAAGCAGCGGCAGGACGAGATAGGGGCCCGGCATGACTTGGTAGACCGCGAGCGTCTGCCCGAAATCTTCCTTGTGGTGCGGCAGGCCGAGCCCGGTCGCGGCGTCGACGAAGCCGCCGAGGCCGGCGATCGTGTTGACGAACAGGCGCTTGGCCGCGATGTCGGCGCGGTCCCATTCGCCTTGCAGGACGTCGTTGACGATGGTCACCGGCAGCGAAAGATTGCGGAAGAAGTTGTAGATCAACTCCTTGCCGGGATCGGGCATGAAATCCCTGTAGACGACCGCCGCCGGCCGCAGGACGAGCACGTCCACGGCTTCGTTGATCGCGAAGACCATGCGGTTCGCCGGCTCAAGCGGATCGTTAAGCGCAAGAACCTCTGCGCGGTCCGCCGGGTCTTCGGGCAGCGAGGCGCAACCTGCGACTGCGAACAGCGCGACCGCAACGGCGATCGCTCGCGCAAGCGGGCCCGCCCGGAAGGTGCCAAATCCGTTCATTAAAACTCCGCCACCGCATCTGTCGCGACGAATCGTCCCCAAGCCTCCGTCGAGGCGCGGTAACTTAAAGCGGAATGCGGTTAAAAAAAAGGTGATGCGGCTTACAGTTTGTCCCGATGTGACGATATTGAGGATTCAGCCACTTAACGATATAAACATATCTGAATATCTGTGGAGCGACGACGGTTGGATCATCTCGTAGGCATGCTGCGGGCGGCGGCGGAAGGCGCCCGGCTCAGAATGCTGGCGCTCTGCGCCGATGGCGAACTGACGGTCACCGAGATTACGGACATCCTCGGCATCACGCAGCCGGCGGTCTCGCGCCACCTGAAGATCCTGGCGGAAGCGGGCCTGCTGATCCGTTTCCGCGAAGGCGCCTGGGTGTTCTATCGTCTGGCCGACCGGGGGGAGGCGGCGACACTCGCGGCGTGGCTC
>MRWG01001463.1_pt1 | contig 15026 bp, 8 predicted proteins | sample 1013341 | NCBI WGS metagenome assembly MRWG01 (sample SAMN06117577, study PRJNA244670) | biofilm metagenome | biome: Water; feature: Cathode Biofilm; material: Biofilm; isolation source: microbial consortium enriched at the cathode of a solar microbial fuel cell | place: USA: District of Columbia ... | reverse complement strand
GATACAGCAGCGCGTCATAGAACGGCAGCGGGAATTCAATGTTGTTCAGCGGATCGAGATCGAAATTCTCAGCCGGCAGTCCCAGGAGCGGGTCATCGAATCCCATGGCGACGTTGTTCAATGAAATCTCGTCCGTTCCGAACACGGTCTGGAGCAGCGGGTCAAAGAAGAAATCCTGAATCATCGTGATGTCGCCGAAGAACTGATGCACCGGCTGGGGGAGCAACTGATCAGGAATCTCGTCCATATTCGTGTCGGTCAGAGGCCAGATCATGCCGTTTTCCCAGTCCGCCACGAACATGCCGCCGCCAAACGGCAGCACATTGATGAAATCAAGATCCGTGGACAGCGGCAGCATGGGCGGCGACACGAACGCCTGCTCGGTCGGCTCGAAAATGCCGTTGCCATTGTTGTCGAAGTAGCCCTGCAGGAACGGCACGTCGAACTGATCGCTTCCCAGCACGAGCAGCCACGGCGCATCAGGTCCGAATGGCATGACCATGTCGGCGACGCCACCCCCGAGTCCGGTGTCGAGCGGGAAGTCGCCGTTCATGTCGTCAAATTGCTGAATTACTGACTGGCTGCCCTCGCTGAGCAAGGTAATCCGCGGCAGGTCGAACCTGCTGATAATCCGGCGCCAACGCATATCACGGAGTGTGTCGCGCAGGATCTTCAGGGTCGCGGCTTTCTCTTCAGGGGTCTTGTAGTTCGTCGTGATGAACACGTCGAAGGCTTCTTTCGCCGCCCGATAGCACGCAATGACGAAATTGTTCGAACGCTCCACCGCGCACAAGTGCGCGACGTAAGTGTCGATCGCCATGTTGCGCTGTTTCTGATTCGGGAAGTCATTCGTAAACGCCATCAGGATGTTCTTGGTCGCGTCCGAGGCGTTCGGATCCGTCGGCATGTTCATTTTGAGCTTGTTGAGCTCCGTCTTCAGCTCTGCAATCCACTCATTTTCAATGACATGGGCGCCCTTGTCTTCGCCGCCCGCGCCATCAGATGCTTCGTTGCACACGCGACGCTTGTTCTTCGTCGCTCGGGCTTTGCAGGCGTCGAGGCCAAGCGTCGCTGGGTTGTAGTCCTGGATCGCGTGCTTGCCTTCATGCAGGAGCGTGAGCACGAGGCACATGAAGCTCGTGTCGTAGGGTCGCGGCACACCTTCATCGTCATGCCCGGCTGGATAGCGATTGATGTTGCGAAGGAACTTGCCGCTGATGTTGATCTTGTCATTCTCGTTGCATTCGACCTTGCCATCGTTGATTGCGGCGCCGGCGATGTCGGCGGGGAAACCGAACGCAATGCACAAGAGGCCCTTGCTCTTGAGCACATCGAGGCATTGACCGACCATCGCGTTCTGGCGCTTCACCTGTTCGATCGCCTCACAGACATGCTTCTTCATGATCTTGGCCTGGGCGAGCGCGCCATTGTCATCGTTCGCCGCCAGACCAAACTCAGCCTGGATGGCGTCGATGTACGCCTTTTGCGCATCGGTGAGCACCTTGCCCGCATCGATCATGTTGTCGTCATTCGCGTCAAGGCCGTCGAGCAGATTGACTGCATGACCCTGGCCAGTGACACCGTGAAGGAAGCCGGCGAACGCGGCGGGCGTGGCCGCAACTCCGGCACATACAATCGCTGTTACTGCAACAAACCAATGCTTTCTCGTCTTCATGTTCATCTCGCCCACGTTTGAGCCGCGGCGCATCGATCAGACCTCCCGGCGATGCGCGCGGCGACCTCTCCGCCTGTCGGAGCGTCATTGACTCTCTCATGGGGCACGACAAACGCTTGAAATGCAAGAAAAACACGCGGCATTCGCGTATTCCGGCAAGATTTGAATCAAGACCGCGCGCAGGTGTACGCAGTTCCACGTAGGTCTGCGCGTAGAACTACGAATGAAAAAACCCGAGGCAAAATGCCTCGGGTCGGAGTCGATTCTGGGTGATTTCATGGACGAACAGTGCGAATCAGCAGTCGCCCCACGCGGCCAGCAGGGAAGCAAGATCCGCGCCGTTCACAATGCCGTCGCCGTTGAAATCAGCGGCGGGATTGTTGGTTCCCCAGTTCGCCAGCAGGTTGGCGAGGTCGCCGCCATCAACGACGCTGTCACCGTTGATGTCGCCAAGGCATGAGCCCTCACTGACGTCGCCGGAAATCACGAGTCCGTAGCCCTGCGTGTCCTGATTGACGCCAGCGCCGATGATGCGCGCCGTCCAGACGCCGGTGGCGGGGTTGTTGACGTGCACCTGCTCGGTGCTGTTGACGGCGTCGAATGATCCGCCCGTGGTGGACACGCCGCCGCTGAAGAAGTTGCCTCGATAGATCGTGCCCGTCGGCGACTCGACTTCGAGGTTGATGTCATTGATCGGCGCAAAGGCGGTGAATGAATTGCCCGGCATGTCGGTGAACGTCATCGTGACGCGAAGCTGTTCCGATGAGCCCTCCACCATGAACTGATGCTCATTCGTGTCGCTCGTGGAGAGCGATTCAGGTGAACTGTTGCGAACATCGATCGCGATCATGGTTCGCGATTCGCCTGCAAAGTGCAGCCCGTTGTCGAGCAGCACGCGGCCCCAGCCTTCGGTGTTGCTGGGGTAGCCGCCGATGCCGGTCATATCCACAGCGCCGTTGAGCAGTGTGGCGCGAAGGAGCGCACCGCTGGGAACGAGCGAATCCGACGCATTGGCGGCGCCGCTGGGGTAATAGCCATCGACGAAGTACTGCCGCGCCAGCGCCATGGCGCCGGCGACTGCGGGCGCCGCCATGGAGGTGCCGGTCATCGAGACGGTGCCGCATCCGGAGCCGTTGGACGACACCGCGCCGCAACCGGGGGCGTAAATCTCCGGCTTCCGCCGGCCGTCCGAGGTCGGGCCGGCGCCGCCTGAGCAGAACAAGTGCTGTTGATTCTGGCCACGCGAGGCGCCAACCGCGAGCACGCTCTTGGCGTTTTCCGGCGCCCGGAGAGATCCGAGGTTGGTCACCGCGAAGATCACGGCGCTTTCCTCGTTGTTGCGTGAGAACACATCAATCGCGCGCGTCCAGTTGGAATACGAGGTCGTGCCGTCGTCGCCCCAGCTGTTGGTGTGAATACGCGCGCCCTGATTGTGGTGGACCGACAGCCGATTGATGAAATCAGCCTGATTCTGGAAACCAGGCGTGCTGTTGAAGACCATCTTGGCGAGGTAGGCCACGCCGCGCGTGCTGCTGAACTGGCCGCCATCGCCAACAGCGGTGCCGGCGACGTGTGTGCCATGCGAACTGATCGGCGACGTGCTGGTGTTGTACGCGAGAATTTTTCGGTGGCTCGCGCCGAACGCGACGCCGGGATCAGAGAATGAGCAGTGATTCGCGGAAGGCCGGCCATCCATGATGCCGACGACCTGACCTTCGCCGTGAATGCCGTTGTTGTACAGCGTGTTGACGTTGATCACGTTGCTCTGCACGATCCAGCGCGTGCTGTTGTTGCGGAAAACCACTTCCTGCGCTTCCGCAATATGAGCGACGCTGGGCAGGCCCGCGAGCGCCGCGATGCGCTCTTCCGGAATGATCACCGCCACCAGCGGCGTGTCGCCCTGCATCCAGGACTGAACGACGTTGGCGCCGTCAATCGCGCCGATCGAGTTGGCGCCCGCATCAACATCCTCACCCTGAAAGAGCGACACGATCAGCGGCATGGCGCCGGCTTCGCGCACCGCTTTGAGGGCCGGGTCGTCATATTCGCGCGTGCCGAGGTCCGGTGCGATCTTCCACGCATTCTCGAACGCGCCGTGCCAGCGGATGAAATCGAGCTGCCCAAGTCTGGCCGCATCCGCATTGGCCAGATTGGCCACGTACGCATGCATTGGGATGTATTCGCCGAGGGTCACGCCGGCGAGCGACAATTGACGCTCGCGCTCAGGCGTCAACGGGCCGTCAAGCTGAATCACACGCCGCACGGCTGCGCCTTCAGGCTGCTCCAGAACGAACAACGCGAGATCGTTGCGCTCGATGGAGGTGTCAACAACGCCTGCTTGCAGGTGCAGCGCTGTGCGCGAAATGCCCAACTCATCAAGCGACTGCGCGAACGCAGCCGGCGTCAGTATGAGAATGGCGGCGACGAGAATCGAGGCTCGCGCAACAACGCGTCGCGAGCGGAGAACAACATCCTTCAGCATGTTCCACCCATGTTCACAAGGTCGAGGGGCCAAGGGCGCGGCGGTCGTCGCGGCGCCACGCATTGAGTAGACCCCACCGCCTGCATTCAATCAAGAGACAAAATCACTGAAAAGGATGGATCACAGCGATATGGCCGCAGAAACAGGGCGTTTGCCCAGTCCGTGACGCGGCCACCCTGCTGTTGCTGCCACTCGTGAGCGTTATTGGAGGTTCACCGGCATCACGATGTACGTGAAGCCGGGGCCGGATCGAATCACGCCGGGTTTGTTCGGCGCTTTCAATTCGATCGTCACCTGCGCGTCTTCAATCACTTTCAGCGCGTCAATGATGAACTGCGGGTTGAAGCCGATCTCGACGCCGCCGCCCTCGAAGGATTCGACCGGCACGTCGATTTCCGCATCGCCCATCTCGGCGGCGCGGCTGGTGAGGTTGAGCGACTCGACCTTGTCATCAGGGCCAAACGCCATGCGCACGCCGCGAGAATCTTCGTTGGTGAGAATCGCGGCTCGCCGGAACGCGCTCATCAAACGCGCCGTATCGAACACAGCTTTCTTGTCCTGATCCTTCGGGATGACATCTTCGTACGGGGGGAACGCGCCTTCGACGAGGTTCGATGCAAGCACCGCGCGAGGCGCCTCTTCCGGGTGACCGAACGCGAAGATTGCCTGGTTGTCCGTCACGGCGATGCGCACCGGCTCGTCAGGATCGTCAAGAAGTTTGACGACCTGGTTGAGCGCCTTGGTCGGGATGATGCACTTGGTTGGTTGATCCGGACCCGACAGGGCGCCGCCCTTGGCCAGCGCGAGGCGCCGACCGTCGGTCGCCACCATCTGAAGCTTTTTCTTATCCGCCACGAGCAGCACGCCGTTGATGGCGTAGCGCGAATTCTCGCGCGCTGTCGCAAAAAGCGTTTTGGAGATCAACTCGGCGAAATCGCCCGAGCGCACACCGATAACGCCGGCGGCGTCGCGCGGGAATTCCGGCGGCGGAGGGAAGTCGGATGCGGGGTAGCCGAAGATGTTGAATCGCGCATCGGCGCCCTTGATGGAGAGCGCATCGCCATCGGCGCTGAGGGTGAGCGTCGGCTCCGCTTCTTCCGCGGCGACGATCTGACGCAGTTTGTCAGCGGGGATCAGCGCGACGCCAGGCTCCTGCACTTCGACGTTCAGCGTCTGCAGCGCGAGGGCGACCTCGCCATCGGCGCCGACGAGCGTGAGCAGGCCCGCTTCGCCATCGCGCGTCGCCTGCAAATGGACGCACTGCAACTGCGGCCTCGGCGTTCTGGAGGCCACGGCGCCGGAAACTAGATTGATGGCGTCGAGGAGCGCGGCGCGATCGCAAACGGCTTTCATTGGCGTCTCTCTCTGCAAAAAAAGGTTACATCAACACGCCCGGAGGCGATCCGGCGCCCCGGTTGTGCGAGGGGAGAGGATACCCGATAATCCTCCGCTCGACGCGGACCGGCGTTCGCCCGCGATTCGATCCAACTGTTGATTCACGGCTCCGGGCCGATCCGTCGCCCGCACCGGGAAAGGTGTCGCACCAGATGTCCTTTGAAGCCGCCGTCCACGCCCAGGCAATCGACCTCGACCGGCTCAGTCTCGAAATGTGCGCGGCTTCCGGCAGCGGGCATCCAACCACCGCGATGGCCCTCGGGCACATCGTGACCGTCCTCATGTTCCACACCATGCAGTGGAGCCCCGAGCAGCCTGACTACCCAACCTCCGACCGACTGGTGCTTAGCGCCGGCCACGCCGTTCCTGTGGTGTACGCCGCGTACGCGAGGCTCGGCGGCATGGTTGGCGAGGGCGACCATCGCAGACCATTAAAGGTTGACGATCTTTCAAGCCTCCGCGAAATCAACTCGGTGCTGGAGGGCCATCCCAACCCGATGGAGGGGATGCCGTTCTTCGACGCCGCGACGGGTTCGCTCGGCCAGGGGCTTTCTGTTGCAGCCGGTCTTGGTGAAGCGGCGCGTCTGGATGACAATCCGCGTCGTGTGTATTGCATTCTGGGCGACGGCGAATCGCGCGAAGGGCAGGTCGCCGAGGCGCTCGACTTCATCGCGGAGCGCAAGCTCAACAACGTGCTGCCGATCTTCAGCTGCAATGGCTGGGGTCAGGCCGGGCGCGTGAGCGATCAGCAATCACCGGAAACGACGGAGCGAAAGCTCGCCGCGTACGGCTTCAACGTGCATGTAATCGACGGTCACAAGCCGGCCGAGATCAAGGCCGCGTTCGACGCCTTTACGGAACTGGGTGAAGACGATGCGCCGATGGCGATCGTCGCCAAGACGGTGAAGGGGTGGGGCGCGACTACGGCGCTGACGGGAAACTGGCACGGCAAGCCCGCCACGGGCAGCGCGCTTGAAGCGGCGCTCGCCGAACTTGAGCAGCGGCGCGTCGAATTGACGACTTCGCTCGTGCAGAGCGACCAATTCACGATTCGCCCTCCCGAGGCGGCGCCGGCAAAGGAAATTACCCTCGGCGATGCGCCGACGTTGTCCGCCATGATGCGCGAGATGGACATGGAGTCCGTCCTGCACTCAGGGCGATTTGCAACGCGGAAGGCGTACGGCCTTGCCCTGCGGGCGCTTGGGCACGCCGATGAGCGCGTCGTCGTGCTGGATGCGGACGTCAGCAATTCCACATTCGCTGAGACGTTCGCCAAAGACAACGCATTGGCGCATCGATTCTTCGAGTGCAAGATCGCTGAGCAGAACATGGTGTCGGTCGCAGCGGGCCTCGCTGCAGCGGGCAAGATTCCGTTCCTGTCCAGCTTCGGCAAGTTCCTGACGCGCGGCTACGACCAGATCGAAATGGCCATCAACTCCGGCGCCAACATCAAGATCGTTGGCTCCCACGTTGGTGTGTCGCTCGCAGCTGATGGTCCGAGCCAGATGGCCCTGCCGGATGTGGCCTGGTTCCGTTCGTTTGCGTCGATCAAAGACCATCGCGGCGAGCCGGGCTGCTACATCCTGCAGCCGTCCGACGCCTACGCGGCGTACGCGCTGACGCAGGTGATGGCTGAGCATGAAGGCGCCTGCTACATGCGCACCATGCGGCCGGATGTTGAATTCCTGTATTCCGACGATGTTGTCTTCAACCTCGGCGGATTTGAAGTGCTGTCCGAGGGGCGCGATGTGCTGCTCGTCGCCGCGGGCTACATGGTGCACGAAGCCAACAAGGCGCTGGACAAGCTCGACAAGGAAGGCATCTCCGCAACGCTGGTCGATCTGTATTCGCTCCCGTTTGACGGCGACTCGCTGCTGGACCTGGCGCAGGCCAACAACGGCTACGTCATCACCCTCGAAGACAATTACGGCGCTTCGATCGGTTCGGCGGTGGCGGATGTGATGACCGAGTCCGGCGATTCCTTCACACTGAAGCAGATGTTCGTGGATCGCATTCCCAAGTCCACGCGCACGCCGGATGAACAGCTTCAGATGCTCGGCCTCACCAGCGACGACATCACGCGATCAGCGCTCGAACTCCTTGAGGTCGGCGTCGTCTGAGTCCGAGTTGGCCGGCGCCTCATGCATCGACAATTCAGGAATCACAAACCAGATCGTGGTGCCATGCTGGTACACGGATTCGAGGCCGACTTCACCGCCCAGCGCGGTGACGGCGTGCTTGACGATGGATAATCCGAGTCCGGTGCCCCGTTTGGCGGACGCGCCGCTGCCCTGTCGAGCGCCGTCTCCCTGGTAGAACCGCTCGAACACGCGTTGCTGTTGATTGAGCGGGATACCGACGCCCTCGTCGCGCACTTCGAATCGTGCGCGACGGCGCGCATCGCCGCCCATCGCAATCGCGGCGACCAGCCGAACGGATGAGCCTTCGTTGCAGAACTTGATGGCGTTGTCGAGCAGGTTCTTCAGGACCAGGTGGACCAGTCGCGGATCGGTCTTGAATCCGTGCACGCCTTCGGCCATGTCAATGTCGATCGTCACGTTGCGACGATTGGCATGGTCGTTGAGCAGCGCCAGCAATGAATCACAAAGGTCGTTCACGGCCAATGGCTCGCCGCTGAGCTTGAGATCCGGGCTCTCGAGGCGCGACAGATCGATGAGATCGCGCGTCATTTCTTCGAGGCGCGTCAGATGCGCCGGCGCCATGTCAATGAACCGCATCATTTGTTCGGGGTTCTCTTCCGCGGCGATGCGGGCCGTGTCCAGCGCCGCGCGAATCGCCGCCAGCGGCGTGCGCAGTTCATGCGACGCATTGGCGACGAAGTCCGTCTTCATTTGCGCTGCGCGCGCCAGATCCGTGACGTCGCGAAGGATGAGCAACGCGCCGTTTTCATCCGGGCCAATCTCGATGGGGCCGCTCGAGACGTTGTAGATGCGTGCGCCGCGATGCGTGCCAAGATCAGCGCGAGCGCGGTGGCGACCGCCGACCAAGGCGCGTCGAATGGCCACGAGCAGCGGCGCCTGCGTGATGGATTGCGGCGATTGCGACCCCACCAGTCGCTCCTGGCTGATTTGCAGAAACTCCGCCGCGGACTTGTTGGCGAAGATGATGGTCTCCTCCTGTGTCACGACGAGCACCGGCTCATCGAATGACTCCGTGATGTGCAGGAGTTGATCGCGGTGATGTTCAACATCACTCAGCAGGCGATCACGATCGTGAAACGCGCCTTCAATCAGGCGTGCGAGCCGATCGATTTCCGCGTTGGGTGATTGAAGGAGGTCGGCCGCCTGATCGAGGGGCGTCTGTACGTCGCTCCAGATGCGCCGCAACGCCAGCGCGCCGAACGCGACGGCGACCAGCGTCGCCGCCAGCGACGTCAGGACCATCGTCTTCGACGTGGCGTCAAAGGATTGCGCGACAACAATGGCCAGCGCCGGCATGGCGGCGGCCACGGCGACGACGAGTGAGCTGGACAGAATGTGGCGGCGAATCATTCGACGATCAGACCGATCACTGGGCAGGTTCGCGCTCGGCGCTCATCCTATAGCCCACGCCGCGAACGGTCTTGATGAGCGAGCCATAGTCGCCGAGCTTTTTGCGGACCGCGGCGAGGTGGACATCAATCGCGCGGTCAGTCACGCGGATGCCCGGCCCCATCGCGCGGCTGATGAGCTCCTGTCGCGTCAAGACGCGTCCTTCGGCCTGCATCAGCGCGGTCAGCAGTTTGAACTCCGTGGTCGTCAGTTTGAGTTGCTCGCCCTCGACCGAGGCTTCGTGCGTGTCGAGGTTGACCTGAATGGGGCCGACTGCAGTCGAACTCACGCCGCTGGCGGGCGAGGTTCGGCGAAGCACGGCGTCCACGCGAGCCATGAGCACCGGGATGGAGAACGGTTTGGTGATGTAGTCATCGGCGCCGGTGGCCAGGCCTGCGAGTTGGTCTCGCTCTTCCGCCTTGGCCGTCAGCATGATGATGGGGATGGAGGCGGTCGTCGGTTCGGCCCGGAGGCGCTTGGCGACTTCAAGGCCATCCATCTTCGGGAGCATCAGATCAAGAACGACCAGATCAGGGCGTTCTCGGTTCGCCATGGTGAGGCCAGCGGCGCCATCATGGGCCTGCAGGGGCGTATGGCCGGCTCGCTGCAGATTGAACGCGATGATGTCCGAGAGATCGGCCTCGTCCTCGACAACGAGGATGCGGTTGCTCGTGAACATGGGTTCCCACCGGCGTTGGTTCGCGATTGGGGTCAGGTGGCGCACGCCGCGCCGGGTGTCAATGAGGCGAATTCTAGAGAAGGGTTTGATGAAATCCGTGGAGGCGCCGTAGCGCATGGGCTGTCTTGGCGAAATCCTCACATGGTGGTCGTGAGCGAGGATTCCGAAATCTGATTTCGGTCCGGCAGGTCCGAACTCAGTTCTTGGGGCGAAAAACGAGGGGTTTATCCCATTCTGCAACAAAAGGGTTCATGAGAAAGACGTGGGTTGGCCGACATATCGGTCGGCCCTGAGTTTGCAGCCGCTAGCCACGGAGGTATAGTGGTCACGAGCTTTCAGCCGGTTCGGACGCGGGGCGCGCATTCCGGACGGCGACCGTTCTTGGCACGAGACACGATTAACTCACACTCAATGTGACGACGTTCCATCTTTCGCGGCGGTCGTGTCGATTGCCGCGAAAGTCGAATGACCCTAGGGAAAGGGGAGCTCGAAGCACTCCCCGTCAGATCGAAGCAAGGTAAGGAGACGTCTCCAATGATTCGAACGATGAGTCTCAGTTTGCTGGCAGGCGCTGCAGTCAGCTTTGGTGCAACGGGTGTTGCGCTGGGCGAGACTGATGCACCCGCCGGCGCCAGCAGCGACGAAGTTCGCGCGCTGGTCGCGGACATGCTGGCCGATGCGGAAACCCGCTCGAGCCTGCTCCAGAGCGGCGGCACAGCCGGTCACGATGGCAAGTTCTTCCTTGCCTCGCCGGACGGCGCGTTCCGCATGAACATCAGTGGTCAGATGCAGATCCGCTACATCGCGAACTTCCGCGATGAAGGCACGGTGGGTCCTGCTGACCCGGGCGCCCCGTATGACGACTTCGAGAGCGGTTTCCAGAATCGCCGCATGAAACTCGTCTTCGACGGCCACGTCTACAACGATTTCTTCTACAAGATTCAGTTCGAATTCGGCCGCACTGGCGGCGGCGCCGTCCTTCAGGACGCGTTCGTCGGCTACGAGTTCGAGAACGGCCTGAAGCTCCGCGCTGGTCAGTTCAAGCTGCCCTTCCTGCGTGAAGAGCTGGTCAGCTCCAGGCGTCAGCTGGCGGTGGACCGTTCATACACGAACGAGATCTACAACCAGGATCGTTCGCAGGGCATCGAGCTCGGCTACGAGACGGACAACTGGCGAATCGCCGGCGCCTTCTCTGACGGCATCGGCCTTGGCGCCCCGGCGGGCTTCGTGCCTGTCGCAGTCGGCACCGACAACACCGACTTCAACGATCCCGCTGAGTCCGACTGGGCCCTGACCGCTCGTTTCGAGTGGCTCGGCGCCGGCACCTGGAACCAGTTCAAGGGTTTCAGCAGCCCGCGCAGCAACGAAGGCCTCGCCTGGATGCTCGGCGCCGCCATGAACTGGCAGAACGGCGCCCCCGGCTCCACGCCGGCGGACCGCGACACCGGCAACATGTTCGGCTGGACGATTGACGCCAGCTTCCAGGGCAGCGGTTGGAACGCCTTCGGCGCCTTCACCGGTCGCCACGGCGATGCTGACTTCTTCGGCGGCTCGAGCGTCGATGAGTACGGCTGGGTGGCCCAGGGCGGCATCTTCGTCACCGAAGACATCGAGCCGTTCCTCCGTTGGGACATGATCATTCCTGACAGCGGTTCCGCGTTCAACACGCTCACCGCTGGCGCCAACTGGTACCTGCACGGCAACGCCGCGAAGTTCACGGTTGACGTTCAGTACTGGCTCGACGACCCCGCCGGCACGACCGTCGGTGGTGTTGCGGGTCTCCCCGCGAACGACGGCATCGGCTACCTCGGCAATGGCACCGAGGATGGCGAGTTCGCCATTCGCGCCCAGTTCCAGCTCCTCTTCTGAGTTCAGCTTGAACTGATCTGATTGATTCCAGACCGACCGGTCCCTTGTGGGCCGGTCGGTTTTTTTATGCGCGGGCTTTGCGTCGCACGCTGATCACGATGATGATGCCAGCATGGAACACCCGCCCACCGTGCAGACGCCGCATGCCCACGCCGCCGCGCCGCGCCACACGCGCGAGGTGCGCTCGCTCTTCTGGCAGAATGTCGTGCAGCAATTGCTGGTGTCGTTCCCGATCCGGGCCGCGCAGACGCCGGAGATCGCCGACGGCCGCCTCGGTGTCATGACGCATGGCGGCGAACGCATCGCCATCGGCAACGTGGTGCCGCTCTTTTCGATGAGTGTGCCCGCCGACCCCGCCCAGCGCATGCTCAGCGCCGCCGTGCAGTGCACCGTCTTTGAAATTCACACACCCGAAGGCGAAGTTGTCACGCTGCCGCTCGAAGAAATCCGCGGCGTGCACTCGCTCAGTGAAGATCTGGTCGAACAACTCAAAGCGATGTCGGAAGGACGCGCCAGGAAGAACGATGAGTCGGAGCCATTCGGCTTCGCTGCGTTTACATCCATGGCTCGCGAAGAACAGGCTGCGGCGGAAAGTGAGAGCGAGGCGGAGTGATCAGCCTTCTTTGCTCTCGCGCAGTTTCGCGAGCACGGAGTAATCCTCCAGCGTCGTGGTGTCGCCGACTTTCTCGACACCCGCAGCGATGTCGCGCAGCAGTCGCCGCATGATCTTGCCGCTGCGCGTCTTGGGAAGCGCTTCGGTGAATCGGATCTGGTCCGGCTTGGCGATGGCGCCGATCTCATTGCCGACGTGTTCGCGAAGCTGCTTGCGCAGTGTCTCATCCGCGTCAAAGCCGGGGCCGAGTGTGACGAACGCCGCGATGCCGGTGCCCTTGATCTCGTGCGGCATGCCGACAACCGCCGCTTCAACAACGGCCTCATGAGACACCAGCGCGCTTTCGACTTCCATCGTGCCAAGGCGATGGCCGGAGACGTTGATGACGTCATCGACGCGCCCCATGATCCAGAAATAGCCGTCGGCGTCACGCCGCGCGCCATCGCCGGGGAAGTAGTAGGGCTCGCCGGAGGCGTCCTTGATGCGCGACCAGTAGACATCGATGAATCGTTCGCGATCGCCGAGAATGCCGCGCAGCACGCCGGGCCACGGCTTGCGAATCGCGAGCAGGCCGCCGGTGTTGTTCGGTTGCTCGACGCCGTCTTCACTGACGATCGCAGCGTCCACGCCGAAGAACGGCAACGTGCATGAGCCCGGCTTCGTTGGTGTGACGGCAGGCAGGGGCGTCAGCATGTGGCCCGCGGTCTCGGTCTGCCACCAGGTATCGACGATCGGGCATTTCTCGTGACCAATGATGCGGTGGTACCACATCCACGCTTCGGGGTTGATCGGTTCGCCGACCGTGCCGAGCACGCGCAGTGATTGCAGATTGTGCTTGCGCGGATGATTGTCGCCCCATTTCATGAACGCGCGAATCGCGGTGGGGGCGGTGTAAAAGTGTGTGACCTTGTGGCGCTCAACAATGCTCCAGAACCGGTCTGGCGTCGGATGATTGGGCGCGCCTTCGTACATGATCGTCGGCACACGGTTCGGCATGACGCCGTAGACGATGTAGGAGTGCCCGGTGATCCAGCCGATGTCCGCCGTGCACCAGTAGACCTGGTTGGCGTCGGGATGCAGATCAAAGACATATTTGCTGGTCAGGTACGTGAAGACCATGTACCCGCCGGTCGTGTGCATGATGCCCTTGGGCTTGCCTGTGGTGCCCGAGGTGTACAGCACAAAGAGGGGGTCTTCGGCGTCCATGTGCTCGGCGGGGCAGTCTTCACTTGCCGCCTGCATCAGGTCGTGCCACCAGTGATCGCGCTTGTCGCCATGCGAATTTGAAGGCTCATGGTGCCACGAAATGTCATTGCCACACCGTTCGAAGACGACGACATGGTCCAGCGTGTCGCACTGCGTGCAGGCGGCGTCAACGTTGTCTTTGAGTGGAACGATGGAGCCGCGCCGCCAGCCGCCGTCGGCGGTGACGATGATCTTGCTGTTGGCGTCCACGACGCGATCGGCGATGGCGCTCGCGCTGAACCCGCCGAAGATCACCGAGTGCGGCGCCCCGATGCGCGCGCACGCCAGCACCGCAATCGCCATTTCAGGAACCATCGGCATGTAGATCGTGACGACGTCGCCCTTCTTGACGCCGAGCGACTTCAGCACGTTGGCGAACTTGCAGACTTGCGCGCGCAGTTCGCGATAGGTGAAGCGCTTGACCTCCGGGCCGCCGTCCATCGGCTCGCCTTCCCAGATGAGCGCGAGGTCGTCGCCGTGGCCGTCATCGATGTGACGATCGAGGCAGTTGTAGGAGAGATTGGTCGTCGCGCCGACGAACCATTTTGCATCCGGCGCGGACCAATCGAGCACCTTGTCCCACGGTTTGAACCAGTGCAGTTCGTTGGCGATGTCGCCCCAGAAGCCTTCGGGGTCAGCCAGCGAGCGCGCGTGCATCTCGCGGTATTGCTCCATCGACGCGACGTGCGGCGTGACGGGCTCAGCCCCTGGCCCTGCGCTCGACCAGCCGGCGGTCGGCGCGAAGGTGCGGTTCTCAGTCAGGACGGTTTCGATGTCGGATCGATGAGCGTCTGTCATGCGAGGCAGGATACCGCGCGGGTTTTTGACGCGTCATTCCGGAAGACAGCCGCCCCAGCGGCCGAGCAAAGTCGCCAGATCTGCTCCATCAACCACATCATTGCCGGAAGGATCGAATGCGCCCGCATTCCCGTTCCATTGACTGAGCAGTGCCGCGAGGTCAACACCGTTGACGATGAAGTCGTTGTTCATATCGCCGGGGCAACCAGTGGGCGCCAACCTGAGCATTTCATTTACCGTATTGCCTGATTGATTCACGGCGTGCCCAATGCTGATCTGTCCCGCAAAAGCGTCTGACCAGATCAAGTCATGTGCGGGTGAAGTCATCGACACAGGCTCATGAACTGAGCGCTGCACCGTGAACTGCCCGCAAAATACGTAATAAAAACGATCATCCAACGCCGTTGGAATGACGACCTCGCCATTCGTATCTCTCGCGCCAGGGGGCATCGCAAGTCCCTGGTCTGAAATTGACCAAACCTGCCATGATCCGGAGACAGTCTGAATAGAGGTGTCGGTGAAGATGACCGGACCTGCAAAGAAGAATTCGGATGGGTTATGGAGATTCCCTGCGGCGACATACGTGTCCCAGCGAACGGAAGGAAATGCCTCGACAACCGCCACGCTGGGTGGCGAATCACCTCCCAGCGGATCCTGAAAGAGCACGCCGACATTCAACTCAATCAGCGTGTCCGGAAGTATGCCGATGAGCTCTTCGT
>MRWG01003898.1_pt1 | contig 15050 bp, 7 predicted proteins | sample 1013341 | NCBI WGS metagenome assembly MRWG01 (sample SAMN06117577, study PRJNA244670) | biofilm metagenome | biome: Water; feature: Cathode Biofilm; material: Biofilm; isolation source: microbial consortium enriched at the cathode of a solar microbial fuel cell | place: USA: District of Columbia ... | reverse complement strand
GTTGATGGTTCCGACAACTTCGTCCAGGAGAACTCCGCCGGTGGCACGGTTGTCGGCGTGACGGCGTTCGCCGAAGATCCTGATGCGACGGACACGGTCACCTATTCCATTACAGACAGCCGGTTCGAGATCGACCCGGACACGGGCGTGATTACCGTTGCCGATGGCGCAGTGATTGACCGCGAGACGACGCCCTATATCGACATCGAGGTGACGGCGACGTCCACGGATGGCTCGACTTCGACCGGCACCTTCCGGATCACGGTTGGCGACGCGAACGAGTTCGATATCGGTCCGGTGACGGACGTTGATGGTGCCGACAACTTCGTCCAGGAGAATTCTGCCGGTGGCACGGTTGTCGGTGTGACGGCGTTCGCCGAAGATCCGGATGCGACCGACACGGTCACCTATTCCATCACCGATGGTCGGTTCGATATCGACCCGGACACGGGCGTTATTACCGTTGCCGATGGCGCGGTGATTGACCGCGAGACGACCCCATATATCGATATTGAAGTGACGGCGACGTCAACGGATGGGTCAACCTCGACCGGGACCTTCCGGATCACGGTGGGCGACGAGAACGAGTTCGATATCGGTCCGGTGACAGACGTTGATGGTTCCGACAACTTCGTCCGGGAGAACTCCGCCGGTGGCACGGTTGTCGGTGTGACGGCGTTCGCCGAAGATCCGGATGCGACCGACACGGTCACCTATTCCATCACAGACAGCCGGTTCGAGATCGACCCGGACACGGGCGTTATTACCGTTGCCGATGGCGCAGTGATTGACCGCGAGACGACGCCTTTTATCGATATTGAATTGACGGCGACGTCAACGGATGGGTCAACTTCTACCGGCATCTTTCGGATCACGGTTGGCGATGAAAACGAGTTCGATATCGGTCCGGTGACGGACGTTGATGGAGCCGACAACTTCGTCCAGGAGAACTCCGCCGGTGGCACGGTTGTCGGTGTGACGGCGTTTGCTGAAGACCCGGATGCAACGGATACAGTTTCCTATTCCATCACCGATAGTCGGTTCGATATCGAACCGGATACGGGCGTTATTACCGTTGCCGATGGTGCCGTGATTGACCGCGAGACGACCCCCTATATCGATATCGAGGTCACAGCGACGTCGACAGATGGGTCAACCTCGACCGGTATCTTCCGAGCCAACAGCATTTCAGAGACCGCCAATGGGGGCGAATTTGCCGGGATCACCGCCTTCGCCGAGGATCCTGATCCGGCGGACAGTGTCACCTACCAGCTGACTGGTGATGACAGGTTCGAGATCGATCCGGATACAGGTGGCATCACCGTAAAGAATGGCGCGACGTTCGATGCGGAAACAGAACCTTCCATCGAGATGACTGTCACCGCAACGTCAACGGATGGCTCTTCCTCAACTAAGACCTTCACCGTGGCCGTGACAGACAACAATGAAGCACCGGATCTGATCGTTCATCTGGAAAACGGCTCAGAACAGTTTGTCGTCAACGGCAGCTTCGAAATCTATGACGGGGTTCACGGCGGACCAGCCGGGTCCGGCTGGTACGAAAACCCGACTTCGATCGAGGGTTGGACCTACGACAACGTCGATGTGCATGAGGCGGGGCACAATAGTTACGGCGCGACAGACGGCGGTCATCATTTGGACCTTGCAGCCATGAACAATGGCTGGGCTTCTCAGCAAATAGAGGGGCAGCTTGATGGTCAGGTCTATCATCTGACATTCGACATGAAGTCGCGCGGCGGCGTGGGGGAAAGTGTCGCCGAGGTCTATTGGAACGGCGAGTTGATCGACACGATCGACCCGGCCACAACGGGAACGGGCTGGCAGGCCTATGCCTATGACATCGTTGGCGGATCCGGCGACGGCTCCAATACGCTGACATTCGTTGAGATCGGTTCCGATAACCTGGGTGGTGCGCTGATCGACAGTGTGTCCATCGTTTCCGACAACCGCACTGCGGTCGTCGAGGAATATTACGGCGCAGAGATTGCACCCTTGTCAGTATTCGATCCGGATGTGGGCGATACGCATATATTCACGGTTTCGGACGACCGGTTTGAGGTGGTCGTATCCGGCGACAGATACCTTCTCAAATTGAAAGACGATCAGGCCTTCGACTACGAAACCGAGACTCAGGTGACCCTTGAGGTGACGGCAACCGACCAGGGCGGTCTTTCCGACACGGAGATCGTGGTGATCGACGTGATCGATATCGACGACACCAATTCTCCCATCGGTCCGCTCGCCGACATTGATGCCAGCGCAAACCAGGTTCTTGAAAACGCCGCGGCAGGTGCCGTCGTGGGTCTGACTGCCTTTGCAAACGATCCGGATGCAGGCGACAACGTGAGTTATCAGCTCAGCGGTGACGCGCGCTTCGAGATCGACCCGGTGTCGGGGGTGATCACCGTCGCCAGTGGGGCAAGTTTCGACAAGGAAACCGAACCGGAAATCGATGTTCTGGTGACGGCTACTTCGACTGACGGATCAGTCTCGACCGAAACCTTCACGATTGCGATTGCCGATGCCAATGAAGCGCCGGACCTCGACTTCGATCCGGAACTTGGACCGGGCGTTTCCGTGACGCTGACCTTTGTCGAGGAATATGCCGGCCACAGCAATGTGCTGGGTGTCTTCTACGTGGACGGCAACGGCAATCCCGTGGCCGGCGAAATCGTCTGGGTCAACCAGAACCAATTGACGCCGGGCGATACGGCGACCCTCTATCTGGAAGGCGTCGAAGCGAGCGAAATCGGCTATTTCCTGATCCCGGATGGTGCAGACACGAACAATGGTCTTCTTGCCGGTGACAAGGTGACGTTCCAGAAAGACGGTCAGGGGAACTGGCAGGCCGTCGGACCTGACGGGACGCTGCTGGTCGGGGCCGATGCCAATGTTCTTTTCTCCGGTAACGGGTCACTCAATCCGGATGGTTACGACTACACCGTGGAAAGCGGCATCAGGATCGGCTTTGAGGACATTGCCGGCGGGGGTGACGAGGATTTCGACGACGTCGTCTTTGACCAGACAACTTTCGAAACCACTGCTCGTGCCGCGGTCTATGAAGAAGATCCGGGGGCGGAAATCGGTACCTTGTCGGTATTCGATCCCGATGTCGGCGATACACACAGCTTCACGGTTTCCGATAGTCGCTTCGAGGTCATATCGATCAACGGTGAGAACATTCTCAAACTGAAGGACGGTGTGGCGCTCGATTATGAGACCGAGACCCAGGTGAGCGTTGAGGTTACCGTTACCGATAGCGGCGGGCTGTCGGACACGGAAACCATCGTGATCGACGTCATCGACGTGGAGCCGGAAGAGCCTGCCGACGACAATGAGCCGATCGGGCCTGTCAGGGATGTCGATACGGCCCAGAATCTGGTTGTGGCGACAGCTGCTGCCGGAATGGTGATCGGCCTGACGGCATTCGCGGAAGATGCCGACGCCGGAGACACTGTGACCTATTCCATCGACGACAGCCGGTTTGATATCGACGCAGACACCGGTGTGGTGACCCTCGCCAGTGGTGCAACGCTGGTTGCAGGCGAGACCATCGACGTGACGATCACCGCCACATCAAGTGACGGATCCCATTCGAGCGCGGTTTTCCCCGTGACGGTGACTTCGGGTGTGACCGAGAACTCGCCGCCTGATCTGATCGTCGGCAACGCGATCTACCGGCCGGACCAGGGCAACAAGCACTGGGACGATCATCATGATGGCCATTGGGGGCATATCCAGGACGGGGAAACAGGACACTATCATGAAGATGACGGTGTCCAGCGGCAGTCGACTACGAAACGGAGCAAAGCATCACGATAGACGTTACCGCGACCGACAGCGGAGGCTTGTCGGATACCGAGACAATTACCCTGGACGTGGTCGACTTTGATGATGTGCCCCTGTGCGAGGTCGGAACAAGTAATGCCGATACGATTGTTGGGGGCGATTTCGTGGACAGCATTTCCGGACTTGGCGGAAATGACATCCTGCTGGGTCAGGGGGGCAGCGACCTCATCTATGGCGGGGCTGGTTACGATGTGATCCGGGGTGGCGCGGGCGACGACGTTCTTTCCGGCGGTGACGGGTCGGATCTGTTCGCCTACATGCTCGGCGACGGGCATGACAGCATTTACGGCGGTGCCGGCGGGAGCTGGATCGATATCGTCGATCTGAGCAAGGCCGCCGATGGCACCGATATCGGAACCTATGGTGTCGACTGGTCCATCACCATGACGGAAGGTTCCATCGAGAGCATCGATGCAGTGGCGGGCGAGATCACCCTTTCGCAGGATTCGGGGGGCTACATCGAGTTTGCCGATGGCGGACGCATCGACTTCACGGATCTGGAAGGCGTTCAGTACTGATCAGCAGGAAGGCAAAAAAAGCGGGCTTGTTACGCCCGCTTTTTGTGTTGCCGGTTATTGAATCGGAGGCAGTGGTTCTGTCTCGATAAACACGGTGTCGCTGGTCACGACCTCGACGACGGTCGACTGGAAGACATCGTTCTCCGACGGTCCAAGGCGCAGGTCCCAGGTATTGAACTCAGGCATGAGGCGCGGGACCGGTGCCGGCCGTTCCTCGATGATCCCGAAATGCTGCGGCGCCAGCCGACCAATGTTGGCCAGCAGGAAGAAGTCCGCAATGCGGCTGTCATAGCGTGCCCGGACATGGTCGACCTTGCTGAGCAATAGTTCGCGCTCGCCGTCCAGAACATCGAGCAGGGACCGTTGACCGCTGTCGAATTCCACCTGCAGGCCCTTGATCGCACGCTGGTTGGCCTCAATCGCGCGCTTTACCGCCTTGACCTTCAGCCTTGAGGCAGCCCGCTGCTTCATCGCGCGGACAACGTTCTCGCGGATGATCTGTTGGGTGTCGTCCAGCTCGTATTCCTGTTGGGCTGCCGTGAAGTTTGCGCGTTTGACCGCGGCAATGTTGCGGCCACCGGTGAAGAAAGGGGCCGTGACGCGCACGCCAAAGCGGAAGTCTTCTTCGTCCTGATTGCCAAGGTTGCCCTGGTAACCGGTTTGCCATTCGCTTTCCAGCGAGACACGCGGCAGCATGTCGCCGACTGCGGCGCGTGCGGCGTAACGTGCGGCCCTTGCATCTGCCGTTGCGGCGCGGATGGACGGATTGTTCTGCAGCGCGACGTTGATCGCGTCATCCAGACCGGCGGGCTCGATTGTCTGCGGAATGCCAGGCCAGCCGAGCTTGCCCGGCTTTTGTCCGGTCAGGCGCTCATAGACAGCCTCGGAGGCTTCGAGGTCGCCGACCGCCTGGTCGGAATTCCCCTGCGCTTCACCGAGACGGGCAAGCGCCTGTTCGATATCGGTGCGCGTTGCGTCTCCCGACTTGTAACGGGCGCGGGCGGCGTTCACCTCCCGTTGCACCACGTTGGTGTAGGCCCGCAAGTGAGCGAGGATCGCCCGATCGCGAACAACGCGCAGATAGGCATCGGCTGTGTTGAACAGCAGCGTCTGTTCGGCGCCAATGAGCTGGTTGCGACCGGAATTCGCTTCCTCATGAGCCTGGTTCAGCCGATTGACACCCGCGAAACCCTGAAACACCGTCTGGGACATGGAGATGCCCAGCTCGTGGAAGAAGGACCTGTCGCTGTTGCCGCTGCGTTCGCTGCGGAAGGCGTTCTGTTCCCCCAGGTAGGTGCCGGTAACCGTCGGCAGAAACTCGGACCTGGCGGTCCAGACGTCCTGATTGGTCGCTTCGTAACGCGACCGTTCCGCCTTGAGGCCCGGGTTGATGGCGTAGGCCGACCCCATGGCTTCTTCAAGCGACTGGGCGGATACGGTTGCGCTGGCGAAGGAAAGGCTGATCAGTGACGCGCCTGCCAGCAGACCGGCAAGGCGGGTTTTCAATCCGAGCATCAGTTTGGCAGGGGCAGGGAAGGTCGTCATTGCAGCACCGTGATCGTTGTCTGCCCTTAAGGTAAAATTTTATAGTTAATCAAAAGTAAGTTGAGATTAGAGAATATGGCCAAGAATTTTCAGTAATTACCTAGGGTAATATTTGTTTGACGTCGCTTCTTTTAGGATATTGATATTAATATCAAGGTTTAATTTGATAATAATTTAAGTTGAATTCAGTGATAAGTCAGCTTCCCGTTCGGTCTAAGCTCGGGTGAAACTTTTTGATCTGCGAAGGCAGTAGATGTTTCCCGAACAGAAAGCCCTGCACCTGCAGGCATCCGGCTTGTTGCAGGAATTGCAGCTGTCGTTCCGTTTCGACACCTTCGGCGATTACTGGGATCTTGAAGCTATGGCCGAGCAGAACGGCAGAGCGCAGGATTGCCCGGGCATGGGGGTTGGTTTCGAGCGACTGGGTGAAGGCTCTGTCGACCTTGATCTTGTCGAAGGGAAAGGCTTGCAGCGTGTTGAGCGAGGAATAGCCCTTGCCGAAGTCGTCCATGGCAACGCGCACCCCCATTTTGCGCAGCGAGAGGATCGTCTCGTGAACCCGTTCGTGATCCTCGATCGGGGTGGATTCGGTGAGTTCTACTTCCAGGCGTTCTGCGGGCAGGCCTGTCTTCATCAGCACGGTGGAAACGAGACCGGCAAAATCGCAACGGGAGAACTGCAGCGGGGAAGCGTTGACCGACAGCGTTACCGGATTTTCCCAGCAGGCAGCTTCCTTGCAGGCAGCTTCGAGAACCCAATTGCCGATATCCAGGATGATGCCTGACCGTTCGGCAATCGGAATGAAGTCCTCCGGCGGAATCGGACCTTTTTCCGCGTGACGCCACCGGACCAGCGCTTCGTAGCCAATCAACTCGCCAGTCTTTGTCAGATTCTGTTTCTGGAAGACCAGGTTGAGCTGGTTTTCGAGCGTTGCATTACGCAAGTCAGCCGCCAGGCCCGCCTCCCAGCGATTGGTTTCCTCCATGCCCGTGACATAGGGCTGGATGAGGTTGCCGCCGATCGATTTTGCTTGCTTGGCAGCAAGGTTTGCCCTTTGCACCAGCTTGTTCAGGTCCTTGCCGTCGCGCGGAAACACGGCAAGGCCAATACTGGAGCGGATGGACAGGCGGTAGGAATTCCACTGAACAGGCCTTCGGGCAAGGGAGCGAACCAGACGGGCGAAGTCTACGGCGTCATCCAATGTGTCGAGCGACGGATTGATGACCAGAAATTCGTCACCGTAGAAGCGGGAGATGAAGACCCTGTCGCTCAGGTTGTTTTTCAGCGTATTGGCCAAAGTGCACAGGACAGTGTCGCCGACTTCGTAGCCGTGAAGGTCGTTGATGGCCTTGAACTGGTCGAGGCTGATCAGCACGACGGCGCATGTCTTGCCCTCCAGTTCGGCCTTTTCCAGAAGGTCTGCCGCAGCCTTCTGCACAAAATGCCGGTTTGGAAGTCGTGTCAGAGAATCCTGCAGCGACAGGTGTTTATAGGCTCGCCTGGCCGCGTTTTTCCTGTACCGGTCGAGCAGCGCACCAGTTGCAGCCACAAAGGTGCATAGACCGAAGATGACCAGCGACATCACCATCATGTGCCTTTCGGACATGAGCATGATTTCGCGCGGGAAACTGACTTCGCGAAGGGGCGTGGCCGGGGAATGCACCGGCATGTGTATCGAAACTGCCGACAGGAAAAGGAACAGCGTTGCACTTACAAATGCGCGTCTGGACTGCAGCTGCGGAACGAAACTCATTGCGATTGCCCCAAGGCACGTTCCGAACAGAAATGTCCAAAGTCCGAAGGCTTCGCTCGTATCAGGTAAACCGGCGATCTCCCTGGCCGTCGTCAGCGTCAGACCCATTCCTGCAATGGCAAGGCCAAAAAGGATGCCGCCAAGTTCCGGTGCGAGCCGGATGTTTCGCCGTACAGCAAGCGTATAACCTGAGAGGAGGCCGGCAAAGACGACAAGCAGGGCAAGCAGAGCCGTTTGAAGTCGGTACCCTGATTCCGCGGGAAGCTCTACCGAAGAAAAGGCGATGATCTGGGCCGCCCAGATTGCCGAGGCGCCGACGAGTGCAGACCAGATGAGCCAGATGACCCGTGCAGGGCTTGCATCGCGGTCAACCTTCGCAAGGAGCAGGAAGGAAAAGGCGCATCCGAAGAGACACGTTGCGATCGCAAGTGTCAAAAGAGCATGGTCATGCTCAAAAGACAAAACTGTTGCGACGCGTTCCATTGACTTGACGCTTCGGTAACTGGAGCATGTCCTTAAGTCACCGTAATTTTTGACAATATTTTTTCAGCCTCAAGAAAGCCCGAAATTCGTGCAAAATCCAGCAAATGAGCGGATCCGGAAGGTCGCGACTATGCCCGGGTGCCCTCAAGGCATGGGGATGGATAAAATTCTATCGATATAATTAGCAATACGGCATTGATTTGCTTCCAAAACAGGGCGGCCGCGCCGGAGGGCAATGCCTTCAGCGATGAGAAATGCCGCTCCGGCCTCGGGCGAGAGGTGCGGGACAATGCAAACTGTTTAAGACACGTCAGGAGAACGGGTGCATCCCGCAATGCCAACGAAAGCCAGATCCACTCGCGTCGACAACGCTTATGAACGCTTGAAAACCGAGATCCTGAACGGGCAATTGCCGCCCGGATTTCAGGCGCCGGAACCGGACATCGCGACACGTCTGGGCATGAGCCGGACGCCGGTTCGCGAAGCGCTTATCCGGCTGGAGGCTGACGGTCTGGTGGACCTCGTGCCTCGCCGGGGAGCAAAGGTTCTGCCGATTTCGCTGCAGGACATCTGCGAGATCTACCAGATCCTTTCGGCGCTTGAAGCCCTTGCCGCAGGCACCGCTTGCCGCAAGGCGGGCGACGAGGCGCTCGCGGAAATCGAAGAAGTGCTCAACGACGCCGATGATGCGCTGGAACGCCAGGACATCGAGGCCTGGGCCGTTCACGATGACAGGTTCCACAGGCTGATGTTCCGCGTCCAGATGCAGGGAAGCCGGTTTGCTGGCCGGGTTGGAAATCATGTTCAGGAGCAGCTCGGCAGCCTTTTCCCCGGCGTAGCGAACCGAGGAGCGGGTGCAGGTGAAAATCGGCACTTCTCCGCTGTTGGGCAGGAAAGACAGGGCATCGTCATGGGTGATGATGGACACGTCCCTGCCTGTCTTCAATCCGCACTGGCCGACAGCGCGGGCGACTCCGATCGCCGATATCATGGACGAAATCAGGAAGGCGGTCGGCGGATTGTCGTTCTTCAGCATCTCCATCGCATTGTCGCAGCCGTAGGGTTCGGTCATGTCCGCACTGCGCATCAAGGCCGGGTCCGGTGTCAGGCCCCGTGCTGCCAGCGCTTCCTCGAAGCCGCGCCGGCGCCGGTTGGCAAAGTCCATGTGTTCCAGACCGTTCAACAGTGCGATCCGGGTGTGGCCGAGGTCGAGCAGCAGGTTCGTCGCCCGCTCAAAGGCCCGCCGGTTGTTCATGTCGATCCACGATGTTTCTTCCTCGGCACCCGGGATGCGTCCGTGAACGACGAAGGGCAGATTGAGTTCTTTCAGAAGCCTGTGCCTGCGCTCGTCATTTGCGGGGCCGTGAATGATCACGCCGTCGGCCTTCTTGCGTGAAGCGATCTGCCTGTAGGCGTCTTCTTCCTTGGCATCGTCGACGACGGAAATGATCATGTCGTAGCCGTGGCGCGAATAGGTCTCCCCGGCACCGGCTATGAACTCCAGAAAGATCGGGTTCATCATCTCGTGAATTGAGCGCGGTATGACATGGCCGATGGCCATTGCGCGGCCGGTTGCAAGCCGCCGCGCCTGGCTGTTGGGCGCGTAGCCGAGTTTGTTAGCCATCTCGGTCACGCGTTTGCGCGTTTCTTCGCTGACTTCCGGATAGCCGTTGAGTGCGCGGCTAACCGTGGTCTGAGACAGGTTCAGCCGTTGCGACAGTTCTTTCAGGTTTACGCCATTGCTCATTCTGGCCCAAAACGCTTTGAAAGCGCCCTCCCAACAGGCTGTTATTGAAATGCAACATTAATTCGCGAGTTGTGCGCTTGACAAGGCCGAAGCCTGAAGACATGGTTAGGGCCAAATCCAAAGCGGTTTGGATAAAGGGTTCTGGTAGAATTGCCGACCTGGAAAAACGGGTAGGTATTGCTGCAAGGTGGCGAGGTATGCCACCTTGGGTGGAGTGTTCCAGCATAGGGACAATCTGGGAGGACAGATATGAAACTACGTTTGAAAGCCTGCACGGCAGGTCTGGCGCTTGCCATCGGGCTTGGCGCGGGCTCTGCATCCGCGGCTGACCTGAAATTCGCTCCGGGCGAAGGCCCGTTCAACTGGGACAGCTACAACGCATGGGCTGAGAGCGCGCCTGACCTGAAGGGGCAGACCGTGACGATCGCCGGCCCGTGGCTGCAGCCGGAAGACGGCTATTTCCGCAACGTGCTTGCCTATTTCACCGAAGCTACCGGCGCTGAAGTCATTTACACCGGTTCGGATTCCTTCGAACAGCAGATCGTGATTGATGCAGAAGCCGGCGCCGCTCCGAATATCGCTGTCTTCCCGCAGCCGGGCCTTGCCGCCGACATGGCTGCGCGCGGCCTGCTGAAGCCGCTACCGGAAGGCATGGCCGACTGGGTCGCCAACAACTACGGGGCCGGTGAAAGCTGGGTGAACCTCGGCACCTACAAGGATGCCGACGGCCAGGATCAGCTGTTCGGCTTCTTCTATAACGTCAACGTCAAGAGCCTTGTCTGGTACGTGCCGGAAAACTTCGAGGACGCCGGCTATGAAGTGCCGACGACCATGGAAGAGCTGAAGGCACTGACCGAGCAGATCGTTGCCGATGGCGAGACACCCTGGTGTATCGGTCTGGGTTCAGGTGCTGCCACGGGCTGGCCGGCAACCGACTGGGTCGAGGATCTGATGCTGCGTACGCAGCCGGCTGACGTCTACGACCAGTGGACCACCAACGAGATCCCCTTTGACGACGAGCGTGTCGTTGCCGCGATCGAGGAATTCGGCTGGTTCGCACGCGACGATGCTAAGGTAGCGGGCGGTGCGGGAGCCGTTGCTTCCACCGATTTCCGTGACAGCCCGAAGGGTCTCTTCTCCTCGCCGCCGCAGTGCTACCTGCACCGCCAGGCATCCTTCGTGCCGGCCTTCTTCCCGGACGGCGTCGAGTTCGGCACCGATGTCGACTTCTTCTACTTCCCGGCCTACCAGGAAAAGGATCTCGGCAACCCGGTTCTCGGTGGTGGCACGCTGATGGCGATCACCAATCCGTCCGATGCGACCAACGAACTGATGAAGTTCTTCGAACTGCCGCTCTCGCATGAAGTGATGATGGCCCAGACCGGCTTCCTCACGCCTCACAAGGGTGCCAACCCGGCAGCCTACAAGGACGACACGCTGCGCGGTCAGGGCGAGATCCTGGTCAATGCCAGCACCTTCCGTTTCGATGGCTCCGACCTGATGCCGGGTGCCGTTGGCGCGGGCACGTTCTGGACCGGAATGGTCGACTATACCGGCGGCAAGGATGCAAAAGCCGTCGCCGAGGAAATCCAGAAAAGCTGGGACGCCCTCAAATAATCCTTCAGGCGGCCAGTCTCCCCAGGGAGGCTGGCCGTTCTTCTGAGGGATCGGCGAAAACGTCCAAGAAACAAAGTTCCTAAACGCAGGAAGCCCCCGGTCTTCCGGGTGCCTCCCCATAATCAATAATGGGAGGGAACGGCCATGCTATCGGACAATCCGGCACTGTTAGGGCTCTTTACCATCGTCGTCGGCGTTGGAGCCTGCCTTGCCTATTTCTTCTTTTCGAATGTCTTTCTCGACAAGGTCCTGTTTCCGGCGCGCGGCCCCAATGCAGGGAAGAACATCAACCGGGCCAACATGATCCGGCCCTGGCTGTTCCTGTTCCCGGCCTTGTTCGCGCTGACGTTGTATCTTGCCTATCCGGTCTTCGAGACCTTGCGGCTGTCCCTGACTGACCGCTCCCAGGGAGGGGCTTTTGTCGGCCTTGCCAACTATCGCCAGATGATGAACGAGGCGAAGTTCTGGGAAGCGGTGCGCAACAACATGCTGTGGCTGATTGTCGTGCCGGCTGCCTCGACGGCTTTCGGGCTGCTGGTCGCCCAGCTCACGGACCGGATCAGGTGGGGCAACTTCGCCAAGTCGCTGATCTTCATGCCGATGGCAATTTCTTTCGTTGGCGCATCGGTCATCTTCAAGCTGATCTACGATACGCGCGCCGCCGATCAGAACCAGATCGGTGTTCTGAATGCGATCTGGCTGAAGTTTGACGGTGGCATCGGCTCCGTTGTCTTTCTTCAGCTTCTGCCGACCCTTCTCCTGCTGGCGTTCGCTGTTGTTGTTGCCTATGTGGCCTGGACCTTCGTGCGCGGCATTGTCGCTCGGGGGGAGGACAAGTCGATCTGGCTTCTGCCCCTGCGCCTTCTGGTCGCCGTTGGCGGGATCTGGCTGATCTGGATTTCGCTGAATTCCGCGCTCGGTGTCTGGATTGCCGAAGTGCCCTACGGCGAACCGCAGACCTGGCTGACCTTGCCGCTGTGGAACAACTTCTTCCTGATGGTGGTGCTGATCTGGATTCAGACCGGCTTTGCCATGGTGATCCTGTCCGCGGCCCTGCGCGGCATTCCGGAGGAAACCGTGGAAGCTGCGATCGTTGACGGTGCCAATCCGTTCCAGATCTTCTTCAAGATCAAGGTGCCGCAGATCATGGGGACCATCGTGGTGGTCTGGACGACGATCACGCTCACCGTGCTCAAGGTGTTCGACATCGTCTTCGCGATGACCAACGGCCAGTGGGAGACCCAGGTTCTGGCCAACTACATGTACGACAAGCTTTTCCGTGCCAACGATTGGGGAGTGGGGTCGGCGAGTGCCATCATCATCATGCTGCTCGTCACGCCGATCCTCGTCTGGAACGTTTACAACGCCCGGAAGGAGATGAAGTGATGGCCAGTATTGCTGGGAAAAAATCCGGCCTGACCTGGGCCGTTCAGATCTCCGTCGCAGCGCTCGTTCTGTTGTGGCTGTTCCCGACCGTCGGGCTGTTCGTCTCGTCCTTCAGGACCGCGGACCAGATCTCCAGTTCCGGCTGGTGGGCGGCGCTGTTTCCGGCGGAACAGAACGAGGTCTACCGGACTTCGGATCCGGACGAGACCCGTGTTGCCGACGGAGACCTTTTCACCGTGTCGGGCAACATCTTCGAAGGCGAGCCGCGCGAGATCCGCTCGTGGGGCGTCTCATCCAGAGACGTGTCTGCTTACCAGTCGGGCGAAACGGCGGATATGGGCGATGGCGAAAGCCTGACGCTCCAGGCCGACGGTTCCTATGTCTGGAAGGGCAATGACAAGCAGATCTCCGGGCGTGGCCAGCGTGTTTTCGTGACCGCGACCGTGCCGCCGGAATTCACACTGGAAAACTACCAGACCATCCTCTTTTCCGGCACCGGACAGGACAACATGGGCAAGGCGTTCTTCAACACGCTGACGGTCACCATTCCGGCGACGATCATCCCGATCGTCATAGCGGCTTTCGCAGCCTATGCCCTTGCCTGGATGGAATTTCCCGGCCGCGCCCTCTTGATCGCCGCCGTCGTGGCGCTGCTCGTCGTGCCGTTGCAACTGGCCCTCATTCCGCTGCTGCGGCTTCATCTCGCCGTCGGTATCGGCAAGGGATACATGGGGGTCTGGCTGGCCCATACGGCCTTCGGCATGCCGCTCGCGGTCTATCTGCTCAGGAATTACATGGTCGGATTGCCGCGGGACATCATCGAGAATGCCAAGGTGGACGGGGCGACGGATTTCCAGATCTTCACCCGCATCATCCTGCCGCTCAGCTTTCCGGCCCTGGCGTCCTTCGCCATCTTCCAGTTCCTGTGGACCTGGAACGATCTGCTGGTGGCCAAGGTGTTCCTGATCGATGCCACGGGCTCGACCACGGTGATGACCAACCAGATCGTCGAACTCCTGGGAACGCGCGGCGGCAACTGGGAAATTCTCGCGACGGCTGCCTTTGTGTCCATTGCCGTGCCGCTCTTCGTGTTCTTCGCGATGCAGCGCTACCTCGTACGCGGCCTGTTGGCCGGGTCGGTGAAATAACATGAACAAAATCAACAATCGGGAGCAGCCGGCATGACATCGTTGTCCTTGAAGAATGTCAGCAAGTCCTATGGATCGGTCGAAGTTCTGCGCAACATCAACATGGAGATCAACGCAGGCGAGCTGATCGTTTTCGTCGGTCCGTCCGGGTGCGGAAAGTCGACATTGCTGCGGATGATCGCAGGACTTGAAAAGATCACCGGCGGAACGCTGGAGATCGACGGTGTGGTCGTCAACGATGTGCCGCCGGCACAGCGCGGCATTGCCATGGTGTTCCAGTCCTATGCGCTTTATCCGCATATGACGGTCTACGACAACATGGCCTTCGCCCTGAAGCTGGCGGGCAAGTCGCGTGACGAAATTGACAAGGCTGTGCGGGCGGCTGCGGACAGACTGCAGCTAACTGCCTATCTCGACCGCCTGCCGAAAGCACTCTCCGGCGGTCAACGCCAGCGTGTTGCCATCGGCCGCTCGATCGTGCGGGATCCCAAGGTATTCCTGTTCGACGAACCGCTATCGAACCTTGATGCCGCCTTGCGTGTTGCCACCCGGATCGAGATCGCACAGCTGAAGGAGAGCATGCCGGAAAGCACCATGATCTACGTCACCCACGATCAGGTGGAAGCGATGACCCTCGCGACCAGAATTGTCGTGCTGCATGGTGGAGACGTGGAACAATTCGGTGCGCCGCTGGACCTTTACGAGCGTCCCGCAAACACGTTCGTTGCCCAGTTCATCGGCTCTCCGGCGATGAACCTCGTCGATGCCAAGGTGACGGCGACCGGCCAGATGACATCCGTCCAGATGTCCGATGGCGGTCATGCGGATGTACCGATTGCCTCGCTCGACAGCGACAAGGGTGCGCGCGTCAAGCTGGGCGTGCGTCCGGAAGATCTCAGCGTTACCGAAGGTGACGATTATCTGGTCGCGGCGAATGTCGAAATCGTGGAAGCCCTCGGCGAGACAACAGTGCTCTATTTTGC
>MRWG01001462.1_pt1 | contig 15052 bp, 15 predicted proteins | sample 1013341 | NCBI WGS metagenome assembly MRWG01 (sample SAMN06117577, study PRJNA244670) | biofilm metagenome | biome: Water; feature: Cathode Biofilm; material: Biofilm; isolation source: microbial consortium enriched at the cathode of a solar microbial fuel cell | place: USA: District of Columbia ... | reverse complement strand
CCGAATCGCTCGGACGGACCGAGGTCGCAGATGAATCGACGGGCGGATGACACGTTGCCGGCTGGGGGCATGGAGGCTCCTTTCGAGTGTCCCCCAGATCATGGGAGGATTCGGGCAGTCTAGCCCCCTGTCCGCCGGCGGCTCGCCCCCGCGCCTCAGTCGCCTACGATTCTGTTGGGTGAGTCACGAGACAGAGACAGTTCGCGTCAACTTCGGCAAGCCGATCCCGCTCTTTCCGCTTGGGGCGGTGACGTTGCTGCCGCACGCCGTGCTCCCGCTGCACATCTTCGAGCCTCGGTACAGGCAGATGATCGAGCACGTGCTGGACGGCAACGGCCAGATCGCCATGGCGGTCATGGACCACGACACAACTGAGGACATCCCCGGCGCCGCGCCGGCGTTGAAACCGGCGGTCTGCGTCGGTCAGATCGTGCAGCACGAGCGGCTCATCGACGGGCGCTACAACATTCTGCTCCAGGGCGTCTGCCGCGCGAAGATCCATCGCGAGGATGCGCCGGAGGGTGACCGCCTTTACCGGCAGGCGGCGCTGCGCCCAATCGAAGTCTTCGACGCCGACGGCGATGAGCTCGACGCCATTCGCGAGCGCCTGCACTTCCTGCTCACCGAATCACCATTGCGCAATCTCGCGGCTTCAGAAAACGTCGCGTCATGCCTGTCGCGACCGGAAGCGCCGACCGCTGCAATCCTCGAACTTGTTGGTGTCTCACTCATCACGAATGAGACGGTCCGATACGAGTTGCTCGAGCAGGGCGACCCGCTGGCGCGGGCGAACCTTATAGAGGATGAGCTGCTCGATTTGCGCACATTGTTGAGCCGCGCGGAGAAGCAGCTTGATCCCGATGCTCCTAAAGGGGTGCATTGGAACTAGTTCTCCTCACTCCTTGGGAGTGGATGTCATGGCGCGGCCGTGAAAGGTGAGGGCTTGATCTACCCCCTCTCCCACCGGGAGAGGGCCGGGGTTAGGGGGTTGAGCGTTGGCCAGCGCGAAGGGCGCTGAAAAGGCGCACTCGTGTTGAACTTCGACGAACGCCCCTCATCCGTCAATGCTGCGCATTGACACCTTCTCCCGTGGGGAGAAGGGAATCTTCGCCTCTCCTCCTCCTCCGTCTTCCTCTGCGTTCAATCGAAATGCTCCCCAGCCCGCACAACCCGCACACGTCACCGAAACGTCGCGGCCCGCGCTGATTTCGCCATCACTTCCGGCCGACACACACACGTGAGGGGCGTGTCGCCCCCTCGCGGCGTGCATTGCGCCGATCTTTGATCCCAAGACGCCGCAGCACCGGAGGAATCACTCATGCCGGCCAAGAAGACCAAGCGCACCAGCGCGAAGAACAAGTCCACACGCACCACTGCGAAGCGCAAGAGCACGACGCGCACATCATCCGCGCGCAAGACCACGCCTCGCAAGACGACCAAGAAGAAGACCGTCAAGAAGACGACGCAGCCCGCGTTCGCCAGCCTGACCGGTCCCTTTAAGGGTCAGATCAATACGCCGGGCCTTCTGCACCTCGCCCCGGGCGCGAATTTCAACGCGACCATCAACGCCGGCGCCGTGCAGCTCGATGGCTCATTCAAGGGCAAGCTGACCGCCAAGGGCGATGTCCTCATCACCAAGGGCTCCAAGGTCAATGGCGAATTCAGCGCGAATTGCATTCTCATTGAAGAAGGCGCGAATTTCGACGGCCGCTGCAAGGTCGCCGGCAAGACCCGCCGCGCCGCCTGATTGAGCCTGACACGCTGATTCAGCGACACTGAATCGACCCAATCTCCACGCACACACAGCCGCCCGCTGTTTTCGAGTCGCGGCGCCCGCACAGGAGCGCCGCCGCACGAAAGCGCGGGCGGCTTCTGTGCGCTCAGACTTCGTACGAACGCCCCAACCTCTCCGTGAACACCCGGTAGGATGAATACGTGGTTTTCGGGGGAGTGATCGGGGAGAAGAGTCGTGCGATATCCAATTCAACGCATGTGCGGCGGTCTGCTTGCGCTCGCGATCTTCAGTGTGGCAGGCGCATCTGAGCTTTCCACGAGTGACACTGGGCCCTCCATGGACGCTCCTTGCTGCACCGCGCCTTCAGTCGCGGCGCGCCTCGCGTCATACACAACAACTGACGAGCCACGAGTGCTGAAATCGACTCAGCGACGCTTCAGCGCGCCGAAGATGATCCACATCCCCGGCGGCGAGTTCCGCATGGGGAGTGTTGATGAACTCGCGCGCTTCGATGAGCGCCCCATGCACATGGTGCGCGTCGATCCGTTCCTGATCAGCGAAACCGAAATCACCAACGCGCAGTTCGCGCGATTCATTGATGAAACCGGCTACGTCACGACTGCCGAGCGCCCTGTGGACTGGGAAGAACTCAAGAAACAAGTCCCGCCCGGCACGCCGAAACCACCGGATGAAGTGCTCGCGCCGGGGTCGCTCGTCTTCATGCCGCCTGAAGGCGATGTGAATGATCCCGCCGCGAACCTGAGCTGGTGGCAGTGGACGCACGGCGCCGACTGGCGTCACCCGGAAGGCCCGGACAGCAACATCACTGATCGCATGGATCACCCCGTCGTGCACGTTTCGTTCGAAGATGCGAAGGCGTATTGCGAATGGTTCGGCGCACGCCTGCCGACGGAAGCCGAGTGGGAGTTCGCCGCGCGCGGCGGACTGATCAACGCCATCAACCCCTGGGGCAACGAGCCGATCAGCCCCAAACACGCCAACACATGGCAGGGAACTTTTCCGCGGCAGAACACCGCTGAAGACGGTTTCGTGCGCACATCGCCCGTGAAAACATTCGCGCCCAATGACTACGGCCTGTACGACGTCGCCGGCAACGTGTGGGAATGGACGACCGACCTCTATCGCATCGACGCCTACGCGCAGCGCGTCGAGGCCATCCAAGTAGACACCGTCATCGAGAACCCGACCGGCCCCGAGACCGTCAACGACCCTCGAAACCCGAACGCGCCCGACAGCCGCGTGCAGCGCGGCGGGTCATTCCTTTGTCATGATTCCTACTGCGCCAGTTACCGCGTGAGCGCCCGAATGGGCTGCACACCTGACACCAGCATGAGTCACGTCGGCTTTCGCATCGTGCGCGATGCGGCCCCGCAACAGGAGAATACCCCTTGAGTTCGAATCACCGATCCGCATCACTCGCCCGACTCTGTATCGCTCTCGCCGCAATGGTGGGAATTGGCCTGGCGCCCCTTGGGTGCGCCTCCGGCCACGGCCACCGCTCCAACAGCGCACACGCTGAAGCACTGCCCTCGTGGGAGGCAGGCGACACGCGACAGGCGATCATCGACTTTGTCAATCAGGTCACCGATCCCGATTCCCCGGACTTCGTGCCGCAGTCAAAGCGCATCGCCGTCTTTGACAACGATGGCACGCTCTGGGCGGAGCAGCCGATCTACATCCAGCTTGCATTCGCGATTGACCGCGTCAAAGCGATGGCGCCGGATCACCCGGAATGGCGCGATCAGGAGCCCTTCAGCTCCGTCCTCAAAGGCGATATCAAGACAGCGCTCGCCGGCGGCGAGCACGCAGCACTGCAACTCGTCATGGCCACGCATGCCGGCATGACAACCGAGCAATTTGAATCCATCGTCCATGAATGGCTGGAGACCGCGCGCCACCCGACGAAGCATCGTTTGTACACCGAGATGGTGTACCAACCGATGCTCGAGCTCCTCGCGTACCTGCGCGCCCACGGATTCAAGACCTTCATCGTCTCTGGCGGCGGCGTGGACTTCATGCGCGTGTTCGCCGAGCGCGTCTACGGCGTCCCGCCCGAGCAGACCATCGGTTCGACCATCAAGACCAAGTTCGTCATGACGGATCAGGGCCCGATCATTCAGCGGCTTCCAGCGATTGACTTTGTCGATGACAAGACGGGCAAGCCCATCGCCATCGACCGAATCATCGGGCGGCGTCCGGTGATGGCCTTCGGCAACTCCGATGGCGACCTGCAAATGCTGCAATGGACCACCGCCGGGAAAGGCGCGCGATTCGGCGCCCTCGTCCATCACACAGACGCCAAGCGCGAATGGGCGTACGACCGACACTCGTCGATCGGTCGCCTGGACAAGGCGCTGGATGACGCCGCGCCCGAAGGGTGGACGCTCATCGACATGAAGAATGACTGGTCAACGATGTTCCCGAAGATTGACAACTGACACGCCTCCTGAGGAGAGAGAGATGAAGAGTCGGATCAGAATGAATCTTGTGTGCAGCTGCGCACTGGCGTTCGCCGGGCACAGTTTGCTTACCGGCGCCGCGATCGCGCAGCGGTCCGGCCAACCCGCCGACAAGCCCAACATCCTGGTGATCTGGGGCGACGACATCGGCATCACCAACATCAGCGCCAACAGCCACGGCGTGATGGGCTACCACACGCCCAACATCGATCGCGTGGCTGCCGAAGGCATGCGCTTTACCGATTACTACGGCGAGCAATCCTGCACGGCCGGCCGCTCATCATTCATCATGGGCCAGAGCGTCTTCCGCACCGGCCTGTCCAAAGTCGGGCTGCCCGGCGCGGCTGAAGGGATGCAGATCGAAGATCCGACCATCGCCGGACTCCTCAAAGACCAGGGCTACGCCACCGGCCAGTTCGGCAAGAACCACCTTGGCGATCGTGATGAGCATCTGCCCACCAACCACGGCTTCGATGAGTTCTTCGGCAATCTCTACCACCTAAACGCTGAAGAGGAGCCGGAGAACGAAGATTACCCCGGCGACATGATGCTCCCGAACGGCAAGACGTTTCGAGAGCAATTCGGCCCGCGCGGCGTGATCCACTCATGGGCCAACGATGATGGATCGCAGCGCATCGAAGACACCGGACCGCTCACGAAGAAGCGCATGGAAACGGTGGATGACGAAACATCCGATCGCGCCATCGAATGGATTCGCGAACAGCACGAAGCTGGAATCCCATGGTTTTGCTGGTGGAACGGGACGCGCATGCACTTCCGCACGCACGTCAAACCTGAGCATCGCGGCATCTCCGGTCAGGATGAATACTCCGACGGCATGGTCGAGCATGACATGCACGTCGGCCGCTTTCTCGACCTGCTCGATGAGCTTGGCATTGCCGACAACACCATCGTGCTCTATTCCACCGACAACGGTCCGCACATGAACACGTGGCCCGACGGCGGTATGACGCCTTTCCGCGGCGAAAAGAACACCAACTGGGAAGGCGCCTGGCGCGTGCCCGCGTTCGTCCGCTGGCCGGGACAGATCGAACCGGGCAGCATCACCAACGAAATCGTGCACCACATGGATTGGCTGCCGACCTTCGTCGCCATTGCCGGCAAGGACGACATCAAGGACGACCTGCTCGACGGCTACCACTCCAACTCGCTCGACCGTGACTACCGCGTTCACCTCGACGGCTACAACATCCTTCCGCTGCTGACTGGTGAAGTGGACGAGTCGCCGCGAAACGAGATCTTCTACTTTTCAGATGATGGCGACCTGACGTCGCTCCGCTACGGCGACTGGAAGGTCGTCTTCCTCGAGCAGCGTGTCGAAGGCACACTCAAGATCTGGGCGGAGCCATTCACGCCGCTGCGCGTGCCGCTGATCTTCAATCTCCGGCGCGACCCATTTGAGCGAGCGCAGAAAACGTCCAACACCTACTATGACTGGCTGATCGACCGCGTCTACCTGCTCGTGCCCGCCCAGGCGTACGTGCGGCAATTCATGGAGACCTTCCGCGAATACCCGCCGCGTCAGGAAGCCGCGAGCTTCAACCTCGACAAGGTCATGGAGACGCTGGAACAGGCGGGCGGCTCCAAGTAACCCCATTCACACAACAACCGCGGTTCGGCGGCACAATGCGTTGTGTCCCGAGCCGCGGTTGTATTTTTGAGCATGGATTGGTCAAACAGATTGTGTCATTCGGTCCATGCGCTCAGCACGATCGCAAGATCCATGGCATCCGTGTCGCCATCCCCATCGACATCGCCACACGAGCTCCCGACACATGCAACCACACGGCCAAAGTCGATTCGATCGACGCGCCCGTCGTGGTTCAAGTCGCCCGCGATGACATCAGATGGCGCATCGGTAAACGGCTGCGCAGGGCCAATGAGTGGCGCAACGACCGGCGCCGCAACGCCGATGAACAGCACGACGCCGTCGCCGCCCGGATTCGTCAGTGGCGGATCTTGCAACCAATTGTTCGTCGCCCAGACGTTGCCTGAAAGATCGACGCCGAGACCCGTGGTGCGCTGCAGCGCATCGCTTGGATAGCCCCCAGCCGGGCCGATCGGATCGCCGGGGCTCATCCCGGGCGGGCATTTGGCAGGATCGGCGCCGCAGAGGCGGCCAACGCGCTGACCCCCGAAATTGCCGACCCAGATATGGCCGTCACCATCAACAGTGATGCCCCATGGAGCAACGACCCCTGCGTTCTGATGAACACCGACCACCGTGCCGTCAGGCGCAAATTGCGTCACGGACGCCGCGAACGGGTCCGGTTCAAGCGATCCGAAGTGCTGCGTCTCATCGCCGGTGGCGCAAGGCACATGAACAATGCCTGAGTTCGAAACCCAGATGTAACCGAATCGGTCCACGACGATGCCCATCGGCTGATTGATGCCCGTGCCTGCGCCGCTGATCGGTCCGATGAGGAGCGATCCATCCTCTCCCGAAAGCTTGAAGATGGTCTCATTGAAATTATCGCTGATCCATCCGTCGCCAGCTTCATCGATCCAGATGGCGAACGGCTTGGCGTCCGGATCAACGCTGTAGGTCCAACCAACCTCAGGCGTATCGCCAGGGGCGGAGGAAAGGTACTGCGTCACTGTGCCATTGCACGCATTGGCGATCCAGATATTGCCAGCCTGATCCGACACGATGCCTTGAGGCGAGCCGATGCCGCCTTGCGTGTACCCCTCATCCGGCGAGTACGGCACACCCTCAAGCGAAAAGCGCGACACGCTGTTGGCGGCAGGGCGAAGCTCCGTCGGACACGTCGTTCCGAAGAATCCGAAATTGGAGATCCACAACGTTCCCCATGTGTCGAGCGTCACGCCGAACCCTGCGCCGTCCACGCCGCCGCCGGTGTACGGCGCATTCGGCAGATCTCGCCCATCCGGCGTCAGCGCAATGACGTGCCGACTGCCGCAGGAGACCAGCTCGTGATTGCGCCGGAAGGTGTAGTTGTTCGGGAAATATGCATTCCCCTCGGTGTCGAAGACCACATTCCCGGGACCGTCGAATTCAATGAAACTGCCGACGTACTTGATCGTCAGCAGCCACGCTTCCGGCGATTCTTCCAGCGTTGGCAGGTTGATCGGATTCGCCAGGGACAACATCCACAAAGGCTCAACGTTGTGCCCCGGGTGATGCGCGATGTTCACCATCGCCTGAAGCGTGTCCGTCGGTTCATCGCCGCCAAAGGGCGGCGTCGCCAGATCAAAGAACAACGCATACATCATTGGCGATGACATTGCGGACGAGAGCATGTTCGACATGGAGTGATACGTCGCAAGCGAAAGCGTCTTCACCCCATTCGGTGGAACAGTCATCATTCGCGCAACTTGCCCGGTCTCGAGATTTACAAAGTTGCGAAAGATGCGCGCCCCATTTCGCACACCAATTCGGTTGCCGCCGATCTGGTCGCCATCAATGAACTGCGCCATGGTGAACGCCGTCGCCACGGTCGAAAGCTCATTGATGATTGCTTTCTTCGGGAGATCAACGTCGCCAAGCAACGCCGCGAGGCGCAGGTTGCGATCGAGACCATCGGCGATGAGATAGAGAACAATGTTCTCACCCTCCGGAGGGTCGTACGTAATCGCGAATCTGCCGTTGGGTCCGGCCATCGTCGAGCCAAGCTCAACCGCGCCGGACGCGACGGTGTCGCCCGCGGCAAAGAGCCTCACGGTCGCACCCGCAACCGGCCCCCCTTTGCCCTGCACCTGTCCGGACTGCGTGGCGCCTTCTGCCACTGCCGTGGAAAGCAAAACGCTGGCAACAACGAACCAACACGACAACCCGATCCTCGTGTGGATTCTAAACATCCCAGTTCTCCTCGCGTGTCAACGCAGCCAGGCCCGGGCGTCGCTGCACGCCGCAAGAATCACCTGACGCCGCAATAGACCAGCCATCCTAATAGGACGCCCCGGGAAACCCCCCTTCGTTTCCCAAAAAAGCGGGGGCGTCAACTGGCCGATGCTGGTGTATTCCCGATTGGTTGCCTGAGAATCTGCCGCGCCCCGCTGCGAATGCACGACACGACCAGCGGGCGTCAAAATCCACGCGGCGGCGGCTTTGTCGCACACGCCCTCACGTGTGTATACTCCGCCCCGCATGTGAAAAAGGGCGGGCGGATCGACATGCTTCGCCCTCATTCCCCGGAGTGAAAAACCCTCACCGCCACCTTAGCTCAGTTGGTAGAGCGGAGCTTTCGTAAATCAGCAAACCACTACATCAGGACACGAAAATCGCCGATCTTGGGCCGTGAGAGCCGATTTTCCGCCACAGCCCGGGCGACATTTCGACCCAAGTAGTGCGGATTCGACCGGTTTTGTAGTGCAATATTCTTCCGATTTTCTTTCTTATTTCGAATAAGGCGAGAAGGCGACGGAATAGGGTTTTATCCTGGAGGCGCATCGAGGACAGTAACCGTTTTCCAAGGAGGCATGCGATGGACTCTGCATTCAGGCCGATTTTCGAGTCAGCTTCGATCGGACACTTTGGCGAAATCCAAGGCCCCCGCGATCTCACTCCGATTGGCTTCCGTGACCCGCACGGGAACATTTTCGATCGCGGAGGTGATCGACTACCACTTCCAAACACGCCATTCTTCGGCGATGAGTTGCCAGGGAAATTTGCCGAGATCCTTCGCGAACGAAAGCCCACGGGCGGACACTATTGAAACAAGATTTGCTCCGGCGCGCTTGAAAAAGCGCACCGGAGCATTCGACACCCTTAGCGCTACCCATTGCATTTGTGAAAGCTGCCCGCGCACTTTCGTCCGCGACGCACAATTATCAAATTGGAATTCCCAATGCCCTGTGCGCGCGGGCTAGTTCGCGTTCCCATTCTCTTAAACCACGCGGCTCATTGAATTTCAGAATGATCTCATGATGGCCTGATGCCGTACCCGACTCCGCCGCTTCGAGCACGTTTTCAAGGCTTTTGTGCCAATCCGCAACGTCCAAAACAATTCCACCACCCCATTCACAAGTGTACTTGTGGGCTTCGGCCATCTCTTTTGGTGGAATGACCGATCGCTGTTTGACTTCCCAATCCAAGAAATGTCCGCATGCCTCTACCATCTCGGTGAGCGCTTTGTCCATCCGTTCAACTGTTGTTTCTTCGTCCTGAAGCGCCTCTATCCACTCTCCAAAGAATCGCTTCTGGAAATATTCGTTCGCGTCCAGAAGCAGTGTTGGTCGACTTTCCATCCATTGCGCATAATTCACAAGCGACATGGATTCTCGCTTCAAGAACATGTTTCCTCGGCGCAGGTCGTCAAGTACTTTTAACAGCGGCGCGAGCCGATCCTCGAGCAAACTGCACAGCAACCGAAATCTCCAGAATTCGGGCTTTCGCGTCGCGATTGTAATCGATTTGTTTGAGGCGCCAACAAGCATTCCTTGCTCATTCCACTTTGCCCTCACGTGAGCAAGCCAACCATCATCGTGCATCACCGCACGAATTGCTTGAGCTATCGCTGACGCTAAATCACGACGGACTTGCTTCTGCTTTTCGACACTCTCGTCACCCGTGAGTGTGTAACGAATTGGCCAGCGGCGATGGGCAAGATTGAATACATGGCGACCGGGTGATCCAAACGCCTCGTTGCTGACGCAAATGATGCGCTCCCATCCAACCGTAGCCGCAGCATATCCGAGCTCCAACAGCACGTTTGGGTTCGGAATGGATTTGGGCGAATTCCCTCCTGTTGTCGCTACGAATGTCAGATCAGCGATAAACACTGAACACGATTCGATGCGTTCAAAAATCGTATCAGTAATCGCTGGTGTTCCGGGCCTTCCAGACGTGTCGTGTTCAACACGAATGGCTTCTTCGAGCCCATGATCTTTTGTAATTGACTCCGCAGCCTGCTTGATCGCATGACGGATAAAGTACTGGTTCGCCTCTTTCGGCGTGTCACTTTGCCAAGAATAGAAAATCGTGATCTCAGGCATGGGAATGATTGTATCTCATCCCAGCTGGTGGCAGTTCAAGCCGACCATCACCGGCGACGGCCGAGACGACGAAACCGCCCCCATTGCCGCCAGCAACGAAGGGCCCCGGCGGCAGCGTCCCGACTCAATGTAGAATACGACCCGCAAGCGTTAACCCGCGGGCCGCAAGTAGTTCTATCGATGTCACTCCAGATCACTCACTCGGCACGGTGCGAAGCGGTAGTCGCGGATGATCGTCTCGCCGTTCGGTCCCCGTAGCGAAAGGACCCGCCGCAATGAGAAGCGGATGAGCCTCCTGCCGAACCAATCCACGACGCCGTAGCAGCGGTCCTCGCCGTCGAAGTCGATGATGTGCCACTCGAACGGCGCCCAGGTCGCCTTGAGCTTCACCCACACCACCGGATCCTCATCATGATCCGTGATCTTGAACGGCGGAACGTCCCGACGCAGCGAATCTTTGAAATGATTGTCAATTGTTGATCGCACGGCGGTAGCCCTCCATCGTCAGGCGGTGGACGCAGCGCGGCGCTTTGCGATCGGATCGTTTGATCGGATCGGACTCGACCAGTCCGATGCGGCGCAGTTCGCACAGGCGCGCCCGCACCACGTGGCCGGTCATCTCAGTGAGTTCGATCAGCTCCTCGACGGTGGCGCCGATCGTCCAGTAGGCGGGTTCGCCGTCCTTCTCATGAAGCGCGCACAGCACGCGCTCGGCGGTGGGCCGCATCTTGAGGCCCTCGACGTACAGACACGGTCTCATGGGATGTGTCTCCTCGTTCGCAGTGATTGACAACACGACGAACACGCTGTCCGTCGTCTGCGAAGCGAGGTCCGGCGCGGGCGAAGCGCGTCAAGGTGGAGCCCCCGGCGGGGGGACCGCCGTCAGGCGGTGGGGACCTTGCACTCGCGAAGGCTGCGACGGCACAATGGACGAGACGACAGCTAAGAAAAAACACGTTCGTATTACTGGTGAACTTGGGTCAAACGAGTAAGCATATAAGTGCTTGGGGATAATGTCGCTCGACGAATTATACGCCAGTAAGAATTGCCCGCGGAAGCTTCAGGGAACACATGGTCCGAGCGCCTCCGCTGCGGATCGCGGATCGGAGTGAACAATATGCGCCAACGATTTGTCGGCTTGAAGGATAAACTCACGAAATGCACGATCAGTCAAAAATAAGTCGCAGTATGGGATAATCGGCAGATTCGCCCAATCGTCCACGTCGTTCGCTTTTGCTGAGAATGCTGCACGAATACGCTTCGCTCGCGCTTTGATGTACAACTGAATCGCTGGACATCGATCCCAATCCACTTGATCAATCACTTCGTCAACAGTGATTTGTGAGTTCAATGCTCGCAGAACAATGTCCACTTTCAAGAAGTGCTTTGTCCAATTGTGGATATCCTGCCTGTGAATTGTTCCGTCTGGACGCCCTTTAATATCCCGATCGAGCGCATCACCAAATCCATGCACCCGTTCATGGTACGTGGCTGGCGATGACTGCTTGCGTTGCCACGTCAACTGCACGCTCGGTGCGGCATAAGGCGCAGGTATTTCAACCGGAAATGCGCCATCAATCGTCTCGATGTCAGACGCAAATCTCGGAACCTCATTAACAAGTGTTCCCAGCCCAGTGCGGATCGTCTTGCCTGACACGATTTCTTGGAAGATTGGAAAATGTGGGATTCGCAAACCTGGCTGGACGCGTAAACACTCACACAACAGTTCGTGAAGAAATAGGAACTGGTCACCCTCAAAGAAAAGGCGATTGGCGCTCGAATCTATGACATATGCGATGTTCAGAGCCGATTCAAGCGTCGCATCACCGTCAACCCAATCGAGGGGCGAACTCAGACTAAAAATGACGCTGTAACGCCTACTTTGAATGTATGCGTCAAGATGTGCATATGCGACTCGAAACCGGTCGGGCACGTATTCGCCGCGGCGCAACCGAGCGATGTTCACGAGGTGAGCTGTATCCAGAAAAATCCGACGCGGTTTTTCCATTACGGACGCCAATTGTGCAGGCCGGTTAGGATATTTCAAACGATAGTGATCACGTGATGGTAATACTGTTGCGTCGGTGCCCGACATTCACACTTGTCGGTAGAGTCCTCTCCCCGCCTTGGTCACCAACCCTTCGTCAATGAGCTTCGGCAGGACTGCCGCCGAGAGCGTCGGTTTGCCGGCGCCGGTGTAGCTGGCGAGGTCGTCGAGAGACCAGTCGCCGCCTTCTCCAAGCGCCTTGAGAACAAGATCACCGTGGCTCCCCTCCCGCGGCGTGTAGGCGCCATCGGAGCTCTTGCGTGCCGATCGCGTAGGCGACTTTGGCTTTCCGTTGCGAAGCTGCGCAATCTGGGCATCAAGTTCGGCCTTCTTTCGCTCCAGGTCGGCGACCTCATTCTCGCGGCGCTTCTGCAACTCGCGCTCAAGCTGGGCAGCCGTCGCGTCTTTTAGAAGCAGGCCCACTTTGGGGCCGCGGGTGGACGTGCGGGTTTTCTTCTTCCGTAAGGTCTTTTTCGCCATTGCTGTTGATAGCTCCATTGAGAATGCACGGATCTGTGGAATAACGGCATCCTATCAAATCATGTATGCGAAATTGCAGGACCGGACGCTTCAGGTTCAGGAGCGACGCGGCAACAACTCCACCTTGAAAACAGCAAGTCACCGCTTCAGGGCCGTAGCGTCGATCTGCCCCTGAAAATAGTCAATGATCGCCGCGCCGCCGTGGATCGCCATGAGGACATCGACAAATTCATCCGGCTGAAAGGTCGGCGCCGTCGCCAGTTCCTCCTTTGTCGGCGCGATGACCAGCGTGCGGCGGATTCGCTTGATTCGTTCGACTTGCAGCACTCGGCCGTACACGAGGCCGCGACGAAACGTCGCGACCTCGCGTGCAATGGCTGGACGATCGCTCATCGGGAGCGCCGTCTTGACTTGGCCTTCGCAGCGCCGGTCGACGCAGCATTGCCATTGTCCTGCTCACGATCTTCGGCCTGAAGTTCAAAGATCCGCGTGTGAGCAGTATCGACAGCTTTGGCAAGGAGTTGCAGGTCGTCGCGACCGAAGGAATTGGTTGAGTGCCAGTCACCTTCACCGTTCTTGTAGCGCTTTTCAACGGTGACGCCGTATCGATTTCGCCCCTCACGATCGAGGTTGCGCCATATGGCTGCCTGGACGGCGCCGAGGCGGATGTGATCGACGGGTGGATTGCTTGCTTGGTTTGTCATTGAGGACTCCCTTCGGATTGTGATTGAACTCGAATCACAATGTTCAAGCACAGTGCTTGCATGAAAGTCCAGGGCGCGTTGCCAGAAAGTCGTCTGAAAATTGGATTCGCAGCAACCATGCGCCGATCATCGTTGTCTCGTGTTCATCGAGGACTGCCGAGTTGCGGATCGCTTCGTCGAATCCCTGCGGCTCTGATCGCCCGAAATTGCATTGATGATCGAACATGCTGTTTGCTGTATACGATCGAGTGATGCCGTGAGATTTTCTTTATCGCCGTCATAGAGGCGTATGTAATCTGCAGAGGCTGTGCCGGTTTCCAAGCCAATTGCCGAGTTCACGACAAAGGCCACGGCTTCGGCTTCAAGCTCACGCGTGGAGACGTCTGGTCGTTCGGAAGAGTTCACCTTGTGGAGTTTCTCGTGCGCGTACTCATGGGCAAGAACTGAGAATCGTTTCGGTGGCGGCAAGTCAGCAATGAGCTCAATCCGCCCCCCCTTTGAGACGCCAAGGGCGCCGCCAAGATCATTCGCATTTGCAAGGACAATGCCGTCCGCACGAACGGCGTCTTCAAGCCGCTGAAGCATTTCGCCGGGATTACCTGTCACTTCCGCGAACTCAGGAATCGGTTTCCCTTCAGTCTGGCTGACATCGAAAACGTGTACAACCCGAAAGCGCAGCATTGGCGATGAGCCTGATTCGTCTTCGTCCTGATTGTCGTCGGCCTTCTTTGACTTGATTTTCATCGGTGCGAATATCGCGATGCCCTTTTCGCCTCGTTTCACCATGCGGTCCATTGCCCGCCATGTATGGAAACCTGCAACACGCGTGGCGTCTGGCCGCTGAGCCAAAATCAAGAAGAGGTTATTTATCGAATAAGCACGAAAGCGGCTCATCGCCGAGAGATATGCGGTGAGATGTGCGGAGTTTCCAGACTCAAGTTGTTGTGTGAGCTTGTCGATCGAATCCTTGACGGTTCTCCTGGCGAATTCTGCTTTGGAGAGTGTTTCCGGTGCTTCATACGGAGCCGTGTGATTCACGAATTGATTCGATGTTGATTTCATGGACGCTTCCTTTCCTCTAGTGATTGAATGTGGACCCGTCAGGTCGCCGCGACGCAGGCCGGGTCAAGCGAACAGCCGCCCGGAGCGAAGCCGGGGAATTGGCTGCACAAGGCAAGCGGAGCGACGCCGCGGAAGCCGACGGCCGCTTGATCCCGGCCGAGCACGGCGACAGGGTCCGACACGTTCAATCACGATTCAGGGACGGAAGTCCAGAGAGCGTTGACACGCGTGATTCAACAACTCGCGTTTAGTGGAAAGGCACGTCAATTCAAACGCGATGGAATGCGTTCAACATGCAATCGTCGGTTTGGCAACGGAGACTTCATTTCGCGCAGAAGTTGCGATACACACTGTCGGATGAAATTGTCTGATTACCTGTACGAAAACAGCATGACGCCTTCGGAGTTCCGGAGGATCCTCGGCGTCCAATCCCGTTCCACGATGTGGCGATGGCTAATCAATGAGCGGATTCCCCAACCCACGATGATGCAGCGAATTGAATCGCTCACAGGCGACAAAGTCCGAAAGGAGGATTTTCTTGATCCTGTCTCTTATACACATCTGACGC
>MRWG01001461.1_pt1 | contig 15053 bp, 16 predicted proteins | sample 1013341 | NCBI WGS metagenome assembly MRWG01 (sample SAMN06117577, study PRJNA244670) | biofilm metagenome | biome: Water; feature: Cathode Biofilm; material: Biofilm; isolation source: microbial consortium enriched at the cathode of a solar microbial fuel cell | place: USA: District of Columbia ... | reverse complement strand
CCAAGCTGCGCCCCATCGAAATCGAGAGCAACAACCCCGACGTAAAGACCAAGCGGTGGCGGCCGAATTTCTCCAACGCGATTCTCGTGGGCAGCGACTTTTCCGGGGCATACATCAGTGGCGCCTACTTCCGGGGTGCCGATCTGACGGACGCGAAGTTCGACAAGACAACGCTGGTCGGATGCGATTTCGACGACGGCGTCGAAGAAGACCTGAAGACACGCGGCGCGATTTTCGAGGTGCCCGAGACCAGGGACACCACTCAATAACGGCGTCAGTTGTCATATTAGAGCCGCGTGATATAACCAAATTCAGAAAAACAAAAAGAATGCAGGGGCAGTCCGAGTTTCGATCGCGGGGTAATTATGTCAGGCGGAGAACAACCTGAAGCCGGGAGGGGCTTCGGCGTTGGAGATCACTCACCGATTTTCAGTTGCACGGACTGCGATGGCGGCACGTTCGATCTTTACTCGCACGTCGACGGCCGGCCGACCGTGATGATATTTGCCTGCGAACGGTCGCTGCCACACATCGCGAAGATCACCCCACCCGGGTCGGCGCTCGATACGGACAAAGCGCAGGTCGTCACGTTCGTTCCCGGGACAAGCGACAAGGTGGCGCAGGTCAGAGATGCCGCCGACTGGCCTTACCGGACGGTCGTCGATGAGGGCAACGAGATTTCCACGGGGTTCGCGCAACTTTCCGGAATCGAAGCGCCCGCCGTCTACGTCCTCGACAGCAACCAGCGTATCGCCGGCATGATCGGCCTGAATGAGGTCGGCGAGAACCTCCCGGCGTGGGTCGAGGAACACGTGGCCGCCGCTGCGCATGAGGACTCCGATGACATCGTCATGGGTGTCGCACCGGTACTGATCATACCCCGTGTTCTCGACCCGGAAGAATGCACGTGGCTCATCGACCTGTGGCGCGGCGGCGAACGAGTCGATGGCCGGGTCGCGCTGGGCGAATCGGCCGGGAAGGTCGACGATGTCGTGCACGCCTTCAAACGCCGAGAGGATTACGTCGTCAATGACGTCGAGACCGAGCAGAAGCTCATCGATATGGTCATGCCGCGCATGGCGCCAGAAGTGATGAAAATTTATCATTTCGAGCGTTGGCGGCTCGAGGCCTTTCGCATCGGCTGTTACAAGGCGACGGACGAGGGCTTCTTCAACGTCCATCGCGACGATTGCAACCCGAGCGTCAAACACCGCAAGTTCGCGGTCACGATCAACCTGAATACGGGCGATTACGAGGGCGGCGATCTGCGGTTTCCGGAATACGGTAACGAGCTTTACCGCCCGCCGACCGGCGGTGCGATCGTGTTCTCGTGCTCGATGCTGCACGAGGTCGTACCCGTCACGTCGGGCGAACGTTTCGTGCTGCTGACGTTCCTGACGGAATAATCTTGGGCTAGAGCCCATTCAAATGGGCTCTACACCGGCCTGCGGTCGCGGATCGCTGCTGCGATGGTGCCGTCGTCGAGAAAATCCAGCTCGCCCCCAACAGGCACGCCGTGCGCGAGCCCCGACACCTTGATCCCGTGTTCATGCAGGCGGTCGGCGATGTAATGCGCCGTCGTCTGTCCGTCCACCGTGGCGCTGGTCGCGAGGATCACTTCGGCGTCAGGATTGTCCGTCGCCCGCGCGATCAACACCGGAATGTTCAGATCGTCGGGGCCGATGCCGTCCAGCGCCGACAGCGTGCCACCGAGCACATGATATTTGCCCTTGAAGCTCGCCGTGCGTTCCAGCGCCCAGAGATCGGCCACGTCCTCGACGATGCAAAGCTGCGAGGAATCGCGGCGCGGGTCGGCGCAGATCGCACAGGGATCGATGGTGTCGAGATTGCCGCAGGTGGTGCAGGCGCGGACCCGCTCGCCGGCATCCGCCAGCGCGGCGGCGAGCGGTTGCAGCAGCGATTCGCGCCGTTTCAGCAACTGCAGCACGGCGCGCCGGGCCGACCGAGGTCCGAGACCCGGCAGCTTCGCCAGAAGCTGCACCAGTCTATCGATATCCTGCTCGGCCATAGGCAGGCGTCAGAACGGCAATTGCATGCCGGGCGGAAGCGGCAGGCCGCCGGTGATCTCCTGCATTTTATCGCGCATCAATTCGTCGGACTTGGCGCGCGCATCGTTGATCGCGGCGACGATCAGGTCCTCCAGCACCTCGGCATCCTCGGGCTGCACCAGCGACGGGTCGATCAGAACCTTCCTCGCTTCGCCCTTGCCGTTCAGGGTGACCTGGCACATACCGCCGCCGGACTTGCCGGTGACCTCCAGTTCTTCAAGCTCGCGCTGCATGTCCTGCATCTTCTGCTGGATCTCTTGCGCCTGTTTCATCATCTGGCCGAGGTTTTTCATAACCGGCGGTGCTCCGTCAGGTTGCTGGGAATTCGTTCGCCGGACCTGTATAACATTTGCCATGCTGCATCAAAACCTGTTCGTCTTCGATATCGAGACCGTGCCCGACACCGACGCCGCGCCCAACCTGACGGGGATCGAATCCGCGGACGTCATCAAGCGCAGGGCCGCCATCGAGCAATACCACCTGGACATCACGGACGGAAAGAATGCCTTTCCCCGGCAGCCGTTTCACAAGGTCGTGGCGATTTCGTTCCTGGAAGCGGAGATCGAGCGCGACGGACAGATGGAAGGCTATCTCCTCAAGGACCTGCGCTCCGGCGGGGAAGCCGGCTTCGACGAAGAAAAGCTCCTGCAGGGGTTCTTCACCTACCTGGAACGGCAGAAACCGCGGCTGGTGAGTTTCAACGGCCGCACCTTCGACCTGCCGGTATTGAAGTACCGGGCCATGGTGCACGGGATCTCGGCGCCGTGGCTGCATAAATCGGGCGACAAGTGGAACAGTTACGGCTACCGCTATGCCACCGACTGGCACTGCGACCTGCTGGACGTGCTGTCCGATTTCGGTGCCTCGGCGCGGGTAAAACTGAACGAGGTCTGCGCCGCATTCGGGTTTGCCGGCAAGTTCGGGGTCGACGGCTCGATGGTTGCCGGGATGATCGACGACGGAAAAATCGAAGACGTCCGCAATTACTGCGAAACCGACGTCCTGAACACCTACCTCGTCTATCTGCGCTGGCAGTTGCACACCGGCACGCTCAACAAGGCAGGCTATAACGCGTGCGTCGCCGATCTCGTCAGTTTCATCGATACTGAAAAGGAAACGCGGCCCTATCTCGGCGAATTCATGAACGCCTGGGGTGACGCGTCCGGGAACAGCTTTCTGCTAGACTGAAGTTCCGGCTCAGGCGTCCGGATCGAAGTAGTTCTCCAGATCGATATCCGCGTCGACGTAGTTCTCGATCGTCTGGCGGACGTCGTCGTAGAATCCGACACAAAGCACCCGGTCGAGCGGCGCGTCCGCGGCAGAGCGACACGGCATCCGGAGCATCGCTTCGTATTTCCGGTTCCACGACTTTTCGCCCAGGCAGGCAACGAACAACGAAGGACGGGCGTTTTCGACCACCCACCGGTACTGTTCCTCCGAATACCGCGCGTGACGCGCGGGCGCGAGACCGTTGATCCTGAGCCCCGTCATATCGACGCCGTTGAAACTGGCGACCCGCGTTCCCCAGTACCGGTAGATTCCGAAGCCGGGCCCATTGTCCACGTCGAGCAGGATCATGCGCGGCAGGATCTTTGTATCGAAGTCGAGAAAATCGAGATCGCCCCACACGGGGATGCCGTCCGGCCGGCGCTTCGAGCGCCAGACATCGAGTGCTTCGCACAGTTCCTGTATGCGCATGCTCTCGACGTCGACGCGGTAATAATCGGGCCGTTCGGCGATCTCGAATTCCGCGTTGGTGCTCAAATATCGTCCCCGTCGCGATCGGGATCCGGATGCGGCAAGTCACCCGAAACGGCATCTTCCTGCGCACGCGCGACATGACGAACCTCTTCGACCGTCGCGCCGGGAAACTGCTCGAGAACGGCGCGCACCAGCGGATGCTCACCGGCTTCGCTGCGGGCCTTTTCGGCATGCCGGTGGCGCAACTCGGCGATCGTCGGCGCGTCCGAAGCGCGCGCCAGCGCAACCGTCCACGGCATCCCCGAATGCTCCTCGAGAAAGCCTTTCAATCGCTGCACCATATCGCGGTCGGCACCGCCGTCGGCGCTGAATTCGATGCGCCCCGGCTCGAACGTCACAATCCGCACCTGGTTTTCCAGGAATGCCTGCAGCAACCCTTCGCGCAGTTCGCCGGCAAGCGCCGCGACAGCCTCCAGGTTCGAGAACGTCCGGACTTCGGCGCGCGGCGCGGATTCCGCTGCGGCCGACGGGGCCGGCGCACCCTCGGCGACAGTCCGCCCCCCGCCGGCGCGTGCCCGGGCCGCACCGTTGCCGCCGGGTTCCGTCGAAGACGGCGGTGCGGCAGGCGCTGCATCTTCGCCTTCCTGCAGAGACTTCACGGCATCACCCGGCGTCGGCAGTTCAGCGGCATAAGCAAGCCGCACGAGAACCATTTCGGCGGCCGCCAGCGGCGACGGCGCGATGTTTACCTCGCTCAGCCCTTTCAGGAGAATCTGCCAGGCCCGCGTCAGCACCGGCATCCGCAACGACCCGGAAATTTCCTTGCCCTTGGTGCGCTCGTTCTCCGGCACCTCCGGCGCATCCGCGCTTTCCGGCTGCACCTTGATGCGCGTCAGCCAGTGCACGAGATCCAGCATATCCTCGATAACCGACGCGGGATCCGCGCCATCTTTGTACTGGCTCTGCAACTCCATGAGCGCGGGCGCGATCTCGCCCTTGAGCACGGATTCCAGCAGATCGAACGTCCGCGTCCGGTCGGCAAGGCCGAGCATGTCGCGGACCCGGTCCTCGCCGATCGCGCCGTCGGCATGGGCAATGGCCTGATCGAGGAGGCTCAGTCCGTCCCGGACCGACCCGTCGGCCGCCCTGGCAACGATATGCAGCGCCCCGTCGGAAATCTCGGCGCCCTCTTTCTTGCAGATTTCCGCAAAATGGGTGACCAGCAATTCCGTCGGCACACGCCTGAGGTCGAAACGCTGGCAGCGCGACAGCACGGTGATCGGCACCTTGCGGATTTCCGTGGTCGCGAAAATGAAGACGACGTGCTCGGGCGGTTCCTCGAGAGTCTTGAGAAGCGCATTGAACGCACTTTTCGAGAGCATGTGCACTTCGTCGATGATGTAGACCTTGTAGCGTGCCGACGCCGGCCGGTATCTGACGCCGTCGATCAACTCACGGATGTTGTCGACGCCGGTATTCGATGCGGCGTCCATTTCCAGCACATCGACATGGCGGTCGCCGGCAATGGCGACGCAGTGCTCGCAGACGCCGCAGGGCTCCGTCGTGGGGCCGCCCGTGCCGTCGGGACCGATGCAGTTGAGGGCGCGGGCGATGATCCGGGCCGTCGACGTCTTGCCGACCCCGCGCACGCCCGTCATCACGAACGCATGATGCAATCGGTTGGCGCCGAACGCATTGGTCAGCGTCCTGACCATCGCGTCCTGACCGATCAGCCCGGAAAACGTGCTCGGCCGGTATTTCCGAGCCAGCACCTGATATTCGCCGGCAGCGGGCGCGTCGGCGGTATCGGGTGCATTGCTCTCGTTCATGGTGATCGTCCGGGCCTTCATAAAGCGGGAGACCGGACACCGACCCGGGCCGAAACTCGTTACGGCTGCTTCCTTCCGGACCTGACCGGGTTGGCGAGAAGCCCGTCCGGGCCGATCTCCCACGCGGAATATAACAACCGACCACGCGAGCCGAAAGCCCTCAATGACCAGAAAGTGTGACTACGTCATCGACGCACAAAGCTTGAAACGTATTTTCGTCAGCTCAGCGCCTTGATCATTCTCGCGGCATCCGGCCACGCAGCGCTCAGGACGTCGCCCTCGCCCATTTCCAGATCGTCGAAATCGAAGCCGGGCGCAACCGTCGTCCCCATCAGGGCATAACCTGCGGTGCCGCCGGAAACGAGACGGGCCCCCATCCATACGTTTCCCGGCACCGTAAACTGCACGACATGGCCCGCCGCGATATCCTGACCGAATGTCACGATTCCCGTTGCCGTATCCGGTGGATACAACAGCAGCATCTCGACCGGATCTCCGAGATAGAAATGAAAGGTCTCGTCGGACGGCAGACGATGCATCCGGGAAACAGTATCAGCCGTCAGCAGATAGTAGATCGCGGTCGCCGCCGAGCGCGCGCCCGAATAAGCGCCGCCGAGAGCCTCCCTGGGGATTTCGGTCTCCGTCCGCCAGGTCTCGCGATAAAACCCGCCTTCCCAAGGCAGCGGCTTCAACCCGAGGCTGATGATCAGATCTTCGGCAGTCACGTTATGTTCCGGCCTCGCACGAGGGCAGTCCAAAGAAGACAACTATAGCCGCTGAAACTTTAGCGTCTAAACGGTTATTCCGCATCGCTTACAAATTTCCGCAACCCGTCCCCGCATATCGGCGGCAAACGAATACGGCGGCCGATGGCCGCCGTATGCGAAAGCGTTTCCCGAACGCGCCTCAGTTCAGTCCGGCGGTCTCGCGGCGTTCGTCGATGATGATCGCGCCTGACGGCCCGGCCGAGAACACGAACGGCAACAGTATAAGATTGTCCTCGTATTCGAACGTGCCGTCGGTTATGGCCACCATCCGGATTTCGGCACTTTGGCGCCCGGGAATAGACACGGACGTCACGCAGGTCGCTTCGGCACGCACGCCTTCGACGCCGATGGCGATCACGGCATTGTCCTCGAAAAACTCCCCGGCCCGGAAAATGCGCACGCCGTCATCGCGGTTCCGGATGCGCAGCACATATGGCCGGCCCTGCTGCAGGCGGGTAACCATCGGCGAAAACTCGCCGTCGCGGATGCGGATTTCGACCTCGGGCACGCGCGCCCAATTGATCTTCGCTTCCGCGCGTTTGGAAATCTGTTTGCAGTTCGCGGCCGTAAACTCGGTGACGCCCGAAGGCGCCGCACACGCGGCCATCAACGTCACCGCCGCAACGGCAACGCCAAAATTCACAATGTGCCGGCCCAGTTTTCGGCACGATTTGGCTTCAATTCTCTCCACCGTTCTCTCCACCTACCGATTGCAGGGAATGCAACGGCACCCAGGGGTGCGGAACATCAACTGCATGCAGTGTGGCCAAGAACGGTTAAAAAAGCCTCAATTTGTACGTGAGTCCACAGGATTCATGCGCTGCGTATGGTTAACGCTTTTTCGATACCATTTGTAGGGCGGGGCAAGTTGCGTCAGACTCCGTAAATGTTACGCATTGCCGCAATGTGTTGCATCGTTCTTTCCGCCGCCACGGCCCGAGCCTACGAGCTTGGCGACAATCCCGCCTTCTGCGCCGGTTTCCTCGCCTCGCACTCCGATCGATACGCAGCGATGATGCGAACGCACGAGAACAAACTCATGGGCGCGTTCAACAGGCTCGGACCGAAAGACTCCACCGACGGCCGGGGCTTTACCGAATGGCTCCATGTCGGGGCCCAGGCCGCGGAGGACAACGCCGACCCGGCGTACAATGCAATGTTTCTCCGATGCCGGGACCTGATCGAGAGCATCGCCGCCGATTGACACCGGCCGCGAAAAACGAGCCGCATCGGCGTTGCCCCACCGTGCCTTGTGTGTAAAGTGGCGCCATGCCGTCCAATTTTTCTCTGAGCCTGACCTATACGACCCTCTCGTTACGCCGCGACAACATGTCGCGCCGGCCGCCGGACTGGCTCGCCGAGCGGATGGCCGGCGGCTTCGGTGTCGTGCCGGTATTGGGGTCGAAGAACCTGATCGTGACGGGGGATACCCCGCGGGCGTTCATTTTCGAAGGCGACACGGCGCAGCGGATACTCGATGCCGGCGGTCAGGAGATACTTCTGGGCACCGACGACCACAAACCGGTGTTCGCCGTCAGTGTCGACGACGCACTCGCCGAGCAGATCATCGCCATGACCGGCGGTACCGCCGAGTTCGTCGACCTGCGCACGGTCGGACCGTTTCTGCCGCCGGCCGACGCACACATTCTGGCGCATGCCCGCGGCATGGCCTTCTGGCATTCACGGCATGGCCATTGCGGCGTCTGCGGCGCGCCGACCCAATCCCAGCACAGCGGTCATGAGCGCAAATGCGTCAATCCGGACTGCGGAACCAGCCATTTCCCGCGCACCGATCCCGCCATCATCGTGCTCGTCTACCGCACCGACATCCCGGGCGGCGCCTGCCTGCTCGGCCGTCATGCCAGATGGCCGTTCGGCATGTATTCCACCCTCGCCGGGTTCGTCGAACCGGGCGAAACCCTGGAGCAGGCCGTCAGCCGTGAGGTCTTCGAGGAAGCCGGGATCGAAACCACCAACGTCACTTACATGGCCTCGCAGCCCTGGCCGTTTCCGTCGTCGCTGATGCTCGGTTTCCATGCCGAGGCGACCAGTTTCGACATCACCATCGACGACGACGAGCTGAGCGACTGCAAATGGTTCACGCGGGATGACATCCGCGGCATGAAGGAATGGCTCGACGCCAAGGATGACGACATCCGTCTGCCGCGCCGGGATTCCATTTCCCGCTGGCTCATTCAGCAGTGGTTCGACGCCGAATAAATTCGGCTGTGGTTCGACGCCGAATAAATTCAGCGATGGCTCGACGCGGAATAACCCTGGCCCGTCAGTCGGGACCGTGCGTCTTCCGGTACGGGTTCGCCGGATAGACGCCGAGGATATTGACCTCGTCGGAGAAGAACTCGAGTTCTTCCAGCGCCAGCGCGAGACCGGCGTCTTTTGGATGTCCTTCGACCTCGGCATAGAACTGCGCGACGACGAAACCCTCGCCGACATAGCTCTCGAGCTTGGTCATGTTGACGCCGTTGGTCGCGAACCCGCCCATCGCCTTGTAAAGCGCCGCCGGGATGTTGCGGACCCGGAACACGAAGCTGGTCATCAGTTCGCCGGTGTCAGGCGTCGGCCATTCGCTGTCCCGCGACAGCACGACGAACCTGGTCGTGTTGTGCTCCGCATCCTCGATATCCGAACGCAGAATCTCGAGCCCGTAGACCTCCGCCGCCAGCCTGGACGAAATCGACGCCTTGGTCTTGTCGCCCCAGGCGGCGATATCGGCGGCCGCGCCGGCCGTATCGGCGTGCACCACCGCTTTCAGCCCCATTTCGCGGATCAGGCCCCGGCACTGGTTGAGCGCGTGTACGTGGCTGTGGACTTCCTTGATCTCGGAAATATCCGTTCCGGGAATCGCCAGAAGCTGGTGATTGATGCGTTCGAAATGCTCGGCGATGATGTGCAGGCCGCTTTCCGGCAACAGGTGATGGATGTCGGCGACGCGTCCGGCAACGGTGTTGTCGATCGGGATCATGGCAAGGCGCGCATCGCCGTTCTGCACGGCGGCAAACGCGTCGGCGAAGGTATCGTACGGCACGCTGGTCATGTCCGGATACGCGGTCCGGCAGGCGATGTCGGAATTGGCGCCCGGAGCGCCCTGGAACGCGATCAGATTATCCGCCGACGTCATCTCTCCAAATCCCGGCCTGTTTCCGCCAAGGTCCTATCACGCCTGCAGAATCTCGCGCGCACGCTCAAGGTCGGCGGGAGTATCGACACCGAGCGGAACGGTGTCAACGCGCACGGCGTCGATGCGCATACCCGCTTCGAGCGCGCGCAACTGCTCCAGCTTCTCGCGTTGTTCGAGCATCCCCGGCGGCAGTTCGACGAAGCGCCTCAGCGCATCGCGCCGATAGGCGTATATGCCGATGTGATGCCAGAGCGGCCCGTCGCCGGAAGGCGCGGTCGCGCGGGTGAAGTAAAGCGCGCGGGCGCGATCTGTCGTGTCGTCGAGCGCGGCGATGCACTTGACCACGTTCGGGTTCATGCGTTCCTCCGGGTCCGTGATCTCCGCAACAAGGGTCGCGATATCCACGTCCGGATCGTCGAGCGGTCCGGCAACGGCGCGGACGAGTTGCGGGTCCAGCGTCGGCAGATCCCCCTGAAGATTGACGATCACGTCATGGGCGCCGTCAGGGTCCGTCCTGCCGAGCGCCTCCCAAATCCGATCCGATCCCGACGGATGACCGGGATCGGTCAGAACCGCCTCGTAACCCGCCGCCGAAACCGCATCGACGATCTCGGTCTCCGCCGCCGCACAGAGCACCGGTCCCAGACCTGCTTCCCGGGCCCGCTCGAGCACATGGCAGATCATTGCCTTGCCGTGGATGTCGGCCAGCGGCTTGCCGGGCAGCCGGGTCGACGCAAGCCGGGCCGGAACGATGACGATCGGGTTCATGTTTCCCCTGCAAATCGTTGCAACTGCGCCCCTTGAACGTCCGGTATACCCGCCAAAACCGGCATATCCCAGCCCTTTCGGCAAATTTACGATGCGTGTTGAACGATCGGCGCGGAGCCGCTAAAAGAACCCTTAATGTTGGTCTAGGAGAGAGACGCATGCACTTCTCGTTTTGGGAAAAGTCGGGTTTTGCCCTGCTGGTGGCGGCCTGGGTCGTTTGGGGCAGCAATCAGCTCGGCAATATCCTCGTTCATGCCGATGAACTGAGCGAAGACGCCTACAAGATCGAAGTCGCGGATTCCGGCGGCGGCGCTTCCGACGCACCGAAGGAGCCCGAAAAAACCGCGATGGAACTGCTTGCGTCCGCCACTCCCGACCGCGGCGAGAAAGTGTTCAAGAAGTGCGCCGCCTGCCACACCATCGAAAAAGGCGGCGCCGACAAGGTCGGACCGCATCTCTGGGGCGTGATCGGCCGCGACAAGGGCAGCGTCGGCGGCTTCAACTATTCCGACACGCTGGCCGGCATGAGCGGCCCCTGGACTTATGAGGAAATGGACAAGTTCCTTGAAAGCCCGCGCGACTTCGTATCGGGCACGAAGATGACCTTCGCCGGCCTCAGGAAGGCGTCCGACCGCGCCGCGGTCATCCTCTACATGCGCGAAAACCACGACAATCCGCCGCCGCTGCCATGAGCGGCGCGGCGGACATACCCGCCGATATCGACGACATCCTGGACCTTGCCGGCCGCCTGGCAGACGCGGCGAGGCCGGGTATCCTCGCCAACTACAGAAGCGGTATCGGGCACATCGCCAAGGGTGACGAAAGCCCGGTCACGGAAGCCGACCGCGCCGCCGAACGCGCCATGCGCGACATCATCGAGGCGGAGCGCCCGAACGACGGCATCTTCGGCGAGGAATTCGGCGTCACCAATGCGGACGCTGAAACCGTCTGGATCCTCGATCCGATCGACGGCACCAAGGCATTCATTACCGGCAAGCCTGTATTCGGCATCCTGATCGGCGTCGTCCGGAACGGCCGCGCCATCGCCGGCGTCACCGACGGCCCCGCGACCGGCGACCGCTGGACGGGCGGCGCCGGAAGGCAAACCCTCTTCAACGGCCAGCCGGTCTCGACCCGCAAGGGCCAGGGTCTCGGCGACGCGTGGCTGACCGCGACCTCGCCGGAAATGTTCCAGGGCGCGAACAAGGCACGATTCGATGCCCTCATGGATGCGGCGCGCTACACGACGTTCGGCTCGGAATGCCAGGGATACGGCCAGCTTGCCTGCGGCTGGGTCGACCTGGTGTGCGAGGATACCCTGGCGCCCTACGACTACGCGGCGCTGATCCCGATCGTCGAGGGCGCCGGCGGCGTCATCACCGACTGGTCCGGCAAACCGCTGACGTTCGCTCCCGGTGACGACGACAAGGCGCATTCCGTCATTGCGGCGGCCGACGCGGCACTCCACAAGGCGGCTGTCGGTATTCTCTCCGCCTGATCATGAACAATCGTTAAGTTGCGTTCCCCGCTCACGACGTATTTATCGTGGGACGTAACGGCATTTCTTGAAGTCGCGCCCCCGGCGGCCCAATATCTCAAGCGTTGCGAAAAGACATCGGAGGCCTCATGACCACCCGTTCCCTGCTTCGCGCTGCTACCATCGCAATCGGGTTTCTGACACTGGCGCCGGCGTACGCGGACGATCCGAAACCGCAGCACGGCATCGCCATGCACGGCGATCTGAAATACGGCCCCGATTTCAAACACTTCGACTACGTCAATCCGGACGCACCCAAGGGCGGCAAGATCAGGCTCGGCGCCATCGGCGGTTTTGACAGCCTCAACCCGTTCATCGTCAAGGGGAACGCGGCCGGCGGCGCGTCGTTCGTTTACGACACCCTGCTGACATCCTCCGCCGACGAGGCATTCAGCGAGTACGGCCTTCTGGCGGAAACGGTGCGCGTACCGGACGACCGCTCCTGGGTCGAGTTCAAGCTTCGCGACGGGGCGCGCTGGCACGACGGCAAGCCGGTTACCGCCGACGACGTAATCTTCAGCTTCAACACGATGGTCGAGAAAGGGCGGCCGTTCTTCCGGTTCTACTACGGTTCCGTCGAACGCACCGTGAAGATCGGGCCCAAGACCGTCCGCTTCGACTTCAAGCCCGGCGAGAACCGCGAGCTGCCGCTGATTCTGGGGCAACTGACCGTGCTGCCGAAGCATTACTGGGAGACCCGCGAATTCGATGCAACAACCCTGGAGCCGCCGCTCGGCAGCGGCGCCTACCGCGTCAAAAGCGTCGAACCCAACCGCTCCATCGTGCTGGAGCGGGTCGAGGATTACTGGGGTAAGGATCTTCCGGTTAATGTCGGCACCAACAACTTCGACGTGATCGAATTCGAATACTATCGGGACGCCCAGGTCGCGATCGAGGCGTTCACCGGCGGCCGGTTCGATTTCCGCCGCGAAAACTCGTCGAAAGCCTGGGCCACCGCCTATGACGTGCCCGCCGTCAAGAACGGTTTGATCAAGCTTGAGGAATTCGATCACGATCGGCCGGCCGGCATGCAGGGATTCGCCTTCAACATGCGCCGCGATATGTTCAGGGATCCAAAGGTGCGCGAAGCGCTCGCCTATGCCTTCGATTTCGAATGGTCCAACAAGAACCTGTTCTACGGGCAGTACACGCGCACCCGCAGCTACTTCGAGAACTCGGAACTGGCGGCGACCGGATTGCCGTCGGACGCGGAACTGAAGCTGCTGGAACCCTACCGCGGACAAATTCCCGACGAGGTCTTCACCAAGGAGTACAACCCGCCCAAAACCGACGGGTCCGGGAATATCCGCGGCAACCTGCGCACCGCATCGAAGATGCTCAGGGACGCCGGCTGGGTCATCAAGGATGGTGTGCGCGTCAACGAAAAGACCGGGAAGAAACTGGAATTCGAAGTGCTTCTGGTCAGCCCCCTGTTCGAGCGTATCGTGCTGCCGTTTGCGAAGAACCTGGAGAAGCTGGGCGTCAAGGCGCGTGTCCGGACCGTTGAATCCGCGCAGTATCAGCGCCGCACCGACACATTCGATTACGATGTGATCGTCAATAGCTGGGGGCAGTCCCTGTCGCCCGGTAACGAGCAGCGCGATTTCTGGTCCAGCGACGCCGCCGATCGCGAAGGCAGCCGCAATGCCACGGGGATCAAGAACAAGGCCGTCGACGAGCTGATCGAGAAGCTGATCGCCGCGCCCGACCGCGAGGCCCTGATCACGGCATGCCGCGCGCTCGACCGGGTTTTGCAGTGGCACCATCTGGTCATCCCGCATTTCCATGCCGGGTACGACCGCATCGCCTATTGGGACAAGTTTGGACAGCCCGAGGTCACACCGACCCGCGGCACCCAGTTCCTGAGTTGGTGGGTGGTGCCGGAAAAAGCCGCCGCCATCGCCGAAGCCCGCAAGGGGGCGAATTGAACCGGCCGTGCCGTCCTTCGAGACAGGCCCCCGGCCTTCCTCAGGACGAGGTGACGTTTCTCCCTCATCCTGAGGCGCGAGCATCCGCGGGCGTCTCGAAGGATGACGCGCCCCACGGGGCACAGTAAACTCACCTCATGTTTGCCTACATCGTCCGCCGCCTGCTGTTCGTGCCGCCGACGCTGTTCGTCATTATCCTGATCAACTTCGCGGTGGTTCAGGTCTTGCCGGGCGGCCCGGTCGAACAGATGATTTCGCAGCTCACCGGCGAGGCCGTCGACGCCACCGCGCGCGTCAGCGGCAATGTCGGCGGTGAAACCGCGTCCGACGGCGGCAGCGGCGGCGGCACCTCGTCCGGCGCCGTCGAAAGCAAATACCGGGGCGCGCAGGGCCTGCCGCCCCAATTCATCAAGGACCTGGAGAAACAGTTCGGGCTCGACAAGCCGGCGCACGAGCGGTTCCTCCTGATGCTCAAGAACTACCTCGTGTTCGATTTCGGCAACAGCTACTTCAAGGACGCCAGCGTCATCGAACTGGTCATGTCGAAGATGCCGGTGTCGGTCTCGCTCGGTCTGTGGACGACTTTGCTGGTCTACCTGATCTCGATCCCGCTCGGCGTCGCCAAGGCGGTCCGCGACGGCTCCAGGTTCGACGTCTGGACGTCGGGCGTCGTCATCGTCGGCAACGCGATCCCGGGATTCCTGTTCGCGATCCTGCTGATCGTGCTGTTCTCCGGAGGACGCTACTTCGACTGGTTCCCGCTGCGCGGTCTCGTTTCCGAGAATTTCGACGACATGACCACGATGCAGCAGATCGGCGACTATTTCTGGCACCTGACGTTGCCGATCCTGTCGATGGTGATCAGCGGTTTCGCCGGCCTCGCCATGCTGACCAAGAACTCGTTTCTGGAGGAAATCAACAAACAGTACGTGGTGACGGCGCGCTCCAAGGGCCTCACCGAAAGGCGCGTGCTTTACGGGCATGTGTTCCGGAACGCGATGCTGATCGTCATCGCCGGCTTTCCGAGTGCCTTTATCGGCATTCTGTTCACCGGCGCCCTGATCACCGAGATCATCTTCTCGCTGGACGGGCTCGGGCTGCTGGGCTTCGAGGCGGCGCTCAACCGCGATTATCCGGTGATGTTCGCGACCCTCTATTTCTTCACGCTGATGGGGCTCGTCCTCGGCATCGTCGGCGATGTCATGTATCACATCATCGATCCCAGGATCGATTTCGAGAGCCGGGAGATCTGAGATGGACGTCATTCTCGACGCTCCCGCCGACAAGCAGGCCCCCGAGCCCAGGTTCTTCGGCA
>MRWG01001460.1_pt1 | contig 15061 bp, 11 predicted proteins | sample 1013341 | NCBI WGS metagenome assembly MRWG01 (sample SAMN06117577, study PRJNA244670) | biofilm metagenome | biome: Water; feature: Cathode Biofilm; material: Biofilm; isolation source: microbial consortium enriched at the cathode of a solar microbial fuel cell | place: USA: District of Columbia ... | reverse complement strand
CCAGTGCGCCGGCCATGATGGGATACATGGGGAAGACGCAAGGGGTGAAGGCGAGAAGCAGGCCAAAGAGCGGGAAGCTGACCAGAACGAGCAGAACGCCGCCGCGACCGAGCAGCGACTGGATGAGCCCGTCATCTTCGGCAAGCGCGAAGCCGGTGTCTTCACTGGTTGCGGGGGCGGCGGGTGATGCGGCGGTCGGCGCTTCTTCCGTGACCCATTCCACGGGCGCTGCGGCCTGCGGGGCCGCCGGCGTGGTGACGGCAAGCGACAGGGCGTTTACCTGCCGGTTTTCCGGTGCATAGCAGATGCCGCCATCCTGACAGCCCTGAAACGTGACGTCGAATGTGCCGAAGACCTGTTCGGCTAAGTGCGCGCTCGCCGCATCGTAATAGACTTCGGAGAGGCCGAATGTGGGATCGTCCTTGCGGATGCCGGGGCTGGTTTCCAGTGGCAGTTCCGCGCCGTTTTGCGAAGCGCCGATGTGATCGCGATAAAGATAATAGCCTTCGGCGATCTGCCAGTTGAGGGCAAGCGTGCCGTCTTGCGTGCGGGTGACCTCAAGGGTGAAGGCGTCTTCGACCGGCAGCGGTTTGGCGGTCTGGGCCGAGGCGGGGGCGGGCGCAAGGCTGACGGACAGGAAAGCCACAAGCGCGATCAGGATCGTCTTCATTCTGTCACTTCAAATTGTGTGGACCGCCGGGATCGTACCCTCATGGCGGGATGCTGGAGAGCGAATTGAACGCCTCAACTTAAGGCAGCCTTAAGGTGGGTGTTGTTTGGGCAGACGGCAAACAGCTCAATGCAGCAAGGAGTTTTCAGCATGGCGCATTTTCGCACGGGCATGAGCGCCCGGATGCGGGCGTCCGACCGACCGGACGAGGAACATATCGACGATGGACATTCTGTCGGTTCAGGACGGTTGGGGCGGCGTGGCTTTCTGGCCGGGTTAAGCGCGCTGGCGGTTTCGGGCTGCGTTGCGACGCCAAGGCCCGAGGCTCCCAAAGTGGTTGAGCCGCCCAAGCCCAGGCGCGTCGTTCCACCGATGTATTACGCCATGCCGAATGAGCGTTTTCCCATTCCCGAAGTGGATGTCAGTCATCTGGAAGAGCGCTGGTGGCGCAAGGATGTGGATTATCCCACCAGCGAGCGCAAGGGCACGCTGATCGTGGATACGCCGAACAGGTATCTTTACCACGTGACGGGACCGAACCGCGCGACGCGCTATGGCATTGGCGTCGGACGCGACGGCTTCTCCTGGGCGGGGCGTGCGATCATGGCCTATCGCCGTGAATGGCCGCGCTGGACGCCGCCGAACGAGATGGTGGCGCGGCGGCCGGAACTGGAGCCCTACAGCATCGCCAATGGCGGCATGCCGCCGGGCCTGCGCAATCCTCTTGGCGCACGCTCGCACTATATCCATCTGAACGGCAAGGACACGCTTTACCGCATTCACGGCACGCCGGAGCCGTGGAGCATCGGCAAGGCGGTGTCGTCCGGCTGTATCCGCCTGATCAACCAGGATGTGATTCACCTGCATGATAATGTAAGGGACGGCAGCCCGATTGTTGTCATTCCCGATCCGAAGATGGAACATCTTCTGGTGACCTGATGCGGGCCTTCGGGTCTGAATGCTTGATCGAATGAGACGCGTGCGATGCGACTTTTGGTGGTTGAAGACGATCCGCTGCTTCTGGACGGGCTGACCGTGGGGCTGGGGCTTGCCGGCTTTGCGGTCGATGCCGTGGCCACCTGCGAGGACGCTTTCGCCGCGCTCAGCGCACAGGCCTATGAAGGGGTCGTGCTCGATCTGATGCTGCCGGATGGCTCTGGCCTCGACGTGCTTTCGGATCTGCGCCGGCGGGGTGACGCCACGCCGGTGGTTCTTCTGACGGCGCGCGATCAGGTTCCCGACCGGATCGCCGGGCTGGACGCCGGCGCAGACGACTATGTGGGAAAGCCCTTTGATCTCGACGAATTGTCGGCGCGTGTGCGCGCGGCGGTGCGCCGGGGCAAGGGGCGCTCCAGCGCAACGCTTGCATGGGGCGGGGTGACGCTCGATCCGGCAAACCAGTCGGTGATCCGCGACGGTGATCCGGTGATCCTGACGCGGCGCGAATTCGCGCTTCTGGCGGCGCTGATGGAGCGGCCGGAAAGCATCCTTTCCAAGCCGGCGCTGGAAGAAACGATCTATGGCTGGCAGGAAGAGGTGGAGAGCAACGCCGTGGAGGTGCACATCCACAAGCTGCGCTCGAAGCTTGGCTCCGATTTCATCAAAACCGTGCGCGGGGTTGGCTATCGGCTCCGGGAGGCGGGCGCATGAGATCCATCCGCGCACGGCTGATCCTGATCCTCATGGGCTCGACCGGGCTCGTGTGGCTGCTCGCGGTCGGCTGGATCTATCTCAGCACGCAGGCCGAGGTGGAGCGGGTGCTGGATGCGCGGCTGATGGAAGCGGCGCGGATGGTCAATTCGCTCCTTTCCGACCACCGTATCGAGGTGGGGCTGGAGGAAAATGCCGCCCGCAAGGCGATGGGGGAGTTCGAACTCAGCAATCGCCCCTATGAACGCCAGCTCTCCTGCCAGATCTGGACGCTGGAAGGCAGCCTTGTGGGGCGCTCGGAAAATGCGCCGGAAGCCCAGCTGACGGAAATTCAGGACGGGTTTTCAGAGACCGAAGTGGGTGGCGAGCGCTGGCGCGTGTTCACCGTGGAAAACAAGGTTCTGGGCGTGCGGGTGATGGTGGGCGACAGCCTCCAGATCCGCGACAGCCTGGTGAGCGATGTGATCAAGGGGCTGGTGGTGCCGGCGCTTCTGATCCTGCCGTTTCTGGCCGGGGTCATTCTCGTTTCGGTGCGCCGCGGCCTTTCGCCCCTGAGCGACATGGCCGAAACGCTTTCGACGCGCGCGGCCAATGATCTGCGCCCGCTGGAGGCGGCCAGTCTGCCGAAGGAGATTGCGCCGGCGGTGAACGCGCTGAACGGGCTTTTCAAGCGGGTGGAAGATGCGCGCGACCGCGAACGCAGCTTTACGGCTTTTGCCGCTCATGAACTGAAAACGCCGCTGGCCGGCGTGAAAACGCAGGCGCAGATTGCGCTGGCGAGCGATGACCCGACCGTGCACGCCAATGCGTTGCGGCAGATCACCATGGGCGTGGATCGAACGAGCCGGCTTGTGAAGCAGCTTCTCGACCTGACCGCGCTTGAGGCGAATGACAGTGAGCCGACCCTGCAACCCGTGAGCGCGCGGGCGCTGATGCGCAGTGTGGCGGCGGAGCTGCCGCTGCCGCAGGGCGCGGCGCGGCTGAGCGTGGAGGCAGACGGAGAAGGCGCGGACAGGGTGCTTGTCGAGCCGCATTTCCTCTCGCTGGCGCTACGCAACCTGATCGAGAACGCGCTGAACCATGCGCCGGAGACCACGGGCGTGGTGTGCCGGGTGGACGAGGCGAATGATGGCGTACGCCTTGTCGTGGAAGATCGCGGTCCGGGCATTCCCGAAGCAGAGCTTTCGCAGGTGGTGGAGAAATTCGTGCGCGGGCGAAACCGCTCGGCAACCGGCAGCGGGCTGGGGCTTGCCATTGCACAGGCGGCGATGGCGCGCATGGGCGGAACGCTGGCGCTCGAAAACCGCGACGGTGGTGGTCTGCGCGCCATTCTGACCGTGCGAAAGGCGGAGGCGGCTGCATGATTTCCCGACGTTTCTTTCTGGCTGGAGCCTCCGGCGCGCTGGCGGTTGCGCCGCTGGCGGCACGCGCCGCGCCCAGCCTGAACGACATGGTGCGCGACCCGGCGCTTCAGGCGCTGGGCAATCCGGCGGGCGATGTGACCATTGCGGAGTTCTTCGATTATCTCTGCCCCTCCTGCAAGGCGATCCACCCGGCGCTGAAGGAGATCGTGCGCTCTGACGGCAATCTGCGGCTGGTGATGAAGGACTGGCCGATCAATGGCGATGTGGCGTGGTATGCCTCGCGCATGGTGCATGCATCGGCGGCGCTCGGCGTCTATGAGGCGGCACATAATGAAGTGATCGCCATTGAGGGCGGGCTGACGCATGGCAAGGTGGACGATGCGCTGCGCAGCGTGGGGGCGGACGCGGGCGCGGTGCGTGACATGCTGGATGTGCATCTGAAGGCAATCGATGCGCTGATTGGCCGAAACGAGGCCCATGCAAAGGCGCTCAAGCTTGCCGGAACGCCGAGTTTCCTGATCGGTAACCGGCTCTATCGCCGGCCGATGAGCGCGGACGAGATCGTGGAAGCGGTGGCGCTGGCGCGCTCCGGGCGCTGAGGCCGCAGCTTGACAGATCCGCCATGGCGGAGAATATGGCGTCATGATCGAACAGGACACCCACATCGTTTCCCGGATGGCCGGCATCTCTTCAGGCGAGATGCCGGGGTTTAAGACACGCTGACAACCAGACGCGGTCCATGATCCTGCAACCTCGCCGCAGTGCGGACGGGGTTTTGTGCGTGAAGCTGCGCCCCGTTCTTTTTCAAGGAATGGAGACTTTCAATGGCACAGAACATCTACGACAACCCGGAGTTCTTCGAAGGCTACAGCCAGCTGCCCAGGCAGGTGCATGGTCTGGCGGGCGCGCCGGAATGGCCGGCCATCAAGGCCATGCTGCCGGATATGACGGATCGGCGGGTGGTTGAACTGGGATGCGGGTTTGGCTGGGCGTCCCGCTATCTGCGCGAGGCCGGGGCGCGGAGCGTTCTTGGCCTCGATGTCTCGCAGAACATGATCGAGCGCGCGCGCGCCGACACGAATGATGCGGCCATCGAATACCGCATTGCCGATCTGGAAACGCTGGAACTGCCGCAGGGTGCGTTCGATTTCGCCTTCAGCGCGCTGACCTTCCACTATATCCGGGATTTTGACCGGCTGGTCCGGATGATCCATGCGGCGCTGACGCCGGGTGCGCAATTCGTGTTCACCATCGAGCATCCGATCTTCATGGCCGCCACACAGCCGCGCTGGCTGCCGGAAGAGGACGGGCACAAGACCTGGCCGGTCAATTGCTACGCGCTGGAGGGGGAACGGCGAACGGACTGGTTCGCAAGCGGCGTGCTCAAATATCACCGCACCATGGCGACGACGCTGAACACGCTTGTCGGCGCAGGGTTTGCGCTGCGTGAGATCAGGGAATTCGCCCCGACCAGGGCGCAGATCGCGGAGATGCCGGATCTGGCCGAGGAGCTGGAGCGGCCGATGATGCTGCTGGTTTCGGCCGGACGGTGAGGGCGGGCAGGGTCGCCTGTTTCAAGCTGAATGAGGCGGGGTTTCCCGCCTGTTTTTGCCGGGGCGTGGGCGCGGCGCTCTGTGCCCATGGACTGCAAACGCCATGCCAAAGCCGCGCCCAGAAGATAAGCCGACACATGGCCGGGCTTTGGGTAGCCTGCGAGTATGCAATCGAGCAGAAGCCCCGGAATTACGATCAGGGCGATGAGGCTGATTGCCCATTTGCGATTATCCTGATCCCTTTTCGAGACCCTGCATCCAGAGACGGCTTAACTGCCCGGCGGAGAACCCGGGGGCAGGGGGACTGGACTTCGACTGGTCTCCAAAAATTCGCTGTGCGACCTGTCGCCCTGCAGACTGCGCCGCAGACGTCTTCACGATGCGCGTCTCATAAAAACGCGAAAGCGCGGTCTCCAGACGATCATGTTCCTCCAGCATTCTGGAAAGATGCCACGCGTCTTCCAGCGCCTGACAGGCGCCCTGGCCGGAGGTGGGCAGGGGAGCGTGGGCTGCATCCCCGATGATCAGGACATTGTCCCGATGCCAATGGGGCAGGGGATCGAGGTCATGGACGAAAATGCGATTGAGCGATATTTCGTTGCGCGATTGCAGCACATTCCGGACCGGGCCGGGCCAGTCCCGAAAACGCTGGTCCATCTCATCGTACCAGGCGGGCAACGGCCGCGTCCTGTCGATCGGGGTGCGCCACGCGGCTGCCCAGAAACACAGACCATCACCAACAGGGACGATGCCGAAACGTTCTCCCGCCCCGCAGAAATCGTGAATGGCGGCATCGATGACGCCACGCTCCGGCTGGCTGATGCCGATAATGTTGATGAAACCCTGATAGCGGGGAAGCACGTCTTCTGCATGGATCGCCTGACGCACCGCCGAGTTCATGCGGCCATCTGCACCGACGACGAGATCATACTGCGTCCTGAGCCCCTCGATATCCTGCGCGGCAATTGTGCGATTGAACTTGATGTCGACGCCCAGTGCATGCAACGCCCCGGCCAGAATGCGCATGAGATCGCGACGCAATATGGTCACGCTTGGGAAGCCGCACAGCCTGTTCACTTCCAGGATATCAAATTCGGCCTTCTGGATGCCGTGCTGATCGAACTGGCGCATGAAGCGGGGCGCGCCGCCCTTGCGTTTGATGGCGTCTGCCAGCTCCATCTGCTCCATAACGAAGACGGCATTCGGCCACAGGGTGACCCCGGCTCCCATTGAGGAAACCGCGCTGCCACGCTCAAACAGGCTTACCTGATGGCCTTGTCTGGTGGCGAAAATGGCGAGCGCCATCCCGGCGACACCGGCGCCCACGATGGCAATTCGCTTTGCACTGGTCATCCGCTCTCTCCTGATCAAGAAATCTGATGCAGCTTGTATCGAGCTCCTGATTGGCGATAAATTTGGCTTTGTTGCTTTGTTAATCCCGTTATTTGGGCGAATGGATGCTGGAAAAAATCGAACTTCAGTGGTTGCTCTGCTTCCAGGCGGTCTATGACAAGCTGAGCTTCAAGCTGGCGGCGGAGCAGCTTCAGTTGCCGACATCCAATGTCAGCCGGCATGTCGCCTTGCTGGAGCGGCAGCTCAATGTTCGTTTGCTGGAACGCACGACGCGGAAGATGATCCCGACGGCGGCAGGCAAGCAGCTTTACCGGTCCATGACACCGCTCACGCAAGCGATGGATGATGCGCTGGAAGAGGTGTCCCTGTTCGGGGATTCCCTGTCCGGTCACCTGCGGATCATCACGCCGGACCTCCCGTTCATGGCCGAAATCCTCGCGGATTTCTGCGTTCGGCATCCGCAGATACAGCTTAGCTGCGACACCCGGCTGGACCCGACGGACGGATTGCTGGAAGGGTTCGATCTGGTGTTGCGCTTTGGACGCGGACCGCTGGAGAATTCCGGCTGGGTTGCAAGGGAAATCCTGCGCTGGCCGAGCTGTGTGGTGGCTGCGCCAGAGCTTCTGGAGCGATACCCGGCGCCGCAATCGCTGGAGGCGTTGAGCAGGGCCCCGTGTATCACGAGCATGTCGGTGCTTCAGGGAATGCCCTGGCGTTTCAAACAGGAGCAGACCGTTCAGGTGCGATCCAGCTACAGAGTGAACAGCGGTCAGATGGCGCGGGCGGCGGCGCTGAAAGGGCTGGGGTTTGCCGTTTTGCCCCTTCATGCCTGTCAGTCAGACATCGATGCCGGCTCCCTCATCAAAATTGATCTCGGGCCCGCGCCAGAGGATTTGGTGCTTTATGGGTTTTACTCAGGCAGAAAATATCCGCAGGTCAGGGTGAAGGCGTTCCTGGAGCACCTTCAATCGGCGCTCGCTGAGTTCTCTGCGGGGCCGGTCGAATGAAGGCTTCCGATAGCGCCTGAAACGAAAAAATCCGGGCCGATGGACCCGGATTTTCTCTGGTTCTGTCGTCGCATGGCGCCGGCAAATTACCAAACTGCCATTGCGGACATTTCAGGGTGCAGGAGGACAAACCATGTTGCCCTCCTCAATGCGGCCCTTGCCTCAGCTACAGCCGCTCGTTGCGCCGCAGGTGTCGCACTTCTCGCAGGTGCCGTTGCGCACCATGGTGAAGTTCTGGCACTCCGAGCACATATTGCCCGTATAGCCCTGCATGATCGCCTGCTGGCGGCGGTGGCTCTCGACCTTCTTCGCTTCGGCGGCTTCCTGAGCGGCCGCCTCGGTGAAGAGGGCGTCGGTTTCGCCTTCCTGCGCGGCTTCCTCTGCCAGCTCCTTCGCACGCTCCTCATAGTCGCGGCGGAAGGCGGTGGCTTCTTCCTGCAGTTCCGAAACGGCAGGCTTCAGCGCGTGGACGGTTGCGCCCGAAGCGATGGCGCGGACGGACGGGCCGCCGGCTTCGCCCTTGGGCTCACCGCTTTTGCCGGAAACCAGCTTGAACGGGGTCGCGCCGCGGGTCAGGCCCTTGGAGAAGGGGATCGCCTTGCCTTCATTGATGCCGCGGCCGAGCGCGGTGTTGGTGAAGTCGGACGTGTCCACATGGGCGAGATCCGAACGACCGAGATAGGACACGGCCAGCTCGCGGAACACATAGTCGAGGATCGACGTGGCGTTCTTGATCGCATCATTGCCGATGACCATGCCGGCCGGCTCGAATTTGGTGAAGGTGAAGGCCTCCACATATTCCTCGAGCGGCACGCCGTATTGCAGGCCGAGCGAGATGGCGATGGCGAAGTTGTTCATCATCGCGCGGAAAGCAGCGCCTTCCTTGTGCATGTCGATGAAGATCTCGCCGAGGCGGCCATCGTCGAACTCGCCGGTGCGCAGATAGACCTTGTGGCCACCGATCACCGCTTTCTGGGTGTAGCCCTTGCGGCGGTTGGGGAGCTTCTCGCGCTCGTCGCGGACAACCTTTTCCACGATGCGTTCGACGATCTTCTCGGAGACGACGGCGGCCTGCGCGGCAGCCGGTGCGGCGACCAGCTCTTCGGCCAGATCGTCGGCATCGTCCTCATCGTCGGACAGGAGCGCGGAGTTCAGCGGCTGCGAGAGCTTGGAACCATCGCGGTAGAGCGCGTTGGCCTTGAGCGCCAGCTTCCAGGAGAGGAGGTAGGCCGCCTTGCAGTCCTCGACCGTCGCCTCGTTGGGCATGTTGATGGTCTTGGAGATGGCGCCCGAGATGAAGGGCTGCGCGGCAGCCATCATGCGGATGTGGCTTTCGACCGAAAGGTAGCGCTTGCCGACCTTGCCGCACGGATTGGCGCAATCGAAGACGGGCAGGTGCTCTTCCTTCAGATGCGGTGCGCCTTCAAGCGTCATGGCGCCGCAAATGTGGATGTTGGCGGCCTCGATTTCCTTCTTGGTGAAGCCGAGTGCGGCCAGCATGTCGAAGGAGAAATCGTCGAGCTGCTCGTCGGTGAGGCCCAGCGTTTCCTTGCAGAAATCCTCGCCGAGCGTCCACTTGTTGAAGGCGAACTTGATGTCGAAGGCCGATTTGAGCGCACCGTTGACGGCGGCGATCTTCTCGTCGTCGAAACCCTTGCCCTTGAGGCTGGTCGGGTTGATGGCCGGAGCCTGATCGAAATTGCCATGGCCGACCGCATAGGCCTCGATCTCGGCGATCTGGGCTTCGGAATAGCCGAGCGTGCGCAGGGCTTCCGGCACGGCGCGGTTGATGATCTTGAAGTAGCCGCCGCCGGCCAGCTTCTTGAACTTCACCAGTGCGAAGTCGGGCTCGATGCCGGTCGTGTCGCAGTCCATGACGAGGCCGATCGTGCCGGTGGGCGCGATGACGGTGGCCTGCGCATTGCGGTAGCCGTGCTTTTCGCCCAGCTCAAGCGCGCGGTCCCAGGCGGCGCGGGCATGCTCGATCAGATCGGCATGCGGGCACTCGTCCGCCTTGAGCGGCACCGGATTGACCGACAGGCCCTCATAACCGTCGCTCTGGCCATGGGCGGCGCGGCGGTGGTTGCGGATGACACGCAGCATGTTCTCGGCATTGCGCTCATAATCGGGGAACGCGCCGAGCTCGCCGGCCATCTCTGCCGAGGTTGCGTAAGCGACACCGGTCATGATCGCCGTCAGCGCGCCGCCAATGGCGCGGCCTTCCGCTGAATCATAGGGGATGCCGGAGGTCATCAGCAGACCGCCAATATTGGCGTAGCCGAGACCCAGCGTGCGGTACTCGTAAGAGAGCTTTGCGATCTCCTTGGACGGGAACTGGGCCATCATCACGGAGATTTCCAGCACCATGGTCCACAGGCGCACCGTGTGCTCGTAGGCCGCAATGTCGATGGTGCCGTCCTGATTGCGGTACTGCAGGAGGTTCATCGAGGCGAGGTTACAGGCCGTGTCGTCCAGGAACATGTATTCCGAGCACGGGTTCGAGGCGCGGATCGGGCCCGCTGCCGGCGAGGTGTGCCAGTCGTTCATGGTGGTGTTGTAGTGCAGGCCCGGATCGGCGGACGCCCATGCGGCGTAACCGATCTTGTCCCACAGGTCGCGCGCCTTGAGGGTCTTTGCGACCTTGCCGTCAATGCGGTTGATCAGATCCCAGGTGCCGTCGGTCTCCACGGCGCGCAGGAAGTCGTCCTTGAGCGAAACGGAGTTGTTCGAGTTCTGGCCCGAAACGGTGAGATAGGCTTCCGAATCCCAGTCCGTGTCGTAGGTCTTGAACTGGATGTCGGTGTAGCCCTGGCGGGCAAACTGGATGACGCGCTTGATGTAGTTCTCAGGCACGGCATTGCGCTTTGCAGCACGGATCTCGCGCTTGAGCGCCGGGTTCTGGGACGGGTCGAAGCATTCATCATTGTCGGCTTCGCAGTTGATGCAGGCCTTCATGATGGCTTCGAGGTGCTTCTTGGCGATCTTGGAACCGGTGACGAGGGCGGCGACTTTCTGCTCCTCCTTCACCTTCCAGTCGATGTAAGCCTCGATATCGGGATGGTCCGCATCGACAACGACCATCTTGGCCGCGCGGCGGGTGGTGCCGCCCGACTTGATGGCACCGGCAGCGCGGTCGCCGATCTTCAGGAAGGACATGAGGCCCGAAGACTTGCCGCCGCCGGAGAGCTTTTCGCCTTCGCCGCGCAGATGAGAGAAGTTGGAGCCGGTGCCTGAACCGTATTTGAACAGGCGCGCCTCGCGGACCCACAGATCCATGATGCCGCCTTCATTGACCAGATCGTCGCCGACCGACTGGATGAAGCACGCATGGGGCTGCGGGTGCTCATAGGACGACTTGGACTTGGTCAGCTTGCCGGTGAACGGGTCGACGTAATAGTGGCCCTGGCCGGGGCCGTCGATGCCATAGGCCCAGTGCAGGCCGGTGTTGAACCACTGCGGCGAATTGGGGGCAACGCGCTGGGTGGCGAGCATGTAGCACAGCTCGTCCATGAAGGTCCGGGCGTCTTCCTCGCCATCGAAATAGCCGCCCTTCCAGCCCCAGTAGGTCCAGGTGCCGGCGAGACGGTTGAAGACCTGCGCGGCGCTGGTCTCGGAGCCATAGCGCTCGTCTTCGGGCAGATCCTTCAGCGCCTCTTCATCGGCAACCGAACGCCACAGGAAGGAGGGGACATCATTCTCCTCGACCTTCTTCAGGTGCGCGGGCACGCCGGCCTTGCGGAAATATTTCTGCGCGAGAATGTCGCTGGCGACCTGGGAGAACTGCGCCGGAACGTCGATGTTCTCCAGCCGGAAGACGATGGAGCCGTCCGGGTTCTTGATTTCGCTCGTGGCCTTGCGGAACGCGATTTCCGCATATGGGCTTTGGCCTTGCTTTGTGAACCGGCGTTCGATGCGCATTTTGTCCTCTTTGCCCCTAATCCATATATAGCGTCTTGCGCAGCGAATGGCTCATCACATCTTCACTGCGCGGACACCGTGTCCGCCATGCCGGGCGCTTGAAGCGCGCGACGCCTAGATACCGAAGGTTGGTTCCTTTATGCGGCCCGGAATCCGGAAACCGCTAGGTCTTGTTTCGCAGGTGCGAAACCGCCCCCAACCTGATGCGACTGCGACGTCAATGTCACAGAACTGATACATTATATGGTGCGTAGGATTTCCGAAATCACTAAATATAGTGTTAACAGATTCTTGATGCCTCACGGCAGCCGACGCCCCCGCCTGCTTTTTCCACGGCGCAAACGATGCCGTTCCGCCCGAAACAGATGTCCGGGCAGATGCTGGAAACTCAAACGAATTGGAAAATCGACCGGCTTTGCGCCGACCAACCGCACCGTACGAACGCGAGTGCCGGACCATAAAATGCGACTCGTACCGTGGCGTCAAGAACTCGGCGGATTATGACAGGCAATCACTACATGTAGTGTGTGGGGTGTGTGAATTATGGGGAAGTCGCACGCCAGCTGTTGCGGTTTGAAAAACCCATCTTTCCCGGCGTCTCGGGAGGAGGGGCGTGCAGAAAAAAGCGCACAGGTCGGAGGGGCTGTGCGCTTTGATCGATGAGGGCCTGTGCAGTTTCCGGGTCAGGCGATCAGGTCGAGCACCAGAAAGATGACGGCTGAAAGGATGGCGGCGGCGGGAACCGTGGTGACCCATGCGGCAACGATGGTGCGCACATGGGCGCGGCGCACCAGCTTGCGACGGGCGACTTCCTCGCGCGAGGTCTTTTGCTGTTCGACTTCGAGATCGTCATCGTCGCTCGACTGGATGCCATTGTCTGCCTTGAGGCGCACGCCCTTGCGCTCCAGATAGGCACGGCGGCGCTTGGAATGGGCGGTGTACCACTCGCGGAAGAATCCGACGCCGAAAATGGCGCCGACGGCGGTGTGGGTCGAGCTGATGGGAAGGCCGAAACCGGAGGCGATGATGACGGTGATGGCTGCCGAAAGCGCAACGCAGAAGGCGCGCATCGGGTTGAGCTTGGTGATCTGCTCGCCGACCATGCGGATGAGCTTGGGGCCGAACAGCACGAGGCCGATGGAAATGCCGGCCGCGCCGATGACCATGACCCAGAGCGGGATGGCGACGGTCGTGTTGACGGTGCTCTCATGCACGGTGAAGACGATGGCGGCCAGCGGGCCGACGGCGTTCGCCACGTCATTTGCACCATGGGCAAAAGAGAGGAGGGCGGCCGAAATGACCAGCGGCACCTTGAACAGGCTGCGCAGCGACTGATTGCGGTTTTCGAGCCCTTCCGACTGCGCATGCACGAAGAGATGGGCGAGGAACCAGGTGACTGCGAAGAAGGCGAGACCGATGATGGCTGCGCCCCCGCCGGTGACCGGGAAAACCTTTTTCAGACCCTTGAGGGTGAGATAGGCGGAGAATGTGCCGGCCATGATGGCGATCAGCAGCGGCAGCCAGCGGCGCGCGGCGGCGATCTTGTCATCCTGATAGATGATGGCGGTCTTGATGAAGGCCAGGAAGAGGGCGGCGATGACACCGCCGACAACCGGCGAAATGACCCAGCTTGCCGCGATCTGCGACATGGTGGCCCAGTCCACGGAGGAGAAGCCGGCAGCCGCGATGCCCGCACCCATGACACCACCGACGACCGAGTGGGTGGTGGAGACGGGGGCGCCGATCCAGGTGGCCAGATTGATCCAGAGGGCGGAGGAGATGAGCGCGGCCATCATGGCGCGCACGAAGGCCTCGGGCGTTCCCACGGCGGCGGGATCGATGATGCCCTTGGAAATGGTGGAAACCACATCGCCACCGGCGATCAGCGCGCCGGCGCTTTCAAAGACGGCTGCGATCAGGAGCGCGCCGCCGAGCGTCATGGCCTTTGCGCCGACAGCCGGGCCGACATTGTTGGCCACGTCATTCGCGCCGATGTTGAGCGCCATATAGGCGCCGATGGCGGCGGCGGCGACGATGATCACCGCGCGCGGCTCGCCGAACGTGTAGGTGGCGGCGAAGATGGCGGTGAGCGCGAGGAACAACAGAGCAAGACCGGGGGCAACCAGGCCGCGCGCCACGGTGGTGGTGGCTTCCTCGACATAGACGAGCTTGTCTAGATCCTTGTCGAGCGTCTGTTTGCGTGGATTGCTGCTTTCGCTCATGCGATATCCATCTCGTGCCCTGGCTTCACGATGGTGAAAGTGTGCGGAAAAAAACTCCGCACCGGGTTAGGAAACAAACCCGCGCGCGGCAAGCGCCGACGGCAAAAAAGACCGATCAGGCGGCGATTTCTCGTGGATTGTGGCTGAATGCGATCAGAAGCTCACCGAGATCGCGCTCCTTCACGGCGGCTGCCGCCTCCTGGGGCGAGAACCACTGGCGGGTGCGCTGCTTGCGCTCCGGCCACTTGGCGCGCTCCTCGGTCACTTCCAGCGGGACGACCGCAACCTCGCAGGGCCACTCGACCCCGGTGCCGTCTTCCTTGTGGTAGTAGAAACGTCCGATTTCGCCGGCTGCGGGCCTGCCGCGCACGCCGGCCTCTTCACGCGCTTCGCGCTGTGCGGCCATGGCGAGGGTTTCGAGCCCTTCGGGCCAGCCCTTGGGCAGTACCCAGCGACCGGTTCCCCGGCTGGTCACGAGCATGATCTCGATGCCACTGCCGTTCGCCGCGTTGCGCCACGGCAGCGCTGCTGCCTGAACGCGGCGGGGATTGCCACCGAACAGACGCCGAACCGTTTCGGTCAGCCGCAAACGTGTGCCGTGCGTGAAAATCGTACTTCTCCTCAACCGGGCACATCGCGCCCAGATTCATGTTTTTCCTGTAAGTTACTGTTTCTACGCTTATTTGCGCGCCGGGTGGCGGAACAATTGCCACTCAAGCTTTCGGACTCGAATCAGGGCGCGCGGAAAGCCTGATCGCAGACATAATCAATTTACGCAGAGAATCAAGAGGTTGGCGCAATGATCATGCGTCGCTTGTCGGATATGAAGGCGAGCGTTGCACGCTTCAGTCTTCTTCGCGCCAGCCTTCTTCATGGATATGGGAGGCGAGTGGCGAACGGCGCTTCCAGCCCCGCTTTTCAAGCTCGGGACTGTCGAAGAAGCCCTTGACGTGGCCGACACACAGATAGCCGACGAGGCGCAGGCGCTCGGGGATGCCGAGCACCGCCTTGACGCGGTCTTCATGCAGGATGCTGACCCAGCCGACGCCAATGCCTTCGGCGCGGGCGGCAAGCCACAGGTTCTGGATGGCGCAGACCGTGCTGAACAGGTCGGTGTCGGCCATGTGGGTTGCGCCCAGAATGACCGGGCCGCCACGCTCGCGGTCGCTGGTGATGCAGATATTGAGGGGAGCCGAGGTGATGCCGGCGAGTTTCAGGGCGCGGTACTGATCCCGCTTCCCGGCAGGAAAGCGGGATCAGTACCGCGCCCTGAAACTCGCCGGCATCACCTCGGCTCCCCTCAATATCTGCATCACCAGCGACC
>MRWG01001459.1_pt1 | contig 15099 bp, 17 predicted proteins | sample 1013341 | NCBI WGS metagenome assembly MRWG01 (sample SAMN06117577, study PRJNA244670) | biofilm metagenome | biome: Water; feature: Cathode Biofilm; material: Biofilm; isolation source: microbial consortium enriched at the cathode of a solar microbial fuel cell | place: USA: District of Columbia ... | reverse complement strand
CGTGTCGCCAACCGACAGGACATCGTTGACGAAGGTGGAGAAGCGGCCATCGGCCACCTTCTTCACGCCGACGCGGAGATACGGATCGCCGGGCGCGGAGCAGATGGAGTAGGACCGGCGCGCCTCCGTGCCGTCAATATCGGTGGCGAGCGTCAGATACTGGCCGGGCGTGAAGGCAAAGGCCTCGGCCTGATCGGCCGGGATCTCAAAGGCGATCGCCACGGCTTCGGGGGTCTGGCGCTCGATGGAGGCCACTTTCAGATCGTGAAAACGCGGGGCCATGGTCACCTCGGTCTGGGTTCAGTCAGATACATTTGAAATAGTCGAAAGGCTCGTGGCAGGTCTGGCAGCGGTAAAGCGCCTTGCAGGCCGTGGAACCGAACTCGGAAATGCGCGCGGTCTCGAGCGAGCCGCAGCGCGGGCACGCCACCTCCGTCTCGCCGAAAAGGGAGCGGATGGAATTGGACGCATTCGCCGGTGGCGCAATGCCATAGGCGCGCAGCTTTTCACGCCCCTCCGCTGTGATCCAGTCCGTCGTCCATGCGGGCGAAATGACCCGCTCGATGCGCGGTTCGAAACCCGCCTCGCGCAACGCCGTCTCCACCGCGAGCTCAATGGCAAGCACCGCCGGGCAGCCCGTATAGGTGGGCGTGACGCGGGCAACGGCGACGTCGCCCTCCATCTCGACACCGCGCAGGATGCCGAGATCGGCAATGGTGACGGCGGGGATTTCCGGATCGACCACGGAAGCGGCGGCGCGATAGGCGCGCTCTTCCTTCTCCCCGCCTGCGGGGAGAAGGTGGCCCGAAGGGTCGGATGAGGGGCTTTGCACAGCATCCGAGAGGCAGGCTCGCCCCTCATCCCCCTGCCGGGACCTTCTCCCCGCAGGCGGGGAGAAGGAGGCTGTCACGACCTTATCCGACCTCGCACTCACCAGATCATCCCCGGATAGGTGCGCTGCATGTATTGCAGCTCCGCGAGCAGGAAGCCCAGTGCCTCGCCATGGCGACCCTGACGGCCACCGGTCTGGCCATAGGGCGTTTCCACCCATTCAAGGCCAGCTTCGGCAAAGACCGGGCCGACAATGGCGTCGAAGGCAGGCCGCAGGGTGGACGGGTCGGGCGCGATCCCGGCCCCGGCCACGGTGCGGGTGACATCGTCGCTCTCGAACAGCTCGTCCACATAGGGCGCGAGCGCCTCGACCGCCGCCTTCATGCGGCGGGTGCTTTCCTCGGTGCCATCGCCAAGGCGCACCACCCATTCGCCGGCATGGCGGATGTGATAGGCGACTTCCTTCTCGGCCTTGGCGGCGATGCCGGCCAGACGCTCGTCGGTCGACGTCATCATGGCCTGCCAGAGCGGCTGCATGAAGGCTGCGAAATAGAACTGGCGCAGCATGGTGTGTGCGAAATCGCCATTCTGGCGCTCGGCCATCAGGCAGTTCACATATTCACGCTCGCGGCGCACATAGGCGATCTGGTCCTCGTCGCGGCCCTTGCCCTCGACCTCGCCGGCATACTGGTAGAGCGCGCGCGCCTGGCCGATGAGATCGAGCGCCATGTTGGGCATGGCGAGATCTTCTTCCAGCATGGGCGCGTGGCCGCACCACTCCGAAAGCCGGTGGCCGAGAACCAGATGATCATCGGCAAGCCGCAGCAGGAAGGCCGTCAGCGTTTCGCCGGAGATGGAAGGAGCGATGGATGAAGCAGCGGCCATCACATATGCCCCACTTCTTCCGGAATCTCGTAAAAGGTCGGGTGACGGTAGACCTTCGACATTGCCGGCTCGAAGTTCTCGTCCTTGTTCTCCGGGTCCGACGCGGTGATCGCAGACGACGGCACGACCCAGATGGAGGTGCCCTCGCCGCGGCGCGTGTAGACATCGCGCGCAGCCTGAAGCGCCATCACCTCATCGGCGGCGTGCACCGAGCCGCAATGCTTGTGGGCCAGCCCGTTGCGCGGGCGGATGAAGACTTCCCAAAGGGGGATCTGGTTCTTGCTCATAGCGTCTCTCCGCTCACTCTGCCGCCATTTTCGCCGCTTCGCGGCGGGCATTTCGTTTTTCCGCATGCGCAAGGGCCGCCTCGCGCACCCATGCGCCATCGTCCCAGGCCTTCTGACGGGCGGCGATGCGGTCGCGGTTCATGGGGCCATGCCCCTTCACCACGCGCCAGAACTCATCCCAGTCGATGGCGCCGAAATCGTAGCCGCCCTTCTCCTCGTTCCATTTCAGGTCCGGATCGGGGAAGGTCAGGCCGATGAACTCGCCCTGCGGCACCGTTGCATCGACGAATTTCTGCCTGAGCTCGTCATTGGTGAAGCGCTTGATCTTCCACTTCATGGACTGGTCGCTGTGCTGACTGTCGCCATCATGCGGACCGAACATCATGAGCGAGGGCCACCACCAGCGGTTCAGCGCATCCTGCGCCATTTCCTTCTGCTCGGGCGTGCCGCGCGCCAGCGTCATCATGATCTCGTAGCCCTGACGCTGGTGAAAGCTTTCTTCCTTGCACACGCGGATCATGGCGCGCGCATAGGGGCCGTAGGAACAGCGGCAGAGCGGGATCTGGTTCATGATGGCCGCGCCATCCACAAGCCAGCCAATCGCGCCGATGTCGGCCCAGGTCTGCGTCGGATAGTTGAAGATGGAGGAATACTTCGCCTTGCCGGACAGAAGCTCCTCGGTCATCTCCTCGCGCGAAACGCCCAGCGTCTCGGCAGCGGAATAGAGATAAAGCCCGTGGCCACCCTCATCCTGCACCTTGGCGAGCAGGGCCGCCTTGCGGCGCAGCGACGGGGCGCGCGTGATCCAGTTGCCCTCCGGCAGCATGCCGACAATCTCGGAATGCGCGTGCTGGCCGATCTGGCGGACGAGCGTCTTGCGGTAGCCCTCCGGCATCGGGTCGTTGGGCTCGATTTTCTCTTCGGCGTCGATGCGCGCCTGAAACGCGGCGAGGAAAGCCTCGTCTTCGTTCGTATCGGTCTTAGCGCCGATAAGCCCTTGGCTATACATCGCTTGTCCTCCATGCTTGCGGCGGCTCAGGGCGGGGGAACATGCCCTCACAGAAAACGTGTAACAAAAAAGCTTGAAACTTGCAATATTTTGTAACGCTTTTTGGCGACGGGAGGAATGATGAGCGAAACGGCGATCGAAAAGAACGCGCTGACGGCCGCGCGCGACACGCTTGCAACGGTTTTCGCACCGTGGATTGCAGCGCTTGAGATCGAGGCGCTCGCAGCGGACGAAACGGGCGTGGAATTCCGCCTGCCGGAAAACCGGGACCTTGCGCATGCGGGCGGCGTGATCTGCGGGCAGGCAACGGCTTCCGCCGCCGACACATGTGCGGTGGCAGCGCTTTCCGCCGCCAATGGCCGCTTCCGCACCTGCACGACGGTGGATATGACGACGCATTTCGTTCGCCCGTTGAAGCCCGGCCCCGTGGCGATCCGCGTCGAGGTGCTGTCGAATGGACGGCGCATGGCCTATGTGCGGGTGGAGATGCGCGCTGAAGGCGACACACGCCTCGCCTTCACGGCAACCGGCACCTACGCTTATCTTGACGGCTAAACTTCCAAGGAGCTGCGTTTTATTTCGAGTGACAGATCAATCGGAATTAAAGTAGCCTGATCCCGCAATTCTCGCTGCAATTACGCTGTGGAGGAAAGTCATAATCAGGTCACTTGAAGATTTCGACGAGTTCTGCGGGGACGACCAGAAGCTCGACACATCGCACCTTTCGATCCTGAGCAATGAGGAAATCTCGTTTTTCAGGCATTGCCTGGACTTCGACGAGAACGGCTTCGTCTCGAAAATCTACTTTGGCGATCTGGCGAAAGCCGGCCTCAACGATTTCCAGATCGCAGACGTGGCGGCCCTTTTCGGCATTGACGAAAAGCGCTTCAAGCGCACCTATCACGCCTTCGGCGATGGACAGGGAAACTGCATTCACAGGGCTTACTGGTGGTGCCCTTACGACAGGCCACGCGCGGTCTGAGGATGAGAAAACGAGGCGAAGCGGGCGAAACGCGTTGCGCCCGCTTCGCACCAGCAGAGAAGACTATTCCCCCTCTTTCCAGACCGCATCCTGCCCGTAGAGCGGCACGGTGGAGATCGCCATCTTGGCCGAACCGTCCTGCACCTGGCGGGCGTGGGACAGATAGATCAGCGTGTCGTTGGCCTCATCATAGATGCGCTTGACGACGACCGACTTCCAGATGAGCGACTGGCGCTGCTTGAACACTTCTTCGCCACCGTCATCCATCTCGATATCGCCGATGACGATGGGACCGGTCTGGCGGCAGGAGATGGAGGAGTTGGACGGGTCCTCGAACCAGTTGCCCTTCTGCAAACGGTCGATCACGCCGCGATCGAAATAGGTGACGTGACAGGTCACGCCCTCCACTTTCGGGTCATTGACGGCTTCGATGATGATGTCGTTGCCGAGCCAGTCGACGCCGATTTCGCCCACCTGCTCGGCGGATGCGGGAGCTGCGATGAAAACGGACGCGATGAATGACGCGGCAAGGGTCGGGAGGGAAAAACGCATGGCCTGTCTCGAACGGTTCAAACTCGGATGCCCCCAATATGGGGACTGACCGGCGCAAATGGAATGCACCGGCCAGACGAACCGCTTTGAAAGACAGCTGGTTATTTGCCGGACCGGATCATGTCGCGGATCTTCACCGCCTTTTCGAAATGATCGAGCGCATGCGTCCTGATCCACCATTCCGCTGCTTCCATGAGAAGCTCGGGATCGTCATTCCTGTTGGCGAAGAAGGCATAGAAAGAGAGCCCGACGCCCTCACCCTTCTTCGCGATTTTCTCTTCGCAGATCGCGATGGCTTTCGCCCTGAGTGCAGGCCGCATGTGAGTGCTCCGGTTGAGTTGGGACCGGGCGTTTAACAGCTGTGCGGCGCAGAGGCAACGCGCCTGATCGTATCCGAACAAGGCTCGGATTAGCTGAGCTCGACAAGGCTGAAACCTCTGCGAGAACCAAGGTCGCACATGTCGCTGAGAAGGGTTTTGAAGACAACCTGCCAAATACCCGGTTTGCAGAAATTCAAGTCCAAACCCACCACGGCAAAAAAACAACGCGAACTTGCTATCGCAATCTTGCCGTTACTTACTCCAAAAACAACCCCTCCAGAAACCGCGCGGCATCCTCGAAACGGCCCTCGCCACCGCGCTTTTCGCCGAGGACAGCGCGTACCTGAACGTCGAAATCGGCGTAGTGCTGGGTGGTCGCCCAGATGGCGAAGATGAAGTGATAGGGATCGCTCTTCTTTAGCCGCCCCTCGCGCATCCATGCGGCGATGACGGTCGCCTTCTCGTCCACCAGTTCCCTGAGCTCGCCCTCAAGCAACGGAAGGATGCGCGGCGCGCCCTGCAGGATCTCATTGGCGAAAAGCCGGCTCTCACGCGGAAAGTCGCGCGACATCTCCATCTTGCGGCGGATGTAGGAGCGGATTTCCGACTGTGGATCGCCCGCTGCATCCATGGCGCGCAGGGGGGCGAGCCAGGTCTCCATGAGACGCTGAATCAGGGTCGTAAAAATCTCCTCCTTGTTCTTGAAATAATAAAGTAGATTGGGCTTCGACATACCCGCCTCAGCGGCGATCTGATCGATGGTCGAGCCACGGAAACCGTGCCTGGAAAAAACCTCAAGCGCCGCCTCTCCGATCAGCTCGCGTTTCTCGCGCTGGATGCGGGTGCGTTTGGGGCGGGGAGCGGGCTCGTCCATCAGGCCGCCGCTCCATGGGCTGCGGGGTCGGTTGCGCGCGTGTGACCGGGGCCATCAAGGCCGTGTAAACGGCGCTTCTGGTCCAGCCGATTAGTCCACTGTGGAATGCGCCGGCGCAAGGACATTTCCCCTACTATACTCTTGACCGCCCACATGGCGGTGTTAACGTTTGTCCAAACGGTCAAAAATTTCGTAGCATAACTATGTGCGAACTACCAAGCATTGACCGGGATAAGCCGAGCGCAACAAACAATCAGGGGAAGCTTGGTCATGCTCGACAGGCAAAACAAGAGGCCGAACGACCTATCCGCATTCTGGATGCCGTTCACTGCGAACCGGCAGTTCAAGGAAACGCCACGGATGCTGGTCGCAGCCAAGGACATGCACTTCACGGCCGAGGACGGCCGCAAGATCATGGATGGCACGGCGGGGCTGTGGTGCGTGAACGCCGGGCACTGCCGGCCGAAGATCACCGAGGCCATTCAGAAACAGGCCGCAGAGCTGGACTATGCGCCCGCCTTCCAGATGGGCCATCCCATCGCGTTTGAATTCGCCAACCGGCTGGCCGCGATGGCCCCGGAGGGCATGGACCATGTGTTCTTCACCAATTCGGGCTCGGAGAGCGTCGACACGGCGCTGAAGATGGCGCTTGCCTATCACCGGGTGAAGGGGGACGGCTCGCGCTTCCGCCTGATCGGCCGCGAGCGCGGCTATCATGGCGTGAATTTCGGCGGCATCTCGGTGGGCGGCATCGTGTCCAACCGCAAGATGTTCGGCACGCTTCTGACGGGCGTCGACCACATGCCGCACACGCATCTGCCCGGCGAAAACGCGTTCACGCGCGGCGAGCCGGAGCATGGCGGCGATCTGGCGGACGAGCTGGAGCGCATCGTTGCGCTGCATGACGCCTCGACGGTGGCAGCGGTGATTGTCGAGCCGGTGGCCGGTTCCACGGGTGTTCTGATCCCGCCGAAGGGCTATCTGAAGCGCCTGCGCGACATCTGCGACAAGCACGGCATCCTCTTGATCTTCGATGAGGTCATCACCGGTTTCGGCCGCCTCGGCGCGCCGTTTGCTGCGGATTATTTCGGCGTGGTGCCGGACATCATGACCACCGCCAAGGGCGTGACCAACGGCGTCATCCCGATGGGCGCGGTGTTCGTGAAGAAGGAAATCCACGACGCCTTCATGAACGGGCCGGAGCACCTGATCGAGTTCTTCCACGGCTACACCTATTCGGGCAATCCGATTGCCTGTGCGGCGGGTCTGGCGACGCTCGACACCTATCAGGAAGAGGGGCTGCTCACGCGCGCCTCGGAGCTTGCCGACCACTGGGCCGATGCGCTGCATTCGCTCAAGGGCGAGCCGCATGTGATCGACATTCGCAATATCGGCCTTGTCGGCGCGGTGGAGCTGGAGAGCATTCCCGGCGAACCGACCAAACGCGCCTTCTCGGCCTTCCTCAAGGCCTATGAGCGCGGGTTCCTGATCCGCACCACGGGCGACATCATCGCGCTTTCACCGCCGCTGATCATCTCCCGCGGCCAGATCGATGAGCTGATCGACAATCTGCGCGACGTTTTGAGGATGATTGACTGATATGGCGACGGAACGCGAAAAGGCCACCCATGAGGTGCTGATCGAAGACGAGCGCGTGCGCGTGACCCGCTGGGATTTCGCGCCGGGGGCGGAGACCGGCTGGCACCGCCATGGCATGGACTATGTCATCACCACGCTCACGCCCTGCGCTTTCCATCTGGAAATGCCGGGCGGCGAAACCGTGCACAACAACCTTGAAGCAGGCGTTTCCTACCGCCGCGACGAGGGCGTGGAGCACAATGTCATCAATGGCGGCGACAAACCGATGTCGTTCGTCGAAGTCGAATTGAAGTAAGGGAATACGCAACATGGCCGCACCGGGCGAGAACTTAAAGATCAACGCCGACCGCCTCTGGGATTCACTCATGGAGATGGCGAAGATCGGGCCCGGTGTGGCCGGCGGCAACAACCGCCAGACACTGACGGACGAAGACGGCGAAGGCCGCAGGCTCTTTCAGAAATGGTGCGAGGAAGCCGGGCTCGAAATGGGCGTGGACGAAATGGGCACCATGTTCGCAACGCGCGCAGGCACCGACCCGGACGCCCTGCCCGTCTATGTGGGCTCGCATCTCGACACCCAGCCGACGGGCGGCAAGTATGACGGTGTACTCGGCGTTCTGGGCGGGCTCGAAGTCATTCGCTCGATGAACGATCTGGGCATCAAGACCAAACACCCCGTCGTGGTGACCAACTGGACCAATGAGGAAGGCACGCGCTTCGCCCCGGCCATGCTGGCGTCGGGCGTGTTTGCCGGCGTGCATGAGCGCGACTGGGCCTATGACCGCACGGATGCGGAAGGCAAGCGCTTCGGCGACGAGCTGGAGCGCATCGGCTGGAAGGGCGACGAACCCGTTGGCCAGCGCAAGATGAAGGCCTTCTTCGAACTGCACATCGAGCAGGGCCCGATCCTTGAAGACGAATTTGTCGATATCGGCGTCGTTACCCATGGGCAGGGCCTGTGGTGGCTGCAGGTGACGCTGACCGGCAAGGAGAGCCACACCGGCTCGACGCCGATGCCCAAGCGCCGCAATGCCGGGCTCGGCATGGCGCGGGTGACGGAGCTGGTGCACGAAGTGGCGATGGACTACCAGCCGAACGCTGTGGGCGCCATCGGCCATGTGGAGGTCTACCCCAATTCCCGCAACGTCATTCCGGGCAAGACGGTGTTCACCGTAGACATCCGCTCGCCCGACGAGAAGACGCTGAACAGGATGCGCGCGAAGATCGAGGCGGGCATCGAAACCATCTGCGACGCGCTCGACATCAAGTTCGAGATCGAGCCGGTCGGCCATTTCGCACCGGTCACTTTTGACGAGGGCTGCGTGAAGGCGATCCGCGACGCCGCCGAAAGGCTTGGCTATTCGCATCGCGACATCGTTTCGGGCGCCGGTCACGACGCCTGCTGGATCAACCGCGTGGCGCCGACCGCCATGGTGATGTGCCCCTGCGTCGACGGGCTTTCGCACAATGAGGCGGAAGAGATCACGAAGGAGTGGGCGCAGGGCGGCGCGGATGTCCTGTTCCATGCCGTGGTGGAAACGGCGGAGATCGTCGAATGATCTGACGATCCTGCATATCCGCCGAGGACAACACAATAAGAGGGGAAACTCATGTCCAAGGTCATCAGAAACGGAACCATCGTCACGGCCGACCGGACGTGGAAGGCCGACATTCTCGTGCAGCATGACAAGATCGTGGCGATCGGCCACGATCTACATGGCGATCACGAGATCGACGCCACCGGCTGCTATGTGATGCCGGGCGGGATCGACCCGCACACCCATCTCGAAATGCCCTTCATGGGCACCTATTCAAGCGACGATTTCGAAAGCGGAACGCGTGCCGCCGTTTCCGGCGGCACCACCATGGTGGTGGATTTCTGCCTGCCCTCGCCCGGCCAGTCTCTGCTGGAAGCGATCCAGATGTGGGACAACAAGTCGACCCGGGCGACCTGCGACTATTCCTTCCACATGGCGATCACCTGGTGGGGCGAACAGGTTTTCAACGAGATGCCGCAGGTGGTGGAAAAGGGCATCACCTCCTTCAAGCACTTCATGGCCTACAAGGGCGCGCTGATGGTGGACGATGACGAGATGTATTCGTCGTTCCAGCGCTGCGCCGAGATTGGCGCACTGCCGCTCGTTCATGCCGAGAATGGCGATGTGGTCGCGCAGCTTCAGGCAAAGCTGATGGAGGAAGGCAATAACGGGCCGGAGGCGCACGCCTATTCGCGCCCGCCCGAAGTGGAGGGCGAGGCCACAAACCGCGCCATCATGATCGCCGACATGGCGGGCACGCCGCTTTATGTGGTGCACACGTCCTGTGAACAGAGCCATGAGGCGATCCGCCGGGCGCGGCAGAAGGGCATGCGCGTTTACGGCGAACCGCTGATCCAGCATCTGGTGCTGGATGAAAGCGAATATGCCAATGCCGACTGGGACCATGCGGCGCGGCGGGTGATGAGCCCGCCCTTCCGCAACAAGCAGCATCAGGATTCGCTGTGGGCGGGGCTGCAGGCAGGCTCGTTACAGGTGGTGGCGACCGACCATTGCGCCTTCTCCACCGAGCAGAAGCGCTATGGCGTTGGCGATTTCACAAAGATCCCGAACGGCACGGGTGGACTGGAAGACCGCATGCCGGTGCTCTGGACACGCGGGGTCAACACCGGGCGGCTGACCATGAACGAGTTCGTCGCCGTCACCTCCACCAACATTGCGAAAATCCTCAACATGTATCCACAGAAGGGTGCGATCGTTGAAGGCGCGGACGCGGACATCGTGATCTGGGACCCGGAAGCCACGAAGACGATTTCGGCAAAGAGCCAGCAATCGGCCATCGATTACAATGTGTTCGAGGGCATCGAGGTGAAGGGCCTGCCGAAGACCGTTCTGTCGCGCGGCGAGATCGTGATCGAGGATGGCGTGGTCAAAGCGAAGCCGGGCCACGGAAAATTCGTGACGCGCGAACCGCATATGGCGGTGAACAGGGCGCTGTCGCAATGGAAGGAAGTGACCGCGCCACGCAGGGTGGAGCGGACGGGCATTCCGGCAAGCGGCGTTTAAGGGGGTACGGATCCAGTGAACGCCAACCCAGCCATTCGCCAGGAAGCGTCCTCCCCTCAAACCAGCCAGCCCGTCGTGGAAGCCAAAGGGCTTGGCCTCACCTTCGAGACCAATGACGGGCCGGTGCGCGCGCTCGCCGATGTGGACCTGACCATCAACAAGGGCGAGTTCGTCTCCTTCATCGGCCCATCGGGCTGCGGAAAGACCACGTTTCTGCGCGTGATCGCCGATTTGGAGCAGCCGACCGCCGGCGAAATCCTCGTCAACGGGATGACGCCGGAAGAGGCGCGCCGCAAGCGGGCCTATGGCTACGTGTTTCAGGCGGCGGGGCTCTTTCCCTGGCGCACCATCGAGCAGAATGTCGCCCTGCCGCTGGAAATCATGGGCTATTCGCGGGCGGAGCAGAAGGAGCGCGTGCACCGCACGCTCGATCTGGTGAACCTTGCGGGCTTTGAGAAGAAGTTCCCATGGCAGCTCTCCGGCGGCATGCAGCAACGCGCCTCGATTGCGCGGGCGCTGGCGTTTGACGCCGACCTTCTTCTCATGGACGAGCCGTTCGGCGCGCTCGACGAGATCGTGCGCGACCATCTAAACGAGCAGCTTCTCGAACTGTGGGCGCGCACCGGCAAGACAATCGGCTTCGTGACACACTCGATACCGGAGGCGGTTTATCTGTCGACGCGCATCGTCGTCATGTCGCCACGGCCCGGCCGCGTGACGGACGTGATCGTTTCGCCCCTGCCAAGGGAGCGGCCGCTCGACATCCGCGAAACACCGGAGTTTCTGGAGATCGCACACCGGGTGCGCGATGGGCTGAGAGCGGGGCATGGCGATGACTAGGAAAATGTCCCCCGCCAGCGCTGCCCCTCATCCGCCTGCCGGCACCTTCTCCCCGCGCACGGGGAGAAGGACGAAGCGACACCGTCTACGCCCCCTTCTCCCCGCCTGCGGGGAGAAGGTGAGGATGAGGGGCGAGCGCCCCGCCCCAAAGGTGACGCCATGACGGCGGCGGCGGGAACGGTGCCGGCGGGCGCGACAACGCCCTTCTTTCGCCGTGCGGTGGAGGGCAAGACGCTGCCGATCCTGATCGTGCTCGGCGTCATCGTTCTGATCTGGTACGCCTTCACCGTCTATCTGAACGCGCCATGGCAGATCGACGCCTATGAGCGCGCGGGGACGGAATGGACAGCCGCCGATCTCGTGCGCGATACGATGGCGCAGGAGCGGCCCGTTTTGCCCTCGCCGCATCAGGTGGTGGCGGAAATCTGGAAAACCACGGTCGGCACGCGGCTCACGTCCAAGCGCAATCTGTTCTATCACACCTGGATCACCCTCTCCTCCACCCTGCTCGGCTTCGTGATCGGCACCGCGCTCGGCGTGCTGCTGGCCGTGGGCATCGTGCACAACCGGGCGATGGACAAATCGGTCATGCCCTGGGTGATCGCCAGCCAGACGATCCCGATTCTGGCGGTCGCGCCGATGATCATTGTGGTGCTAAACGCCATCGGCCTCTCGGGCCTTCTGCCCAAGGCGCTGATTTCCACCTATCTGTCCTTCTTTCCCGTGGTGGTGGGCATGGTGAAGGGGTTCCGCAGCCCCGAAGCCTTCCAGCTCGACCTGATGCGAACCTACAATGCCAGCGGCGCACAGACCTTCTGGAAACTGCGCTGGCCAGCCGCCCTTCCCTATCTCTTCACCTCCATGAAGGTGGCGGTGGCGATCAGCCTTGTGGGGGCGATTGTCGGCGAACTGCCGACGGGTGCTGTTTCGGGCCTCGGCGCGCGGCTTCTGGCCGGCTCCTATTACGGGCAGACGGTGCAGATCTGGTCTGCCCTCTTCATGGCGGCCGCACTCGCCGCCATTCTGGTGGGCGTGGTGGGCATCGGCCAGCGCATGGTGATGGCGCGGATGGGAGAAAAGCCATGAACTGGGCGCTGACGGGAGCCTTTCTATTCTGGGCAGGGGCCTGGGCGCTCAATGAGTGGCTTGCGCGGCTCAACCCGCGCTCGGCATCGGCCAAACGCGCGCTCGGCATTCTGATCCCGGCCATTTTCGGCATCACGCTTCTGGTGGTCTGGGAAGGGCTGGTGCGCGGCTTCAACATCTCGCCCGTGCTTCTCACACCGCCAAGCGCCATCTGGGCGCGGCTGGTCTCCTCCGTTCCCACCCTGTGGGCGGACTTTCAGCAGACCTTCCTGAAAGCGGTGCTGATCGGCTACGCCATCGGCTGCGGCGCGGGCTTTCTGACGGCCATCGCCATCGACCGCTCGCCCTTCCTGCAGCGCGGCCTGATGCCGCTGGGCAATTTCGTCTCCGCGCTGCCGATCATCGGCGTTGCGCCAATCATGGTCATGTGGTTCGGCTTCGACTGGCCCTCCAAGGCCGCCGTCGTGATCATCATGACCTTCTTTCCCATGCTGGTGAACACGGTGCAGGGGCTGACCGCCTCTACCGCCATCGACCGCGACCTGATGCGCACCTATGCATCATCCTACTGGCAGACGCTCTTCAAGCTGCGCCTGCCGGCAGCGGCCCCCTTCATCTTCAACGCGCTGAAAATCAATTCCACACTGGCGCTGATCGGGGCCATCGTCGCCGAATTCTTCGGCACGCCGATTGTGGGCATGGGGTTCCGCATCTCAACCGAGGTGGGGCGCATGAACATCGACATGGTGTGGGCCGAGATTGCCGTTGCCGCACTCGCCGGTTCGCTCTTCTATGGTGCGGTCGCGCTTCTGGAGCGCGTTGTCACCTTCTGGCATCCATCCATCAGGAGTGGATAATCACGGCCGTGAGGAGAACGGCCCAATCAAAGAGGGAAGCGAAATGAAACACGCAGTCACAGGCATATTTTCCGGCGCGCTGATGCTCGCCGCTTCGCAAGCTCTTGCAGCCGACGACGTGACCCTGCAGCTCAAATGGGTAACGCAGGCGCAGTTCGCAGGCTACTACGTCGCCAAGGATCAGGGTTTCTACGAGGAAGAAGACCTCAACGTCGAGATCAAGCCCGGCGGTCCGGACATTGCGCCCGTTCAGGTGCTGGCCGGCGGCGGCGCGGACGTGATGGTGGACTGGCTCCCGTCAGCACTGGCCGCACGCGAAAAAGGCGTGCCGGTGGTCAACATCGCCCAGCCTTTCGCGCGCTCTGGCCTCACCATGGTCTGCCGCAAGGAGACCGGCATCGAAAAGCCGGAAGACTTCAAGGGCAAGACGCTCGGCACCTGGTTCTTCGGCAATGAATATCCGCTCTATAGCTGGCTGTCGAAGCTCGACCTGCCGCGCGACGGTTCCGAAAACGGCGTGACCATCCAGAAAATCGGTTTCAATGTCGACCCGCTTTTGCAGAAGCAGGCCGACTGCATCACCGCCATGACCTACAATGAATACTGGCAGGTGATCGACGCCGGGCTGAGCGAAGACGACATCGTTGTGTTCAACTACACGGACGAGGGCGTGGCCACGCTCGAAGACGGGCTCTATGTGCTGGAAGACAAGCTTCAGGACCCTGAATTCGTGGACAAGATGGCGCGCTTCGTGAAAGCGTCCATGAAGGGCTGGATGTGGGCCAAGGACAACCCGGATGAGGCGGCGCTCATCGTGCTCGACAATGATGCGACCGGTGCGCAGACCGAAAAGCACCAGAAGCGCATGACGCGCGAGATTGCCAAGCTTCTGGGCGACAGCCCGACGCTGGATGAAGCTGCGTACCAGCAGACCGTCGACACGCTGCTGCAGGGCGGTTCCGATCCGGTGATCACCAAGGAGCCGGAAGGCGCATTCACGCACGACATTTCCAACAAGGCGATGTGATGGCTGGCCGGGCTCGACGCCCGGCTGACAACACAACCCATGCTTTTCCAGGGAAGAGGCAAAAAAGGAAGGGGCCAAGCGGCCCCTTTTCTTTGTTCTGAACAGGAGCCTTTCAGGCGGCCATGCGCCGACGTTCCGCCTCGCGATACGCGCCGGGCGTAGCGCCTGTCTGCCGCCGGAAGAAGCGATTGAAATAGGCCGGGTCCTGAAAGCCCAGCGAATAGGCGATGGCCTGCACCGGGGTTGGCGTGAACACCAGATCACGCCGGGCCACATCGAGCAGGCGGCGGGCGATGAGCTGCGAAACGCTGACGCCGGCCTCCTGTCTTGCGATGCGGTTCAACTGCGCAACGGAGACGCCCACGCGTCCGGCGTAGAAACCAACCGGGCGATGCTCGCGAAAATGCGCAGCGATCAGCGTATCGAGCGCCTCCATGCGTGCATTGTCCCGCGTCGACATGGCTTTCTTCGGCAAGCCGGCCCTTGCGCCAAGACGCGCCAGCCAGACCAGAACCTCCGTCAACAGCGCATCGAGGATGAGATCGCGGCCAATGTCCCTTCGCCCGTTTTCGGCGTGAATGCGCCGCAGGAGACGCCCCACCTGCGCACCGCCCTCCCCGGTGGGCGCATCAGGCTCGCCCAGCGGAACGATGCGGGTGGAGGCGAAGAAATCGGCAAGGGTCCGGTCGGCGGCGATGGGCAGGGAAAGCCGGTCTGCCAGAACCGTGGTCACCAGCCCTTCGGACTGGCCGAGAAAGCGGAAGCCATGTGCAGCGCCGGGCGGAATGAAAAGCGCGCAAGGGGCGGCAAAAGGACGATCAGCCTGTCCTTCGGCCATCATGATGCCCTCGCCCTCCGTCACCCAGAATATCTGGAAAAGCGCGGAAT
>MRWG01001458.1_pt1 | contig 15100 bp, 14 predicted proteins | sample 1013341 | NCBI WGS metagenome assembly MRWG01 (sample SAMN06117577, study PRJNA244670) | biofilm metagenome | biome: Water; feature: Cathode Biofilm; material: Biofilm; isolation source: microbial consortium enriched at the cathode of a solar microbial fuel cell | place: USA: District of Columbia ... | reverse complement strand
TAGCCCGGCTAAACTACGCTCTTCGTGCCTTGGATTGCGCAAAAATGACTCCCGGCGCGACACCCTCTATTTTTGAGACCGCTTCTACTTCAATAATAGACGATTTTACCCTCACCACCGTCAATTCCGTGGTCTCCGTAGCGCGAGTCTATCAATCGCGCTGAAGCCTCGTCAGTATTGGCGGCAACAAAGAGCAATTTGTTAACAATTGCCGGCGCGATGTTGCGCGCGTTTGATCCACGCCCGTGCCGGAGCCCGATCCTGAAGGGGCAGGTGAAATCGGGCTAGAATAAGTGTCATGAGATGGCAGGTAATGTGACCGGTGACGGACATCGATACGAGCGGCACGGGCGGGTTCGAGTTTCCGTGTCTCTTTCCGATAAAAGTGATGGGGCTGGCGGACGAGGACTTCGACGCGCTCGTCGTCGGTATCGTCGTCAGCCACGTCGGTGATATCAGTGAAGGCGCGGTCTCGGTGCGCGGCAGTCGCAACGGCAAGTACACGGCGGTCACGGTGACGTTCGAGGCCCGCGATCAGGAGCAACTCGATGCGCTGTACCGGGAACTGAGCGGACATGAACGGATACTAATGGTGTTGTGAACATCATCGTCCGCGAATTTGCCTTGATCGACTACCCGGTCACGCTCGCGCGCATGCGCGGGCACGTCGATGCGCGCACGGCGGATTCCGCGGATGAAATCTGGTTCCTCCAGCACCCGCCCGTGTTTACCCAGGGGCAGGCCGGGAAGGCAGCGCATATCCTCGATCCCGGCCCGATCCCGGTCATCCAGAGTGACCGTGGCGGGCAAGTCACGTATCACGGACCCGGCCAGCTCATTGCGTATGTCATGCTCGATTTGAAGCGTTTCGGGATCGGTCCGCGCGAACTCGTGCGGCGGCTCGAAAGTGCACTCATTGCGTTGCTGGCGGAGCTCGACATCGCGGCCGAACGCCGTGCCGGTGCGCCCGGGGTCTATGTCGGGGCGGCGAAGATTGCGGCGCTCGGCTTGCGGATCCGTCGCGGGATCTCGTTTCACGGTCTGTCGCTGAACGTGGATGTCGACCTGACGCCGTTCAGCCGCATCAACCCGTGCGGCTATCGCGGGCTCGAAGTGACGAGCCTGCAGGCGCTCGGTGCCGGCTTGCCGTGCAGCGAAATTGCGCAGCGCCTGCTGCCCCGCCTCACCGCGAGCCTGTACCCGGACGCCGTGGTGGACGCGACGCACACACGGGTTTTCGACGACGGTACCGCGCCGGCGCACCCGAACGTCGCGGTCGCTCTGTCCGCGTGAGCGCAAGCTGAACCCACCCGGGCAGCGACCCGTAACCCTGGAGTTAGTAAACATGGCTGACAAGACACAAAGAACCCGGGCGCAGCGTGGCGCCGACAAGGTCGCGCGGATCCCGGTCAAGATCGAACCGACCGTCGGGCCGATTGCACGCAAACCGCCGTGGATCCGTGCCAAGGCGCCAACGAGCCCGCGGGTGCGCGAGTTGAAGCAGTTGTTGCGCGAGCAGCGCCTGCATACGGTGTGTGAAGAAGCCTCGTGCCCGAATCTCGGTGAATGTTTTACTCACGGCACCGCGACGTTCATGATCATGGGCGATCTGTGCACGCGACGCTGTCCTTTTTGCGACGTCGCGCATGGGCGACCCGAACCCCTCGATGCGGACGAACCGCGCCACCTCGCCGAAGCCGTCGCGGCGATGGACCTGAAATACGTCGTGATCACTTCGGTCGACCGCGATGATTTGCGCGACGGCGGTGCGGCGCATTTCGCCGCCTGCATCGCGGCGACCCGAGCCGCCGTGCCGGCAATCAAGATCGAAGTGCTCGTGCCGGATTTCCGCGGACGCATGGACAAGGCGCTTGATGCGCTCATGACGGCACCGCCGGACGTGTTCAACCACAACCTCGAAACCGTGCCGCGGCTTTATCGCCCGGTGCGCCCCGGCGCCGACTACACCTGGTCACTCGAGTTGATTCGCGAGTTCGCCGCACGGCAGTCCGGCGCGCCGACGAAATCGGGCTTGATGCTCGGTCTCGGTGAAACGCTCGACGAGGTGAAAGCGGTGCTTGCGGATCTGCGTGAGCACGACTGCGATATGCTGACGCTCGGGCAATACCTGCAACCGAGTCGTTCCCATTTGCCGGTGGAACGATTCGTCACGCCCGACGAATTCGATGCACTCGGCGACTACGCGCGCTCGCTTGGATTCTCCAGTGTCGCGAGCGGACCGCTCGTGCGTTCTTCCTACCACGCCGATTTGCAGGCAGCCGGAGAACGGGTCGCCTGACGGGTCGCAGCAGCGCCCCGGTCTGAACAGGTTCAAGCCCGCGCTCCGTGGAAATTTTCATTGGTTACATACTGAAGGCATTAGTGCTGCCGCCGGGCGGTAGCCTGTTCGCGATCCTGTTGTCCCTCGGTGTGCCGCGCCGGCGCCGCTGGCTGCGTGGCGGGCTGTTCGCGGCCGGGTTCGTGAGCCTATGGCTGTGCTGCACACCGTGGTTCGCCGGCTTGCTCGCCGCCGGTCTCGAATCCTATCCCGCGCTCGATCGCACCGCGACGCAAGGGGCGGGCGCGATTGTCGTGCTCGGTGGAGGCCGTGAGATACGTGCGCGTGAGTATGAGGGCAGCGATACGCTGCGAGATGACACGCTCGTGCGCGTCCGTTACGGCGCGGTACTGGCGCGCGCGCTTGGTCTGCCGGTCGCGGTGAGCGGCGGTACCGTACTCGAGGGCAATACGCGCGCAGTCGGCGTGATCATGGATGAAGTGCTCGAGCGGGAATTTAACGTGCCGGTCGAATGGGTCGAGGCGAGCAGTCGCAATACCGCGGAAAATGCCGCGCGACTCGCGGAAATGCTCACGACGCAACGGATCATCCTCGTAACTCACGCCTACCACATGCGTCGCGCCGTAGCCGTGTTCGAACGGGTCGGATTCACCGTCGTGCCGGCGCCAACCGCGTTCATCCACGGGACCGGCAGCGGCTCGCTGGATATTTTCAGCTGGCTGCCGTCGGCGAGCGCTCTCGGCGCGAGCCGCGCCGTGCTGCACGAGTGGCTCGGGCTGGCCTATTACGCTTTGCGTTATCGTCGCGCCACGCAGTAGCGGTCGCTCAGTCGCGCTCGTTCCTGTCGCCGGTCGGAAACGGTTCGGTGTCCGTTTCGATTGCGGTGACGTCGAGCGCGAGGCGGCCGCGTGCAAGGCTCGCGGTGACCCGATCTCCGGGCGTGTAGTTCGCGGCGTCGCGCGCGATGCGGCCGGCGGCGTCGGTCACGATGGCGTAACCGCGGGCCAGCGTGGCTTTCGGACTGACCGCCGCGAGCGCGCGCGAGGTTTCGTCGAACGCCGCCCGACGCGCCTGTAATTGCCGGTGCATGGCCGTGTGCAGACGTTGTTCTGCGCTCGCTACCCGGTTGTTCAGTGATGCCACGCGGTGTCGCGGGTTGTACGCGCGGATCCGCGCATCCAGCGTCGCGACCCGGCTGCGCCGCAGCGCAATGCCGGTGCCGGCCGCTGCGGGCAGGCGCTGCATCAGTTCGTCGATGCGCTGATGGTACTGTTCCAGCCGGCGTCCCGGGTGCTGCAGTCGCGCCCGCAGATGCCGTAATTCACGGCGGTAATCGTTCAGCGTCGTCGCGAAGGAAATCGCGAGCCGTTGCTCGAGATGCTTCAACAGGCGCAGGATTTCCGTCGCATCCGTGGAACACAGCTCGGCGCTCGCGGACGGGGTTGGCGCACGCACGTCGGCGACGAGGTCGGCGATCGTGAAATCGATTTCGTGACCGACTGCCGAGACGGTCGGAATGTCGCTCGCGAACAGCGCGCGCGCGACGATTTCCTCGTTGAAGGCCCACAAATCCTCGAGTGAACCACCGCCGCGCCCGACGATCAGCACGTCGCATTCGGCGCGCGCGTTCGCGGTCGCAATGGCGGCGGCGATTTCCGGCGCCGCCGTCGCGCCCTGCACCGAGACCGGGTAGATGACGACGTCGATCGCGGGGTTGCGACGCTTTAGCACCGTGAGTATGTCGCGGATCGCCGCGCCGCTCGGCGACGTCACGACCCCGATCCGCGCCGGCCATACCGGCAACTCCGCCTTGTGTATCTCGTCAAACAGTCCTTCCGCGGCGAGCCGCCTTTTCAGTTGTTCGAACTTCAGCCGCAACATGCCCTCGCCGGCGAGTTCGAGATGCTCGACGACGAGCTGAAATTCGCCACGCGGCTCGTACATGCCAACCCGAGCCCGCGCGAGCACGTGCATGCCTTCGCCGGGTGCGAAGCCGACGAGCGCATTACGGGAACGGAACATCGCGCAACGCGCCTGTGCGGCGTTGTCCTTGAGCGAGAAATACCAGTGCCCTGAGCGCGGGCGCGCGAGGTTCGACAGCTCGCCCTCGATCCAGATCGACCCGAATTGGCTCTCCAGCAGCATGCGCGCCTCACCATTCAGGCGCGAGACGGTATAAATGTCTCGCGCGGTATCGTGGTCGCGCGGGCGGATTCTCAGCGGGTTGCTCAAGGTTCGTTTACCGGGGTTCGTTTACCGGGGCAGGGCCAGCCCATATAATTCAGCCTCTCTATTCTATGGGATCACCCAACACCATGCGCATTTACGGCGAAGCGCTGACGTTCGACGACGTTCTCCTCGCGCCCGATTATTCGGACGTCCTGCCGCGAGAGGTCGAACTCGGGTCCCGCCTGACGCGCGAAATCGACTTGCAGATCCCGCTCATCTCCGCGGCCATGGATACGGTCACCGAAGCGCGACTCGCGATTACGCTCGCGCAGGCCGGCGGGATCGGCATCATCCACAAGAACATGGATCTGACCGAACAGGCGGCGCAGGTCTCGCAGGTGAAGAAATTCGAGAGCGGCGTGATCCGCGATCCGATCACGGTAACCCCTGACATGACCGTCGGCGAGGTGCTCGCGCTGACCCGCGCGCGGCGCTTTTCGGGGGTCCCGGTTGTCGACGGCAAGCAGGTCGTCGGGATCGTTACGAGCCGCGATCTGCGCTTCGAGACCCGCTTTGACGAACCGGTGAAAGAAATCATGACGCCGCAGGAACGCCTCGTGACGGTCGGCGAAGATGCGGAAAAGGACGAAATCATCGGCTTGCTGCACAAGCACCGGATCGAAAAAGTCCTCGTCGTGGGCGACGACTTCGAATTGCGCGGCATGATCACGGTCAAGGACATCCAGAAGGCGGACGAATTTCCGCACGCCTGCAAGGATGCCGACCAGCGCCTGCGGGTCGGCGCGGCCGTCGGCACCGGCGGTGGCACCCACGAACGCGTGGACGCGCTGATCAACGCCGGCGCCGACGTCATCGTCGTCGACACCGCTCACGGCCATTCGCGCGGCGTGATCGAGACGATCCGCTGGGTCAAACAACATTACCCTGACGTGCAACTCATCGGCGGCAACATCGCCACGGCCGACGCCGCCGAAGCGCTCGTCGAAGCCGGCGCCGATGCGGTCAAGGTGGGTATCGGGCCCGGCTCCATTTGCACCACCCGGATCGTCACCGGGGTCGGGGTGCCGCAGATTTCGGCGGTCGCCGAAGTTGCCGAGCGACTCGCGAAGTCCGGCGTCCCGCTGATCGCCGACGGCGGGATCCGCTATTCCGGCGATATCGCGAAAGTGCTCGTCGCGGGCGCCTACTCGGTCATGATCGGCGGCCTGTTCGCCGGTACCGAAGAAGCGCCGGGCGAAGTCGAGCTGTACCAGGGACGCTCGTACAAATCGTACCGCGGCATGGGTTCGCTCGGCGCGATGTCGCAGGCACACGGATCCTCGGATCGCTATTTCCAGGAAGCGGGCGAAATCGAAAAGCTCGTCCCGGAAGGTATCGAGGGGCGCGTGCCGTACAAGGGCGGGCTCACCGCCATCGTCGTGCAAATGCTTGGCGGACTGCGTGCCGCAATGGGCTACACCGGCTGCAAGAACATCGAGGAATTCCGCACGAAGCCGCGCTTCCTGCGCGTGTCTTCGGCCGGGATGCGGGAAAGCCATGTGCACGACGTGCAGATCACGAAGGAAGCACCTAATTACCGCATCGACTGACAGCGCCGTGACCACCGCGGCCAACCGCCCATCCACCGCTTCGAGCCCGATTCCGGATATCCATGCCGATCGGATCCTGATCCTCGATTTCGGCTCCCAGTACACACAGCTGATTGCGCGCCGTGTGCGCGAAGCAGGGGTGTACTGCGAGATCAAACCATTCGACCTGTCCGCCGATGCGATCCGTGCGTTCGGCGCGAAAGGCATCGTGCTGTCCGGCGGACCCGAGTCCGTGACCGCGGCCGCCGATTTTCGCGCCCCGCCCGTCGTGTTCGAACTCGGTATACCGGTGCTCGGGATCTGCTACGGCATGCAGACGATGGCGCAGCAGCTCGGCGGTAGCGTGGCGGCGGCGGACGTGCGCGAATTTGGCTACGCCCGCGTCCGCGCGCGCGGCCACAGCCGCCTGTTGAAAGACCTGCAGGATGCTGTCAACGAGGCCGGTCACGGTCTGCTCGACGTGTGGATGAGCCACGGCGATCACGTCACGGAATTGCCCGACGGGTTCAAGCTCATCGCCTCGACCGAGAGCGCGCCGATCGCCGGTATCGCCGACGAACAGCGCGGTTTCTACGGTTTGCAGTTCCACCCGGAAGTCACGCATACGAAGCAGGGCGCCGGCATCGTGAGTCGTTTCGTACACGATATTTGTGGCTGCGATGGCCTGTGGACCGCCTCGAATATCGCCAGCGACGCGATCGCCGCGGTGCGCGCGCAAGTGGGTAGCGACCACGTACTGCTCGGTTTGTCCGGCGGCGTCGATTCCTCCGTCGTCGCCGCGCTGTTGCACGAGGCGATCGGCGACCAGCTCGTGTGCGTATTCGTCGACAACGGCCTGTTGCGCCTGAACGAGGGCGACGACGTCATGGACACGTTCGCCGAGCACATGGGGGTCAACGTCATTCGGGTCGACGCCGAGCAACGCTTCCTCGACGAACTCGCCGGGGTCGCGGACCCGGAAGCGAAGCGCAAGATTATCGGCCGCGTGTTCATCGAGATTTTCGAAGAGCACGCGCGGGCGCTCAACGATGTGCAATGGCTCGCTCAGGGCACGATCTACCCGGACGTGATCGAATCCGCCGCGGCCGGGTCCGGCAAGGCGCACGTGATCAAATCGCATCACAATGTCGGTGGCCTGCCGGTCGACATGAATCTGAAACTGATCGAACCCTTGCGCGACCTGTTCAAGGATGAAGTGCGCAAGCTCGGCATCGAACTCGGGCTGCCGCCGCACATGGTTTACCGCCACCCGTTCCCGGGACCGGGTCTCGGCGTGCGGATCCTGGGCGCGGTGACCAAGGATTTCGCCGATGCCCTGCGGCGCGCCGATGCGATCTTCATCGATGCGTTACGGCGCTGGGATCTGTACGACAAGGTGAGCCAGGCATTTGCCGTGTTCCTGCCGGTGAAATCCGTCGGCGTGCAGGGCGACGCACGTCGCTACGATTACGTCGTGGCGCTGCGCGCCGTCGAGACGATCGATTTCATGACGGCGCACTGGGCGCATCTGCCGTACGAATTTCTCGACGAGGTATCGAGCCGGATCATCAACGAGGTGGACGGGATCTCGCGCGTAACTTACGACATCTCGGGCAAACCGCCGGCGACGATCGAATGGGAATAGCGGCCGACACCGCGGTGTCGTCACTCGACGAGGACGTCCGCTGGATGCGCCATGCGCTCGCGCTTGCGGCGGCCGCCGCCGAAGCGGGTGAAGTGCCCGTCGGCGCCGTGATCGTCGCCGGCGGCGAGATTATCGGCGAGGGCGCGAACCGGCCGATCGGCTCACACGATCCGACCGCGCACGCCGAAGTGGTCGCCCTGCGCGCGGCGTGTGCCGCGGTCTCGAATTACCGTCTTCCCGACGCCACGCTGTATGTCACGCTCGAACCTTGCGCGATGTGCAGCGGCGCGATGCTGCACGCCCGGATCGCACGGCTCGTCTACGGCACCGCGGATCCGAACACCGGCGCCGCGGGCTCCGTGATCGATGTCCTCGACGTGCCGCGATTCAATCACCACGTCGACGTCACCGGCGGCATCCTCGCCGGCGATTGCGCGCAGTTGCTGCACACGTTCTTCCGGCAGCGTCGCTGAGCATGGTGGATGGCAGCGACAAGGCACTCGAGCGGCGGGCGCTGGCACTCGGCCCCTTGCTCCTGCGCAAGCGACGCATGATGGCGACCGCGGAATCGTGTACCGGCGGCTGGATCGCGCAAACGGTGACCGCGATCGCGGGCAGTTCGGACTGGTTCGATCGCGGTTTCGTCACGTACTCGAACGAAGCAAAAATGGACATGCTCGGCGTTGCCGCAACAACGCTCGACGCCCACGGTGCCGTCAGTGCCGAAACGGCGGCGGAAATGGCGGCCGGCGCGCTGGCACAATCCGGGGTCGGGATCACCGTCGCGGTGACCGGGGTTGCCGGTCCCGCGGGTGGCAGCGCGGAGAAACCCGTCGGCACGGTGTGGTTCGGCTGGTGTCTCGACGGTGGCGTGCCGGTGACCCGGCGGCATTGTTTCGACGGCGATCGCGAAAGCGTGCGTCGCCAGACTGTCGCCGTGGCACTCGATGGCCTCGTCGAAATACTCGAAACCGCGCCCGATCCGGACTGAATACCCGGCAATCGCCGGGAACCCCGCCTGCGCTGGCCGGCATTACGCCCGTCACGGCCCCGATCGGAGCAGGCCGGCGGCGCGTGCAAACGCCCACGAACGCTTCGTTTACAGGTTCGGCTGCACCCGCCGGTCATGCGCCGTGACCAACGCAAAGAAACCCCTCGTCGCGATTAAACGGCGGCCGCATCTGTGCGATAATTTCGCTCTCACCAGATACCCTGACCAACCCGCGGCGACGCCGCGTACACAAGGCCGGGGATCTCAATTATCGCTGGCATCAACGCGGGGGAGATCGAATGGACGAAAACCGGCAAAAGGCGCTAGGAGCGGCGCTGGCACAAATCGAGAAGCAGTTTGGAACCGGGTCGATCATGCGCATGGGCGACCCCGGCTCGATCAAGAATATCGATGTCGTTTCCACGGGGTCGCTGAGTCTCGATATCGCGCTCGGCGTAGGTGGCCTGCCGAAAGGTCGGGTGGTGGAAATCTACGGGCCGGAATCGTCCGGTAAAACGACGCTCACCCTGCATGTTGTCGCGGAAATTCAAAAACAGGGCGGCACGGCCGCGTTCGTCGATGCGGAACACGCGCTCGACCCGCAGTACGCGGAACGCCTCGGCGTGAACATCGGCGATCTGCTCGTCTCGCAACCGGACACCGGCGAGCAGGCGCTCGAAATCACCGATATGCTCGTACGCTCGGGCGCGGTCGATATTGTCGTCGTCGACTCCGTCGCCGCGCTCACGCCGAAAGCCGAAATCGAGGGTGATATGGGCGATCACCACGTCGGCCTGCAGGCGCGCCTCATGTCGCAGGCACTGCGCAAACTCACCGGCAACATCAAACGCGCGAACACACTCGTTATCTTCATCAACCAGATCCGTATGAAGATTGGCGTCATGTTCGGCAATCCCGAGACGACCACCGGCGGTAACGCACTGAAATTCTACTCATCGGTCAGGCTCGATATCCGCCGCACGGGCTCGCTGAAACGCGGTGATGAAGTCATCGGCAACGAAACGCGGGTGAAAGTCGTGAAGAACAAGGTGGCGCCACCGTTCAAACAGGCGAACTTCGACATTCTCTACAACGAAGGGATTTCGCTCGAAAGTGAATTGATCGAGCTCGGCGTTGCGCACGGTATCGTCGAGAAAACCGGCGCCTGGTACAGCTACAAGGGCGACCGTCTCGGCCAGGGCAAGGACAACGTCCGTATCGCGCTGAAGGAAAACCCGGAAATGGCCGCGGAGATCGACGCCGCGGTGCGCGCGATCGCGCTGCCCGACCTCGCGGCCCTGCCGAAGGCCGATGTCGTGGAGGACGAATCCGAGCTGGAGGCTGAGGCCTGAGCGACGATCAGGCGCGGCAGATCCGGGAAACCGCGATCGCCGCGCTCGCGCGACGCGAACATTCACGCACGGAGTTGGCGGCGAAGCTGTCGCGCAAGGGCTTCGCCGATCCGGACATCGAGGCGGAACTCGACCGCCTCGCCGGCGAACGACTGCAGGACGACCGCCGTTTTACCGAAGCCTATGTCCGTTACCGGATCGGGCGCGGCTACGGCCCGGTTAGAATACGCACGGAATTGCGCGAGCGAGGCATCGACAGTGACCTCGCGGACAGCGTATTCGAAGCACTGGATATTGACTGGATCGCCCGCGTCGAGGCCGCCTGGCGCAAAAAGTTCGATAACCCGGCGGCAAATTTTCGCGAACATGCAAAACAGGCGCGATTCCTTCAGTATCGCGGCTTTACGGCCGATCAGATTTCACGCGTTTTAACTTCCGACTTCTAGCAAACGATGAAGACCTCCGAAATCCGCTCCGCGTTCCTCGAGTATTTCGAGCAAAAAGATCACGCACGGGTCGCGAGCAGCTCGCTCGTCCCGGGTAACGACCCGACCTTGCTGTTCACGAACGCCGGCATGGTGCAGTTCAAGGACGTGTTTCTGGGCCAGGACAAGCGCGAATACCAGCGCGCGACGACGAGTCAGCGCTGCGTGCGCGCCGGCGGCAAGCACAATGATCTCGACAACGTCGGTTACACGGCCCGTCATCACACGTTTTTCGAGATGCTCGGTAATTTCAGTTTCGGTGATTATTTCAAAACCGAGGCGATCGAGTTCGCGTGGGAACTTCTCACGGAGCGCTTCGGGCTGCCGCCCGAGAAGTTGTGGGTGACGGTGTTCGAGGAAGACGACGAGGCGGCGCAAATCTGGCTCGACCATATCGGGATCGACCCGCAGCGGCTGTCGCGCTGCGGTGAGAAAGACAATTTCTGGATGATGGGCGATACCGGCCCGTGTGGTCCGTGCTCGGAAATTTTCTACGACCATGGCCCGGACGTTCCGGGCGGGCCGCCGGGGTCGCCCGAGGAAGACGGCGATCGTTATATCGAGATCTGGAATCTCGTGTTCATGCAATACGACCGCGATGCGAACGGCGTGCTGAACCCGATCCCGAAGCCTTCCGTCGATACCGGGATGGGCCTCGAGCGCATGGCTGCCGTGATGCAGGGCGTGCACAATAATTACGACATCGACCTGTTCCGCACATTGATCGATGCCGTGCGCGAACTCGCGCCAAACCCCGAACCCGAAATCACGTCGTTGCGCGTGATCGCCGACCACATCCGTTCGTGCGCGTTTCTGATCATGGACGGCGTGCTGCCGTCGAACGAAGGCCGCGGTTACGTCTTGCGGCGGATCATTCGGCGGGCGGTCCGGCACGGTAACAAGCTCGGATTCGCCGAGCCGTTTTTCCATCGTCTCGTCACGGCGCTCGAAGCCGCGATGGGCGACGCGGTCCCCGAACTGACGGTCGCCCGCGAACGAATCGAAGCGGCCCTGCTCGCGGAAGAGCGGCGTTTCGCCGAGACGCTGGAACAGGGCTTGAAAATTTTCGAAGCGGCGGTGGCCGACCTGAAGGGCAAGACGATACCCGGCGCCATTGCCTTCAAGCTGAATGATACGTATGGCTTTCCCGTTGATTTGACCGCGGACATCGCGCGTGAACGCGGCCTCGATATCGATATGCCGGGCTACGAAGCGGCGATGGACGAGCAGCGCGCCCGCGCGCGGGCCGCGAGCCAGTTCGGCGTTGCCGATGGCGCGAACGCCGTCAGCGCGCAGGCGCTCGCCGCGATCGGTAGTGAGCAGTGCTTCAGCGGCTACGACCGTCTCGACGACACGGCCTCGGTACTCGGCCTGTTTGTAGCCGGTGAACCGGTAACGGCAATCGCCACCGGTGAAGCCGGTGCCGTCGTGCTCGATACGACGCCTTTTTATGCAGAGTCGGGCGGACAAGTCGGCGACCGCGGCGAACTCGTTTTCGACGGTGGCGTGTTCGAGGTTGAAGATACGCGCAAGCAGAATGGTCTGTTTCTGCATGTCGGCACGGTCAAATCCGGGCAGTTACGTCTGCACGGGCCGGTGACGGCGCGGGTCGGCGGGCCGCGACGGCAGGCCACCCGCCTGAACCACTCGGCCACGCACCTGTTGCACGCGGCGCTGCGGCAGGTTCTCGGCGATCACGTCGAACAAAAAGGTTCGCTTGTGGATGCCGAGCGCCTGCGATTCGATTTTTCCCACCCGCAGGCCGTTACGGCGGACGAACTCGGGGCCATCGAACGGCTCGTCAATGAGCAGATCCGGGCCAACGATCCGATCGAAGTCGAACTGATGAAGTATCCGGACGCCATCGAGTCCGGGGCGATGGCGCTGTTTGGCGAGAAATACGCCGATGAGGTCCGCGTGTTGCGCATGGGCACGTTTTCCGTGGAACTGTGCGGCGGCACCCATGCCGCGCGCACCGGTGACATCGGTTTGTTCAAAATCATGACCGAGAGTGGCGTTGCGGCCGGAGTGCGCCGGATCGAAGCGGTAACGGGCGCGGGCGCGTTCGACGCCGTGCAGGCGAGCGAGGCAAACCTGAAATCCGTCGCCGCGCTCGTGAAAGCCGCGCCCGATACCGTGGTACAGAAAGTTCAGCAATTGGGCGAGCGCGCGCGGAACCTGGAAAAGGAAATCCAGACCCTGAAGTCACGCCTTGCTGGACAGTCGAGCGGCGATCTCGCCGATAACGTCGTCGTGGTCGGTGACATCAACGTCATCAGCGAAGCGATCGACGGGGCTGATGTCGCCACGCTGCGCGCGGCGATGGACCGGCTCAAGGACAAACTGCAATCGGCCGTCGTCGTCCTGGGCACGGTCGAGGACGATAAGGTCCGGCTCATCGCGGGGGTCACGAAAGATCTGACCGGGCGGCTGAAAGCGGGCGAACTCGTAAACTTTGTCGCGCAGCAGGTTGGCGGCAAAGGTGGTGGCCGACCCGATATGGCGCAGGCTGGCGGAACGGAGCCGGCGAAGCTGCCGGACGCGCTCGCCAGCGTCGTCGGGTGGGTCGGAGAACGCGCGTCCTGATACCTGGCGAAAGCCCTCGCTCGTTGTAGAATGCGCCGCTCCTGCGGCCACACCACTCACCTCGCGTGCCGGGGTCGTGCTGCAGCGGATTAAATACTGACAGGATTGAAGCAATGAGTCTCATCGTACAGAAGTACGGCGGCACCTCGGTTGGCGACATCGATCGGATCAGGGCCGTCGCCCGTCGCGCGTTCGACAGCCGCAAGGCCGGCAATGATGTCGTCGTCGTTGTTTCGGCGATGGCCGGCGAGACGGATCGTCTGCTCGGCTTGGCGCGCGAGATCAACGGCAAGCCGCGTGGGCGCGAACTCGACGTACTGCTGTCCACCGGGGAGCAGGTCACGATCGCGCTGCTGGCGATGGCCTTGCATGAACTCGGTCAGACGGCACGTTCGTTCACCGGTGGCCAGGTCCGCATCGAGACGGACGAAGCCCACAACAAGGCGCGGATTGTGCAGATCGATCGCGATCCCCTCACGAATGCACTGGCACGCGGCGAAATTGCGGTCGTGGCCGGATTCCAGGGGATCAGCGGCAGCGGCGATATCACCACGCTTGGTCGGGGCGGTTCGGATACGACGGCGGTTGCGATCGCGGCCGCGCTCGATGCCGATGAGTGCCAAATCTATACCGATGTCGACGGGGTCTATACGACCGACCCGCGGCTCGTGCCCGAAGCGCGGCGCCTCGACCGGGTAACCTACGAGGAAATGCTCGAGATGGCGAGTCTCGGCGCGAAGGTTCTGCAGATCCGCTCGGTCGAATTTGCGAGCAAATACCAGGTGGCGCTGCGGGTTCTCTCGTCGTTCGGCGAGGGGCCGGGAACGCTCATCACTTCAGAGGACAACATTATGGAAGAAGCCCTGCTGTCTGGCGTTACCCTGAACCGGGACGAAGCAAAATTGACGATGCTCGGGGTACCCGATCGACCGGGTGTCGCCGGTGCAATTCTCGGCCCGGTCGCCGATGCAAACATCGAAGTCGATATGATCCTGCAGAACATGGGTGCTGACGGAACGACGGATTTCACGTTCACCGTGAACCGGAATGATTTCGACACGGCCATGTCGATCCTGAAGGATATTGCCACGGAGCTCGACGCGCGTTCTATCGAGGGCGACAGCAAGATCGTGAAAATCTCGCTCGTCGGTGTCGGTATGCGCTCGCATGCCGGTATCGCGAGCCGCGCATTTCGTGCACTTGCGGCGGAAGGCATCAATATCCGCATGATATCGACTTCGGAAATAAAGATTTCGATGGTCGTCGATGAGAAGTATGCCGAGCTCGGTGTGCGTACCCTGCACGAAGCGTTCGAACTCGAGCGCGCGCCGTAAAAATTAGCGTGCGCCAATGGCGATCGCACAATTAACCTTTTTTTTAAGATTTTTACGCAAGGCTCGGATAGAATATTCAGCGTCTAGAGTGACGGAATAATGCAAACAGCACGGATGCGGTGATGTGGAATCTGTTTGGGTAACAATGAATTACAAGCCGGAGCACGGTTTGGAGGTCGGGTATGTTGATATTAACCAGACGGGTTGGTGAATCTCTGATGATCGGCGACGACGTCAATGTCACCGTGCTTGGCATAAAGGGAAACCAGGTACGTATCGGCGTGAATGCCCCGAAAGAAGTGGCCGTCCATCGTGAAGAAATTTATCAACGTATCCAGCAAGAGCAGGATGATCCGGAGCGCGTCGTTAACGGCAACGAGTAACAACGCGCAGTTGTTTACGCAGCGCTGAGCCCCCGGTATCCTTAGCACCCTTGGAGAGGTGGCCGAGTGGCTGAAGGCGCTCCCCTGCTAAGGGAGTATGGGTCAAAAGCCCATCGAGGGTTCGAATCCCTCTCTCTCCGCCATACTCAAACGCCCGCAATCGCGGGCGTTTGAGTATGGCGGAGAGAGAGGCCCGATAAGCACCCTTCGTTCGACAATCTTCCAAAGGAAGATTGGACGCGCAAAGCGCGCCCCGCAGGGGTGAGT
>MRWG01001457.1_pt1 | contig 15104 bp, 17 predicted proteins | sample 1013341 | NCBI WGS metagenome assembly MRWG01 (sample SAMN06117577, study PRJNA244670) | biofilm metagenome | biome: Water; feature: Cathode Biofilm; material: Biofilm; isolation source: microbial consortium enriched at the cathode of a solar microbial fuel cell | place: USA: District of Columbia ... | reverse complement strand
TTTTTGCCGCGCAGGAAATCCAGCAGCACCTGGTGTCGGCACAACCGCCGGCGATCGAAGGATTCGAGATCGCCGGACGTACGATCTATTGCGACGAAACCGGCGGCGACTATCAGGACTATGTGCCGCTCCGCGAAGGACAGTATGCCGTGGTCGTCGGCGACGTCACGGGACACGGCGTCGGGGCGGCATTGATGATGGCCTCGGCGCGGGCGCTGATTCGCGCCAATGCGGCCCACCATGAGACGGCGTCCGGCCTGCTGTCCGCCGTCAACAAGCAACTGACCGCGGACAGTACCGGCGGGCGGTCGCTGACCCTTTTCTTCATGCTGCTGCGTAACGGCAACCGCGACATCGATTGGATATCTGCCGGGCATGAACCGGCGCTGGTCTACGATCCCGATACAGAGGCCTTCACGCTTCTGGAAGGCGAGGATATTCCGCTGGGCGTCGACGGCGATTGGAAATTCAACAACCGCCGGACAACGCTGCCCGAAGGCGGCCTTCTGGTGGCGTTCACGGACGGGATCCGCGAGGCGCGAAACGGCGACGGGGCGGAATACGGGGTGAAGCGGCTGAAAGAGGTCGTGCAGCGATCCCGCGAGAAAAGCAGCGTCGCCCTGCTGGAAACGGTGCTCGCCGATTTAAAGTCGTTTCGCGGCGATACCGCCGCAACCGACGACGTTTCCGTGGTGGTGATCAAGCCTTCCTGATCCGCGTATCCGGCCGGTCGACGATCCGCCGGCCGGCTTCCCATCGGCGCGTTTCTGCGCTATCAAATCAATCAGAACCACCGGGAGGAAATTCATGTTCAAGTCGATCCGCCGCTTCGGCATTCTCGCTCTGGCCCTCATCGCGATCGGCGGGCTTGCCGCCTGCGAGCCCGAAGTCGGCTCCAAGGATTGGTGCGAGGCCCTCAAGGAAAAGCCGAAGGGCGACTGGTCGGCGAACGAAGCCGCCGATTTCGCCAAGCACTGCGTCCTGTAATCCGGTCCGGCTACGAGACCTCGCCGGCGTCGCGGGCGCGAATGTAGTACATGAGATCGAGCGGCGGCGGATCGCAGGGCACCTGCGTCAGCAGTCCGTGCACCTGGCCGCGGTGGTGCGTCGCGTGGTTGAACATGTGCGCCAGGACGACGCGGCGCTTATCCGTGCCGTCGACACCGACGAACGTCTTGTATGAGAATTCCTGCTCCAGACCGGCCGCGTCATGGCCGTCGACGAAATCGATGATGATGTCGTTCTCGGCGTCCCGCTCGCGGACATACGTGTCCCTGTCGGCGCAAACGATCTGATCCAGGCTGTCCGCCGGATAGGGTTTGTTGATCATTCGGCCCCGCCACAGGCGGTCGACAAGCAGCAAGTGATTGACGGCACCATGAATGGACCCGAAGAACGCCTCGCGTGGCTTCATGTAGTCCGCTTCGTCGATTTCCATGATGGCCTTGCTGACGCGATCATTGGCCCATTTGTTGTAACGCGCCATCATTCTAAGATGTTCAAGCATGATCGTCTCCCGGTGCGGCTGTCTGATCCGCCAATGCTGAACCTCTAAAGCGGGATTGAAAAGAGCGGTACCGGCATTTCGGCACCGCTCTCTCCGGTCAGACGGGTCACAGGCTCACGCACGCCAGAACGGTTTTGCGCTCTCGCGCGCAGCGTCTTCAGGTGTCATGCCCATGTCGTCGAGAATTCGCGGGTCGAGCTGCGCCAGATGCTGGCGTTCACGCAGGCGCGCTTCCCATACGTGAAACAGATCCAGGCCTTTTTCCGGCATCACGAAAACGGCGAGCGCCATCGACTTGATCAGGCTGCGGCCGAATCCCACGGCGAAGGGGAAGGTTTTCAGGATACTGCTCATGGTACGTCTCCGTTCCTTGCGGCGACGGCCAATTCCGTTCGTCCGCGCTGAGGAAATTGATACCGGGTTACGGTTCGGCGGACAAACGACATTATCTCATTTTCAAATTAGTTTTTCTTATTTGAATGTTATGGGTACAATCTCATAATCGTTATTAATCATAGGATTAAAGGCTACCATGTTAGAATCGCATATCAGGTACCAAGAATTTTAGTCATGAAAATGTCACCGCGATGAAACGACAGTTGCCGTCCCTGAACGCGTTGCGTGCCTTCGAGGCCGCGGCCCGGCACCTGAGCTTCACCAAGGCCGCCGACGAACTGAACGTGACGCAGGCCGCGATCTCGCACCAGGTCAAGGCGCTGGAGGATCAGATCGGCATCGCGCTGTTCCAGCGCCGCAACCGGCAGCTCATCCTGACCGATGCCGGGCAGACGCTTCTGCCCGATCTCATCGGCGCCCTCGATGCCATGGATGCGGCCGTGGCGCGGGTCAAGCGCCGCGACCAGGCGGGCATCCTGATGGTCGCCACGATGGACAGCCTCGCCGCCTCCTGGCTGATGCCCCGGCTCGTCGGGTTCCGCGAGGAAAACCCGGACATCGATATCCGTCTCGCGACCTCGGATATCGCCGTCGATTACGACCGCAACGGAATCGACGTCGGTATCCGCTACGGCCGCGGCAACTGGCCGGGCCTCGTCGCCGAGGAACTGATGCGCGAGGACATCTTTCCGGTCTGTGCCCCGGAATTGATCGCGAAAGGGCCGGGACTGAACATCCCGGCCGATCTCCGGCACTATCCGCTGATCCACGACGACATGCCGGAGGACTGGGCGATGTGGCTCGCGAGCGCCGGGCTCACCGACATCGACCCCGGACGCGGCCACGGCTACAGCCATTCCAACCTGGTGATACAGGCGGCGATCAACGGCGAGGGCGTGGCACTCGGCCGCGGCCTGCTGGTCGCCGATGCGATCGCCGCCGGCAAGCTGGTGGCACCGTTTGATCTGACGCTGACGGCTGAGTACCGTTACTACGCCGCGTCGACGGAGACTAACCACGACCGTCCGAAGGTTCGGGTGTTCCGGGACTGGCTGTTTCGGGAAGCCCGGCGGACGGCGGACCAACTGAAGGCGGAGAAACGCACCGGGGAGATGAGGGCATGAACAACCCGTTTATCATGGCGATCCGCCAGAATCCGGATCAATTTCTGGGCGAGTTGGAAACGAGCGAAATCAAGGCCGTTACCGAGGCCTGCGTCGCCCAGCTCGAAGCGCGCGCCAAGGTCGGCGACGGCGCCGCGCCGGGCGCGCTGCAGGCGCTCTACCGAGCGCTCGCCAACGTCGAAATTTAGCTGGCCAGGTCGGGCAGGTCCCGGAACAGCTCGAGCGCTTCCGGGTTGGCCAGCGCCTCCTTGTTCTTCACGCCGCGCCCGTGAACGATATCGCGGACGGCAAGTTCGGTGATCTTACCGGACTTGGTGCGCGGGATATCCGAAACCTGCACGACCTTGGCCGGCACGTGCCGGGGCGTGCAATTGTTGCGGATTTGGGTGCGGATTTTCTGCGTCAGTCCGTCGTCGAGTTCGCCGTCCTTCAGCACGACAAACAGAACCACGCGCACATCGTTGTCCCATTCCTGGCCGATGACGATACTTTCCTGGATTTCGTCCAGCTTTTCGACCTGACGGTAGATCTCGGCGGTGCCGATCCGCACCCCGCCCGGATTGAGCGTCGCGTCCGAACGGCCGTAGATCACGATGCCGTCGTGCTCGGTCAGCCTGATATAATCGCCGTGCGTCCAGACGTTTGGAAACGTTTCGAAGTACGCCGCGCGGAAGCGTTCGTCTCCGGGATCGTTGAGAAAGCCGAGCGGCACCGTCGGGAACGGTCTGGTGCAGACAAGTTCTCCCTTCTCGCCCTCGATCGGATTGCCGTCGTCGTCGAAGACCTCGACCGCCATGCCGAGGAAGCGCATCTGGATTTCCCCCCGCCACACCGGGCCGGTCGGATCGCCGCCGCAAAAGCACCCCATCAGGTCGGTGCCGCCGGAGAACGACACCAGATGCACGTCCGGCTTGACCGCGTCGTAAACGTAATCGAACCCTTCCGGCGCCAGCGGCGAGCCGGTCGAACACAGCATGCGGACCGACGAAAGATCGTGCGTGTCGCGCGGACGCAGTTCCGCCTTGTTGAGCGCATCGATGAACTTCGCCGAGGTGCCGAACAACGTCATCTTTTCGGCATCAGCATAGTCGAACAGCACGTTGCCCGACGGATGGAACGGCGAACCGTCGTAGAGCAACAGCGTCGCCCCCCAGGCGATGTTGGTGGCGAGCCAGTTCCACATCATCCAGCCGCAGGTGGTGAAAAAGAACACCCGGTCACCCTCGCGGATGTCGCAGTGCAGGGGCTGCTCGGTCGCGTGCTTCAGGAGCGTGCCGCCCTGGCCGTGCACGATGCACTTGGGCGCGCCCGTGGTGCCGCTCGAGAACATGATGTAGAGCGGATGATCGAACGGCAGTTGTTTGAAGGCGATCTCGCCCGGCTCGAACCCTTTCGCGGCATCGGCAAGGAGGATTCCGTTGTCGATGGGGCCCGTGTCCGCGTCTTCGTCGCCGTAGGGGATCAGGATGACTTTTTCGAGGCTCGACAATTGCCGGACGATGGCGGCCGTCTTGTCGCGCACGTCGTGGCGCTTGCCGTTGTACCAGTAGCCGTCGGTACAGAACATGACCTTCGGTTCGATCTGGCCGAACCGGTCGAGGACGCCCTGCTCACCGAAATCCGGAGAACACGACGACCACACCGCACCCAGCGCGTTGGCCGCGGCCATGGCGATGACCGTTTCCGGCATGTTCGGCAGATACCCGCAGACCCGGTCGCCCTCGCCGACGCCGAGGCTTTCGAGGATCTGCACGTAAATCGAAACCTGGTCATGGACATCGTCGAAGCTGAGCCGGCGCGAGACCTTGCCTTCGCCGTTGAAGACCATGGCCTCGCCGTCCCCCCGATGACGCAACAGGTTTTCCGCGAAACTCAGGCGCGCGTCCGGGAACCATTTCGCGCCCGGCATCTTGTCGCCGTCCGCCAGCACCCGCTCGCCACGCGTTTCGGCAATGATGCCGGCGTCGTCCCAGACCGACGTCCAGAACTTCTCGAGCTCGGTCACCGAGAACCGCCACAGCGCCCGGGTGTCCGGAATCTCAACTCCCCAGTCGGCTTCGACCCGCTTTCTGAACCGCGTGATCTCGGCGCCGTCGACCTGCGCCCGGCTTGGCTGCCACAATGGTGTGCTCAACGTCTTCCTCCCAAACGCGCGTCCCGTTCAGTCGGGCGCTTCTTCTTTCGCTCGCCCCAGAAAGTCCCGCGCGCGGGCCCGGTGCGCCTCGGTCACATGCCCCGAAACCGACCGCCACGCCGCCCAGAACACGGCGGCATCATCGGTGAAGCCAAGCCCGGCGATGAAATCGGGTACCATATCCGTCGGGATGACGAAATAGGCAAGCGCGGCCATCAGCGTGACGCGGACGCGTCCCGGCGTCGCCGGATCGGTGGCGCAGTAGTATGCCGCCACGGCCTCGTCCGTGAACGGTATCCGGCCGAGGGTCTTCTTCGCCTTGTCGACGAAGCCGTCGGCGACGATTTGTTCGTTTTCTTCCGGGGTTCGGCTCACGTTGTCGCCCGTCCATTCTCTTGATAAACAGATAACGGCTCGGCTTCAGAAGGATAAGGACATGGACGTCAAAGGTCACGCGGCGATCGTTACGGGTGCGGCGTCCGGTCTCGGGGCCGCGACCGCGAAAGTCCTGGCAGCCAGGGGCGCCAAGGTCGCGCTTCTCGATCTCAATGCCGAGGACGCCGGAAAGGTCGCCGACGAAATCGGTGGCCTTGCCGTCGGCTGCGACGTGACCAGCGCCGAAAGCGCCGAGGAAGCGGTCCAGGCGGCACGGGAACAGCACGGGCCGGCCCGCATTCTCGTGAGCTGCGCCGGTATCGCGCCGCCGAAACGGATCGTCGGCCGCGACGGTGCGCAACCGCTGGAGACCTTCGCCGCGGTCATCAACGTCAATCTGATCGGCACCTTCAATATCATGCGCCTTGCCGCCGCCGATATGGCGGCGCTCGAGCCGCTGGAGACAGGCGAACGCGGCGTCATCATCAATACGGCATCGATCGCCGCCATGGACGGTCAGATCGGCCAGGCCGCCTATGCCGCATCCAAGGGCGGTGTCGCCTCGATGACCCTGCCCGCCGCCCGCGAACTGGCAAAGAGCGGCGTGCGCGTGTTGGCCATCGCACCCGGTATTTTCGGCACGCCGATGCTGTTCAGCCTGCCCGACGATGTGCAGAAGGCGTTGGGCGAGAGCGTGCCGTTTCCGTCCCGCCTCGGCGATCCGTCGGAATACGCGGCCCTGGCGCTGCACATGATCGAGAACGTCATGATGAACGGCGAGGTGGTGCGCCTCGACGGCGCACTGCGGATGGCACCGCAATGATCAGCGGGCTGCGTCTGCTGGGCGCGGTTTTCGCGCTCCTGCTCGCGGCCGCCGGCACGCAGGCGCAGTCCGGGGACGACAAGTACAAATACAAGCCCAACAGCGTCTTCGGCGCCGGCGACATCCGGGTCAAGGCGGATTCCCGCGTCTATCCGTGGACCGCGGTCGGGCGCTTCAACAAGGCGGGGCGCGGCCATTGCACGGCGACGGTCGTCGCGCCCCGGATCGTCGTCACGTCCGCGCACTGCCTCGTCGACCGATACGCGGGCGGATTCATGGCCCCCGGGGACCTGCATTTCGTCGCCGGGTGGGACCGCGGCGAGTATCTGTTCCACTCCACCGCCATCGAACTTCATCCGGCACCGGGATACGACCCGAACCGGCCCGCGACGGTCTCGGCCGTCGTCCATGACTGGGCGCTGATCGTCCTGGAAAAGGACCCGAGCCCGACCACCGGCATTCTCCGCCCGGCGCTCTATACCGAGAAGATCTTCTGGGAACTGCGCAAGAAGGACACCGTGTTCACCCAGGCCGGGTATTCGGGCGACCGCGGCCAGGTGCTGACGGCGCATCCCGATTGCAAGATGTGGGGCTTCACCAAGGGGCTGCAGGTCGCCGAACACGGCTGCCAGGCGGTCCCGGGCGACAGCGGCTCACCCATTGTCTTTTCCGACGGCAAGGAATACCGGCTTGCCGCGGTTCACGCGGCGCACACCAAGAACCGGGTCGGCGGCAAGGGGTTCGCCGTACCGACGGTCTCGTTCATGAAAGAGATCGACGAGCTCTCCAATAAGATCGGCAAGAACTAATCCGTCCCCACAATCTTGTTCATGAATTTGGCGAGCTTCACGTCGAGGTCGGTCAATCCGCCCGCGTCGTGCGTCGACAGCGTCACCTCGACGGTCGAGTAGACGTTGAACCATTCCGGATGGTGGTCCATTTTCTCGGCCTGCATCGCGACCCGGCTCATGAAGCCGAACGCCTCGTTGAAGTTCTTGAACTTGAACGTGCGGGTGATCGCGTCGCGGCCGTCGACATCGGCCCAGCCGTGCAGATCGGCCAATGCCTCGGCGCGGGCGGCGTCGTCGAGTTTGTCTGCCATGTTGCTCTCCTGTTTGCCTTGTCCCGAGGGTGGTGATCCGGCGTCCTTGCGTCAACCGGGCCACCGGCGTGGCGTCGGAATACAGTTTCAATCGTTCAGCAGCTTGTCGATCGTCTCCAGAAGCACTTCACGCCTGAACGGCTTGAGAAGCGCCACGTCCGCCCCCAGTTTTTCGCTGTTGCGGAGGTAGAGCGAATTCCCGGAGATCGCGACGATCGGGATGTCGCCGAACCGGGCGCGAAGCGCCATGATCGCCGAGATACCCTCCATCCCATCCATGACGATGTCTGTCACGACGACATCGGGGCGCCGGTCGGCCGCGGCTTCCAAGGCGCCCACGCCTTCCACCGCCTCGCTGACGTCGTAGCCCGACGAGGCGAGCGCGCCCGCCAGCGCGAACCGCAGGTCTTCGTCGTCCTCGATCAGCAGAACCCGGGTCATGGCGAAAAGTAGCATGAGTGCGGGAGCTTGACGATTCAACCCGCCCCGCAATCTGACGCATACAACAAACACCGAGCGCGATGATGCCGCAGTGTCCGGGCGCGAATATGCCCGAGGGGTCGGCGTTGATCGTCGCCCCCATCCTGCCGAGAGACCTAAAATGCTGTTTTTGCAAAACATTTGCGGAATCGTCAAAGTTATAAATGCAATTAAGAATCATTTGCATAATAAGTTTTGAGCCATTAGGACCAAACGAACATCCCGTTCGGGGGACACCTAAAAAGACATGAAGAGGGGAAGAGAATGTCTCGTTGGTCCAAAACCGTTGCCTATACCACCATCCTGTCCGCCACCGTCGTTACGGGCGCAAGTGCCGAGACTTTTCGTCTCGATCCCGTGGTCGTTCGAGGATCGTCCGTCCATCAATCGCAACAGCATCGCCAGGATGTCATTGACGGCATGAATGCGAACAGGACGAACTCGTACCTCGGGGGATCGGTCCTGCAGAACCTGAACCCCGTCAATTCCGGCGACGCGTTACGCTACAACGTGCCCGGGATCATCAACCAGCCGTTTAGCGGCGACCGCTTCGGCGGCAGCTCCAAGGTCCGCACGTTCGGTGATTTCGGTGCCGCAAGCTCGATCGACGGCGGCCCCGCTTTCAGAATTCAGGGACAGGAAGGCGGCGGATATACGAATACCCTCGTGCCGACGATTGCGATCGACAAGATCGGCGTCATGAAGGGAAGCAGGGGCGTCGCGTATGGCGATGGCACCGACGGCGGCGTGATCGACACGCGCATCAAATCCGGCCGCAACTATAAAAACCACCAGGCGACGAGCTTCGACGCGAGTTCCGCCAATGAAGCGCTTCTGCAGGGCGAAGCGGCGCACGGCACCGAAAACTGGGACTATTACGTCGCCGGCAGCGGCCTTTACGGCGCCTACAACGGCGACCCGGACAATCTCGAACAGCAGGTCGTCCTCGGCGGCCTCGGAAAGGTCGGATACAATATCGACGAGGACACCCGCCTCGAGGTCCTGGGCATCTACGACCGGAGTGACCCGCGTATTTACCGCAACGATGCCGTCAACGACATCACCACCAAGACGCTCTATACGTCGACGACACTCGACAGCCGTCTCACGGAAAACAACAGCGTCAGGCTGGGATACATATACGAGGAAGGCGGTTCCGTCTGGCCTGACCGCGGCCGTGACCGCAGCACGCTCAACAGCATTCTGTATGGCGAGCACTACCTGAACGCCGGCGTCGCCGAAGGTGTCGAATACGATGGCTCCGTCGGGGCGCAGATGATGTACGTAAACACCAAGCGTGACAAAACGTGGGATAACCACTTCGAGGATTATTCGATCTATTCCCAGAATGCGTTCGCCATCGGTGACGACCTCGTGCTCAACGGCGGCGCCCGGTTGACGTATTTCCAGAACGATATCGTGTACGACGGGCTCGCCCAGGCGGGGAACCTGGAGGACGATTTCAACCTCAGCTACGAGGGCGGCGCCGCCTACGATGTTCTCGAAACCACGACGCTGCGCGCCAGCTATGCGACCAGCTTCAACCGTTTTTACGGGAAGTACGGCAACTTCGGGACCGATGCCCTGAATGAAGCGGGCGACGGCGACACGATTGTCGAGGCGCGCACCATAGAACTCGGCGCCAGACAGGCCTGGGACGGCGGCTATCTCGATGTCGCCCTTTACAACACGCTTCAGGAGAACGTGCCGCGCCGAAACAACAGCGCCATCGAAAGCGTCGATGTCGACCAGTCGGGCCTGGAGGCCGAACTTTTCGCCAATCTTACCGACAAGCTCATCATGAGCGCGAGTTACATGCGCATGCTGGACGTACAGGCAACGCGCAGTGACGGCACGGACGTCAATCACAACATTTTCTGGGGCACGCAGGTGGCGTCGGTCCCGGAAAACCAGGTCTCGGTCCGGCTCGATTATTCACTGACCGACAAGATCAATATCTGGGGAACGGCTTTCTATTCGACCGGATACGAATCGGTCGATTCGGATGGCAGCGTCACCGAGCGGGACGATTTCGAACGCATCGATCTCGGCGCCTCGTGGTCGCCGTACGAGACATGGACCTTCCGGACCCGCATCGAAAACATCACCGACGAGAGAGGCTTCGGCCAGGAGGTGATCGGCAGCCATACCGACACCGACGGCAATCTCGGCCGGGTCTTCTGGCTGGGCGTCGACCACACGTTCTAGACGCAAATCCCGCCAACCCAGCCGCCAGCAACAGATCCCGCCATGAATTACCGTGTCTTGAGACGAATACACCTGTGGCTCTCGCTCGCCGCCGCGCTGCCGCTCCTGCTGCTCAGCCTGACCGGCGCGCTGCTTGTGTACGGGCATGAAATCCAGCAAGCCGTTCTGCCGGACCGGTGGGCCGTGGAGAAACCGGCGCCGGAAGCCCGGCCCCTGTCCTACGGAAAGCTGCTGGACGCGATCGCCGAGCAGAAGCCCGGCGTCCGGGTCTGGTCATTCGGGATCGGCGACACGCCGGGACGCGCCTGGACGTTGTGGCTCGCCGACAACGCCGGCGTGCTCAATCTCGATCCCTATACCGGGCGTGTGCTCGACCACTATGAGTATAACGACAGCCTGTATGGGTTCGTCGTCGCGCTGCACCGCCGCTGGCTGACGGGCGATGCGCAGATCACGCCCGTGATCCGGCATTTCATCTCGACGGTTTCGCTGGTCGTTGTTCTGCAGATTCTCGTCGGCCTCGCGATGTGGCTGCTGCCGCCGAAGCGGCTTGCGCGCTTGAAAGTCGATTTCAGCCGGCGGCCCCGTGTCGTCGTTCTCAGACTGCATCAACTGTCCGGCGTTTGTACGGCGATCATCCTGATCGCGGTCGCCTTTACGGGGATGTCGCTCTACTGGCATGGCCCGATAGAGAGCGTCGTCGAAACGGTCACCGGCCAGGACATCGCCAAGGCTTCGGCGCCCGATTATCAGGGAATCGCAGACATCAGGGACATCGATGCCGCCGTTGCCGCCGGCACGGCCGCGCTTCCCGGTCACAAGCTCCTTCATTTCCGCGCGCCGCAGCCGGGCAAGCCGCTGTCGATGGGGCTGGCGCCGCCCGACGGGCAAATTCCCGCCCGTGTCTGGGTGGGTGACGATCCACCCCGCGTGATTGCCGTCGAACGCGCGGACGGCATCAACGCGGCGACATGGTTCTGGCGCATGCGTTACCGAATCCATATCGGCGACTTCGCGGGGCCGGTGGTCCGGGCTCTCTGGGTCGTGGTCGCGCTTTTGCCGACGGCCTATGTCGTCTCCGGGCTCTGGCTGTATCTCTCGCGCCGGCGGCGAAAACACGCCGCACCGGCCTGACGAACGCAGGACGGCGGAACGGACATCGGAAAACCGCGGGGGAAATAATGAAATTAAAAACCGAACTGTGCCAAGAGTGTGCCAAGAATCTCGATCGGTTAGTCATTCATTATTCGGTCACTCGTCGTCACCCCCATCTTTAGACTTACCGCCGCCAAGGATGGTTCCAACAGCCTTCTGACCGAAACTGTTGATCGTCTTGAATGTTTTACTGGCCACTTCCTTAGTTTTCTCCCAACCGACTTCACGAATATCGCTAAGAGCCTTCAAAAACCGATCCATCTTGCTTGGCTCGGTTAGGCCGTACTTCCGAAGGAATTCTTCCGGGCTCAGGTCCGGATCAAAAAGTTCTTCCTCAAATTTTTTGATATGCGCTTTCAGTGCCCATTCACTGAGCAAGAACTCATTCAGTTCGGATTTCCCATCTTCCCGTAGTAGGAAATCGTTGGTCTGGGTCAATTCCTCGATACTCGGCGAAGATGATACAAAGAAAGCTGTACCTCGCTGTTCTCGCCGGGGCACAGGCTCAATGCGCGTCTCGACTTGCGTGCCTGATTCGCTTATCGAATGGGATAGTCGATCCAGGCTATTTATCAAATCTCGCTGTGTCCCGATCAATGGATCGGCGATTTGAGCTATAGCCCCTCGAAGTTCTCTGGTCTCTTTATCCTTCCAACGCATTGAGACAATCAATGCACCAACCGATACGACCAAAGCGCCCAATGAGATAATCAGAGTGGTTTCCATCAATAATACACCCGCAGAACAGCACAACTATACAGGTATTTTTAACATAGCATTCGGCTTAATGTAATCCCTAGTTGATGTCGGCGGCTAGGGGGTAGGGGGGAATAGCTTTACCTTCAGAAGAATAATCCCCAAAAAACTCCAAAGCGTTTCAAATGCGGGTGCGACTATAGATTTTCTCCTCAACATGCAGGGAGTGAACAGAGTGCAGGGTATTCTCATAAGTTCTCTCACGAGAAAGTAATAAGAGATACTTTAGGGAACCCCATACACTCTGTTCATTGTCTACATTGCTAGCGGAAACGTCACTTAGAAGTCATCTCCATCGGCATCATCGATGATGCGAATACCGATGTAGACGTATGGGAAAACGATCAGGTTAGCGTGGGGTAGCCCGAACGGCGTATCTGAACATGCCATTTGGTGTCTCTTTTCCGGAAGGTAGCCATACGAAATCCTCCAACACTGTGCCAAGAGTGTGCCAAACTGATTTCGTTGAGTGATTTTGCCGGGGCTTTCCGACGCGTAACCCTCTGGGATTACTTACGGAAAATGGTGGAGCCGAGGGGAATCGAACCCCTGACCTTCGCATTGCGAACGCGACGCTCTCCCAACTGAGCTACGGCCCCGCACCAAGGATCGCCGGCGGCGGAAACACCCCGCCGACGGGCGCGGAATATCGGCCCCAGGCCCTTTTCTGTCAAGTCGATATCGCCGACAGACCGCGGTCCGGGACCGAACCTCATAAACGGGCGGAACGCTTGCGCGTTTTCATCACGGCAATTACCTTATCCGACGTTTCGGCCCGCCGCCCACGCCGGGGGTAGCCTATCGGACACGCCAACGGAGTGAACGCACATGGACGTTATCGCCGGCCCGGTTCTGGGTCTCATCTATCACCTCATCGGGCTTTACACGTGGGTGGTGATCATCGCCGTCATCATGAGCTGGCTGATCGCCTTCAACGTCATCAACCTCTCCAACCAGTTCGTGCGCATGATCTACGACGTCGTGACGCGCCTGACGGAACCGCTGCTGGCGCCGATCCGCCGCTTCATGCCGGACCTGGGCGGCGTCGATATTTCGCCGGTGCTGCTGATCCTGCTGCTGTGGTTCGCCAAGGATGTCGTCGCCCGGCTCGCCATGCGCATTGGCTGACGCCCCCGACCCGTTTCAACCCGTCACGGAAGGCCTCGACGTCCGCCTGCGCGTCACGCCCCGCGCGTCCCGGGACGTAATTGGTGAAGTCGTCGCGGACGGAAAAGGAAAGGGCGCGATCAAGATTGCCGTCACCGCCGTTCCCGAGAAAGGTGGCGCCAACGCGGCCGTCATCAAGCTGCTGGCGAAAGCATGGCGGCTTCGAAAATCGGACATGCGGATCGTGCAGGGCGCCACGGACCGGAACAAGACACTGCGGATCGCCGGCGACGGCCGTGAATTGATGACGAGACTGTCCCGGCTGTTGACGTCCACATAACCGCCGGATTGGGGGACAACACATGAGCGACGCCAAAATCATCGACGGCAAGGCCTTCGCCGCCAAACTCCGCGAGCGGGTCGCGGGCGAGGTCGCCAGGCTGGTTTCCGATCACGGTATCAAGCCGAACCTGACCGTGATCCTCGTCGGCGAGGATCCGGCCAGCCAGGTCTACGTCCGCAACAAGGGCACGCAGACCGAGGAAGCGGGCATGACGTCGGTCACGCACAAGCTCGACGCATCGACACCCGAGGCCGCGCTTCTGGAACTGATCGAAAGTCTCAACGACGACCCGGCATGCCATGGCATCCTGGTGCAACTGCCGCTGCCGGATCACATCGACGAAAGTAAGGTGCTGGCGGCCATCGACCCCGACAAGGACGTGGACGGTTTCCATGTCATCAACGTCGGCCGGCTCTGGACCGGGCAGAGCGCGCTGGTCCCCTGCACGCCGTACGGCTGCCTGATGATGCTGAAGGAGCATTTCGGCGGCAAGCTCTCGGGCAAGCGGGCGCTCGTGCTGGGCCGCTCCAACATCGTCGGCAAGCCGATGGCGGCACTGCTGCTGGCGGAAAGCTGCACCGTTTCCATCGCCCATTCGCGAACGGAAGATCTGCCTGAGCGCTGCCGCGAGGCGGACATCCTGGTCGCCGCCGTCGGCCGGCCGGAAATGGTCCGTGGCGACTGGGTCAAGCCGGGCGCCGTCGTCATCGACGTCGGCATCAACCGGGTGCCGGCGCCGGAGAAGGGCGAGGGCAAGACCAGGCTGGTCGGCGACGTCAATTTCGCGGAAGCCGCCGGGAATGCATCCGCCATCACGCCGGTGCCGGGCGGTGTCGGCCCGATGACCATCGCCTGCCTGCTCAGGAATACCGTCGTCGCCGCGTGCATGCAGAACGGCATCGACGCGCCGGATATCTGATCAGACCGGCAACTCAGCGTTTGCCGCTAGCGAGCCGCGAACTCGCCGGGTCGCGGCGCAGCAGCGCCATGGCGACGACACCGAGCGCCGGGCCGATGGCCAGCGGCGCCATCGCCCACTGCCATGTCAGGTACCCGGCGAACACCGGCAGGGCATGAATGGTGATCAGCGTCAGCGAGAACCCGACCGACGTCTGTATCGTCAGCATGGTGCCGACGTAGCGCGGGTCTGACAGTTCGATCACGCAGGACGAGAACTGCGCCGAATCGGCGACCACCGTCACGCCCCAGACCAGACACACCAGGAACATCAGCGCCGGCACGCCGCCATAGAAGAACCCGACCGTCGCCGCGCACAGGCCGCTGACCGTCATGGCGGCGATGGTCAGCGTCGTCCGTCCCATCCGGTCGGCGAACACGCCGCCCGCCATGGAACCGGCGCCGCCCGCCGCGATCACCAGGAACGTCGCCGCACCGGCCCAGAACACGGGGTTTTGCATGCCGCTCGCGGTGAAACTGGCGGCGAGGTAGAAACCGATCCAGCCCCACATGGCATACAACTCCCACATGTGCCCGAAGTAGCCGAGATTGGCGAGCCGGAGCGGCCGGTTGCGCCACGCCTCGAGGATGGCCGCCGGATTGAACGGCGCGGCGGGGGCCAGCCCCGGTCCCGGCT
>MRWG01001456.1_pt1 | contig 15105 bp, 11 predicted proteins | sample 1013341 | NCBI WGS metagenome assembly MRWG01 (sample SAMN06117577, study PRJNA244670) | biofilm metagenome | biome: Water; feature: Cathode Biofilm; material: Biofilm; isolation source: microbial consortium enriched at the cathode of a solar microbial fuel cell | place: USA: District of Columbia ... | reverse complement strand
AGTAGAGTTCGCTCATGTCACCGCTCCGTTTTTCGGGCCGTGAATCACGCAGCGCGTTGGAAATCAATGCATCCTGACCCTAGACTAGACGAGGCGCGCGCAATACTGCGCGCCGTCGAGCAGATGGCCGAGGCTGCAAGGCTCCCCCAACTCGCCCGAAACTGAAAGTTTGCTTGTTCTGATTACGGCCACGCGAGACCGTTTGTTCGAGGTTGACGAAGCTCACGTTATCGAATGGTTGGGGCACGGCGGCAAGACGGCCGAGATGATGCTCGAGGAAACCGCTGCCGAACGCGGTGAGGCCGAGGACGTCCAGCACTGAGCAACTATCAGGATTCATGCAAGAGAGCTGCACCATAGCCGCAGACACGCCGGAGGATTGCCTGTTTGCCAAGCGCGCCGAATCCGAGTGACGCCTCCAACAGATCGACAAGGACCGGGCGGGATTCGCCTGGTCTTTTCTGCAATTGTGACACCCGGTGACAAATTCGGTGACAAGGGCAAAAGAAAGCGCAAGGCATAGCTTTGCGCTATCCACAGCCTCTTGTTTTCATTTTATTAAGTGGTGAGCCGTGCAGGATTCGAACCTGCGACCCACTGATTAAAAGTTACGATTTAGCGCTTTGCTATACTTTACTACACAGCGCCACAATACTCTCTAATGCATTGATTTAATTGCATTTACATTGAGATTTTCGCCGTTTTCGCGTATATATTTTGTCATACAATGCCATCCACGGTGGTTGCTGGGTGGTTGCTACGACAAAAAACGCGGATTTGAGGCAAGCCATGAAATTGACAAAACGCCAGGTAGACAGTGCTAAATGTGAAACCAACAAGCCGATCTACATGTGGGACGGAAGTATCAAGGGATTTGGTGTTAAAATTCTCCCGTCAGGCATCAAGCGCTACGTTTTCAAGTATCGCAGCTATGGCGGCGGACGCCGGGCGGTGCAGCGTTGGATGCAGCTCGGGACACATGGCGAGATGCCATTCGAAAAGGTACGCGAACACGCACGGCAGGTTTCAGCAGCGGTAGGGCGTGGCGAAGACCCGCAAGGCGAAAAACTGGCAATTCGTGCCGCGCCGACTTTGAGAGATGCATGGGAGCGCTTGGAAGTCGAACTCTTGCCCAAGAGAAAGGACATCACGGTCCGCGACTACCGCGCAGCATGGGTCAACAATATTGAGCCAAAGCTGGGAAAAGTAAAAGTTCGGGATGTTTCCCGCACGGACATAGACAGGCTACACAAGTCGATCAGCAAGACAGCGCCCTTCTTAGCAAATCGGGTTTTGGCACTGCTTTCCAAGATGATGAACATGGCCGAGGCTTGGGAGTGGCGCGATCAGGGCACGAATCCTTGCCGCTTTGTAGAGAAAAATGAGGAGAACAAGCGTGAGCGCTACCTGTCCGGCGGTGAATTGAAGCGGTTAGGTGAGGCCCTCAACAGCTTAGTGGACCTCGGCTTGATTTGGCCGGACATGGCCAACGTATTTCGCTTGTTGTTGCTCACGGGTGCGCGGAAAAACGAAATTGCTGCATGTGAATGGGCTTGGATTGATTGGGAAAACAGCATAATCCGTCTGCCCGATAGCAAGACCGGTGCAAAACCGCTATATCTCAGCGGCAGCGCAGTACAGGTGCTCAAATCCCAGAAAATCACCACGAGGCGGCCAGACTCTGAGTTTGTGTTCCCCGGTGTCAAGCGTGACGGGCATATCATCAACTTGGCCAAACCTTGGAGATTGATCTGCCAAGAGGCAGATTTGCCAGATGTGCGCATTCATGACCTGAGGCACACAGCGGCAAGTATTGCTGTGGGGCAAGGGGTTGCGCTACCAATAATTGGTCGGTTGCTCGGACACAGTCAGGCGCAGACCACAGCACGCTACGCGCATGTGGACAGTGATCCTGCACTTGCTGCAGCAAACGTGGTTGGCACTGCTCTCGAGGACAAGCTTTAACGACGCGGGCGGCCCCTACCGGATGAGGTGGATAGGGCTCCTGTTCCACCGGAATCGAATGTGCCAACGTGCAATTGTCATCGACTGCTAGTGTTCTGCATCTTACACAAGATGCCCGTGTCAAGGCAGGAGCAAAGTCGGGAGGCAAGTATCCCCATCGGAAACCCCAGATGCCAGTTGTCAGCCCGAAGCGAACGTGGCGAGACTTGGCCGGGCTAGTCAAACCTGACCTTCCCTGTGAGTCTGTTGAGTGGCAGGCATGTGAACGAAGAACCATTTCGCTGCGGCTGCGCCAATGGCCGCTTAGGGGAGGCCACCTCAGCCAGAAACGGTCGTTTTGACCAGCCAATATGACGGATCGTTGGGCAGCCTATTCACGGCCGATGCGCTTCGACATGATCTGCGAGGCCAACGCGGTCGAGCATCGGTTGACCAAACCCAACCATCCTTGGACCAACGGCTAGGTCGAGCGGATGAATCGGACGATCAAGGAAGGTGAGGCGGAGCAGAAAACGATCCGGGGGATCGTTTTCCCGCTGAACGTCAAGCGCTTCCACTACAACAGCCACGATCAACTGCGCACACACCTCACAGACTTAATGGCAGCCTACAATTTCGCCTAGCGTCTCAAAACCCTCGGTGGCCTCACACCATACGAATACATCTGCAAGGTCTGCACCTCAGAGCCGGATCGTTTCATCCTCCACCCGATCCACCAGATGCCGGGACTGAACACCTATGGATTACTCATAAATCTCGAATTTTTCAATACCAAAATCCGATAACTTGAACAGTGATGTAACCTCAATTCCCAAGCATGATCTATCAATATCATCACGTTCAAAATCGACGATTACAAAAGCTGAGTGAACTTCCGCGAACATTGATTCCAATTCGCTCTTCGCCTTCAAAACGGATTTTCCAGAGCTAAGAATATCATCGACTATGACTACTGGCGTACTGTTTCTGAAACCTTCAACGGCATTTAGATTCGTTGCAGATTTTTTTGACTTTCTGAAGGCCAAAACGTTACTTGGGTTCGCGTCATTATCTTTGGCTCTAGCAATTTCTAACGACAATGGGATGCCGCTGAATTCTAGGCCGCAGAACTGAACTGGAATATCAAAGTGATGTTCTTCCCAAAAAGCTCTCGAAACATAGTGAAGAAATCTTGTATCTAGCAGGTGCGGTCGAAATTCAAAGTTCCAAAGAGGCCTCAATCCCGACGCAGATCGATCATTGAACTCAAAGACGTGTTCTTTGACATAGTCAAACAACCGTCCGCGTGATGCATTCGGCATCAATCGAGGTCGAATTCGCCTGCTTGTGCACCGAACAAAAACGCCTTCCATTCTTGGTTCGTGAAGGTCAGAGTAGCAGCGTTTGGATTCTTACTGTCTCTTACGCACACGCCGCTAGCAGTTCGTCTTACCTCAACACAATGAGGTTGATGATTGTCGCCATACTGAGAAAAGCTTGATTTTTTGAATGCCGCATCCATCAAATTATTCTCCTCCGTTTACTGTATCATGCAGGGTAACATTTACACATCTGAAAGCAATAGTGATCTGATCGGCGTTGTTGCACATCTCTAACGGCAGAGGATTCACTTTGCGAATCCATGCGGTTACACGGGCTGCATGAGCAAGCCACCTCCCGCCCGCTATCGCACGACGAACTCGTCCAGCTACAACGCATCGCTGTGCAAACGGGGGGCTCTGCTGATCTGGGTCGACAAGGACATGGTCTGGCGCGCGCCGCGTGACGGGCGGCCCGGACGGCCCGCGGTGTTTTCCGATGCAGCGATCCAGTTCGGCCTGTCAATCAAGGTCCTGTTCAAGCTTTCATTGCGCCAGACCGCCGGGATGGTGACCAGCCTGCTGCGCCTGGCGGGGTGGACTGGCCGGTGCCGGACTTTTCCACCCGGTGTCGGAGGCATAAAACCCTGGCGGTGCAGGTCCCGTATCGCCGCAAGAGACCCCGACCGCTAGACTGCCGAAATACACATCCGCATCGCTCCTCCTGAACCGCTTCTCGGCCCTCGGCACCGCCGAGATCGTCCGCGTGGCATGACGTCAGCGGGGTATGGGGCCGTCATGCCTGAAGCGCGAGTTGCGCAACAATGCCGGTCGGACCAATACAAGAACAAACACTCCTTTTGAATGGCCCGGCTTTGGGGCGCAGGTCAAACTCTTTGACAAATAAATCCATTTTTTGTAACTTCCTATAGGAAAACACGCCCTGCTGCACCCAAGTATCTATGCCTTTTTTTGGAAAAGGAATTTACAATAGAATTGACGAGCTTGAACGGGTTATTCCGCATGTCCGTGAAGGCGCGGAGTTCATCGAGTCTTTTTTCGCCACTGAACGTAGCGATTGGCGGCCAGTTTGGGCGTTATGCCGGGAAATCCAAGAACAGTTTAAAGAAACCAACGAGTTCGAAAGCCGCGAAGAGCGGCAAAATGCTTGGAACCGATTTCAAGAGGTCCGAAAGCGGGCCTCACGATTGGCAGATCTAGAGAAGAGGCGTTTCGAGCGTCAGTCAGAAAATTTAAAAGATCGAATCTATCGTGATGCAAAGAGCTCCTATTGGAATGCCTTTGGTGATTCATTGCTAGGACCAGTTCTTGGTAAAACGACGATTGATGAAATCAAAGAACTACAAGCGCTTTTGAAGTCTGCGGGCAGGAGATTATCCGAAAATAAGAAACTAATGAGCAGAGCGGATAAAGAGGTTTGTTTTGAAGCTATAAAGGAAGCCAGAGAATCCCATGATGAGTTCTGGAAGCAATACAAGAAGCTCAAGGAAGAGCGTCGTCTTGCTGCACAACAAAAGCATGAGACTTTCGTTCGAAAGCGTGAAGAGTGGCGAAACCGCGTAAGGGAAAACATCAGTAAGAATGAAGCGAAGTTAGAACGAGCCCAAGGCGCTTTAGCGAGGACAAGGCGCAGGATCAAAGATATAGAAGGCAAACTGCGAGATAATACAAGCGCGAAGTGGGAAGCCATTTTTTCAGAATGGATTTCCGATGCTGAAGCGAAAGAGGCTGACATCGAGGCCAGCATAGCGCGGTTTGAGAGCTGGATAGAAGAAGACAAAGCCAAACTGAACGATTCATACTGATAAATAAACAGTCTTCCAAGAATGGTGGTTTTCGCCGGTGACAGAAACGGATGAGTTTTGGCACTTTCGTTTGTCCGATAGGGTACCTCCCGTACCGCCCTTGGTTACCTGAACAATCGCCTGAAAACTTCATTCAAATCCACGCCCACACCAAAGAAACTGGGCTTCATGACGATTACGTCGTTGGAATGCTTGATTGTATCTTTAAAGCGGCCCTCGACTAGCGAGCTCACTTCGTAAAGGGAGTGATCTTCATTATGGTACCTAATGCGTTCGACGCTGAATGCCGCATCCAATAAACCCACCATGTCTTTTGAAGACATTTCATTTGAGAACAGAGGCGAAAGGTCGATGGCCAGAATTTCGATTGGGAATTCATGAATGGGAACCTTACCCTCGACCATGATACTTTTGTAGTACTTGATGATTTGACTTTTTTCCTGCTCTTCCCGGGGCGTAACTGACATGACCTGATCGGCCTCCTTAGAAAAGGACCACCGCATTATACATAGGAAGCAATCTGCGCCTTCCAGAACGTCCAGGATCTCTTCTTTTACAGAACAGCTTCTTAGAAAATCAAAGAAAGTAGATTTAAACTCCTCAAACTTCTCGTCACGTGGGAAGATCGTGAATACATCTTTGTTCTGATAAGAAAAGGCCTCGATTATTCCCTTGATCTCACCGTATCGGACGGTGCGCTTTAGTGGCTCCTTGGCGAGTAAGTAGTAGTTGAATGCGTATCCTTGAGCGATGTAAAAGCGGGCGCTTGGGGCTATCATTGAGGTCTCCAGGAAGTTGATCGATTGATAAGCTCTTTGTGCCTTGGTAGCACATCCTTCCAACCGCAGGTCAATCTTTACGACCGTGTGGTTGCAAACGAGACAAAAAGGTTTGGCCACAACCGCCGTTTCAGAAACGGCAGTTTTTGACTGCAAGGTTTTGGCAATACTGAACCGCCCCGGGTTCGCTGGAAGCTCCAACTCCTGAGTAGCAGCTGTGTTTCGGGCGATGGCGTCTCGGTACGTCGTTCCGGTCCTCATCATTGCGTTGAGCACAGTCAGCAACTTACGCGCGCAAGCGGCGATGACGAATTTCCTGGCCTTTCCCACCGCAAGGAGGTGCTCTTTGAAGGTCCTGAACCGCGGGTCGAACCTGCTGGCGGTGAGCGCAGCCAAATACAGGGTATGCCCGACCATGGCGAGCCTACCCAATATGCTGCGTTTGCCGCGTCGGTGTCCGGAGTCCTTGGCATGCGGTGCGAGTCCGGCAAGAGCCGCGATTCGTCGCCGGTCAAGCTGGCCGAGCCGCAGAGCTTACCGAGGACGCATGTTATTGTGTTTTGAAAGTGCAATTGCATAAAAACGTGGGGCAGTCACGTCCTGCGCAGCACAGCGGCGCCTACAGCTTGCAAGCGGCATTGTAGCTATTCAAAATCACGGTACCGGCGCGCAAAAACAAATCGCAGAGTAGGAGACGGAAATATTCTGTGATGCTCTGGCGCCGCTTCGTGGTAGGATTTACCGCGTTCCCAAATAGCAAGGACCATAACAAGTACGATGACCATTTGGTGGGTTCAAATGAAAGCCAAGGACTGAAGGTGATTGGGTTCAAGCAATCGGAGCTTCGCTCTTGTCGCCGAGACCAAACCCCTTCAACATCCAAATCGTAGAGCTCGGGGGGAGCATTTTTGTCTTTCCAGCGAGGCCGCGCAGGTCCCCGTAGGGGTTCTTTCCGGTCTCGTCTCTAACAAATCCACCTAGTTGGTTCATATACACAAGCGCGTAGTATATCGCCTCACGACGCTTTGGATTGGTGGTTGTCTTTCCATGAATCAACTTGTTTCTGATAGCTTGCGCTTTAGATAAATATTCCTTGACCTGTTGTGGAATCGCTTTTGAAAATACGTTTTTAAAAACAGCTGCATACTTATCGGCAGTGAAATGTTGCTTTTCGAGCTCACTATCTACTTTCGAAGAAGCGCATTTATGAATGCGAACAAGCCCACACTTAAGGGCTCGGTGGTGACCCTCCTCAAGTTTCAGGAAGCAATACGCCAAAGCAATTTCATAGTTTTCGCCATCACTCAGAAGTGGTTCAAGCTTTGACAGATACGATTTCACATCGCTATCAAGCGTATCATAGACCGATTTAAGACTCTTGTAAGATTTTGGTGGCGTCATTATTCCTATCCATAACAGTGTATGTTGATATGACTCTCTTGGCGTCATGAAAGCATTCGAAACATCATCACAAGCGATGTCAATAAGCTGACAAAGCATATCCTACGATTAGTGTTACCTACGTGAGAAAGTTGACCACTTCGAGGGTTGCAGAACCAAGAAATTACGGATGCGCCACAGTCTCCAGAAGAAAAACAATCAGCGCTCAGAAACTGCCTGAAAACGGACAGGTTTTTACCCGTAGGACCTCCCGAACCCCGGCGGCGGGAGATATCCAACATGTGAAACGAAGACCCGACCGCTGGGTTCGAGCAGAATGGTGACCACCTCTTCACCACTGAACTTGCATCGGATTATAATTTGCTAACCTCCTGTTTTCCGAGAGAAATGCCTCGAAGAGAGGGTAGATTTGTCCATTGAGAGGAACCGCTGTACCTGCACGTCCCTGGTGCCAAGCGAACAGAGCCGAGATCAAGCGCCTGCGCATCACCCCGCCCTCTCGGACGCCGAAGATCATTTTGTCTAATGGCGTCTTGGCTTGATATTCAAACAGTCTCAAGTGCTGGTAAAGCTCGACGCGTCGAGCAGAGTAAAGGCACGGCTTTCCGCTTTCGAGCTCCTCGTAGTTGACCTCTTTTCCCTCGTAAGGAGGCTTCATCATGTATCTTGCCAAACGAGAATAACTTCCCTCCTCGTGGTAAACTGAACTCCAATGAACCGGGAGTTTTGTGATCTGCGATTTGAAGCCTTTCGCGTGCGCTTGAAGCTTTCTCGCGTCATGTTGATCATAGCTCCAACAAAGCGCGTGACCATGGATGCACATCGCTTCACCCGTGTCCCCTTTAGGGTAGTTTACCATAACTTGGTTTTCTACAACTGCGATAGCGTTCAATGAAGTGTGTACGCGGATCGCGTTGGATACTTTATCCTTCAGTCTAGCCGCGTTGATGTTTCCAGTTCGGATGCTGTGAATCGATTGCTGGTCCACAAACGTGATCCAGAATACTTTTAGCCTCGGGTCATAACTAGCACGTTGAAACAAATCGTACGTCTCATCAATTAGCAGTCGGCCACACTTGAAACGGGCCCTAAGATCACTTGAAACCAATACGTCAGAGACGTGGCGTTTCATGCCCAACAGGGCTTTGAAAGCACATCTGGACGATTTTTTGAGCTTGCGTTTTTTAAGGGCACCGTAGCATGTTGCCTGATAGTCTTGGCACTGCTGTTTTAGGATTTCTTTGCTTTCATACCTGTCGTCATCGTACCGTGTAACTTTGTTTTTCACGCTGGCAGAAATTGGAGATTCATCTGTTTCTTCCCTATTTCTGGATGATGTAGCGTGATCATGTCTATATTTGGTGGATGGGTAGTGATTGTTCATACGCTTACAAGCCTTTCTTCTATCGGTCTTGCTATTCATGTTGCCAGCCATACTTTTGCCTCCCCCAGTAAAGCGATCTCTTGTCAGTGAATGCTCCAAAATTTCGTCGTTACGGGCCTTCGTCGTCTTGCTTCTGTCCCGTGAAGTCGCAGAAGGACCGGGCGATGTAGTCTTCAAGGCCATCCACCGGATACCTCACTGCATTGCCGAACTTCACCCATCGAGGACCTGTTGCTTGTGAACGGCATTTCCGCATCCATTGAATGGACATGTTAAGGTGTGCGGCGGCCTGCTTCTCACAAAGGAAACGTGGGTTTGCTGAGCCTTTGTGATTGGTCAGGCAAAGTGTGGTTGAACTCGCCTTCTCGCTCATTGTCTTCCTCCGTCTTGGTCACTGTCGATAAACTGCTCAGTCTTGCATACGAGCAAGTTTACAGTTTCAATTTTGACGCGTTTCTGTCTGATATTCACGCAAATTGGAAACGGCTTAAGTATCTGAAATATCTGTATATTAAACTCAACTTCAATCTTTCGGTAGTTTTTAATGTTAACCAAAGTATGTTCATGATATGCTCCACCGAAGCAGAGGTGAGTAGCCATGTACTTGGAAGACCTGCTTGAAGAGCATGAGTGGCGTTTTTTTCATGCCGCCGGCAACGTTGGCCTACCCAGATCAAAGAGGGCTTTCAAAGAGGCCCTTCCTGAGGTGATCGCAGAAATCGAAGACATCGTCGGGCTGGCTCAAGAATCACAAAAGGGGCGCAGTGTTCCACTGCTCCGACCAAAAAGCTACTTAAGCCGAACTGTCTATATGCTCACATTCCACGCCGAGGAGTTGGGGTTTGAGGACATTTTGCGACAATTCCTTACTAAGCGCGTCGAGAATTTGGGCGGGCGCGTACACAAAAACAACCGCAATATCGGTTCTAACGACATTATTCATTTGTGTTTTCGCGCGCTCCGTATAGAGGGCTTGCCGATCAGAGGTGGAGAGCTCACCAGACTATCTCGGGGCCTACGCGTTGCTACCGATAATGAGGTGCCACCAGAATACCTAATTGGTTACTTATACCAAACAGCGGGATTCCGCTCGCTCCCGAAGACACCGCAACAACAACACGAGGAAGACGAGGAATGGGGATCATACTCTGATATAAGCAGATACGAAGATGAAGACGGCTGGGGCACTGGAGAAGACGACGATGATGATTGGGGTGAGTGATGGCCAGCTCGGGGCTGGCCATTGGGTTAGTACTCGGTTGAAAGAAGCAAAGTCATGAAGCGCGTGGTTTGATCCGGATTTGTTGGATTCTCCGATACGTCATCCAACTCTTTGTTGTAGTAGTTGATTTCCCAAGTGATGGTTCGGCTGCCAACTTGCATCTCGCCCATGTCGTGTTCGCCGCCAGCCTCGACGGAGCGGTCGCCTTTGTCGCCAGCCAGTTGCTTCATAACGTTGTCGACTTCAGCTTGGCCAAGCTTGTGCAGACCCATTGACAGCGTGACGATGCCGCCTTGCCCCGTCTTTCGAAAATGGTCGTTCAAAGCGCGGTTCTTTTGGGTTGGTGACATCGTCGCGTTCAGCTTGGCGCGCGCGGATAGTGTGCTCTCCGTCATGGATAGCCCTTTCTGTCTGGTGTTGTTGAGAGTTTGGCGAACTAGCTTCGCCGGTTGTGCAATCGTGCCGACCAGCATGGTTGGCAAAAAATGGGCGCCTAAGCGGCCATTGCACAAAAACAGTATACTTGAGCTCCGACGAAAAGTCAATTTATGGTTTAAAATCATTGATTTAATTGAATTTAACTGCTGCTTTTGGTGCGGTGCATCGTCATGAAAAATTTCCTGCACCCAACACAAGATGCCCGTGTGAAGGCAAGCGCGAAATCAGGAGGCAAGTGTCCCTACCGGAACCCCCGCATGACGACAGTCAGCCCAGAACGGACCCTCTTGCAAAGTGCAGCATGAACAGGGGTGTCGACAAGGAAGGCGGAAAGCCGAAGTTCTCCGCACATGCGAACGCATTCCGTGCCGACTGTAAAAGCCGCCCTCCAACTGAGCGCTATTCTCGAGCAAAGGCGCGATGCGCCGAGGTATGAAGAATGCGATCCACAAACGGGTTGTATTGTGTAGCGCTACACGATACATATGCCGAAAGGCGACTCGCTTCAGGAGTGGATTATGTCGAGCAAAATCACCAACGCGGACCATCCCGGCCCATACATCAAGAGCAATGTCATCCCAAAGGGGATGAATGTAACTCAAGCCGCCAAGGCGATTGGCGTCGGACGGCCCGCCCTGTCGAATCTTCTGAACGGTAACGCAAGCCTTTCAAGTGAAATGGCCATGAAGCTTGAGAAAGCATTTGGCGTGAACGCGAGTGAACTGCTTGCGATGCAGAGTGTTTTCGATGCCGGAATGAGTGCGTCGACGACAAACATGACCGCTGTAAGGAGCTTCGTGCCGCCTTTTGCTGCCCCGAAGGCAAATGACATCGAGCAGTGGGCAAATAGCGTGGATTCACGCGCCAAGTTAGCTGCGTTGTTGAGGATACTGGTTCACTCAACCTGTGACGGTCTCCAGAAAGTGGACTTCCCCGCTCATGATGACTCTCAGCGTCCTGGCTGGGATGGAGAGGTCGAGACGCTGGCAGGAAATCCATGGATACCTACTGGCGCGTCCGGCTGGGAGTTCGGAACAAACAAAAATATCAAAGAGAAAGCCGACGGTGATTTTTCCAAGAGCGTGAAAGCCATCTCCAAAGCCGAGAGGCTCAAAACGACGTTTGTCTTCGTTACGCCCCGACGTTGGTCAGGAAAGGATGCCTGGCAAACGGCACAACTGTCCAAGAAGCAATGGAAAGATGTCGTCGTTCTGGACTCCAGCAACCTTGAGCAATGGATGGAGCAGTCTATTCCTGCTCAGGTTTGGTTCGCCAACGAGAACGGCAAAGATTTCCGTGGCACGAAGTCACTTGAGCGCTGCTGGGTGAAGTGGAATGCGGATTGCGACCCAACCTTTACGCCGCACATATTCGACGAAGCGTCGATTATTGCTGGCAAGAAGCTCCTTGCACATTTGCGAGGGGAGGATCGAACGCTTCGGATCGCGTCGGACTCCGTGCTGGAAGGTCTTGCGTTTGTTTACGCGATGTTGAGCGGAGACGACCCTGAACTTTCAGCGATACGTGACCGCGTGGTCGTCTTCTCCGAAGCCGGGCCACTAACCGAACTCGCCAACAAGTCATCCCGCTTCATACCGATCGTTACAAACCGCGAAACCGAGGTTGAGCTGGCTGAGACGGGAACGCGTCTTGGTGGAATTTCAATCGTGCCGCGCACGATGGTACAAAGCGAGGCTGATATTGTTCTTGATCCCCTCAGCGGAGAAGCATTCCGCAAAGGCCTCGAAACGATGGGACTGGGCGGCGATGCGATAGAACGCCTCAAGGAAGAGTCGGGCCGGTCTCTCACGGTGCTGCGCCGCCGCCTGGCACGAGATCAGGCAATCAAGTCACCGGCATGGAGCGCTGACAAGGCGCTTGCACGCTCAGTGTTTCCGTTCATGCTGGCAGGCGCATGGAAGAATGACAACGAAGCTGACCGATTTGTCCTTTGCCATTTAATGGGTGAGGACAGATATGCGGATGTCGAGAGAGAGTTCGGCGACGTGCTACCAATCGAGAGTTCGCCCGTTTGGTCGATAGGTTCCTTCCGAGGGATCGTGTCCAAGATTGACGCCCTCTACGCGGTGCATCAATGGGTGACGCCGGAGGACCTTGAACGCTTCTATCAGGCTGCAGACCTTGTGCTTTCGGAGCCCGATCCTTCGCTCGACCTTCCAGAAAGTGAACGCTGGGCAGCGAGTATCCACGGCAAGACCCGCGACATATCTTCTGCGCTGCGAGAGGGCATCGCCGACAGCTTGGTTATTCTGGCGATGCACGGTAACGGGCTCTTCAGGAGCAAGCTGGGTGTGGATACGCAATCTCAGGCAACGCTGCTGGTGAGAAAGCTTTTCGCTAATATGAACGGCGAAACGATGGAGTCTCAATCCGATGCATTCCAGCGGTATGCTGAGGCAGCGCCAGAAGAGTTCCTGGGCATTATTGAGCGGGACTTGGCCAGAAATGATCCGAGCACACAAGCCTTGATGCGCCCGGTCGGTGACCCCCTGTTTTCCAGTAATCCACGAATTGGCCTGTTGTGGGCACTGGATTTGTTGGCATGGTCGCCGGAATATCTCCCGCGTGTCGTGGATGTGCTTGCAAAGCTTTCCGAACTGGAGCCTGAGGATCGTAGCGGCAACAACGCGACGCAAAGCCTGCTTTCGATCTTCCGTAGCTGGATGCCGCAAACTTCAGCCAACGTAGAGCAGCGGATTGCAGCCTTGGATCAGTTGGTGAAGCACTTTCCCGAAGTCGGATGGGCGGTTGCGAGGGACCAGTATGACTTACGGTCCCGGACTGGCCATTACAGCGTCAAGCCGAAATGGAGGGACTATGCCTTTGGTAGCGGCGAAGTGGTGACCAGCGGAGAGCGCTGGAAATTTGAAGAATACTGCCTTGAGGTAGCCCTTTCTTGGACGCCAATGACAAGAGAGAAACTTGCTGATTTGGTGGATAGCCTGGAGGGTTTTGGAGACGACTATCGCGCTCGCGTGTGGGATCGCGTTGTCGACTGGGCAAAAGCGGCCACCGACGAGGATCGGGCCTGGTTAAGGGAGCAAATCCGCGTGGGTGTTAGTAGAAGTGCCCGCCGCCTGAGCAAGAAGGGAGCGCCGAAGACGGCTACAAAAGCCAAGGTAAACAAGGCGCGCGATATCTATGACGAGTTGGAACCCAGCGATATCGTCTGGAAGCACGCGTGGCTGTTCAAGAATTCATGGGTAGAGAACTCGTGGGAAGATATCCACGACGATGAACACGACTTCGAAGCGCGAGACGTGCGCATCGCCAAACAACGAAAGGCGGGCGTCGAAGCGGTGTTGGCGCAGGAAGGTGTTACTGGTGCCGTACGCCTTGCTCTATCTGGGAATGCTTCGCACATAGTGGGTAATATCCTCGCGCAGATCATGAGCTCCGAGGCGGACCAGCTCGCCTTTATCCGGCGAATCGTAGGCGATCCCGAGTTCCTGATTTCGACCAAGCTACAGTTCCTACTGGACGGCTTCTTTTTCTCGCTGGGAGACAAGAATGCGGTTGGCTTTATCAACAGATTGCGCGGCGAACTGACCGGTGATCAGCTGGTGCGCCTCTTCTGCCTTTGCCGGTTTGGGCAGACAGTTTGGGACGCTGTGGAGGCTTCAAGCGGGGCAGTGTCCGAAGGGTACTGGAAGACTGTGTCCGCACCCTGGGCGAGGCAGACAGAAGATGAGCTGCGCTACGCCGTCACAAAACTCATCGAAGCCCGACGCGGTCTAACGGCGCTGCAATTTGTCCATCTGGACCTGAAAAGCATCGAGTCCGAACAGCTCTACGAGATCCTGCAGGCTCTTCCCCGAAGCGATGAAGCTGAGCGGGGAGCATCCTCGATGGATCGACATTCCATTGAGGAGGTGTTCAAGATCCTTAATTCGCGCGGCACGATTAGTCGTGAGAGGATGGCGAGTCTCGAGTTCTTGTATCTGGAGGTCTTCCGGTTCGATAGGGGACGTATTCCTAACCTTGAGGCCGAGGTAAACGACAACCCGTCTCTTTTCTGCGAGGCCATTCGCATGGCCTACAGGGGAAAGAACGAACCCAGGGATGTGGAACCTACCGATGAGCAGAAGACGGCCGCCAGAAACGCGAACACCTTTATTGATGCACTTTCTTCGGTGCCTGGGGTTGATGAACAGGGTGTCATCCAGGCGGAGAAACTGAAGGAATGGATTATCGAGGCAAGGCGCATCAGTGAACCAACAGGTCATCGCGCCATGCTTGATTATCAGATCGGGGAAATCCTCGCACACGCCCCTTTGGGAGAAGATGGATCATGGCCTTGTGAATCTGTACGGGAAGCCGTCAATGATCTTTATAGCGTCGAGATTGAGCGCGGCATCACAATCGGGCGCTACAATGCTCGCGGTGTGACTTGGCGGGGTGAAGGTGGAGCGCAAGAGCGAGAGCTGGCGGATCAATACGAGGGCTGGGCTAAAGCTTGCGAGTTCGAGCATCCACGCATGGCGAGAATCCTGCGTGAGATGGTTCGCAAGTATATCGCTGAGGCCGAGTGGCAGGACAATGAGGCAATGATCCGTAGGCGCATGCGATATTAACATCCGAATGAAAGTCCGTTCTCAAGCGCACCTGTCAGGTGAATAGGGATGATGAGCTTGCAATCACCAGTTTTCGATGACTTCGCGCCGGTCAAAGGGCGTTAATCAGCGAACGACATGGTGTGATCGCGGCGGTCGCTCTCCTCGGGCGAACGAGGTCTGATAAGATCAGCCTCACCAATCAAAAGCCGTGAGGA
>MRWG01001455.1_pt1 | contig 15118 bp, 10 predicted proteins | sample 1013341 | NCBI WGS metagenome assembly MRWG01 (sample SAMN06117577, study PRJNA244670) | biofilm metagenome | biome: Water; feature: Cathode Biofilm; material: Biofilm; isolation source: microbial consortium enriched at the cathode of a solar microbial fuel cell | place: USA: District of Columbia ... | reverse complement strand
ACCCGCGTGTCGATCAATAGGCCGGATACATATGAGCGACTTCCGAGAACATGCTAAAAATCATTTGCGAACAGCAGCCGGTACATACAAACGGGCCGCATCCCGATCGCTCGACGAACTGAGATCCCATCCCTAAAGCCGACGTTCATCGCAAGCAAAGCCACGGGCTGGGTGGGAAGCGGATGTTCGCTGCGGTCGGAACGAATGTCGGCTCTGGGCCGTGAGAGGACTGACCGGTTCACAGCGCAAAAACTGTAAAAGCCGACACTTGAGCGCACCAAAGAGACGCTCAGCAGCGCTACTTTCACAAGAGCCCGTTCAGATGCTTGAAAGCCGCACGAGGGGTGACGTCCCGACTATGCAGCAGCTTTAATATACCTTCGTTGATGTGTGAGGTCTTGGTCGGGTGGCGCGATCATGGTCCCGGCCGCCCGACCAGAATGGCATCCAGGGCCTAGTCGACGATTGTCGGTTGAGGGGCCTTCCAACTGCCGTCGAGAAGCGTGCCCTGCGGACCATACATGCGCAGAACCATGTAGAAATTGCCGTTTTCCGGAGTGGGAAGCCAGTTAGACTCCGCATCCGCACCTGGCGTCTCGCTTTGAAGGTAGATGTCGATCGAGCCGTCGTCGTTGGACTTCAGTCCTTCGGTTCGGCTGCCGATAGCGTAACGGCTGAGCGGATTTTCGACCAGTAACCGATCCGGAAGATCGTACATTGTCATCGACCAGAAATACTTCACGTCCGGAACCTGATCCGCATTGAAGTGAAGCAAGTATTTCTTCGCGGCATCAAGCGGTTGTCCATCCTCTCCAATCTGGAATGCCGTGTAGACTGCCTCTTCCTGGGAGTTCCCGTAGATTCCCATGGCAGCGCCTACGGCGCGTTCCATGATGTAATTGTCGCCGAGCGAGTCCCGCGTTCCGAACAACGTGCGAGAGCTGGTCGTCTGCGCGATTGTGTCGTTCAGTTCCTTCTGCGCATCGGCGATCCCGGTGGCGATCGCCGCACGAATTTCCGGATCAAGAGCAGCCGCGTCGAAGGTTGCACCTGGCGCGATGCCGATCTTCGCGAATTCGGCGAGCATGCCTTCTTCGCTGCTGACTGCCGGTGTGAACTGCATCAGAAAATTGAGATAGGAGATGAAGTCCGGGGAATTCGCCCGCGCTTCGTCCCAGCCTGGAAACTGCACGGCCGGCGCTGGTGCGGCAGGCTTGGCGCCCGTGAATTCGCTGAGCGGGCGGATGCGGTATTGCCGCTGCTGCGTGACCAGGCCTGCACGATCGTCCTCCCCCGTCCAGGACGTGCGTGTCAGCGTACCTGCAATTTCTGTCTCGAAACGCAGAACATCGGTGATGTCATCCGGTATGGCTCCGTCCCAACCCGGTCCGGCCAGCAGGTAGTCGCCGGCTTCGGTCCCGGTGGCGCGTGATCCAAGGTAATGGGCATTGTGGGTAAATAGATCGAACCATTGCAGCACGTAGTAACGATCGGGCGCAGCAGGAACGGACACCACCATCGGTTCTGCCCGCAAGTCGAGCCAAGCCCAGGAATAGGGCGTGTCGTTGCTTGGCGTCACGATGTCCTTGTCCGCCGGCGTGAACCCCCGCGAGTAGTGTCGGAACCGGCCGAAGCCTCCGATGTATCCGGGAAAGGAGGGATCTTCCACCTGCTGGTAGAGCGTCTTGTAATTGTAGAGCATCGGGTAGGCGTAGAGGAACGCGTCGGACGCGATCTCTCGCACTTCGTCCGGCGTCACATTTTCCTGGGCAATGGCGGGCGAAGCCAGAAGCATCGTCGCTGCAAGAAGACAGCTTGCACCTCGTCTGGAGAATACATTCATGACTAGTCCTTTCATCGAAGAGGCGGCGGGGGGGCTTCGGTGGCTCTGCCGCTGCATTTCCTTCACTCGACGATCTGGAAATCGTCCAGTTTGAAGCTCTTGTCGAAGAAAGCCTCGCCGGGCGCGTAGAGACGGAAGTAGACGAACCAGCCATCGTCGCCAACCGTCTTGAAGTGGTTGCTTTCCAGTCCGTCGGGCGCGTCCGGACCGAAATACAGATCCACGCTGCCGTCGTCGTTAGCTTGAAGGCTTTCAGTACGGCTCCCCTTGGTGACATCCACGATCTCGCTGCCGCCATTGTCATAGGGGCGGCGGGTTTCCTCGCTGTAAAGGGTCACCGACCAGAACTGACCCACCGGCACGTCGGCCGGAACATGCAGCATGTAGTTGCGATCCGCGCGCAACATGTTGCCATTCTGATCCCGCTTGGAGGTCATGTATACCTGACCTTCACCCGCCTTCGGATTGACCATGCCCTTGGTGGACGCGACGGCCTCGTAGAACCAGGTCGCGCGCTCGTCGAGCTGCTGCATGGTGGCGGTTTCCTGCTCGGTTTGAAAGTCGAAGCTCTTGTACCAGGATGTGCCCTCCCACCAGACATCGGTGTAGCGCGGGTTCACCTGCAGGTTCCGCGCCATCAGCTCTCCGAGTGCAACGCCTTCCTTCAGGATCCGCTCCTGGCGTTCGGTAGGTGAAAAGTCCTCGCCTTTCACGATCCCGAGGGGAGCGAGCATGGCCATCCAGGGCTTGTCGATTTCACGCACCGGCTCTTCGTTGAGAATGCCTGAAAGGGCCTCCCAATAGGCCAGGCCGCGCGGGGCAGTCGCGCTCCACTCAACATCCTTGCCCCTGACGAAGGTGCTGGCCGATGTGTTGCCCACAGGGCCCATCCTGTACTGGTCGACATAGGTGTCGTAGAAAGCCGGGTCAGGGTCGAGGAGGCGGATGCCGACCAGAATGTTGTTCGTCGCGCTCTGGTAGACATAAACTCCCTCGGATTCATACTGCGCGGGATCCCCTTCGGGGCCGACAACGATGTAGGTGGCCCCCTTGCCCTTGTCCGGGCCGGTCAGGCCGAGATCGAAGACAGGCCGCATCCACATGTCCAGAACCCCGCCAGCGGTCTGCCCAGCTGGGTAATCGATCTGGAGCGGACCGTCCGAGAGATCGGTGAAATTGAAGATATAGGGTGTCGTCAGGTTGGCGGTGACTATGCCGCGCTTTTCCTTAAGCGTCTCCAGCACAGCGAAGGCTCCCGGCTCGTCTGTCCCGAACGCCTCTCCCTGGCTGTCCCGCCAGGTTGCTGAGCTGACGAGCGGGGTTGACCAGATGTAGAGCTGAGCCGCGCGTTGCAGGTCCATCAGATCAAACAGCCGCTGCGATGCATCTTCGTCGAAATAACTGTCTTGCAGGACGATCTCGCCTGCAGGTGTCTCGATTGTCTCGTCTCCCGAGAGTGTCGCTTCGCCGAGGGAAACTGCGTCCTGGGCTTTCAGGGGCAGTGCCGTGCTCGCGAACAGAGCCGCAATGAGGGAAAGTGTTTTAATCGTCCGAGGCATTCGTACCAGCTCCCTTACAACATAAACGCGAAATCATTGCGTTCACTAAAGTTAAAAAAACCAATGGTTTCAATGAGAGGATCAACTACAGGCTGAAAATTGCCTTTTGCTAAACGTGTCTACCGCAAGACTGTTGTCTCGCGATGTTGATACAGGGATTTAGATTGTCCGGTGTCCGGTCAAAAGTTCCCGGCCACCGGACATATGAAGATCCGAATGGAATTCGCCTGCCCGGGCGTATTGGGCTGGCGAGCTACTTGATCGCGATCTTTACCTCTTCGATTTCGCCATTGAACTTGAACGGAGCCTGGTATTCGGTCGTCACAGGCTGTCCGGCGTCTTCGCCCACTCCAAAAGTGTCGGCTCCAAACCGTCCGGGTACTGTTGCCTCCAGCTTCTTCTGGTCGATCTGCTTGCCATCGACAGACAGGGTGACAATGGCCCCGGCCCCGGGCTTGTCGCCGCCTTCGTAGGCGAAATCCACCACAAGCGTTGCTTCTCCGCTGATCGGCGTGGTGCCTTTCAGGGTCGTGAGATCGTCGAAATAATTGTAGATGAAGACCGGCACACCCTTGTCGAGATAAAGGGAAATACCGGCGGCCAGTCCGCCGAAGCCCATCACCACGCCTTCGGTCTGCTCGCCGTCCGCCTTGATCTTTGCGGTCAAGGTCCAGGCGTTGTTCTTCATTGGCGGCGCGGCGGGTTCCGGTATCCGGACGGCACCTGAATAATAGGTGTAGGTCTTGCGGTCTGGGTTGGTGCCCGGGACCCCGGGCTTCGGGACTGCCAGGCGCCCGGCGCCGCGGTCGTCCAGTGGCAGCACGTTGAACGTCTTCGCCGCCTGCTCAAACCCGGCCTTCATTTCCTCCAGCTTCTCGGGATTTTGTTCCGCAAGGTCGACAGCCTCCGAGAAATCGTCGGGAAGGTAATAGAGTTCCCACTTGTCCTCATCCCATTTGCCTGGAGCCAGGTCCTGGCGCCATGGGAGAGTGTGCTGCGCATTCGCCTTCCAGCCGTCCTCGTACCAGGAGCGGTTGCTCAGGATCTCGAAATATTGCGAGTTGCGCCCCTCGAAGTCCGGATTGTCGAAGCTGGCCAGGAAAGACGCGCCCTCCAAGGGCTTCTGTTTGATACCTTCCACCTCGTCCGGCATCGGAATGCCGGCAGCTTCCAACACTGTTGGAACCACGTCGATCACGTGAAGGAAGGCCTGGCGCGGTGCGTCATCCGGTTTGATCCGTGCCGGCCAGCTCACGACCATCGGATTGCGCGATCCACCAAGGTGGGACGCCACTTGCTTTACCCACTGGAACGGGGCATTGCCCGCCCAGGCCCAGCCCAACGGGTAGTGCGGTTCCGAACCGGGCTGACCGACGGTATCGAGAAGCGGAAGCATGTCTTCCAAATCTGTCTGCACGCCGTTGAGCGATGCGATTTCGTTGAAGGTTCCGTCCGGCCCCCCCTCGGAAGAAGCTCCATTGTCGCCGACGATGTAAATGACCATCGTGTTCTCGGCGTCGGGCAGTTCCTTCACTGCCGCCAGCAACCGGCCAACCTCGTGATCGGTGAACGCCATGTAGCCGGCGAAGTTTTCCATCAGCGTGGCGTAGACCTTCTTCTGGGTGTCATTGAGGGTATCCCAGGCCGGCACCCAATCCGGACGCGGTGTCAGCTTGGTGCCTTCGGGCAAGAGGCCCATCTCGAGCTGGCGCTTGTAGATCGCATCGCGATAGACATCCCAGCCTTCATCGAATGCGCCCTTGAATGGTTCGCGCCATTCCGCCCGTGCCTGATGAGGGGCATGCATGGCTCCGGGTGCGAAGTACATCAAGAAGGGCTTGTCCGGTGCTACGGATTTCGAGAACTTCATTCGCTCAATGGCCCGGTCGGTCATGTCCGTGAGCAGATGATAGCCTTCGTCGGGCGTCGTCTCGGGCTCTACTGGAACCGTATTCTCGAAAAGGACGGGGTAGTACTGGTCTGTCTCGCCAGCGTTGAAGCCGTAGAAATAATCGAAACCGAGGCCTGTCGGCCAACGATCGAAAGGCCCGGCGACGGTCGTCTCCCAGTCAGGCGTGTTATGGTTCTTGCCAAACCACCAGGTGGCATAACCGTTGTCCTTGAGAACCTTGCCAATTGTAGCGGTCGTCTTCGGAATCATCGTCGAGTAGTTCGGAAAACCGGTCGCCCACTCCATCAGGAACCCGTTGCCCGCCACATGGTGATTGCGTCCGGTGAGCAGGGCCGCCCGCGTCGGTCCGCAGATTGCAGTCGTGTGGAACCGAGTATATTCGAGGCCTTCAGAAGCAAGCTGATCCAGCGCTGGCGTCGGTATCTGTCCTCCAAAGGTGCTGGTCTGGCCGAAGCCGACGTCGTCAAGCAGGATGATCAGGACGTTGGGCGCACCGTCGGGCGCCTCTATCGGGGATTGCCAGTCGGACTTGGAGTCCTTGTAGGTTTCGCCGATTTCACCTTCAAATGGTGCCAGTGCCTGGGGCAGCTTTGAGCGATCTGGCCAAGCCGGAGAAACCGACTGTGCAGCAGCCGGAAGCCCCATTGCAACAGCGATAAGCATCGAGACCGCTGCCGTGGTTGCGGAGGTAATGGCCAGCCTTAGCTTCGAACGGTCGTTTGGAGTGGAAGGAAGACTGGACAGAGGAAGAACTGAAGGCAGCATGGCGCATTTCCCCGTAACACTATTTTTGCACGATTTCCCTTTCGGGTTGTAACCCTAGGTAAGTAAAACTACGATAGTCGGGGAAGTCAAGTTTGACCGTTAGCCTGTTCTCTGTACCCAGGTGGCCGATGCGAAACACCTGTGGTCCAGAAGTTGGAGAATGGAATGTCTCGATGGTGAAGTCATGCCCACAGCGGGTCCAAAGCTGTCATTCGCTGCGTTTCAAATCATGATCGGCACCGACCGTGGTTCTTTGATTCAACGAATTTCAGCCCTTGTGCCCAGCCGCTTGAGCCGACCGGAATTCAATTGGAAGGAACATGATTGATGTACCCCAAACTGACCTCGACCTGTTTGCTGGCAACCCTGCTAGCCTGTTCGACGCCGGCGTTGGCCCAGGACGCAGATCTGGCCAAGAAACTCTCGAACCCGGTGGCGTCGCTGATCAGCGTTCCCTTCCAGTGGAACTATGACCAGGGTTTCGGTCCGGACGACGGCAACAAGATCACGCTGAATATTCAGCCGGTCATCCCGATCACGCTGAACGAACACTGGAACCTGATTTCACGAACGATCGTCCCCGTCGTGCGGCAGGATGATATTGCCGGGCAATCGGGCATGCAGTTCGGGTTGAGTGACACGGTTCAAAGCCTGTTCCTGTCCCCCAAGGAGCCCACGGCTGGCGGTCTCATCTGGGGTGTCGGCCCCGTTATGCTCCTGCCGACCGGTACGGATGACCTGCTCAGCTCCCGCAAATGGGGCGCAGGCCCGACCGCCGTTGCCCTCAGGCAGCAAGGCCCCTGGACCTACGGTGCGCTGGCGAACCATATCTGGTCCTTTGCCGGTAACGCCGACAGGGGCGACGTCAACTCGACATTCCTGCAACCCTTCGTGTCCTACACCACGGCAGATGCCTGGACCTTCACGCTCAACTCGGAATCGACCTACGACTGGACGTCGAACGAATGGTCGATCCCGATCAATGCGATGGTCTCCAAGCTCGTCACGATCGACAAGCAGCCGATTAGTTTTCAGGCTGGTGTACGCTACTACGCAGCTAGCTCCGACAACGGTCCGGAAGGGTTAGGAGCTCGGGCCGCGATTACATTCCTGTTTCCGAAGTGAAGCCGAACCCGACAGGTCGCAGGCACGGGACGAATGCGCGTAGAGAGTAGTTGATGTGGAAGTGCTTGGTGCGGCCGAGACGGGATCGACCAATCCGTTTCTACACTTGGTGGCAAAGCGACGGTTCTGGACAGGCAAAGGTGTTACTTCGAACGTAAGAAATCTACTGGTAGTGAGGTTGATTCATGCTTGGCACGAATTTCCAGTTCCAAAATGTGTTGCCAAAAGCGGTGTATCTGGGTGCGGTATTGGTCGGAACCCTCGGTGGCTTGTCCAGTGGCGAAGTTCTTGCTGCTAGTTGTGATACACGCGGCGGTCTCGCCTATCTCGGGAATGTCAAAGGATCGACCCGTTCGGTTTGGCTGTCCGGAACCAGCGCCGGATCGTTCAATCTGGAGGCAGCGCAGGGCAATCACGTAGTCGATTCCTGGAGTAAAGCAAAGCGCGGGCTTCACTTGTCACTCTCACCAGTCGTTTCAAACGGGAACGGAGGCACTCACAAGCTTTATGGCATCTCGAACGGGAAACCTTGCTTGCTCGACACACAAAATCAAATCCGTGGGTTGTTTCCTGATAACATCTTGCCGCACGGATTGCCGGATGTTGGACCTCAGCGCATCTTTCCGGATTTCTCGCTCCCTGATGGCCGGCCCGATGTAGGACCCCAGCCTGTCTTTCCGAATTTTTCTCCACCCGATGGTCGGCCGGATGTGGGTCCACAGCCCGTCTTTCCGGATTTTTCACCGCCTGACGGTCGACCCGATGTGGGTCCTCAGCCGGTTTTCCCGGACTTCTCACCACCCGACGGTCGGCCCGACGTTGGCCCTCAGCCAGTGTTTCCCAGATTTTCTCCGCCTACTCGTGAAACTCATAGAAGAAGCCGAACGCCGGTAGGTCGCAACCCACCCAATTGTATCGACCCGCGCTCCGTCGATCGCAATCAAACCAACGACCAACCGATCTGCCCTAATCTCGAGGTGGAACGGGCTGCCGAACAGGCCGCAAGGCAAACTTCTCAAGCGGACCAGTCCCAAGTTCTTCGGTCCCAGGTCCCACTGACGCCTGGGCGAGACTTGGGTGCTCCGGCTCCCTGGAATTTCTGGTCCAGTTTTCGCTTTGCAGACATTTCTGATGACCGTTACGAACGCGAAAGTGACTCCGTTGCTCGTTCGGTGGACATGGGCCTTGATCGGCGGATCACAGACGATCTGATCATTGGCATGACATTTTCGTTGGAAGACAGCGCGACGGATAGTTTTGGCGGCTCCCTCAACATTCAAACGGCCGGGTTCAGATTGGGGCCTTATGCCGCTTATCGCCTGTCACCGCATTGGGCCATCGACACGTTGTTGACCTATGGACACTACTACAACGACGTGGATCTGAGCGTCCTGAGCGGGGATTACAATTCAGAACGTTTTTCAGGCGAAGTGACGTTGCACGGGCAATACAGGTTCGGCGCATTTTTCGTTCGACCTAAAGCTTCCGTAAGCTATTCCTACGTGTATAGCGATGATTACGATCTCGCAGGCCGCATTCTCAACCTTCCCGTGAGTGTCTCTGTTGACGGCGCAACGGCGAACTATGGCGCCCTGGACTTTTCTACTGAGGTCAGCCGAAACTTCAATCTGCCGGATGGGCAACCGTTCCGTGTCTTTGCCGAGCTTGGTGCACAATATGAATTCGAGCGACCGGACGATGGCAAAATTCTGAGTGGTGACCTGACTGAAGTCATTCCCTCTCCCTGGGAGTTTTCGGTTCGGTCTGGCTTCAGAACATTGCTGAATGAGGCAATTCAGATCGAAGCGACTGGAGGATACCTCAGCCTCGGCCAGGAAGACCTGGACGTTTGGGAAGGCAAGTTTCACCTGTCCTGGAGTTTCTAGACTGGTTTTGGATCACTTCAATCTAGATGCCCAGTTTGTAGAGTTCCAGTCCAGTCAGAAAGCGTCCGCATCCCGGTCGCTCGACGAACTGAGATCCAATCCCTAAAGCCGACGTTCATCGCAAGCAAAGCCACGGGCTGGGTGGGAAGCGGATGTTCGCTGCGGTGAAAATGAATGACCGGAATGGGGCCGGAAGCGTCGACGCATTCAGGGCTGACGAATGTCAGCTAACGTCAAACGGAGCACACTAGGCGCCAGTCCGGTCACAGCCCATAAGAGCCGTTTCATGACAGGGCGGTGCGCAGTCAGGTGGAACTGGCGGCAGCAACCTTGAACAGAAAAGCTATTCACCTGGCTAAAAAAGCTAAACTTGTTTATTTTCAATATCTTATCAAAAAACGTGTAATGTTTATTATGGAATTTTATTTGACCTCGTGGTCAAATTTCCTCTGCAGTGAACTATCCTATCTACGCGAGATGCGAACCGACTTACGGGCCTTGATCGCCCTTACCAGCTCGGCCTGGACCTGCTTGGTAAACTTGATACTGAGAGCGCCGATCAGGCCGTCCGGTTCGAAGTAATAAGAGCGCTCGGGCATGTCGGAGTTAAATTCATCGCAGATCACCCAAAGCCTCAAACGTTCATCGAGCCCAGCTCGCCTTTTCTCGATTTGCGGCACTTCAACGAAATGGGATCCTGCAACCGGTTCCTTGGTGGTGATCGGCACCAGGATGACTTCTGTTAGGTTGTCTTGCTTTCGGTTGACGAGCGTCAGAGCGCAGGGTCTGGCCTTCCGACCTTCGGTTTCGCCGTGGTCGGCTTGCCAGGCCCAAAGATAGGGATACTCCCAAATGTCTCCGACTTTCGGAGTGCTTTGCCGATCAGTCATTCTTTATGCTGTCTTCCAGAGCGGAAAGCAGATCGCCGGCATCGGTGTCGGACAGCTCCGACACATGGACAGCCTTTCTGGTATCCCTCTTGTGCTGCAGGCGTTCGAATTCCTCAGCTGAAAGCATCACGAAGCGGGATTTGCCGTGCCGTTGAATGGCGACGGGTTCCTGTGCAGCGGCGGCAAGAACATCTCCGGTCTTGTTGGCCAGTTCGGTTGCGCTGAAAGCACGCATGTCAGACCTCCATTGGGTTTTGATAAAATCACTATATTAGCTAAAATGGGTAAAATCTACATTTTCAAAGCCAGATAGCTGTGTTTCAACCATATCGCGCGGTTAAAGAAATGGCCCGACTGGGCCGTAACCGGAACGGCAGGTTTCTCCGTAACTTTTCAATTATCAGCCATTTAGCCGCAATATGACGGTCTCATTCAGCAAGTCGAGGTGTAAATCTGGCGTAAAAACCTAGGTTAGTGAATCAAGTAGGTTGTAAACTTCAATTTCGCTGCGGAACATCTGCTTTGATACGGAATTCGTTCGGCGCTAAACCACATGTCTTCCGGAAGGCCCGCGCAAAATGGGCAGAATTTGAATAGCCAAGGTTCTGTGCGATCTGGGCAATATTTAAACCACCCTCTCGCAGCAATTCAGACGCTCTTTCAAAACGCAGCTTGGCGACCAAATCACGATAAGTGAGTCCCGAACAATTGAGTTCACGCTGGAGTGTCCGGACACTGACATCCAGAGCATGAGCAGTTTCAGCAGTCGAAACCGATCCCGCGAATACTTGAGTGCGAACTTGAGTACAGATTGCACCTATCAAGCCGTGTCGTGTGGCTGGTTCAAGACGGGCGCGAGCGAGATCCTCGATCGTGGTCATCGGACAAGAAATGGAATCCGAGCGCTTTCCTTCAAGTGCGTCCTTGTCAAACACAATGGCAAGCTCTGGACATCCAAACAGAACCGGACATTGAAAGCAGTCCTCGAAGGCTTCGAAATCGCCCGGGGGCTTGTTGATATCAAGCTCGATCCTGAAGGGCAGCCATGTTTTGGCAAGATAAAACCGGCAAAAACTGAGCATCACGGCGATAGTGCCCACAGCATCATGTTGATACCCTGCAAGGCCGCGGGTAGCGCTGAAATATGTGAACCGGGCCGTGGAACCGGTAATCGAAAGCGAAACACGGTCACCGTAGCTGTGATACCCGATGCTTCCAGCGATCCGCTCGGTCGCACCACCGAGTGTTGTCGCACCGAGAACATATTCGCTCCACTTGCCAAAGCTTTCAAAAGACAATTCCGGGGCCAGAAAGAGGCCCAGATTTGGGATGCCTGCCCGTCGCGAAACGGTTTCGACGAATGCGGCCATTGAAGCATGGGGAATGAAACAGTCGAGATTTTCAATTTTCTCGATATCTATGAGAGCAGCCCGGTTGGCAGCGTTCAAAACCCGTGCGCCGCACGTGTCGCGCACCCATTCGGGCACGCCCGCGAGTGCCGTGACACATACAAGCGTTTGGGATTTTCGTTCACGAGGGCCGTACTTAGTCAGTTTTGGCGCAAAATGGTTGTACGAATTTGTCATGAAACCATGTAGCCTACTTTACGTAACGTTCTCGTAAAAACTTATATCTAGAACCACATATCGCAGTTTTACGACCTGAATGTAAATCGATTAGCATCAATCCATTGGAGCGGCTGGATGAGAGACGCGCGTTCAGGCTTGGCAGCAATTGCTATTGCAGGTCTTGTTTCCATACCGATCGACGCGTTGAGTGCCGACAAGGCCACAAGCGTACCAAGCAACATTCCTTCAGAAGGAGTGGTCGGTAGCAATTGGGAAATTCAAACGACACTGTATCTTTGGGCAACTGCCCTGGAAGGATCGTTGGGAAATGGAAATCTTCCGAACGCCAGCCTGGACATATCTTTTTCGGACATCCTGAAAAATCTTGACGGTGCGGTGATGGCGGATTTGTACGTCAAACACGGAAACTGGATGTTTCTAGGCGACATCGTTTGGGCCAATATATCCGACAAGGCCACTTTGAATGTCGCGAACTCTCCAACCCTCAAATACGATCAGCAATTGCTGATTTTATCCGCGATTGGTGGCTACCAGCTACCTCTGAATATCGACCGGCTCGATCTCAGTGCTACAGCTGGCGTACGCTACCAGCAACTGTCGTCGGAGACGACTTTGCAATCCGGCACGTTCGCGATCAGCACAAAACGCGACAGCACCCATGCGTGGTTAGATCCGATTCTCGGGTTAGCGCTTCAGTACGACATCAATGATCGCTGGCGGATCAACGGTTTGACGGACGTTGGTGGTTTCGGTGTTGGCTCGCAGCTCACAGCGCAGGGTTTTCTTGCCGCAAGCTATGACTGGAGCGACCGGGTTTCAACCGCGTTCGGATACCGGGCCATTTACACGAATTACGAGTCAGGGTCAGGCGCTAACAGGTTCGACTACGAGGGAACCTTGCATGGGCCATTCATGAGCTTGGGTGTCAGCTTCTAATAAAAAGGTGAAGGAGCGGCCCAACAGAGCAATGCCTGGTGAAAATTTACCCCTCATTGTTTGCGACAGAACTGAAAAAGGAACTTTATAATGTTTCGTTTGCCACTCATAAGCTGCCTGGCTCTCAGCGCTACCCTTAGCCCGACATGGGCTGACGTGAGCAAGACGACCGTCGAATCGCTGTCTGCGCCAGCAAGTGTTGAAACGAGTTCGGGCACTCTCAAATTCAAAGATGGCGTACCGAGCGCCGAGACCGCCAAACAGCTCTTCGACACACTCGATTTCACCAACGCGCTGACCGTCTACAACAACAGCTTCCGAGGCGCTTCGGCCTTGGGACTGGTCAAGGGCTTTCAGGAGATGGGTGCCGGCAGCGGCGACGTCATCATCTTCGAGGAGCTGTTGGACTCAAACTCCCTGTTCCTGACCGGGAATGCCGACACCGTCTACTATCTCAGTTACGTAGACCTGTCGGAGGGACCGGTGGTGATCGAGCAGCCGACCGACGGTCTTGGCACGATCAACGACATGTGGTTTTCCTGGGTAATCGACGTAGGAAAGCCGGGACCTGACCGCGGACTGGGCGGTAAGTATCTTATAGTTGGACCCGGCTACGACGGCCCGCTGCCCGAAGGCGGATTTTTCGTCGCCCATTCAAAAACATCGACGATCCTCTACGCCATGCGGGCCTTCCTCGCCGACGGAGACGACCCCAAACCTGCCGTTGCCAATATCAAGCAGAACCTGAAAATCTACCCCTATGCTCCCGGCAGCTACGGGACTTCTATCGCCGAGGCGTTGAAGGGTGAGGTCAAGCTGGCTGGGGAGCCGACCAAACCCGATATGAAGTTCATTAACGGCAGCGGGAAATCGTTCAATACGATCCCGCCCAGCGACTACGGCTTCTACGAGATGATCAACGAGAACGTTCAGAACGAGCCGGCAACAAGCTATGACATCGAACTCTCCGGTCAGCTTGCTGCCATCGGCATCGTACACGGTAAGAAGTTTGCCCCGGACGATCGGATGAAGAAGATCCTCGCCGATGCCGCCGCCGTGGGCCAGGGTGTCGGTCGCGCGTTGCAATGGCGAGGACTTGAAGAAAACCCGGACTGGGGCCGCTATCCGGGCTCCCAGTGGTACCTGCCACTCTGGCAGGGCGGTGCGTTCTTCGAAACCCCACCGCCCGCATTCGAGGACGGCATGTTCAAGCCGTTGCCGCCGACCGGCGCCCGGACGCTCGATGCGCGGACCTGGTTCTACTACGCCTATACACTCGATTCCCCGGGGATGATCATGCAGATCCCGGGCGTAGGCTCGCAGTATCTTCTCGCCTTCAGCGACGCCAAGGGTAATCCTTTCGATGGTTCAAAAACCTACAAGGTAGTGTTGCCCAAGGATATCCCGGCCGAGGCCTTCTGGTCATTCACGCTTTACGACAATCAAACGCGCTCAATGCTGGCGACGCCCCAAAAATATCCACGTGCCGGCAGCCAGAGCTATCCCTCACCAGCAACCGAAGCAGCCGGAGACGGCACGACGACGGTCTGGTTCGCACCCGAACAGCCCGAGGGCGTCGCCCGAGGCAACTGGGTCCAGACAGATCCTAAGAAGGGCTGGTTCAATATCCTGCGTCTCTACAGCCCGAAGCCTGCCTTTTTCGACAAGTCCTGGCAACCTGGCGAGATTGAGCTGGTGCAGTAGATGAAACAGCAGCCGGGGAACGGATGCGGGTCAGGCCGGTTCGACGGCCCGCTGTGTTCCCTGGACGCACAACAATGCAATTGAAGTGTCGGCCTGCATTGTCGTCATAGCGAGCTCCTCTCGTTAAGGGGCATTCCAAGATCAACTGACAGCTTCTACGTGCCCAGAGACGCAGACAAAACGCACCGAACTTCGCCAAGTCCCCCTTCTCACGACGTGGGTTCGTGTCCCTAATTGCTGACCGACGATCAATTTGCAACGTACGACAGCTTTCAGGAAGTACACAGGTAGACACGGACCGCAGGGTCCTGCATGGGAGACTTACGTGCGCAAATGGCACCCGAAACTCTTAGCCAATTTGGACATACAATGAGCCGCGTCCAGTATCCAAAGCCGGATTTTCGTTGCGTGGAGAACAAATGAGCGAAATGCGCCGCTAATTCAGTCATCGCACGCGTTCGCCCGCTGCCTCGAAGCAGCCGTCTATTGAATTGATCCAAATCCATCTTTTCTCTCGGCTGAGGTCTGCGATCGCCCAGATGGTCTGACATAGGTCGACAACCACCCAGGCGACTGAACTTGACGCAGCCGTCATCCGGCCGTCGTGGACAAAGTGCTTCCGTTTGCGCAGACGGCGGACACCTTGGCCTGAGTCGAGACCGGACTAGCCGAGGACTAGGTTGCGGTCATTCTCAATAGGCAGCAGCACGACCATGAGTCATGACAACTTCAGGCCTGACGTGCCTTTCGATTTGCATAGCGCCGGTCACGATCAGCTTTACGAGCTGCCTCGTCCTGCAGGACCCGCTCGATACGGGTCTTGTCAGCCAGCTCGCGCGCATCGATTTCAGCTCTGGCTGCGGCAGCAACGGCGGCATCTCTTGCTGCTGCTTCAGCGGCAACGCGATT
>MRWG01001454.1_pt1 | contig 15128 bp, 16 predicted proteins | sample 1013341 | NCBI WGS metagenome assembly MRWG01 (sample SAMN06117577, study PRJNA244670) | biofilm metagenome | biome: Water; feature: Cathode Biofilm; material: Biofilm; isolation source: microbial consortium enriched at the cathode of a solar microbial fuel cell | place: USA: District of Columbia ... | reverse complement strand
CGCCGGTAGCGTTCGATGATCGCCGTCTCGAAGGGCTGGCGGCGTAACTTCGGCATCTTCAGTGTCACTTCGCCCGCCTTGGTGTGAAAACGTCGATCATAGCTACCCGCCCGGTAATCACTGCGTTCAGGGCTACGCTCATAGCGTTGGGCATTGCACAAAGCATCGGCCTCAGCATCCAGCATGGCATTGAGGGTCTCCTCGACCGTGCCGCGCACTAACTTGCCCAGGTGATCCCGGATGCGGCTCTCATCGATGCGCACAACTTTACCCAGTTCTTTGGTATCCTCACTCATGGTGGTGGTTCTCCTCTGTTGTTGGTGATTGAGTCCGCAAACCCAGTTTACCAACTTGAGAACCACTGCCTCTTCTCAAAAGTGCGAAAGATAATTTACGTTATCAGCTGCTTGCCTTTCGCTTGGACGTGATCCGTGGCGGCGTTGGCCGACTCAGCAAACCTGTCCATGGCTTCCTGGGCGCCGGCTGCCATACTGTCCGCGGTCTGGTGTGCGGTATTGCCCCTTTTGGTTTTTGTCATTACTTTTCTCACTGAAATCGTGCCGTGAAAAGGGCCCGGCCCCGGCGGGGGCAAGGGCGGGTCGTGCTACTGCCGGTGCAGAAATTAATTTATCGTGTCCGACGATCCTTGTCCGTACGTTACCCAACAAGGAAGGACCTGCCGGAAAAAATTCATTGAGCAAGACGGTACCTTTTCGCCTTCGGGACTCGTTGCCGGTTGCAAACCAGTGACCCCGAAGTATCTGCCGGAACGAGGATGCCGAGTCCACAAAGATTGAGGCTGCGGGATTCGGTTTGGTACGCCATCGCACCGACGGTGTTAGTGGTACTGCATAGTATGGCAGTACGTTTTCAACCAACACCGCGAGCGCCATGTATTCATATATGCGGCGGCGGCTGCTCTCCGTCCAATGGATATTCGTATTGACCCACCCAGGAGACAACCCGTGAAAACCTTAGCAGACGCGCCGATTTCCGTCGCGGACGGCGGGGGTGTCCCGGAATCGCCGGAAACCGATCGACCCGCACCGACTATCACGAATGTAAGACCCGGAGCTGTTGCCGTGACCGGGCTGTTGATACTGATGATTCTGACAATACTGTACCTGGCACGCGACTTGGTGCTCCCGGTTGCGATGGCAGTCGTTCTGAGTCTTGTTTTCCTGCCGCTCGTGCGCCTCATGAAAAAGATATACATTCCTTCCTCCCTCGGCGCCGGAATCGTCGTACTGGGGTTGATGACGGCCTTTCTCGGCGGAACCTATCGCCTGGCCGAACCCGCGAACAGCTGGCTCAGTCAGGCGCCCCAGGGGCTGCGTGAAATAGAGTTAAAGCTCCTGAGCATTTCCGGAGCGGTCAAGGATGCGGCCTCGGCCAGTGCGCAGGTGGAAGCGATGAGCAAGCAGATGGCCGGTGGGAGCAGCGAGGGGGAGGAGAGCCGGGAAGTCGTGGTAAAGGCGCCGACATTCGCCTCGACGGTGGTCGAATACGCCAGGGAATTCGCGTTTATTACGCTCAGTACTCTGGTGCTGCTCTATTTCCTGTTGGCATCCGAGGATATTTTTCTGCGCAAAACCATTGCCGCCACACCCCTGCTTTCCGACAAAAAGCGTGCGGTGGATATCGTGCAACACGTTGAAACCGAGGTGTCGACCTACCTGCTCACGGTGACGATGATCAATATTGCTCTCGGCTGTATTGTTGCGCTGGTAATGTATTTTATGGGCGTCCCAAATCCAATGCTTTGGGGTGTCATCGCCGGCGCCCTCAACTTCATTCCCTACCTCGGCGGTATTGCCACGACCGCCATTCTGACGATTGTCGGGTTGCTCAGCTTTGACGAGCTGTGGCGGGCGGCTCTGGTGCCCGGCGTTTACTTTCTTCTGAATGCAATGGAAGGATACTTGCTGACTCCTCTTATCGTCGGCAAGCGCATGAATCTCAATCCCGTTATTATCGTGCTTTCCGTGTTGATGTGGGGGTGGATGTGGGGCATTCCCGGAGCGCTGCTTGCCGTCCCGATTCTGGTTATCGTCAAGGTCCTCAGCGATCGTGTCGAGCGCCTCAACGTATTCGGCGATTTTCTCAGCGGCTAGAGCCGGATATTGCACGAGTACGCACCAAAGTTCGCCTACAGCCAGTAGGCGCCGAGCCGCGCGACCCACTCCTTGAGTCGGATCAGCACGCCCCGTTTGCGCCAGCGCTCCCGCGTGATGGCTTCGGACTGCGCCAGGTCGGCCGCGAACATTGCGGCCATCTGCGCGGCAAAATCACGGCCGATGATGACGGCATTGATCTCATCATTGTGCAGGAAGCTGCGCCAGTCCAGGTTGGTCGAGCCGATGGTGCACCAAACGCCGTCGATGCAGGCGCTCTTGGCGTGCATGATCGCGCCGCGGCGCTCGTGGATATGCACCCCGGCCTGCAGCAGTGTCGAATAATACGAACGGCCAAGATGGAAGACCGGCCCGGAGTCGGAATTGCTGGGCAGGACCAGGCGGACGTCGACGCCCCGGCGCGCTGCCTCGGTCAGTGCATCGAGCAGCTGCGGGTCGGGTGCGAAGTATGCGATTGTCAGGTGCACCTCGTGCTCGGCATGGCCGATTGCCGACAGCAGTGTCAGATAAATCAGGCTGTGGGGGTCGTCGGGGCTACTGCCGATCGCGCGCACGATCTCGGCGCCCTGGGCTTTGAGTGCGGGAAAGTAATTCCGCTCCGCCAGGGGCTCGCCCTTCTGGCGGGCCCAAGTGTCCAGAAACAGCTTTTGGAATTCGGCAACCACCGGGCCTTCCATCCGGATATGCGTGTCGCGCCAGCCGACGGTCGGATTGTCGTTCTCGCGCGTCCTGCGGGCACGCTTGCCGGGAGCGCTCGAGTAGGTGTCGCTGATGTTGATGCCACCGGTGAAGGCGATGCGGCCGTCAATTAAAAGCTGCTTGCGATGATCGCGGTTGTTCAACAGCCAGTCGGCACGGTTGCCAACCAGCGGGTTTATCGGATTGAATTCCAGCACATGGATGCCGCCGTCGCGCAGCCGTTTGATGAAGCCCGGGCGGTTTAGGACGCCGCCGATACTGTCGTAAATAATGTTGACCTGGACGCCTGCGGCCTGGCGCTGCAACAACAGGTCGGAGAACGCCTGGCCGGCCTCGTCGTCGTCGAAGATGAATGTTTCAAGATTGATGTGGTCCCGGGCGCCTTCGATGGCGACGAACATCGCACGGTACGTGTCCGGCCCGTTCTGCAGCAGCGTCAACTTGTTGCCCAGCACCATTGGGCTGCCAGCATTGACCGACTGCTCATAGGCCAGGTGCTTCCAAAGCACATCTGACGAACCATGCGAGCCCTCGAGGCGCTGGAGGATGGCATCGCTCATGATGGCGGACACCGGACCCCCCGCGCCCTCGAATTCGACCTGCTGTGCGTGTGGAACGGCGCGGTCGCGCCGCGAATCGGGCAAAGATGCGCAGCTTGTCAGAACCGCCAGGGCCAGGCCGGCCCCCAGCCATGCGTTTGTCGTCTGGATAATCATCGGAATTGCCTGAGGTTTGCCGCCCAGGCCCGATGCGATGCATTGAGCGGCGCGTCGAGCCTGCGCTTACACGACCGTAAGGGCCTCAGGAGGGGCAGGCATGCCTTCTTCGCCGGCGTGCTCATCAAGTTGTCGTCGCCCTCGTGGCGGATGGCGGCGCCGTGGTCACCGCAACCTTTGGCGGGATCACCGTGTAAAAGGTGCTGGAGGCCATGTCGGATGCGGAGGTCGGCGGTGCGGGAAAATTTTTGTTCATGACAATCTCCAGACCTGTCGGCCTGCGAAATCGCGAGGCGCCGGGATCGGTTAGCCTACGAATGATAGCGCTTGGCCGGCGCGTTGGCGCACTAGTCTTTTATCAATCTGATGAGTTAGAATAATGGCGGCTTCGGCAGTACAGCTCCGACGAAACTCCACAAAAAATCTCATCTGACATTCCTGTGAATGGGGAATGCAGGGAGGCTTTGCCGAAAAAATCATCAGCCACCCCCGCATAAACACGATGATAATTTATGCCCATTTTGGTTCCGGCGAAACGCATGTCCGTTCGTGCCCCCGGTGGCAGAACTGGTAACTGTTTCGACCGTTTTCCTTGGTGGTGTACATGGCGGCATCTGCGTTCCGCATTAAGGTGTCGGCATCTAGCCCGTTTTCCGGGTAGACGCTGATGCCGATACTCAGGGTCACCTGGAGTTCCTGACCATCGATAATGCGCGGCTGAGCGAACCTGGCCAGCAACTTTTCGGCAACCTGGGCGGTATCCTGCCTCGCTTCGATTTCGGTCAAAAGGATAACGAATTCATCGCCGCCGTGACGGCTTACTGTGTCTGTGGCACGCACACAGGCCACGATGTCCGCCGCAACTTCTCGCAGCAAATGATCGCCGACTGCATGGCCAAAGGCGTCGTTGATTTGCTTGAAATGATCCAGGTCCAGGAACAGCAGCGCAACTTGCTTGCGGTGCCGTTTGGCCATACCGATGGCGTGAGTGAGCCGATCCATCAGCAGCACCCGATTGGGCAGGCCGGTGAGGAAGTCGTGTTGGGCAAGATGGCTCATCTTCTGTATCACAGCCCCTGATTGGCGGGCATCGTGAAAAACAATTACCGCACCGGCCATCTTTCCGAGGCGGTTGTAGATGGGCGCCGCGGAATCCTCAATCGCCATCTCGGTACCGTCGCGGCGGATCAGTACACTCCCCAGGGCCAGTGCCACGATCCGCTCCTCACTGATGGCCCGCTGTGCGGGACTCGTCGTCCGTTGTCGGGTAGTACCGTCGATAATAAAAAAGACTTCCTCGCCTGGACACCCACGCGCTTTTTCAGCCGTCCAGCCGGTCAGCGTTTCGGCCACCTTGTTAAGGTAGATCACCTTGCCTTTCGGGTCGACGACCAGTACGGCATCACCAATGGCGTCAAGCGTGATCTGTGCCATCTCTTCGAACGAGACATCACCGAAGGCACCCGTTAGAGATTCATCAACGCGCGGCGTATCCCTTGCCGTCCTGTTACGGACAACGTGGTCCCGCAGTTTGCGTATTTGTTGGCGGCTCCGGCTTTGTAGTGCCCGCACGCTGCCGGAGAGGTGATGAAATACCTTTCCTTCGCCGGCTGACTGTAGGCGCAAATTCCCTTGCCAGGCACAGGTGGGATCTTTCCGGGCGCTGCAGCCGTACCGCTGGACCGGTATGAGCAGGCTCAACAGCCGGTCGACAGGTCGACGCCGGATCCGAAATAGGGAGCTGTTGCATTGTGGGCATACAGGTCGCGTTTCGGACGGGGTGGCGCCATCACCCGGCCAGGATGTCGTAGTCATAGGTATGTTCGTTGCATTGACCATGATGACTATGTTAGATAGGCGACGCCGCTCGGTCTGTATGCTAACCCACACACAGCATCAAAGTGGTGGGCCGGGCTTGCTGGAATATGCAACTACCGGGAAAGAAAGGTCAGGGAGCCGGTCCCCGGAAACGGCAAAAATCGTTGCGGTTGCCTTGGCGTCCTGTCCAGTTCCTCGAAGGCGCTGGCCGCCTGCAACTTCCACCAGCAGAGTACGCAGGTCCGGTTCCAGTACATAGGGCAAGCGGCTATGCCGGCGTTTCACCGATCTCCGATTGCAGGCTGCCCTTTCGCTCCGGGAGATAAGATATGGGGTGCCAGGGCCTGGGGAAGCACACTAACCCCGCTCGCCACCGGTACCGTGGCGGCAGGTCCGCACTGATGCCGGGTTTGTGGAAAAAACGGCGTGTCAGAAAATTCGACGTCCGCCTCAGGCAATCCGTACTCCTCAGGGGCGGTCCGCTCGTGCAGGCCGCCAGGAGCGGGAGCATCACGAGAATCGCTATTTTCAAATCTTAGCGGAGATGTCGGTAATGCCGAGTATCTCGAGCAGAAGCACAATCACCAGCACGGTGACGACAACGCCGAGTGCCCCACTGCCAGCCGGCAAGTCCTGAATCCTGAGCGCCAGTTGCTGAAGCTGGCTGTCGGTCATTGCCGCCACACGCTCCGCGGCCAGTGCCGGACTGACACCTAAGGACTCCAATTGGTTGCGAACTTCCTCGCGGGCGATAAAAGATTCCACCTGTACTTTCTGTAGACCGCTCTCCCCCTGGACATAACCGAGCTCGGAGGAGACCAGGGCGGGGGTGTCCACCATGCCGGCATGGAGCGCCAGGGGGCTGGCGGCGATCAGGACGACGGACAGTAAACAGGTAATGGTTTTGTAAGTTTTCATGGCTATTCTCTCGTTGTTTTACCTCGGGGCTGCGAAGGCGCGATTGCTTTCCTCACCCATAGTAAGGCATACAGTATTGCTCAATGCCGCAGGCCCATCGGTGCGGCAGAGCACATAAAGGTTGACTCTTTATCGCTTTGCAGTCTTCGCGCGGCAAGTGAACAATTTACTACCGTGGATAGCTTGCGATCCATAAAAGCGCCCGGCCAGCCCCATCGGTGCGCCAGCGCACCGACCCTGTGCTCGTTGGTAGCTACTGTATACATGCCAGTCAAACCGATACTCGGCCATTTCGCAGGAGTACGGGGTTCCCCTGGGAATATTATGAAAGAACAAAAAAGCAACAAAGCTAACGATATAGTGGTCCTTTCCAGTAAAGCTAAGTCCATTTCCGGGCCAACACCTACAAAACAGGAACAAGCCGGACAACCCCAACCCGGTGGCAAGGTGAAAAAACAGTATTTCCCTGAAGTGATGAACAAGGATACCTTTGGTCCGCCAGGAACGAGCCACCTTACAGGCCAGGGATTTCGAGGCGAAGACCGTCTGGATCCCCGGAATACCGAGTGATTGTTAGGTGCCGACAGTCCCGGTAAAAAATTAATCGGCACCGCACACCATCCGCAATAGCCATCCGGTTATTGCGGCCAAAACGACCCATTTAGCAGGAAGTATCAGTATGAGAACCTACAAAAACACCCGCAGACGTGCCCTTGCATCGGCCATTGCACTGGCCATGGCGACCAGTGCCGGCAGCCTGGCGGCGACCGACCAGTCCGGCGATATCACCGAAGCCCGCCAGGAAAGCCGGATCTTGACGACCTATGCCCTGAATCGCCATCTGGATGGCCACGACATAAACGTCACCGTCGACGACGGTGTCGCTACGCTGACCGGCAAGGTCAGTGAAGATCTCAGTAAGGAGTTGGCCCAACAGATCGCTCTGGGTGTCAGCGGCATCAAGGATGTGGACAATCAGATCGAGGTCGATGCTGACTATGCCCCGCCAAAGCCTTCCGGTGAGCGAAGTTACGGCCAGGTAGTTTCCGATGCCACGATCACAGCCGCAGTGAAGTCAAAATTATTGTGGAGCAAACATGCCCAGGGCCTGTCCGTCAACGTGGAGACAAAGTCCGGCAAAGTGACGCTGCTCGGCACTGCCAACAGTTCGGCAGCGAAAGAGATGGCCGGTCTTCTGGCCAGCAATACCCACGGGGTTGAGGCGGTAGACAACCAACTGGCAGTGGACGAAGCAACGGCCACAATGACGGAAACGGCCAAGGAGACAACATCAGACCTGGGGCAGAGTATCTCCGACACCTGGATTACCACCAAGGTCAAGTCGACCCTGATGTATTCAAGCAATGTCAAGGGTTCCGATATTTCGGTTTCCACAAAGGATGGTGTGGTCACATTGAGCGGCAAGGTAGCCAGCGGCGCCGAGCATGCCCTGGCGGTCGAACTCGCCAAAAATGTGCGCGGTGTAAGGAGTGTGGAAGTCAAGGGGCTTAGCCATTCATAAGGACTGACTGGTTCAGGGGAGGCGGGCGGATTTCAGCAAACGATCCGTCTCCCTCTTGACCACGGCATAGCATTCGCAACTGAGTTTCTCGAGCTTGGGGCGGTCAATCACTTCAATGTGGCCGCGGCGGTATTCAATCACACCGAGTTTCTGCAGTTTTCCCGCCGCTTCCGTCACCCCCTCGCGGCGCACGCCCAGCATATTGGCGATGAGTTCCTGGGTCATGATCAGGTGATTCGTGGGCAGGCGGTCCAGGGAGAGCAGTAGCCAGCGGCACAGTTGCTGATCAATGGTGTGGTGGCGGTTGCACACTGCGGTCTGGGCCATCTGGGTGATCAGCGCCTGGGTATAGCGCAATACCAGCGACATTAAATGGCCGTGGCGATTAAACTCGTCAACGAGCCGTTGCCCCAGCAGTCGGTAACCACTGCCGCCGCTCTGAACGAGGGCGCGGCTGGAGGTGCTTTCGCCGCCCATGAATAGCGAAATACCCACCAGGCCCTCGTTACCCACGACGGATATCTCCGCCGATGAGCCGCTTTCCATCACATAGAGCAACGACACAATGCAGTCGGTGGGGAAATACACGTGGCGCATTTTGTCCCCGGCCTCATAGAGCACCTTGCCCAGGGGCATCGGCGTTTCTTCAAGATAGGGAAAAAGCCGTGATTGGACCTCAGCCGGCAATCCAGCGAGGATATGGTTTTGCGATGGTTGTAAAGCCAGGGACATTCGTTAACGCTGCCTTTTCACTCAAATGCTATATGTCAGTGTAGCTCATTTGCGCGGCCTAGCGTACGACGCCGTACATAAATTCTTTTTGTGAACATGGTTTGGGCGATACGATTGATGCCATGAAGCGGTCACCCTTGTAGAATGCTGGATTGGCAGATTGATAAGGCGGCACAGGAACGCACTATCGCGTCTTCGACGCGCGGGGCAGGGCTACGGCGCCCGGGGAGAAGTCCTTCGCAATGGATTGAATAATGTATTCGGAATCTATGGTGTTATGAGAAAGATCAAAGGGGTCAACCCCTGGAGCAATGGACTATCAGTTTCCCGGACACGCCATACATACATCCCTGTCGTCCCTCAATATTTCAATTCATCCCTATCGTCCCTGTAGGCTCGTCTTTGGCCATCCTGAGCACAGACGGTCCGGGAAAGTGATAGCCCACTGCTTTCTGTAAAGCCCTTGATTGGGGAGATTAACTTAGCTACTGCGTGGCTTCTGTACGTTATCGAACATTAGCAGGAATCGGTGTCAGCCCACTATTCGGAATCGGCGGTTACCAGGAGAGGATAGTTGCATAATTTTCAGGGCGAACTGTCCCCCGACGCGGGGTGACTCCACAGTGCAAGCGGCGGTGCGCTCTTATAAGCAATAACAAGCCATACGCCAGGCAAATAAAACCCGGCACACGAGGTGCTGGGATTATAGTGACCGGGGAGAGGGAAGAGACACCCAATGCGTCCTCGCGATCAACCCCGGTGTGTAGCGGGCAGTTATCTTCCGGCGTTCTGGGTGTCTTAACGCAGGCCGAGAAACGACAAGACAAATAGGACAATGACCACTGCTCCGACGATCCATACGATGCTGTTCATTAGCTTTCCTTTAGTGTTGTGGATTACAGGATCGATTCATGTGTTGAAATCGATCTACTGGATATCGATTTCTACGGTACTCGCCTTTGCCTGAACGATCTGTGCGAAAGCGCGCATAAAGCCCGATTCCTCTTTCCGCCATTCCGGAAATTTGGCATGGGAGCTATGCCCCGCGGCCTCGTGAACCCGAACGTCCGCGGTGAAACACAAAGCGCCCCATCAACGGCTTGACACTGATGCCGTGGAAGAGAATGGATAGTGTCACCGCGATCAACGTCAAGCCCAGCAGTTCAAGGGCGAGATCTTCGGGCAGACCATGCTGGATGGCGTACATCAGATAGTACAGAGAGCCAATGCCGCGAATGCCGAACCATCCCACCATCCCGCGTAACGGCCATGAGGTATGCGTTCCCAGCATACCAATAAAGACACTTATCGGGCGCGCCACCAGGAACAGGAACAGCGCCAGCCCCGCCGCACGCAGGCTCCAGGAATCGAGAAACAGCGTGCCGCCGATAAGCAGGACAAGCATCATCTCCGAAAGGCGCTCCAGGTGTTCCTTGAAGATCAGTGAGCCGCCGCTGACCGATGATGGGGGGCCGTCGTCCCGGCTGGCGTTGTCCGTTCCCGATTCAATCAAAGCCGGGCGTGGCCGATAAGGGGTGTCCGGCGTGCCGGCAAGTTTCAGTTCAGTCTGGCGCAAGCTCACCGCAGCGAAAAATACGGCCAGGAATCCCCAGGCATCCACGAGCAGGCTAAAGCCATAGGCCACACCGATGAGGCCAAGACCGAGAAAATTGTCCATGAGATTGTGATGGGGCGGAGAACCGCGCAACCTCCGTGCCGCGTGGGCCAGCGCACCTCCCGACACCAGCCCGATTGCGACACCGGCAGCGGTAGCCCACAGCACATCGACCAAAACCCAGCGCAAGCTGAATTCGCCAAGCTCGTGTAAACCCAGCATACCCAGACCCAACATCACGAACGGAAAAGCACTGCCGTCATTCATGCCCGCTTCGCAGGTCAGGGTAAATCGAAGCGGATCACGGTCGCCAAGGTGACGGGTTTGAACATCGGTGGCGAGCACCGGATCGGTGGGTGCGAGAATGGCGCCCAGCAGAACGCCGGCGCCCAGCGGCAGGCCGAGCACATAGTAAGCGAAGGCGGCAACCATGCCGACACTGACCGCCATGGATACCGATGCCAACAGGATTGGCGCACGCCAGCGGGAGAAATCAACAGGTGCTGGCATCTTGACGCCGGCGGAAAACAACGAGATCAGCACGACCAGTTCGGTGAGCACCTCGAGCAATGCGGATTCCTGGAGAGGGTTGAAGTGGAATAGATTCAGTACCGTGGGACCGAGCAGTAGTCCGAGCGCCAGGTAGAAAATGGCCGGCGTGATGGGCGAATGTCGAAGCACGCCTGCGGTCAATCCCCGCGCAAGCAGAAGGCCCCCGATGAGCAGGAACCAGATCGGGTCAGACACTATTCGTTGGCTTCATTGAATGTTCGTCTGATTGGAATCGAAGCTCAAGAGAGGATGGTTGTATAGTTTTCGATGCTCGCACCATAGCAGCCGCAGGATGCCGCCTCAAGTCCACCGCGATCGAGGATGGATATTTTGCCACGGCTGTAGCGGATGATGCCCTGCCGTTGTAACTTCATTGCAGCGATGGTCACGGCTCCCCGTTGAACCCCGAGCATGTCGGCAAGGAACTGGTGGGTGAAGGGCAAATAGTCGGTCGGCAGACGATCCTGGGCCAGCAAGAGGCCACGGGCCAAGCGGTTCCCTACATCATGAAAGCGGATGCAACCCGCAGTTTGTGACAGTTCCGCGAGAACGACGTACAGATAACGTTGCAGGATGCGACCTAATGCGGGGTGGCGATGCAGAGCGGCTTTCATTTCCCCGGTTATCATTTGCAGCGCCAGGCACGGGGTTTGCACAATGCCTCGCTGTGGTGCGCAATTGACACCCAGAATCAAGGCGGTGCCGAGCATGCCTTCATTGCCGATACTTTCTGTTTCAAAGGGGTCGTGTCCCGGTATCGTTTTAACCAGGGAAATGTTGCCCGTTAAAGGAAAGTAAGCATGCTTGAAGGGTTCGCCTGCTTCGCACAGTACGGTACCGGGCGCAAGTTCAACGCGTTCACACTGAGCCAGGACAGCCTCTCGCTCCATCCGTGGCAAACCGTCGATCAGGCGATTTCCGTTTTTCGAGTTAGAGGCGGGTTCGCCTGTTTCCTTCAATGTCATTAAGCGCTCCCGCAGCATGAATCAATCAGGCATTGCACCAGTGTCGAAATAACCAATTCGCCAGGGAAATGTGAACGAAAAGCGGGGGAACTTCTGTGCGTTAACCCACGGAGCCATCTTAAGCCACTGTTCACTCTGTCGTCTGAGTAGTCAATGAGAGTATTGCACAATTCGACGGAGATAGACGTAGAGCGAGAATGCTGTATTCGGGTCAGCTATCTACGTGTGATAACGCACAGATATAAGGTTTCTTAAAAGATACTATGTTTTTTTGACAGCCCGCAATTTTACGGGTTGTGCGGATTAGCAGAGGTTTCTATGGCCAAGTCATCCGGACAGCATCGGCATCCACAACAGCAGCAACCAAAACACGACCAATCGAAAAAAGGGCAACTCAAAAAATCCCAACAGCACCTGCCGAAACAGGCCATGCCGGGCAAGAACAATAACCGGAATAAGTGAAAAAGAGGAGATTGGAGTGATGTGGAGTACCGTGCAGAAAAACTGGACCGAATTCAAGATGAAAGTAAGGGCGGATCGGCCTGAAACCAGCGATGGACGCGTGGCCGAGAGGCAGGCGCTCAGCGCCGGCAAAAGGAACGCTGCCGGGAAAAAGGTCAGGCTTGTTTACTGGCCAACGACAAGAGTTGTCGCCGTCGAAGCTGAAGATTAATTTCCGCCTAACAAGTTCACTAATTGGCAATAGCGCCGCAGGAGACAGACATGAACTGGGATATTATTGAAGGTAACTGGACAAAATTCAAAGGTAAAGTAAAAGCACAGTGGGGCAAGCTGACCGATGATCGCCTTGATGTGATTGGCGGCAAGCGTGACCAGCTGAAGGGCGAAATTCAGAAGACTTACGGCATTACAAAAGACGAAGCCGAAAAGCAGATCAAAGACTTTGAAGAGATCAACAAAGGCTGAGGTTCCGTATTAACCCGGCACGAATTATCGCCGGGTTAGTAGTGTGTTGTGACACCCTGGTGGAGCAATATCCGAATTGCCGGCCGGCAGTGTCAAATCTTTCCCGTCAAAAACAAGACCAGCAGAACGAGTACGATAACGCCCAGGACCCCGCTGGGCATATAGCCCCACTCCCTGCTGTGTGGCCAGGCGGGAATGACGCCCAGCAGGGCCAGCACCACGATAATTAACAAAATCGTTGTCAGGCTCATCTCAAGTGCTCCATGAAATTGAAATTTTTGAGTTGTAGACATTAGCGTGAAAAAGGACTGACCTCAGTGCGCTATCGTACAGATGCAATGCCCGCCCACCTCTATAGTTGAAATTGTAAAAGAGTCAAAGTGACAAAGTCAGGCTTCAGGAAGGATAGATACCATGAAAACTTATCAACTCGCGGCGGTGGTGCTAATAGTTCTCGGCGTCCTTGCCCTTGCTTATGGCGGATTTACCTATACCCAGGATACTCACGAGACGAGGCTTGGTCCGCTCAGTCTGTCTGTCGATGATAGAGAGCGGGTTAATATTCCGGTCTGGGCGGGAGTTGGGGCCGTTGTGATTGGTGGTCTCTTGTTCTTTTTTGGTCGCTCTCCACGTTAGCCTCGAAGTTCGTCTGCATACTGCGTTACCTATAAAGGAGTACCAAAATGTACCAGTTATCCAACAGAAGTTTTAACGGGCGTGTGCGCGGTGCCTTGGGTTTGGCCGTGGCTATCGTTCTGTTAAGTGCCTGTGCTACGGCGCCGCTGGCGCCTACGGCTTCGCTGACAGCTGCCCGAGAAGCCATTGCCAGTGCCGAACAAGCAGGTGCGCGGCAGCATGCGGGCGCCGAACTCGATGAGGCGCAACAGCAACTTATTAAGGCGGAACGGTTCGTCAGCAACCAACAGATGATCGAAGCGGAGCGTTTCGCCCGGCAGTCGCGGATCGCGGCGGAGCTCGCGTCCGCACGAACTGAATCCGCCAAAGCGGCGGCAATCAACAGGGAAATGGACCGCGGCGCCGATGCCCTGATCGAAGAAATGCGTCGTACAGGAGATCGGCAATGAAAATTTTAACAACTCAAACTGTTAAGCGCGCAACCCGGTTTGGTGGACTGGCATTCTCGTCGCTGGTGATCGCGTCATGTGCCATGGCACCGGCAAGTCCCCAGGGTGCCGCGGAAGTGCGCAGCAAACTGACCGCACTGCAGAGCGACCCAAACCTGGCCGATCGTGCCCGGGTAGAGCTTAGGGAGGCGGAAGCAGCGGTGCGTATTGCCGAGCAGCCATTGCCAGAAGCCGATGCGGCATTGGGCGAGCACCGGGTTTACATGGCGGATCGAACGGTATCGATTGCCGAGGCCAAGGCGGCCACCCGGTACGCCGAGGATCAGCGCGCCCGGCTCGGTGAAGAGCGTGATGAGGCACGACTGCAGGCACGCACCCGCGAAGTTGACAAGGCCCGCGACGAAGCCTCCCGGGCCCGCAGCGCAGCTGATGCCGCACAGAGCTCAGAGGCGGAATCAGCGGCTGTTGCGGCGCGGCAGGCGGCGGAGTATCAGCGCCAGATCGATGCCTTGCAGGCGGAAATAACCGATCGTGGGGTGGTCCTGACACTGGGAGATGTACTGTTTGCGACTGGAAGCGCAGCGCTTCAAGGCGGCGCCGATAACAACCTCAACAAGCTGGTGAGCTTCTTGAACCAGTATCCCGAGCGACGTGTACTGATCGAGGGACATACCGATAACGTCGGTAGCGCCGACTACAACCAGGGGCTGTCCCAACGTCGTGCCGATTCGGTCAGGTACTACCTGACACAGCAGGGCATCGCTTCGCAGCGGCTCTCCACAGATGGCATCGGTATGGACCGGCCGGTCGCGAACAACGACACAGCAACCGGACGTCAGCAGAACCGTCGTGTCGAGATTATTATCGAGAACCCATCGTAACCCAAGTCAGCGGCTCGGATGCACTGACAAGCCAATGCGATTATAGATTCTCATTCAGAGGTGGACAGTGTGATGAATGACAACAGGTGTTTTTCTCCTCTGTCGGTGCGTAGCGACGGCACGAATCCGGCGATTGATTCGCCACAGCCACCACAGAATCCTTGTGGCGTGCAAGCGCCACAACGTCCGGCGTTAGCCGACTGGGAAAGTGAAGGGGGGAGTATTCCTCCTCTTGAGACCACCTTGCCTACCAATGACCGATGATCTTCATGGACTGTTTGAGGTTAGTTCCACGTCGAAACTCAGCAAAATTTGGCTAATCGGTTTGGTGCCGAATGACCGCCGGTCCGGTATTTTTGTGTCTGAAACTCCCGGTTTGGTCCAGATCGGTTTATTTCCCTTTCGGTGCCATCGCCATCCAGTTGTAAATTTTTGGCACCAAAATACTAACAATCTCCTTCTTGTAACGGCACTCTAGTGGGCCATGCGTGAAATAAGGTGACTAAGAAGCACAGCCAGATAGCGCGGATCAAGGCGAGAAAGTGCAGGCATAGTGGCGCTAT
>MRWG01001453.1_pt1 | contig 15133 bp, 15 predicted proteins | sample 1013341 | NCBI WGS metagenome assembly MRWG01 (sample SAMN06117577, study PRJNA244670) | biofilm metagenome | biome: Water; feature: Cathode Biofilm; material: Biofilm; isolation source: microbial consortium enriched at the cathode of a solar microbial fuel cell | place: USA: District of Columbia ... | reverse complement strand
ATTCCGCAGGGTACGGGGTCCTGGTTCTCGGCATGAAAAACACTCTCCTTCACAATCGAAAAAGTGTCCATCAAACCGGGGGAACTCCAAATTCGGACACGAGACTGCTCAGCATCCCGACCCCCTCGCCATGGTATCTTGGGCTGTGCCAGTGCGATCCGGATCTGCAGAAAGTAGAGGTTCGGCAGGCCTTCAAGTGGCTGGTCGACTACGAGCAACTAGAAAACACGGTAATGAAGAACATCGGCATCACACGTCAGAGTGTCGTGCCGTTAGGGTCGTTTGGCGCCATTCCGGCCGAGGACGAACCCTACAGCCTGGATCTGGAAAAGGCGAAGGCGCTAATGGCAGAGGCCGGGTTCCCGGACGGCTTCAAGAAGACCCTGATAGTCGACCAGGAGTTCCCCTTCCCCGAACTCGCCCAACACGTGCAGGAGAATGCCGCACAAATTGGCATCGAACTTGAAATTCAACAGATGGCCGCAGCACAGCTTTATGGTCAGTTTCGCGCTCGTGATTTCGAGCTCGGGATATTCAGTTGGACCACGGACGTGCCCGATGCACACGGCATGATCTCGCGGCATGTCTACAACCCGGACAACAGCGACGCGGCGAAAGCGACCATGCTGCCGGCTTGGCGGGTTGGCTGGGACACTGATGCCCTCGGTCTGACAGAGAAGATCGAGGCCGCGAAGCGTGAGATTGATCCGGAGAAGCGCAAGCAGATGTACTGGGAAATCCAGAAAACCCAGCTTGAGCATTCGCCTCTAATCTACCTCTTCCAACAGATCGACAACATCGCAGTTCGGAACGAGGTTAAAGAGTTTCCGGTGACGTCCTTCAAAAAGTACTACTCGCTTATCGAAAAGAAGTAGGAAGGCACGTGCGGATCATTGGTTTTAACGCCTGCGGACTGATCTGCCGGAACTTTATTAGACCAATCGCCTGCTGCCGTTCACGCGGCGGGCGATTATTAACAAGGAAAGGCGAATGACAGCTGATTCCGGGAACAACGCCGCACAAGACGATCTTCAGCGCACGAGAACCCTCCGAAACTTGTCCCGGGTTCTGCGCACCGTTGGCTCGATTGCCGCGACGCTTCTCGGCCTGCTCGCGCTTACTTTCTTTATTGGCCGCATGCTTCCGATCGATCCGGTTGTTGCGATCGTGGGGGATCAGGCAGACCAAGCGACCTATGAGATGATGTATCGAAAGCTGGGGTTGGATCAGCCCTTGTATGTCCAGTTCTGGCGCTACATTTCGTCGCTCGCGCATTTGGACCTCGGTGTCGGGACCTTCAGCGGACGACCGGTCATCGAAGACATAGCTCGAGTATTTCCAGCGACCTTGGAACTGGCGACGATTGCACTTCTGTTCGGTAGTGTGCTTGGCGTTCCCCTTGGCGTATTTGCGGCAGTCTATCGTGGATCGATCTTCGATCATATCGCGAGAATCGTCGGGCTGATCGGCTATTCGACGCCGATTTTCTGGCTCGGACTGATGGGCTTGCTTGTTTTCTACGGTCGGCTCGGGTGGGTGGGCGGTCCCGGGCAGATCGACAGCTACTATATCGGCTTGGTCCCCCGGACGACCAATCTGCTTCTCGTAGATTCGATCTTGGCCAATCAATGGGACGTATTCTGGAATGCATTCAGCCATATAGTCCTGCCGGGCTCGATCCTCGGAGTGACCGCCCTTGCTTACATCGCCCGCATGACTCGCAGCCTGATGCTGGATCAACTCGGACAGGAATATATACTGACAGCTCGTGCGAAAGGGTTGCCGCCCCGAAAAGTGATCTGGCGCCATGCCTTTCGAGCCACAGCAGTACCGCTGATCACGGTGCTGGCGCTGTCATATGGCTTCCTTCTCGAGGGGGCGGTTCTCACCGAAACTGTCTTTGCCTGGCCTGGTCTCGGGCAGTATCTCGCCAGTTCGTTGTTGCAGGGAGATATGAATGCAGTACTTGGCTCGACACTTCTGATTGGCATCATCTTCATCTTCCTGAATCAGATCTCCGATTTGCTCTACAGGATTCTCGATCCTCGTACCCGGAACTGATTGAGCCGTGTTTGAGCAAATGCAAGACAATTCATGGCGTTCATGGCTCGTCGCGGAAGAAGTTCGATCGGTCGCTCAAGCGCGCGTTCAGCGCCTTTACCTCTCGTGGTTGCGTTTTGTCTCAAACCCACTAGCGGTAATCGGCCTGTCGATCATCGTCATGCTGGTCCTCATTGCCGCCTTCGCCCCGCTGGTTGCTCCGGCGTCACCCACTGCCCAGGACCTGGGAATGAGATTGCGCCCGCCGAGCAGCGCGCACTGGTTCGGCACCGACGAACTGGGGCGCGATATCTTCTCGCGCGTTATTTACGGCTCACGGATCACGCTTCAGATGGTGATCCTCGTAACGCTCATTGCGACCCCGCTCGGGTTGATCATCGGTACGGTCGCTGGGTACCTCGGCGGGTGGGTGGACGTCGTCCTTATGCGGTTCACCGACATCTTTCTGTCGTTTCCAAGCCTGATCCTCGCCCTCGCTTTTGTCGCGGCGCTTGGACCAGGCATTGAAAACGCGATCATCGCAATATCGCTGACCGCCTGGCCGCCGATCGCAAGGTTGGCCCGCGCCGAGGCCCTCACCGTCCGCTCAAGCGATTACATCAGCGCGGTAATTCTTCAGGGAGCCTCCCAGTGGCGGGTCGTTGCCTCGCATATCGTGCCGATGTGTCTGCCATCCGTCGTCATTCGGGTGACCCTGAACATGGCGGGAATAATTCTGACAGCAGCCGGTCTCGGCTTCCTCGGCCTGGGAGCGCAGCCGCCCTCGCCGGAGTGGGGAGCGATGCTGTCCTCCGGTCGATTATACCTATTCGAACAATGGTGGCTGACGGCGATGCCGGGCCTGGCAATTCTTGCCGTCAGCCTTGCCTTCAACCTTCTAGGCGATGGATTGCGTGATGTCCTTGACCCACGAAGCTCCTGACATGAGCGGCATTCCCGTGCCAGACCGCCCGATGCTCGAAGTGCGAAATTTGAATGTGGCGTTTGGAACGCCGCGCGGACCGGTCGAAGCCGTGCGCGGTGTCAGCTTTTCCCTCGGGGCTGAGAAGCTTGGCATCGTGGGGGAATCCGGTTCCGGAAAATCAATGACCGGCCGATCGATTATGAGGCTGGTACCTCCCGGTGCGAAACTCCATGCGGACACGCTGCGCTTTCGAGAATTCGATCTCATCCGCGCAACGGAAAGGAAGATGCGCGAGATCCGTGGCGCGCGTATTTCGATGATCATGCAGGATCCCAAGTACTCGCTTCATCCACTGTTCACCGTTGGCGAACAGATCGCCGAGGCCTTCCGCGCCCATCACAAGGCATCGCGGCGCGAAGCTCGCGACCGCGCGATGGACATGCTTCGTGCGGTCCAGATCTCCGATTGCGTGCGCGTCTACAATTCCTATCCGCACGAGGTATCGGGCGGGATGGGGCAGCGCGTGATGATCGCGATGATGCTGATGCCCGGGCCAGACATCCTCATCGCGGATGAACCGACCTCGGCATTGGACGTCACCATACGCATCGAAGTGTTACGCATTCTTGATGAACTGGTCGAAAGCCGTGGGCTGAGCCTGATTTTTATCAGCCATGATCTCAATCTGGTTGCGACTTTTTGCGACCGGGTACTTGTTATGTATTCGGGTCGCATCGTCGAGACGGTCGATGCGTCGAGGCTACAGGAGGCAAGCCACCCCTATACCCAGGGGCTGCTCAAATCGTTGCCTCGCATGGATCGCCGCCGCAAGCGTCTGCCCGTCCTCAGCCGCGACCCCGACTGGATGAATCAATGAGTGTCGAAGCAGCGACACAAGCCCGGTGCCATTCTGCGGCTGCCGCAACCGCAGCTTTGACGGTGTCGAAGCTGTCCGTCGAATTCGGCTCGATGGGTGCACGTACCAAGGCGGTCGATGAAGTGAGCTTTTGCGTCGCTGACGGCGAGGTATTCGGGCTTGTGGGAGAAAGCGGTTGTGGGAAGTCGACGATCTTGAGGACTGTTGCCGGTCTCAACCGCGACTGGAAGGGGCAAATTGAAGTGGTCGGGACCCCGGTCGGTCGTAGCCGTCCCAGCGACTTTTATAAGAACCTGCAGATGGTATTCCAGGATCCGTACGGGTCCCTGCATCCGCGGAAGACCGTCCATTCAATCCTTTCCGAACCGGTTCGAATTCACAGGCTGGGCGATGCCGATGCCCGCATCGTGGAGGTTCTGCGCAAAGTTGGCTTGGAAGCCAAGCACCGGTTCCGGTTTCCTCACCAACTCTCGGGAGGACAGAGACAGCGGGTCGCAATCGCGCGCTCACTCATCCTCGCGCCCAGGGTGCTTCTTCTGGACGAGCCAACGTCGGCGCTCGATGTTTCGGTTCAGGCGGAAATCCTCAACCTTCTAGCCGATATCCGGGCGACAACGAGGATGACCTACGTACTGGTAAGCCATGACCTGGCGGTGATCGCCCACATGTGTGATCGAGTTGCGGTCATGTGCGGAGGGAAGATCGTAGAGGAAATGACGGCAAACGACCTCATTAGGGGCCGATGTTGCCATGCCTACACGCGGCAACTGCTCGAATCCAGCCACGGTTATACGAAGCGACGCGGCGGTGCTGGATCCAGTTTCTGAGAACCACACTGGCGCCCTCGTTGTTTGCCCCCCCTTGAGTCGGCAGGCGAATGAATTGAACAGGATAGCGGTGAAATGGCGAAGGATATGCCGATCGAGTCTTTTCTTGGCGTGCGTTCAGCCCGAGGTCCGAAATTCTCGGCCGACGGGAAAACGGTCTACTTTCTATCCGATGAAAGTGGCGTCCCCCAGGTATGGAACTGTGATATCTCAGACGCGAAGGCGACGCCGAAACAACTCACCGACCACAGGAGTTCTGTCTCCCGTGTGGAGATGGCGGCGACCTCGTCTGATCTGATTTATGTGATGGATCGGGACGGCGACGAGCGTCATCAGTTCTACTTCGTTGCCGCCGGAACTTCCTCTGCCAAACCGCTGACTTCCGCGCCGCAGGTCATGCACAACTGGGGCTGTTGGTCTTCGGACGCGTCTAAGATCGCATTCACTGCGAACTACCGTGACCCAGGCGTGATGGATGTGTACATATGTGATCTGCGTACCGGCGAGCGCCAGATGGTGGTAGAATCTGGAGGCTTGTACACGGTGGAAGCTGGCACCGCCGATTTTTCACGCCTCATCTTAATTGAAACCATTGGCTCGGCGTTTCAGCGGCTTCACGTCGTTGACGGGGAGGGTAGCGGACTGCGGTGTCTGACCCCGAAAGAGGGCGATTGCCGGTACCAACAATTCGAATGGTGTTCCGACAACCGGCATTTCTACGGCCTGTCGAATTTCGGGCGGGACTTTTTGGGTTTCGCGCGGTTCGATGCAGAGGACGGTCGCATCGAGTGGCTGCATACACCAGACCATGACATCGAGGAAATGGCGCTTTCAAGAGACGAGACACAGGTTGCCTTCGCCTCGAATATCGATGGCTATAGCGCACTCTTTGTCATGAACCTTTCCGATGGTACCATCCGCCAAGCTCCCGACACATCGCGGAGCGTGATCACTGGCCCGAATTGGTCTCCGGACGGGTCAGCCCTGGTGTTTGCCCGCGAGGGGTCGACGCGCCCCTCCGACATCTGGATCTGGGATTTGCGTCGCGATCGCGTGCGCCAGGTGACACACAGCGATCTCGCCGGCTTCTCAACCGACGACTGGATCGAGCCGGAACTCATCCATTTCAATACTTTCGACGACCGACTGATTCCGGCCTTTTTCTATCGCCCGCGGACACCACGGCCGACGAATGGATATCCCGTCATCGTAGAAGTGCACGGCGGGCCGGAAGCGCAGTTTCGCCCCTCATTCGCGCCGGAGCTTCAATTCTACCTGTCGCTGGGCTATGCAGTCGCCGCACCGAATGTGCGCGGCAGCACCGGCTATGGAGCACGCTACGCTGCGTTGGACGATCGGCACAAACGCATGGAAAGCGTGCGCGACCTAAAGCACCTGCACGGGTGGTTGGCCGCCCAAGGCGATGTTGATGGGCGACGGATCGCCATCAGCGGGGGAAGCTACGGTGGCTTCATGGTACTGGCCGCCCTCACCGAGTACCCCGATCTGTGGAAGGCAGCAGTCGAGTTCTACGGCATCGTCGACTTCCAGTCGTTTCTAGAACGCACCGGGCCATGGCGTCGACGCCACCGGGCAATGGAGTATGGCGATCCGGTCGCGGACGCAGCTTTGCTTAGAGACATTTCTCCGCTGCATAAGTCCGACCGGATTCGGGCGCCGCTATTCGTAGCTCAGGGGCTTACGGATCCGCGCGTTCCACCGCATGAAAGCGAGCAGATCGTCCAAGCGCTACGTGAGAGGTCTGCGCCGGTTAGCTACCTGATCATCCCGGATGAAGGCCACGGCTTTGTGAAGCTTGAAAACCGAATAAAGGTCTATTCCGGGGTCCACCAGTTCCTAAGACACTTTCTGTAGTAAACGCGCACTGCTTGGGCACTCAGCGATGAGGGATGGGACCGGTCAGTTGCAGGTGCCAGATTTGGCAGCTCTTCGGCGGTACCGCGCCTCCGCGATCTTAGGCAGAGATGCTCGTAGCCGAGTTCCGTCTCGTCGCTGCCAGTTGCCCTGTAGTCTGCCCCTAATCTTTCCGAGGGACGTCCTGCAGCCGACGGGGTGAGCGCGGGCGTTGCCGCTTGAATCGATGCCGCTATGCACCGTGCCGCCGGTTTCGAAGGAGACGTTGAGAAAGACGAAGGCGACTCTGGACGCCCATTGTTTTTCGATCAACATCCGGGGCCGCGTGATCGCCCCCTTGAGAGTGCCGACGCTGAAGTCGGCCTCCCCGCACATCGACTATCCATAGGTGGAGCGCAGAAGCACGAGTCGCTAGCGTTTGTAGTCACTTGACCGCAAGTGATGCAGTGTCTGTTACTTGTTATCCGGCGGCCCTGAGTTCGTTGGAAACAAGTCAGGAGATTAAGGGGTGATATGATATGCGACGCGATCATTATTTCTCTCTGAGCGTGTTTGCGGCGAGCTTTCTCATCTCGCCGTTAGCGGTAGCGGATACGACCGATGTAAAATGGCAGACCAAAGTAGTCGTCGAAAAGAAGGGCGATCATTGTGCAGATGACTCGAATTGCATGAACCGATACCACCACGCGATCCCCAGTGTTGCGCGCGCGAATCCGGGAGACATAATTGTTTTTCACACCAGAGATGCACTCGATTCCGATCTGAAGTTTGACTCCGTGGCAGAGGACGTCACAGCGATTGACTTGAACCTGGTTCATCCCATGACCGGACCTGTCTATATCGAAGGGGCCGAACCAAATGATGTCCTTGCCATCACTCTCGTTGATATTGAACCGGATGAGTACGGCTACACCGTCATCGTGCCCGGTTTTGGTTTCCTTCGAGACAAGTACACCGAACCGCATGTGGTGAACTGGCGCTTGGACAGGAACTACGCTGTTTCAGAGCAAATGCCCGGCGTGCAGATTCCTTACGAAGCCTTTATGGGTTCGGTCGGAGTTCTTCCTGGAGAGGCCGAAACGAAGAAATGGCTGGATCGCGAAGCACGGCTGGCGGAGCAGGGAGGCGTCGTGTTGCCGCCGCAACCAATCGGCGCACAGCCAGCGGCCGTTTGCGGCCCGGAGGGCACCCACAAATCGGAATGCCTGCGCACTATCGCGCCGCGCGAGAACGGCGGCAACATGGACGTTCAGCAAATGCAGGTGGGCACAACCCTGCTCCTGCCGTGCTTCATCGAGGGCTGCGGCCTGTTTGTCGGCGACGTGCATTACGCACAAGGCGATGGCGAGGTTTCCGGCACAGCAATAGAGACGGGCGCTGTCGTAACCGTACGCACTGAGATTCGTAAGGGTGCTGGCAGCGTTATCAAGGGGCCAGAAGTCGAAGGCGGGTCGCAGATCAAAGATATCGAACCATCGAAGTTCTATCAGACGATCGGCCTTCCGCTGAAGGAAGCCGGAGAGGTTCCCGCTCCCGTGCGGTACCTGGAGAGCGAGAAGATCGCGAACCTGGAGAATTTGTCCGAGGATCTTACGCTCGCCGCCCGCGACGCGCTTCTGAAGATGATCGACTATCTCCAGCGGGAGCACAATCTGACTTCGGAACAGGCGTACATTCTGTCCAGCGTGGCGGTTGATCTGCGCGTAGGCCAAGTCGTCGATGTTCCAAATTACGTTGTGACGGCAGTGCTCAATCTCGATGTCTTCGACGATGCTCCCTAGGGCGTTGGCGGGCGTGTTGCTGCTGGCTATCTTGGCGTCGTCGACGGGACACGCTCATACCCCGTACGGACAATGGGTTGTCTACCGGCAAAAACATCTGGTTGTCGGCTCCCACCGCCTTGAGCCGGCGACGTTTGAGTTGGCGCGCAACATCAAAGTGGTTCTCGACGAACAACTGCCCAAAGCAAGCAGTCGCGTGGCCCGGGCGACGGGTCCCACGCGTCTGGCGAGTCTCCTGGGGACGGGCCAACTGGACTATGCTGTTTTGCGCGTCGACGAAGCCTACGACATGCGCGCCGGCTGGGGCCAGTTCGCCGCCTACGGACCAATCGCCATCAGGCAGTTGCTTGCTACGCAAAGCTTGGTCTTTGTAGCGCACGAACGCGTGCCGGTGGACCATGCCGGGCTGGTTGTCGCCTCTCTCCTTGAACGTTCGGCAGTCTTCCCACGGGAACAAAACCTTGCGCCAGCGCTGGGGTGGCATGCCGGGGCTTTGGAGGCACTACATGCCTCCCCGCTTCAGCTTAGGGCAGACTGAACTACTACCGCTTGGAGACACAAATGACGATTGTTACGCCGACGGCGCAGGATTTTCTGAACGCTGGTAGGGCCTTAGGCATTTCGATGAGCGAAGCTGACGCAAGTGAATTCGTCGATCTCGTGTCCGGCTTAGTGGAAAGTTACAAAGTGGTTGATGGTCTTCCCGACTATAAACCACAAGTGACCTACCCGCGTTCGCCTGGTTACCATCCGCCGGATCACGAAAATATCTACAATGCATGGTACTGCAAAACCAGCATAACTGGAGCGGAGAGTGGAAAACTTAAGGGAAGACAGGTTGTCATCAAGGACAATATCTGTGTAGCCGGCGTTCCCATGATGAACGGCTCATCCTTGCTCGAGGGCTATGTTCCGGACTTGGACGCGACGGTCGTGTCGCGCGTTCTCGATGCCGGAGGTGAAATCACGGGAAAAGCGAACTGCGAATACCTGTCGGCCTCGGGAGGAAGTCACACGATGTCTTCCGGCCGTCCTGTCCATAATCCGTGGAAAATGGAGTTTACCACCGGTGGGTCTTCATCCGGTTGCGCCGCCCTGGTGGCCTCAGGCGAGGTAGAGATGGCCATCGGGTGTGATCAAGCGGGATCGATCCGCATTCCGGCATCGTTCTGCGGGATCGTCGGCATGAAACCAACCTTCGGTCTGGTTCCGTATACCGGCATCATGGCAGTTGACATGACCATCGATCACGCGGGGCCAATGACAGCCAACGTTCGCGACAACGCACTCCTCCTGGAGGTCATTGCCGGTGAGGACGGTTTGGATCCTCGTCAGAATTCGCCGAAGACTGCCGTCTACACCGAAGCGCTCGATTCCGACGTTTCCGGACTTCGGATTGGCGTGTTGAAGGAGGGCTTTGGGCATGCCAACTCAGAGCCGGATGTTGATGAGAAGGTACGAAATGCGGCCGGCATCTTTCGAAAGCTCGGCTTGGCCGTAGAAGACGTCTCGGTGCCGATGCATCTTCAGAGCCAAGCGATCTGGACCCCGATCGGCGTTGAAGGGATCGTGTCATTGATGTTGGCGAATGGAGCGGGCACCAACTGGCGGGGGCTCTATTCGACCAGTATGATCGACGCGCTGTCGAACTGGCGCCACCGCGCTCAGGAACTGCCAGACTCCTTCAAATACGTCCTTCTCCTCGGCCAGCACATGCTCACGCATCATCGCGGCCGATTTTACGCCAAGGCACAAAACTTGGCCCGTGCTCTGACCGCCGCGTATGATCGGGTTTTGGAAGATTACGACGTGTTGCTGATGCCGACGCTTCCCATGAAGGCGACGCCAATCCCCCCGCGAGATGCTCGAAGGCAACTCGTGGTCCAGCGTGCCCACGAGATGTTCGCCAATACAGCGGCATTCGACATTACGCCGCATCCGGCTCTTTCCATGCCCTGCGGTATCGGCGAGGGCCTCCCGATCGGCATGATGTTGGTCGGAAAGAAGTACGACGAGGCGACGATATATCGTGTAGCCGCGGCATTCGAGCGTGAGACCGACTGGAAAAGCATGTAGCGGCGAACTTGGTTCGGGTCATGTGTGATTTCTCATGGGCGCGCTGTCCGTTGCGAAATGACCGGTCATGCCTTCGCAAGAGCCATCATCCGGGAGCGACATGACACCATCGCCAGCATATTCATCTACAGTGCGGCGATGGCTGAGCGATCCGCTGCTGCATTTTTTGACCGCCGGCTTCGCTATCTTCGCCGCCTCCTGGATTTTCAACCCGCAACCGGGAGTGACAAATGATCCGCAGCGCATCGAGTTGACGGAAGACGATGTTCGCGAGCTGGCCCGGACTTGGCTCGCGGAGGGGCGTCCGCTGCCAACCGATGCTCAGTTGCGCAATCTCATTGACCAGAAGGTTGCCGAGGAGGTTCTGTACCGAGAAGCAGTCGCACTCGGCCTCGACCGGGATGACCAGATCATCAAACGGCGGCTGGCTCAGAAGATGGACTTCTTTGCTGCCGATATCGCAATGCTGGACGAACCGACGGAAGCAGCGCTTTCGGGTTGGTTCGCCGCAAACGCAACACGCTTCGCGCGGCCGCCCCGTGCAAGCTTCCGCCATTTGTATTTCTCGGTGGACAAGCGCGGCGCCGAGGCCGAGACGGATGCTGCTGCCGCGCTCGAGGCCCTTTCCGGATTGCCGGGAGGGGCACCTGAGGACAAGGCACTTGCCGATCCGTTCGCACTGCGCAGTTATTGTGGCGAATGCACTCCGGAACAGATCGGCGAAGAATTCGGTGCGGCCTTTGCAACTGTTCTCTTCGAACTGAAGCCCGGCTCCTGGCACGGTCCGATTCAGTCCCGCCACGGTTGGCACTTGGTCTGGATCGACGCGATGGAGTCGGGCCGCACACCGGCTTTCGAGGAGGTCAGAACCCAAGTCAAAGTCAGATGGGTTGACGAGAAATATATGGAGGTAAGGAAAGCGGCGCTCGACGGGATGCTGTCGCGCTATGAGATATTGGTGGCACCTGTGGACTCCTTGGACCTCGGTGACCTCGGCGCGAAACGACCGGCTGCCAAGATATCCGGATCGGTCTCCCAATGAGCCGTATTACTCGATCCTGCAGGATAGCTGCGGCACTGCTCTTCGCCCATCTGGCCTTTCTTCTCGCAACCACCGCCAGCGGTTCCGCGCATGAGGTGCGCCCAGCCTATCTGCAGATCGATCAGATCGCGCAAAACCACTTCAACATACTGTGGCGCACACCCAATCTGTTGGGTATGCGGCTTCCGGTGTTGTTGGAGTTTTCTGAAGGCATCAAGTCGGAGACCGAACCGTCCGAACGCCTGCTGGCAGACTCAGCCGTCGAACGCAGGATAATCGAAGTCGAGGGCAGCCTCGCCGGCGAACGCATAAGCTTCGTCGGCCTCGAGGCGACCAATACCGACGTAGTGGTTCGGGTTAACCTTGAGGACCGGCCGGTCAGCACCACGCTGGTACGGCCCTCGCAGCCCTGGATTGATCTCACCGGCCGCCAGACCACCTGGCAGGTCGCCCGGAGCCACACGAGGCTCGGCATCGAGCATATTTTGATGGGCGTGGATCATCTGCTCTTTGTGACCGGGCTGATGATCATTGTCGGGTCAATAAGGGCTCTCGTGAAGACCATAACTGCCTTCACGATAGCCCATAGCATAACGCTTGCGCTGGCGACGCTCGGTTACGCTTCCGTTCCCATGGCACCGCTCAATGCGGCAATAGCGCTGTCGATCCTGTTCCTCGGAATCGAGATCGTCCGGCTCTGGCGGGGGCAGACCAGTTTTACGCTACGCCACCCTTGGGTCGCGGCGCTCGTCTTCGGCCTTCTGCATGGTTTCGGTTTCGCTAGCGGGCTTACGACCCTTGGGTTGCCTAGCGGCGACATCCCCTTGGCGCTACTTGCCTTCAACATGGGAGTCGAGATCGGTCAGTTGGCCTTCGTTTTCGTGACCTTGCTGCTCTATCACGCCTGGACGATCCTCCGCTTTGATCGGCCCGGATGGGTCCGACACGTGCCAGGATATCTGGTCGGTTCGCTTGGCGCCTTCTGGACGATCGAACGAACGGTTCTGCTTTTCTAACCACAGATGGGGCATCGAATGACAAGGCTTCAGATGTTTCACCGGCTTATTTTCCTTACGGGCTTGTGCGCCGGCGTCGCTGCGTTTCCCGAAGCGGCCTTCGCACATCTGGAAGGCGACGAGGTCAACGGCTTTCTTTCCGGGTTGAGCCATCCAATCGGCGGGTGGGATCACATACTTGCCATGATCGCGGTCGGGTTGTGGGGGGCAGTGCTCGGTCCTCCGGCGCTGTGGATTCTGCCAATCGCCTTCCCAATCGCAATGGCGGTTGGCGGAATGCTGGGACTGCTGGACATGCCTCTGCCCTGGGTCGAAATCGGCATCGCCGTCTCCTCGATTGTCCTCGGTCTTCTGATCCTCACCGGCATGCGATTTAACCTGGTGATTGCAATTCCGCTGGTGATGATTTTCGCGCTGTTCCACGGTCACGCACACGGGACAGAACTCTCCCCCGGCGCCAATGCCGCGCTTTACAGCCTCGGCTTCGTCATCTCCACTGGTCTGCTCCATACGCTCGGCATCGGAATGGGGGCCGTCGACCGGCTGCCCCTAGGCAGGACCGCCATCCGGGCGCTGGGAGGAGGCGTCCTGCTGGGCGGAACGTATTTTCTGATTGGCGCCTTCTCATGAGCCTGCGCGCCTCGGCCGTTCTACTGGTCGCGGCACTTTGCGTGCCGACACCAGCCCAAGCGCATCTTGTCAGTTCGGGGCTTGGGCCGTTCTATGACGGAGCGCTGCATCTCCTGCTCACCCCGATGGATCTCGTCGGCCTGGCGACGCTCAGTCTGTTTGCGGCCTCGCAAGGGCCGGAGGCCGGCAGATTGTTGGTAGTGGTTGCGCCGACTATGTGGCTTCTCGCGGGGCTTCTCGCAATGAGTTCCGGCATGAGCGGATCGTTCGGCGTCGTTCAAGCCGCCAGCCTTGTCTTGGTCGGCGGATCGGTTGCGCTCGGGCTAACGCCTTCGCCATTCATTGCCGCGGCGACGGCGGTCTGTTTAGTCAGCCTGCTCGGGTTTCAGAGCGGCATGCAATTGCGGGCAAGCGGATCTGATTGGGTCGCGCTGTTGGGCGCGGGCACTGTTACATTTGCGGTCACCCTGTCCGTCACCGCCCTTGTCGTCTCGTGCACCGCGTTCGGCTTTCGCGTGGCCTTTCGGGTGCTGGCCAGTTGGGCGGCCGCGACCGGCTTGCTGTCTATCGGATGGTTTCTTCAGGTTACAAATTAGCCGGATGCGAGTTTCCGGCAATCGAAGGGACGCTACAGCGCAAAACCTCAGTTCCGAACGGTCCAGTGCCCATGACCTGCCACTGAACCGTCATCCAGCGGCGATTAGAGCCTCGACCGTTTCTGTTACGCCGTAGGGCGCGGGTTGAGCAACCGGTGGAGGCGCGAAGCCCTTATCGAGCGCAGCGTCGTAGCCGGTTGCGGCGAGGGTTCCGGCGAAGGCTGCCGGGGTCTGGTATCCGAGCGAGGAGTGCGGCCTCGCAGTGTTGAAGTCCTGCCTCCATTCGGCGATGGCGCTGCGGGCATGGTCAAGGCCGAAGAACAGGCTCTCGTTCAAAAGCTCATCGCGCATTCGGCCGTTGAAGGACTCGACATAGCCATTCTGCATGGGCTTTCCGGGCGCGATGTAGTGCCACTCGACGCGATGATCCTTCGACCAGGCGAGGATGGCGTTCGAGGTGAACTCGGTGCCGTGGTCCGACACGATCATGTCCGGCTTGCCGCGACGGCTGATCAGGTCGGTCAACTCACGTGCCACCCGTCGACCGGAGATCGACGTGTCGGGGATCGCGGCCAGGCATTCGCGCGTGACGTCATCGACGATGTTGAGCACCCGGAAGCGCCGCCCGCAGGCGAACTGGTCATGCACGAAGTCCAGTGACCAGCGCGCGTTCGGTCTCGCCTCGACCAGGATCGGCGCTCGTGTGCCCACCGCGCGTCGCCGCACACGGCGCTTGCGAACCGTCAACCCTTCCTCTCGGTAGAGCCGGTAGATGCGGTTGATGCCAGACGGTTCGCCCTCCCGCCGCAGCAGGATAAACAGGCGACGATAGCCAAAGCGTCGCCGCTCGTTGGCGAGATCCCGTAGCCGGCCGCGCAGTTCGGTCTCCGGCGGGCGGCATGACCGGTAACGGATCATCTTGCGATCGGCACCGACGAAGGAGCAGGCCCGACGCTCCGACAGGCCCATGACGGCCTGCAGATGCGCGACGGCTTCGCGCTTGGCGGCGGGCCCTACCATTTTTTTGACAGAAGCTCGCGAAGTGCCGAGGCTTCCAGCATCTGGTCGGCGAGCAGCTTCTTCAGCTTCGCGTTCTCGTCCTCCAGTGCCTTCAGGCGCTTGGCGTCGGACACGTCCATGCCGCCATACTTCGCCTTCCAGTTATACAGCGTCGCCTCGCTGACACCGTGCTTGCGGGCCAGGTCGCCCGCCTTCGCGCCCGCCTCATGCTCGCGCAAAACCGCAATGATCTGATCTTCCGTGAACCGCTTCCGCTTCATCTGTCCGTCCTTCAATCTGTGCTCTGATCCCTGAAAACTGGATCGTTCGTAAGTGGAGTTTTCTGCGGTATCGTCCCCCGGCTGGAATGGAGCGGAGAGCGATGAAGGCATCGAAGTTTTCGGACGCGCAGAAGGCGTTCATTCTGAAGCAGGGCGATGACGGCGTGC
>MRWG01001452.1_pt1 | contig 15138 bp, 12 predicted proteins | sample 1013341 | NCBI WGS metagenome assembly MRWG01 (sample SAMN06117577, study PRJNA244670) | biofilm metagenome | biome: Water; feature: Cathode Biofilm; material: Biofilm; isolation source: microbial consortium enriched at the cathode of a solar microbial fuel cell | place: USA: District of Columbia ... | reverse complement strand
GGCGTAAACCGAGCTGTAGGGAGAGCCGTCGGAGGCGGCGTAGGTGGGGGAGAAATAGCTCGCGTCCTGCGCCGCCGCCGGTCCGGCGGCGCCGGCGGCCGCCGCCGCGACGAGCAGGACCGCCGTCCAGGCACGCTGCGGGCGGGCCCGGTCGGATTGACGCTTGCTGGCTCCCGGCATGTAACCCCCCAATCCCTCGGGCGCGGCGCCGGCCGCCGCCCCGGGTTTCTCCACCGCCCCATTTAGCGGCCTGCGGGGGACTCCGTCCAGGACTGAGTGGCCCCGTCGCCGGGGCCCGGCGCGGTCAGGAGGCCACCTCGGCAAGCTGCTCCTGGTCGCCCACCGTCCTCACCAGTGCGTAAATCTGGCGCCGCACGCTGGGGTCGGAAATCCGGTTGTAGGCCTGGATCAGCTTCAGGGTGTCGCTCTTGCCCAGCAGGGCCCCGACCTGGTCGTCGGAGCCCGCGCCGCAGTCGCAGCCGGCGGGCTCCAGCGGCAGGGTTTCGCCCTCGACCGGAATGCCCTGGAAGAAATAGCCGACCGGCACGCGCAGCACCTGGGCCAGATGGAACAGGCGGCTGGCGAAGATGCGGTTGGTCCCGCGCTCGTATTTCTGGATCTGCTGGAAGGTGATGCCCAGGGCGCGGGCCAGGGTTTCCTGGCTGAACCCCATCGCCAGGCGGCGCAGGCGCAGGCGTGAGCCGATGGCGGTGTCGACGGGATCGGGAGTGGGGGAAGAAGGTCGTGGTTTTTCGGTCACTGTCTGGATCTCTTTTGGCAATTCGACCCAGCGGCGATGGGTGAGAAACGGGCTTCTGACTAGTCTTTTGCGGCATCAGGCTTACCGCAAACCATTTCCGGCGATCAAGCGTGCGAAATGATCAGGTTACGGCTCACCGGGACGCTTAGGCGCCTCCTAACCATAGTACGGAGGATCGCCCCCTTCGGGGTGCAGAAGGGGGGTGTCTTTTTTGGGCCGCCCAGATCAATCCTCGGTCAGGTGGAATCACCTGACCGAGGATTGATCTATCTTATAAGGTTAGAGCAACTTGTCCGCGGCCACCTGGACGCGGGTTGCTCTAGGGGGGACTAGGTGCTGGATTTGCGCCAGACGGCGCGCTCGCCGGCGGTTTCCGCGCTGCAGGGCCTGCGGGAGACGGCGGCGGTCTCCGCCGTCCTGGCCGCCGCGGTGGCAGCTGAGGGAAAGACGTCGGAGAGGGCCTTCAGGATCGGCACCACCTCGGGGCTGGAGACCGAATAGAACACGGTCTGGGCGGAACGCCGGGTCTTGACCAGGTTGTCCCGGCGCAGCTTGGCGAGGTGCTGGGAGAGAGCCGACTGGCTGAGGCCGACGAGGCGGCAGAGCTCGGTGACCGAGTGTTCGCGCTCGGAGAGATGGCATAGGATGACCAGACGCCGCTCATTGCCCATCGCGCGCAGCAGGCGGCTGGCGCGTCCCGACGTCAAGAGGAGGGATCCGAACGACATGTGGTTGATACTTGTTCGCCGAAGGCGATGGTCAAGGGCTGGGGGTGGATTTTATGCCCAGAACTAACTATCTGACTTGTTTGCTGATTTCTTTGAGCTGAGATGAAGCTACCGTGACTACCACTTTTTTGGACGCTACCGGCCTGCGCTGTCCCCTGCCGGTGCTGCGGGCCCGCAAGGCGATGAAGGGCGTCGCCGCCGGCGGCCTGCTGGAGGTGAAGGCCACCGACCCGGGCGCGGTGGCCGATTTTCAGTCGTTTTGCGAAACCACCGGCGACGAACTGGTGGCATGGCAGGAGGACGACGGCGTCTTCCTGTTCCGCATCCGCAAGGCCGGTTAGGGCGCTGTGCCGGCCTGACGGCCCGGCGCGCTATTCGCCAAGGGCCGGTTGTGTCCCGCGGCCGTCGGCGCGCGCAGAGTGGTCCGCGACCGCCACGCGGCCTTCCAGCAGGCCGACCAGCATCGACAGCATCGGCGGGATGATCAGCAGGGTCAGGGCCGCCGACATGGCCAGGCCGCCCACCACCACCGAGCCGAGGCCGCGGTAGAGTTCCGAGCCCGCGCCGGGGAAGAACACCAGCGGCAGCATGCCGACGACCGAAGTGAGGGTCGACATGAAAATCGGCCGGATGCGGTTGCGCGTCGCCTCGACGATCGCCGGGCCCGCCGCCATGCCCTCCTCGCGCAGGTGATAGAGGGTCTGGTGGACCAGCAGGATGGCATTGTTCACGACGATGCCGATCAGGATGACGAAGCCCAGCAGCGTCAGCATGTCGAGCGGCTGGTAGGTGTAGAGGTTCAGTATGGCGAGGCCGGCGACGCCGCCGGCGGTGGCCAGCGGCACCGACAGCAGGATGATCAGCGGGTAGAAGAAGCTCTCGAAGAGCACCGCCATGACCAGGTAGACGATGGCGACGGCGAGGGCCAGCTGGACCACCATGGCGTTCCAGGTCTGGGTCAGCTTGTCGGCGGTGCCGGAGATGGAGAACTTCACGCCCGGCGGCAGGCCTGCCTGCTCCATCGGGAGCATGACCTGGTCGCGCAGGATCTCCAGTGCCGCCTCCAGGGGAACGCCCGGCGCCGGCCGGATCTCCAGTGTGATGGTGCGGGCGCGCTCGTGGTGGCGCACTTCCGTCGGGCCCGAGGTCAGCACCACCTCCGACAGGGAGGAGGCGGGCAGAATGTCGCCGCTGGAGGTCACCACCGGCAGGCTGGAGATGCCCTGGGTCTCCACGACGTTGGCTTCCGGCCCCTGCAGCACGAGATCCAGGCGGTCGTTGCCGACGGTCACTTCCAGCACGCGCAGGCCGTCGTTGAAGGTGTCGATGGCCTCGCCGAACTGGCGCGCGCTGACGCCGTTGTCGGCCAGGCGCAGGCGGTTGGGGAACAGCCGCACCTCCGGCGCGCCCAGTTCCAGGCCGGGGTTGGGGCGCAGCTGGTTGCCCTTGTCGCGCGGCAGGATCTGCGCGATGCGTCCTACCGCCTGCTGCGCCACCTGCAGGATCGGCTCCAGCTGCTGGCCGGAGATGTTGAGGTCGATCTTGCGCCCCGAGCCGATGCCGCGCCCGAAGATGGAGGGCTGGTTGATGAAGCCGAAGGTGCCGGGCTCGCTGAACACCGGCCCCTCCAGCAGCGGGATGATCTCCGCCGCGCGCTGCGGCTCCGCCGAGGTGGCGCCGATGAAGGTGTTGGCATTGAAGGCGACGAAGAAGAAGCGGTCCATCTTCGGCGGCGGCCGCTCCCCGGCCCCGGTGCCGAAGCCCGCCAGCAGGCCGCCGAAGCTTTCCTTCACACCCTGCAGCAGCTCGCCCGGATAGGCGCTGATCCGCTCCTGCAGGCTCCTTTGCTCTTCCGCCGGCGCCTCGAGGGAGGATTCCTCCTCCGTCCAGTGCGCCCGGGTCGCGGTCTCGACGCCCTCGGCAATGTCCACCATGGTGTCGAGGTTGTAGCCGGGCGGCGGAATGATGATGCCGAAGACCAGGTTACGGTTGCCCTCGGGCAGGTACTCAAGCTTGGGCAGGTAGTGCCAGCTGCCGTAGAGCGCTACCGTTGTGACCGCCGCCACCGTCCCCAGCGCGGCCAGGCGGCTGCGCACCACCAGCCGCGCGAAGCCGACCACCGTGGCGACGAAGCCCCTGGCGAGCTGGTCGATGACCGGCAGGTGCAGGCGCGTGACCCTGTGATCGGAGCGCGACCTGCCGTTGCCGAGCAGGCGGCTGGACAAGGCGGGCAGCACGGTGACGGAGACCAGCAGGGACAGCATGACCGAGACGGAGATCGCCACCGCGATGTCGCGGAACAGCTGTCCCACCTCCAGCTCCATGACCAGGATCGGGATGAAGACCATCACCGTGGTGAGCGCCGAGACCAGCACCGCGCCCCAGACCTGCTTGGCGCCCAGGTAGGCGGCCTCGCGCACCGGGCGGCCCTGCTCGCGCAGCCGGTAGATGTTCTCCAGCACGACGATGGCGGCGTCGACAACCATGCCGACGGCGAAGGCGATGCCGGCCAGCGAGATGACATTGATCGAGCGTCCCAGCGCGGCCATGGCGACGAAGGCGCCGATCACCGAGACGGGGATGGCGATGGAGACCACCAGGGTCGCGCGCAAGGAACGCAGGAAGAGCAGCAGGATGATCGCCGCCAGGCTGCCGCCGACCCAGATGTTCTGCTGCACCAGGTCGATGGCGGAATCGATGTAGACCGTCTCGTCGTAGACTTGGCGCAGCTTCAGGTCGGCGGCGGGGATGGGGCCTTCGTTCAGCTCCCTGATCGCGGCGCGGATGCCTTCCATGGTTTCGATGACGTTGGCCCCGGTCTCGCGGATGGCGTTCATGGCCAGGGCCGCGTGGCCGCGCATGCGGATCGAGGCCCGCGCCTGCTTGTAGCCGAAGCGCACCTCGGCGATGTCGCCGATCAGGACCCGCGCCAGGCGGCCGCTGGCGCGGTCCTCGTCGCTGCGCACCACGACCGAGCGCACCGCCTCGACGGTGTTCAGCTCGCCTTCGGTGCGCACCACGTAGCGGCGCTTGCCCTCGTCGACGTCGCCGGCGCTGAAGGAGGCGTTGGCGCGGCGCAGGGCGTCGACCACCTCGCTGACCGTCAGGCGGTAGCGTGCCAGCACCTGGGGATCCACGGTCACCTGGATCTCGCGCTCGGTGCCGCCGTAGACGTTGATGCGGCTGACGCCCGGCACGCGCTCCAGGCGTTCCTGGATGACGTTCTCGGCGAAGTCGCCGTACTCGCTCATCGGCCGCTCGTTGCCGGGCAGGCGCGTCAGGATGAACCAGGCGATGGCGTTGTCCTCGGCGCCGGCGGTGTCCAGCGTCGGTTCGTCGGCCTCGTCGGGATAGCCGTTGACCCGGTCGAGACGGTTGGAGACCAGCAGCAGGGCCCGGTCCATGTTGGTGCCGACGGCGAACTCCAGGGTGACGCGGCTGCGGCCGCGCTCCGAGCGCGAGGTGATCTCCTCCAGCCCCTCGATGCCCTTCAGCTCTTCTTCCTGGCGGTTGGTGATCTCGCGTTCCACCTCGGCCGGCGCGGCGCCGCCCCATTCGGTGGTGATCGTGATGACCGGGCTGTTGATGTCCGGGGCGAGCTGGATGGGAATGGTCTGCAGGGCCACCAGGCCGAACATCACCACCATCAGTACGGCGGCGATGACGGCGATGGGACGTTCGATGGCGGTCTTGATGAGATTCATCAAGAAGCCTCTTCGATTTGCACCGGTGTTCCTGGCTGCAGACGTTCGTTGCCCCGCACCACCACCAGATCGCCGACGGCGAGCCCGTCGAGCACCTCATAGCGGCTGCCCACGGCCTCGCCGAGCACGATGCTGCGCGGCTCGGCCTTGCCGTCGGTGACGACGAAGACAATGGTGTCGTTCGGCTTCTTGATGATGGCGTCCTTGTGCACCGAGACGATCTCGCGCGGCGCGCCGATCGGCACCTGCACGGTGACCGACTGCTCGTTGGCCAGCACGCCGGCGGCGGCCTGTCCCTGCGGTCCGAAGTCCGGCACGAAGCGCACGGCGCGGGTGCGCGTCAGCGGGTTCTCGTTGGGGATGATGGCGCGCACCGCGGCCTGGAACTTGGTGCCGTTGTCCAGGGTCACGTCGATGGTGGCGCCGGCCGTGAGGCCGAGCAGGCGGTTGGAGGGCACGTCGGCCTCCACCTCCAGGGTGTGGTCGGCGATCATGTTCACCAGTTCCTCGCCGGCCGAGGCGTAGGAGCCGGCCTCGCTGAGGCGCCGGGTGATGACGCCGTCGTAGGGCGCGGTGATCTGCGTGTATTCCAGGTTGATCTCGGCCAGGCGCAGCTCGGCGCGCGCTGACGTCACCGAGGATTCGGCCTCGCGGGCCCCGGCCTCGGCGATGACGACCTCCTGCAGGGCGTCCTCGAAGCGGGCCTGGCTGAAGGCGGCGGACTTCTTCAACCCTTCCAGGCGCTTCAGCTCCTGCTGGGCCAGGGTGATCTGGGCCTGCTTGGTCTTCAGCTCGGCGCGCGCCACCGCCAGCCCGGCGGCGGCGAGGTCGCGCTGGGCCCGCATGGTGGCGTCGTCGAGCACGGCGATGATGTCGCCGGCGGCGACCCGGTCGCCCACCTCCACGCGGAATTCCAGGATCGGTCCGCTGATGCGCGCGGCCACGGAGCCGGCCTGGCGCGCCACCAGGCGGCCGATCACCGGCACGGTCTGGCTCAGCGGCTCGCTGCGCACGGCATCGACCCGCACCCGCGAGGCGCCCTCTTGGGCCGCGGCGGTGCCGGCGTCAAGCGAGACGGTGGTCAGGGCCAGAAGAATGGCCGCCAACGGCACGAGGCCGGCAACGGCCGAGCGGCGCTTTGCCGGTCGTACGAATGCGATCAATTTCGCTCTCCACTGGCCCTTGGGTCGCGGTGGGGCTTCCTGCCGCCGTCCGCATCGGAAAAATTCAGCTATTTTCCACAATTGGCGCGAGTTCCGGGGGGAGTCAATGCCGCAGATGCGGCCCTAGAGGGACTGCTGACAGCACCCTGAAGGCGCGGCAAACGGCGGATTTCGGAACCTCGCGCGGCGTCAAGGCCGCCCGGCGGGCAAATTGCTCGGTTAAATTAACGGGCTCCAGGTTCTATGATCGGGCGATAACGATGAACCGAACGCCTTATAGAGCCGCTTTATGACCACTCTTCTTTTCAGCCACAGCGCCTGCGAAGGCCACATCCCGGATATCGGGCACCCGGAGAGCCCGGTGCGCCTGAAGGCGATTCGCGAGGCGCTTTCCGCTTCGGAGTTCGACGCCCTGGAGCGCCGCGAGGCGCCGCGGGCCGAGGAAAGCCAGATCGCCCTGGTCCATCCCGGCGACTACGTCCAGAACATCCTGCGCGCGGTGCCCGGCGAGGGTGAGGGCGAGCGGGCGCTGGACGCCGACACCATTCTTTCGCCGGGCTCCGGCGAGGCGGCCCTGCGCGCGGCCGGCGCCGTGGTGGCCGCCGTCGACGCGGTCATGGCCGGCGAGGCCGACAACGCCTTCTGCGCCGTGCGCCCGCCGGGCCACCATGCCGAGCCGGACCACGCCATGGGGTTCTGCCTCTTCAACAACGTCGCCGTCGGCGCCCTGCATGCGCGCGCGGCGCACGGCCTGCACCGCATCGCGGTGGTGGACTTCGACGTGCACCACGGCAACGGCACCCAGGCGGCGTTCTGGAGCGACCCCGACCTGTTCTACGCCTCGACCCACCAGATGCCGCTCTACCCCGGCACCGGTTCGGCGCGCGAGCGCGGGGTGAACGCCAACATCGTCAACGTGCCGCTGCCGCCCGGCGGCGGCTCGGAGGAGTTCCGCCAGGGCATGCGCGACAACATCGTGCCGGCCCTCACCAGCTTCCAGCCGGAGTTCCTTTTCATCTCCGCCGGTTTCGACGCTCATGCCGAGGACCCGCTGGCGGGGCTGAACTTCGTCGAGGACGACTACGCCTGGGCGACGCAGCAGTTGATGGCCCTGGCGCGCAGCGCCTGCGGCGGACGGCTGGTATCGGTGCTGGAAGGCGGCTACAACCCCTCCGCTCTGGGGCGCAGCGTCGCCGCCCATGTGCGCAGCCTGATGGAAGGGTGAGCGGCCGCGCCGGGACGCCGGCTTCGCGCTTTACGGGCGCAAAGAAGGGGCAAATGGCCGAAAAGGGTGCCCCAGGGCCCTTAAAGGGCTGTTTTCCCGGGCGCGCTTCCGGCATGGTCGGCGGAGGATCCGCCGCGAATCCGCCGTGGTGCGAGCAGTGAAAGGGGTCCCTTGGGGGGCCGTGAAGTGAGACCAAGAGTATGGCAGACAACGACATTCCCGCCGATATCCGCAAGATGAGCTTCGAGGAAGCGCTGGACGAGCTGAAGGCGATCGTCGGCAAGCTGGAGCAGGGCCAGGGTACGCTGGACAGCGCCATCGGCGACTATGACCGCGGCGCCGCGCTGAAGCGGCACTGCGATGCCAAGCTGCGCGAGGCCCAGGCCAAGATCGAGAAGATCAGCCTCTCCGCCGACGGCAGCGTGAGCAGCGAGGCCCTCGATGTCGAATAGCCGGGCCCAGACGCAGGGGCAGAGCCTGCCGTCCGAGGAGACCGGCCTGCAGGAAGCTCTGAAGGCCCAGGCGGCGGCCGTGACCGGCCTGCTCGACCAGCTGCTGCCCCCGGTCGAGGGACCGCGCGGCGCTGTCATCGAGGCCATGCGCTATGCCGCGTTGGGCGGCGGCAAGCGGCTCCGGCCGTTTCTGGTCTGCGAAACGGCCCGCCTGTTCGACGTGCCGCAGGACCAGGCGCTGAGGGCCGGGGCGGCGCTGGAGATGGTGCACTGCTACAGCCTGATCCACGACGACCTGCCGGCCATGGACGACAGCGACCTGCGCCACGGCAAGCCGACGGCCCACCTGGCCTTCGACGAGGCGATCGCGATCCTGGCCGGCGACGGCCTGCTGACCGAGGCCTTCACCGTGCTGTCCGACCCGCGCACCCATGCGAAGGCGGAAGTGCGCTGCGCGCTGGTCGCCCGCCTGGCCGCGGCGGCCGGGGCGGCGGGCATGGTCGGCGGCCAGATGATCGACATCTCGCCGCAGCGCGGCAGCCTGGACCTGGCGGGGATCTCGGAACTGCAGAGCCTCAAGACCGGGGCGCTGATCCGCTTCGCCTGCGAGGCGGGGGCCATCCTGGGCGAGGCCGGCGCGGCCGAGCGGCAGGCCCTGGTCGCCTATGCCGAGGACTTGGGGCTGGCCTTCCAGATCGCCGACGACCTGCTGGACGAAGAGAGCACGCCCGAGGCGCTGGGCAAGCCCACCGGACAGGACGCGAACCTCGGAAAAGCCACCTTCGTCGGCCAGCTCGGCGTCGAAAAAGCGCGGGAAAAAGCCCAGGAACTGGTCTACTCCGCTTGTGCACGGCTTGATCTTTTCGGTCAAAAGTCGGACCTTCTAAGGCAGACGGCGGCTTTCGTCGTCTCCCGCCGGTCTTAAAGGGGGTTGCCATAACGAGGTTATGGCGACAGGGATGCAGGCGAGCCTTGGGATTGTTAGTATTGTTGCGGTGTGACAACGAGACGCCGGCAAGGCGGCAGGAGCGGTATTAAGCGTGGCACAAATAGGTCATAACAGGCGTCCCACCCCCCTACTGGATCAAGTCAACGAACCGGCCGATCTACGTAGGCTGGATGAAGAACAGCTGCGCGACTTCGCCGACGAGTTGCGTTCGGAGATGATCGAGGCGGTCTCGGCGACCGGCGGCCACCTGGGCGCGGGGCTGGGCGTGGTCGAACTGACCACGGCGCTGCACTACGTCTTCGAGACGCCGCGCGACAAGCTGATCTGGGATGTCTCCCACCAGTGCTACCCGCACAAGATCCTGACCGGCCGGCGCGACCGCATGCGCAGCCTGCGCCAGGGCGGCGGCCTCTCCGGCTTCACCAGCCGCAAGGAGAGCGAGTACGACCCCTTCGGCGCGGCGCACAGCTCGACCTCGATCTCCGCCGGGCTGGGCTTCTCCGTGGCGCGCGACTTCCGCGGCGAGGACAACGCCGTCATCGCGGTCATCGGCGACGGCTCGATGAGCGCCGGCATGGCCTACGAGGCGATGAACAACGCCGGGGCCATGAACTCGCGCCTCATCGTCATCCTCAACGACAACGACATGTCGATCGCGCCGCCGGTGGGCGCCATGAGCGCCTACCTGTCGCAGCTCATCTCCTCCAAGCCCTTCCTCTCGGTCCGCTCGCTGGGCCGCGAGCTGGCCAAGCGCTTCCCGCGGCCCATCGAGATGGCCGCCAAGCGCGCCGAGGAATACGCGCGCGGCCTGTTGACCGGCGGCACGCTGTTCGAGGAGCTGGGCTTCTTCTATGTCGGGCCCATTGACGGCCATAACCTGGACCACCTGCTGCCGGTGCTGAAGAACGTGCGCGACTCGCACTACGAAGGCCCGGTGCTGATCCACTGCGTGACCCAGAAGGGCAAGGGCTACGAGCCCGCCGAGGCCGCCGCCGACAAGTACCACGGCGTCGCCAAGTTCGACGTGGTCACCGGCAAGCAGGCCAAGGGCACGCCCAACGCGCCCAGCTATCAGAACGTTTTCGCCGCCGGCCTCATCGCCGAGGCCGAGCACGACGACACCATCGTCGCGGTGACCGCCGCCATGCCCTCGGGCACCGGCCTCAACAAGTTCGCCGAGCGTTTCCCGGAGCGCATGTTCGACGTCGGCATTGCCGAGCAGCACGCGGTCACCTTCTGCGCCGGCATGGCCTGCGAGGGCTTCAAGCCCTTCGCGGCGATCTACTCCACCTTCCTGCAGCGCGGCTACGACCAGGTGGTCCACGACGTGGCGATCCAGAGCCTGCCGGTGCGCTTCGCCATCGACCGGGCCGGCATGGTCGGCGCCGACGGCGTCACCCACCAGGGCAGCTACGACCTGACCTACCTGGGCTGCCTGCCGAACTTCGTCATCATGGCGCCCAGCGACGAGGTCGAGCTGATGCACATGGTCGCGACCTCCTGCCAGATCGACGACCGCCCCTCGGCCCTGCGCTATCCGCGCGGCGAGGCCCTGGGAATCGAGATGCCGGCGCGCGGCACGCCGCTGGAGATCGGCAAGGGCCGCATCCTGCGCGAGGGCAGCAAGGTGGCGATTCTTTCCCTCGGCACGCGCCTCGCCGATGCCCTGGCGGCGGCCGACGACCTGGCGGCCCGCGGGCTTTCCACCACCGTGGCCGACGCCCGCTTCGCCAAGCCGCTGGACGAGGACCTGGTGCGCCGCCTGGCGCGCGAGCACGAGGTGCTGGTGACCGTGGAGGAGGGCGCCATCGGCGGCTTCGCCACCCAGGTCATGCAGTTCCTGGCCCTGGAAGGGATCTTCGACAAGGGGCTGAAGTTCCGGCCTCTGACCCTGCCGGACTACTTCATCGACCACGACAAGCCGGAGGCGCAGATCGCCCAGGCCGGCCTGGACCGCGCCGGCATCCTCGCCACCGTGCTGGGGGCGCTGGGCCAGGACGAGCTGGAGTCGCCCGCCCGGGCCTGACGGCAGGCTGCCACGACAGCGCCGCGCATAGCGGCTCTGCGCGCGAAGAGGGTTCCCGCTCTCCGCCAAAGTCGTCATAGTGCAAACATGTCCGGAACGCTTCTCCCCAACGCCGCGGCCCTCGCCGGCGGCGCGCCTTCTGCTGCTGTTTTGTGGCGCCGCGAGATCCTCGCGACGCTGCGGCTGGCCGCGCCGCTGGTCTTCACCCAGCTGGCGATGATGCATCAACACCACGGACATCGTGATGATGGGCTGGCTGGGGCCGGAGGAGCTGGCGGCCGGCGCCCTGGGCATGAACATCTTCATCCCGCTGTTTCTCTTCGGCCTGGGCATCGCCACGGTGGTGGCGCCGATGACCGCGCAGGCGCTGGGCGCGCGCGACTTCCGCGGCGTGCGCCGCACGGTGCGCCAGGGCTTCTGGCTGACGCTGCTGTTCGGGGCGGTCTTCACCGCGATCATCTTCAATGGCCGCTGGGTGCTGCTGGCCTTCGGGCAGGAGCCGGCGATCGCGTTGCTGGCCCAGGACTACCTGCAGGCCGTCGCCTGGTCGCTGCTGCCCAGCCTGTGGTTCGTGGTGCTGCGCAGCTTCGTCACCGCCCACTCGCGGCCGCGCTCGGTGCTGGTCATCACCCTGGTGGCGGTCGGCGTCAACGCGGTCTCGAACTACGGCCTGATGTTCGGCCACTTCGGCCTGCCGCGCTGGGGCCTGATGGGCGCCGGCGTCACCAGCTCCATCGTGCAGGTGCTCTCCTTCCTGGCGCTGCTCGGCTACGTCCAGTGGGACCGGCGCTTCCGCCGCTACGCCATCCTGCTGCGCTTCTGGCGCCCGGACTGGGCGCGCTTTATCCAGCTGTTCCGCGTCGGCGTGCCGATCGGCCTGACCATCGTCGCCGAGGCCGGGCTGTTCTCCTCCGCCGCCTTCCTCATGGGGCTTATCAGCACCGAGGCGCTGGCCGCCCACGCCATCGCCCTGCAGTGCTCCGCCGTCGCCTTCATGGTGCCGCTGGGCCTGGGCCAGGCGGCGGTGGTGCGCGTCGGCCTGGCCGCCGGTGCGCGCGACCACGACGGCGTGACCCGGGCCGGCTGGGCGGCGCTCATCGCCGGTTCCCTCTTCATGGCCTGCTCGGCGCTGGTCTTCTGGTTCGCCGGTCATTTCCTGGTCGGTTTTTTCCTCGACCTTTCGGCGCCGGAGAACGTCGAGGTGGTGGAACTGGCCGTTGCTTTCCTGGCCATCGCCGCTCTTTTCCAGCTGGTCGACGGCGGCCAGGTCATCGGCGTCCATGCCCTGCGCGGCCTGAGCGACACCACCGTGCCCATGTGGCTGGCCATCGGCGGCTACTGGTCGATCGGCTTCGTCGCCTCGGTGGTGCTGGCCTTCCCCTTGGGCCTGGGGGGGCGCGGCGTCTGGATGGGCCTCGCCTGCGGCCTGGCTTTCGTTGCCTCGGCGGCGATCTGGCGCTTCCACCGCCGCCAGCGCTACCTGCCGAACGCGGGTCTCGTCCTGCGATGAGCAAGGCCAAGGCTGGTAAGACCCGCGCGGATGTGGCGCTGGTCGAGCGCGGCCTGGTGGAAAGCCGCGCCAAGGCCCAGGCCCTCATCATGGCCGGCAAGGTCTTCGCCGGGGAGCGCAAGCTGGCCAAGGCCGGCGAGAGCATCGCCGAAAACCAGGCGCTGGAGGTGCGCGGCCAGGATCACCCCTGGGTCAGCCGCGGCGGCCTGAAGCTGGCCCACGCGCTGGAGGCTTTCGGCCTCGATCCCACGGGGCTGACCTGCCTCGACGTCGGCGCCTCCACCGGCGGCTTCACCGACGTGCTGCTGCAGCACGGCGCGGCCAGGGTCTACGCCGTCGACGTGGGCCACGGCCAGCTGGCCTGGAAGCTGCGCAACGATCCCCGCGTGGTGGTGCTGGAGCGCACCAACGCCCGCACCCTGACGGCCGAGCAGGTGCCGGAACCGGTGGACCTGCTGGTCTGTGACGCCAGCTTCATCGGACTGGAAGTGCTGCTGCCGGCCCCGCTGGCCCTCACCGCGCCCGGGGCGGTGATGGCGGTGCTGATCAAGCCGCAGTTCGAGGTCGGCAAGGAGCGGGTCGGCAAGGGCGGCGTGGTGCGCGACCCAGCCCTGCACGAGGAGGTCTGCCAGCGCATCGAAGCCTGGGTCGCGGCCCAGCCCGGCTGGACGGTCGAGGGCGTCGTCGAAAGCCCCGTCACCGGCCCCGAGGGCAACAAGGAATTCCTTCTTGTCGCGCGGAAGAGCGGCTGAGTCCTATTTCGTCATGCTCGGACCTGCCGCCTTCAAGGCTGTCGTCCCGGCACTTGTCGCCGGGACCCATTGCCCTATCCGCGCAATGGACCTCAAGGTCTCGTCCAGGGCGAACGCCAATGGGTCCCGGGGACAAGCCCCGGGATGACAATGATTTCGTTGGGTGATTGTTGCGTCGTCGTCGATACAAGGGCGTTCAGCGCCGCCCTTCGAAACCCAGCAGCACGTTCACCGCGTTGACGCCGATCTCCGCCACCGCGTAGCCGCCTTCCATGACGAAGAGCGTCGGCTTGCCGAGCTTGGCGATGGTCTCGCCAATGACGAAGTAGTCGTCCGACTTCAGCTTGAACTGCGAGATCGGGTCCTTCTCGAAGGTGTCGACGCCCAGCGACACCACGACGACCTCCGGCCCGTAGGCCGCCAGCCGCTGGCAGGCGTCCTGCAGCGCGGCGTGCCAGATGTCGAAGCCGCTGCCCCAGAGCAGCGGGTAGTTGGCGTTGTAGCCCTCGCCGGCGCCGTCGCCGGTCTCGTCCTCGTAGCCGAGGAAGAAGGGGAACTCCTGCTTGGGATGGCCGTGGATCGAGGCGAAGAAGACGTCGGGGCGGTCGTAGAAGATCGCCTGGGTGCCGTTGCCGTGATGGTAGTCGATGTCCAGCACCGCGACCCGTCCGGCGCCGGCGTCGAGGAACGACTGTGCGGCGACGGCGGCGTTGTTGAGGAAGCAGTAGCCGCCATAAAAGTCCGCGGCGGCGTGGTGGCCTGGCGGCCGGCAGAGCGCGAAGGCCGAGGTCGCGCCCTCGTGGATCAGGTCGGCGCCGCTCAGCGCCACGTCCACGGCGGCGGTCACGGCTTGCCAGGTACCGGCGGTGATCGGCGTGCCGGCGTCGAAGGAGAAATAGGAGAGCTTGCCGTCGATGTGCTCCGGCTCGATCTGGCGCAGGCCGCGCACCGGCCAGACCAAGGGCAGGGCGTCGTAGCTGCGGCCTTCGGCGGCCCAGAGGTTCCAGGCCTTCTCCAGGAATTCGACGTAGCGCGGATCGTGCACCTTCAGGACCGGGTCGCGCCCGTGCTCCGTCGGCCCGGCCACGGGGCCCAGGTCCACCGCCTTCACCCGCTCCAGTACCGTCTCGGCGCGCGAGGGCATCTCGACGGCGGGCTCCATCTGGCCGTTGATGAGTTCCAGCTTGGCGTGGTGCAGCTTGTGCTTTTCGCTGTAGACGGTCTTCACGGAAGGGGATCCTCGACAAGAGTGACGTGATCGGCCCGCCAGGCGCCGGGCCAGACTTCGGCGCCGGTTTCGCGCAGGCGGCGGATCTCGCCGAAGGGAATGTCGTGCGCCAGCATCATCGGGCCGTCGGCTTCGTGCTCGGCCAGCGGCGGGATGGCCTCCAGCACGCCGTGCATGCCCAGGCTCGGCTCGCAGGGCAGGTAGAGGGCGCAGGCGCCCACATTGCTGTGGTTCAGGGTGGTGCCCGGAGAGCGCCCGATGACGCCGGCCGTGCCCACCGCGCACACCAGCTCGACCGCACGTGCCTTGGCGCAGCTGGAGACCCGGGAGTGGCCCGAGAGCCGATGGGTCATCGAGGGCACGAGGACGAGGTCCGGAGCCTGCGGTGCCAGCAGGACCGAGAGCGCCGGCATCTCGACGTCGAGGCAGATCAGGGTGGCGATCCTGAGCCCCTCCCACTCGACGATGTGCAGTTCGTTGCCGGGCGTGAGGTTCCAGTAGTCCGGTTCCTGCTCGCCGGGCGTGAGGGAAAGCTTGTCCTGGGCGATCGCGCGGCCGTCGGGCAGCAGCAGCCAGGCGCGGTTGCTGAAGCCGCCCCCCTGCCTGGCGTCGACAGGCCAGGGCATGGTGCCGGCCAAGAG
>MRWG01001451.1_pt1 | contig 15144 bp, 18 predicted proteins | sample 1013341 | NCBI WGS metagenome assembly MRWG01 (sample SAMN06117577, study PRJNA244670) | biofilm metagenome | biome: Water; feature: Cathode Biofilm; material: Biofilm; isolation source: microbial consortium enriched at the cathode of a solar microbial fuel cell | place: USA: District of Columbia ... | reverse complement strand
GGGGTGAAAGACGAGGGCCGCGGAATCGGCGCTTGCCGGACGGGCGGGGCGGTGGCAAAGGCGGCGCATGACCGCCACCCCCGCCTTCACCGCCGAGGACGCCCGCCGCCGGCGTCTCGCCATCCTGGCCATGATCGGCGCCAGCGCGCTGATCGCGGTGACCTCCCTGATCGCCAAGGCGCTGGGCCTGGGCGCAGAGGGGACCGGGCTGCACCCCTTCCAGGTCAGCGCCGCGCGCTTCGTCTTCGGCTTCGTGACGGTGGCCGGCTTCGCGCTCTGGCTCAGGCCGGACTTCCGCGGCGCGGCCTGGCCGGTTCATGCCGGGCGGACGGCGGCCGGCTGGCTCGGCGCGACCTGCCTGTTCGCCGCCGCCGCGCGCATGCCGCTGGCCGACGCCACGGCGATCAGCTTTCTCAGCCCCGTGGTCACCATGGGACTGGCGATCCTGTTCCTGGGCGAGCGCGTCGGACCCTGGCGCTGGCTGGCGGTGGCCGTGGCGCTGACCGGCGCGCTGGTGCTGATCCGGCCGGGCACGGCGGCCTATCAGCCGGCGGCGGCGATCGCCCTGGGGGCGGCGGTATTCATGGGCCTCGAGGCGATCATGATCAAACGCCTCTCCGACCGGGAGCCGCCGATCCGCATTCTGCTGATCAACAACTGTCTCGGCGCCTGCATCGCCGGCACGGCCGCCGCCTTCGTCTGGCGCGCGCCGACGCCGGAGCAATGGCCACTGCTGGTGCTGATCGGCGTCGCCATGGTGGGGGCGCAGAGCCTGTTCATCCAGGCCATGAAGCGCGGCGCGGCCAGCCACGTGATCCCGGCCTTCTACTCGACGCTTGTCTTCGCCAGCCTCTACGACTTCGCCGTCTTCGGCGACGTCCCCGACGCGCTGGCCGTCGCCGGCGCGGCGCTCATCGTCGCCGGCGTGGTGCTCTTGCTGTTGAGACAGCAGGCCAGGAAGTGAACGAGGGCGCGCGGGGGATGGCGGGGCCGGCCCGCGCGCCTTCTGGCTGCTTCTTTGGGCCGCCCCCCTGATTCCAGGGGGAGGATGATTTCACCGAGATTGCTCGCCCCCACTCGCGGGGGAGAAGGGATCGGCGTGGCGCCGGCGGCGCCAACCAACCGCTTGCCAGCCGGGCCGGGCGGGTCTAGGAATCGGGACCATGCGGGTGTAGCTCAGTGGTAGAGCTTCAGCTTCCCAAGCTGAGAGTCGTGGGTTCGATTCCCATCACCCGCTCCAGAATTCCGCGAGGTCGCGCCATGACCGATGCCGGCACGGCGGAAACCGTCCCCCTCCGCCTGCAATCGACCGTCACCTGTCCGGCCTGCGGCGCGCGGGCGACCGAGACCATGCCCGAGGACGCCTGCATCTGGTTCCGGGAATGCCCGGCCTGCGGCGATCTCCACCGGCCGAAGCCGGGCGACTGCTGCGTCTATTGCAGCCATGGCGACACGCCCTGCCCGCCCGTTCAGTTGGGGAACGGCTGCTGCGCGTCCAGCACCCGCTGACAGACCGCCGCCGTCGGCCCGTCGAAGCAGCAGAAGATGACGTGCGCCGGCCGCGCCCGCACCGTCAGCACGACCTCCACGGCGATTTCGGTCGCCTGTTCCAGCGGATAGCCGTAGACGCCCGTCGAGATGGCGGGAAAGGCAATGGAGGCGAGGCCGTGTTCCGTGGCCAGCGCCAGGCTGTTGCGGTAGCAGGCGGCGAGCAGGCCGGGCTCCCCGGCCGCCCCGCCACGCCAGACCGGCCCGACGGTGTGGATGACGTGGCGCGCGGGCAGGCCATAGCCCTTCGTGATCCGCGCCTCCCCCGTGGGACAGCCGCCCAGCGCGCGGCATTCCTCGAGCAGCTCCGGCCCCGCCGCGCGGTGGATCGCGCCGTCGACCCCGCCACCGCCCAGCAGGCTCTCGTTGGCGGCGTTGACGATGGCGTCGACCGACAGCGCCGTGATGTCCCCGGTGACGACTTCGGTCTGCATCCCGCGCGGCGCCCTCAGACGCCCTCTTCGTCCGGGTGCATCAGCCGGTGCAGCGGGGCGATGAAATAGCGGACATAGGCGTCGTCCACATTGGCCTGGCTGCGCCCGCGCCAGGCCTTCAGCGCCGCGTCGTAGGTGGCGAAGACGCCGACCACGTCGGTCTTGTCGGGCTCCGCCAGCACGTTCTCGCGCGGATCGACCAGCGCGCCGCCGAAGACCAGATAGAGATCCTGCCTGCTCATGTCGCCGCTCCCTCGTTGACGCCGGGTTCATCCGCCATTCAGCCGCGAGGCTTAGCGGATCGGGGCCGTGACCGTACAGGGGCAAGTTGCGCCGCGCACTACCCGGATACGGTCATTGGACACATATCAGTGCCGAGAATGGCAAGGAAACGGAGAGAACGACAATGAAAACGGCCATCCGCACCATGTTCCTGAGTACGGCCATCGCCATGATGGCCGTGCCCATGATCGCCGCGCCGGCCATGGCGCAGCCGGGCCACTGCCCGCCCGGCCTGGCCAAGAAGAACAACGGCTGCATGCCGCCGGGCCTCGCCAAGAAGCGCTACGCGATCGGCGAGCGCCTGCCCGACGGCGTGCGCTACGTGCCGGTCTACGACCATGGCCGCTACGGCCTGCGCGATCCGGCCGAGGGCCTGATCTACGCCCGGGTCGACGGCGACCTGCTGCTGATCGCCGAAGCGACCAAGCGCGTCATCGACGCCGTGGTGGCCGTGGATGCGGCGACGCGCGGCGCGGGCGACCGGGATTGAGGCGCCGCGCCGTCCCGCTGTGACCGTCCGAATCCGGGCGGTGACAGAGCTGGGGCAAGTGGCGGCGGGGGGTTCCCGCCGCCGGCCGCAGGGGTCAGATTAGGAACAACGGGACGCGAAACGGCGTCGCAACCAGGGAGACCGACAATGAAGACCGCGATCCGGACAAGGCTTGCCAGCACCGCCCTGCTGATGATTGTCGCCGCGGCCGGCGGCCTCGTTTCCCATCTCGCCGGCCACGGTCACCCTGCAGCAGGCCACGGCTGAGGCAGCAGGGGCGAAAGTCAGGCCGGCACAAGAACAACAACAGGATCCGGCCGAACCCACTGGGCCGCAACGTACAAGAGCAACAACAAGCGAAGCTCGGCCCACCCGATCCCGGCGGCAACCCCGCCGGGATTTTTTTCGTTCCGCCGCCTGGATCCGGGCGGCGCGCGCCTTGCGGCTACTCGACCACCTTCCAGCGCTTGGTGTCGAAGACCCGGAGCACCGTGGCGAGGTCGTGGCCGCGCTTCAGCACCCGGCCGTCGCGGCCCACCACCTGGAACATGCCCTGGCGGCGCGCCAGTTTCGGGCGCTTGACGATGCGGTAGAGCGGCGCTTCCGAACTGCGCTGGTAGACGGCGAAGACGCAGACGTCGCGGTCATGGCCGATGGCGTAGTCGCGCCAGTCGCCGCTGGCGACCATCTGGCCGTAGAGGTCGAGGATGAGGCCGAGTTCCCGTCGGTCGAAGAAGACGTCCATCCTGGCGCCCGGCGCGGCGGCCTGTCCCCGCCGGGCGCCGGAACTGTAGTCATCCAGACTGACCACCTCGCCCATGTCGCACCTCCGTCGCTGTGTGACGGAATGATGGCATGCTCATCCGCGCGATGAAAGGATGGAGGGCAACGGCGGTCTTGGTGCACGCGGCGATGCGGGTGCGCGGCACCAGTCATGCCGGCGTCCCGCAAATTCATGTAGTCTCGAATAATGTTGTTCTTCATGGACCTTGTGATCTGGCTTTTCGTGCTGGGCGGCGTAATCGGCGCCGCCGTGATCGCCGGCCACGGAAATCGGTTTGTAATCTGGAACAACATGTGGACGCCGGCTTCGATGGACCGGTTCCTGCGCGAGGAGATCGAAGACGCAACGGTTTCGCCAGAACGCGCGGCCTGGGAACGAGAACGAAATCAACGGCATGCCCGCACCCGCTTGGTGACGAGCGTCTACCTGATCATCCATTTCATCGCCAGTTTCGGGCTTCTGGCGTGGCGCTACGGTTGAATCCCGGCGCCGCCCCCTGGCCGGCCCGACCATCCCCGGCCCAACCTCAGGGGCGGTTTCAGAGTCGCTTCTGCTGGAAGAACCGGCGCAGCAGTTCCGCGGCGCGGGCCTCGTCGATGCCGGGATAGACTTCCGGCGCATGGTGGCAGGTGGGCTGCTGGAAGAAGCGCACGCCGTTCTCCACCGCGCCGCCCTTCCCGTCCGCGGCGCCGTAATAGAGCCGGCGGATGCGGGCGTGGCTGATGGCGCCGGCGCACATGGCGCAGGGCTCCAGCGTGACGTAGAGGTCGCACTCGGTCAGACGATACCCGCCGAGCGCCTGTCCGGCCTGGCGGAGCGCCAGGATCTCGGCATGGCCCGTCGGATCGTTGCGCCCGACCGTCTGGTTGCCGGCGCGGCCGACGATGCGCTCCGTCGGGTGGTGCACAACGACCGCCCCAACCGGCACCTCGCCCCGCAGCAGCGCCGCGCCTGCCGCGTCCAGCGCATGGGCCATGAAACTGGGCTTCTCGAAATCCATGCGGATATTCAACGTGCTGGCGCGCGGCGGCGCAATCGGCTTGTCCGCCGCCCCGGCTTCCGCCCAGACTGGCGGCGCAAACGAACGAAGGGGAGAGCGACCATGAGCAAGGAAATCCTGACCCATCCCGTCATCCAGGAGATCGTCGACAAGGGCCGCGTGCCGCTGTCGCTGGCGACCCGCGGCGGCGGGCTGATCTTCGTCGGCGGTCTGCCGCCGCTGAACCTGGACACGGGCAAGCTGGTCACCGGCAATATCGAGGAGCAGACGACCGCCTCCCTGAACGCGATAAAGACCGTGCTGGAGGCCAACGGCTCCGACATGTCGAAGATCATGAAGACCACGGTCTTCGCGGTGAACGCCGGCATGTTCGACCGGGTGAACGACGCCTACCGCGCGTTCTTCCCCAGCGAGCCGCCGGCGCGGACCTTCGTCACCGTCGGCTCCTGGCCCTGGCCCTTCGACATCGAGATCGAGGCCATCGCGCTGGCATAGGTGAGCCGCCAGGACATTGAGGCAATTGGCGTCCCCGCATGATGTCACCCCCGCCACCGTGCGGGAGTCCGGAGCGGCTTCGCCGCAAGTCGTTCGATCGCCCGGATGCCCGCACATTGGCGGGCATGACACCGGGGGCAGAAGGCGGGCGGGCCCCTCCTCACAAACGTTGTCATCCCGGCCGCAGCGCAGCGGAGAGCCGGGACCCCGTGCGACGGGAGTCAGAAGGCGCGCCGGTCGGCCGGTCCATCCCCGGCGCGCCGACTGAACCGCTCTACAGCCCCCGCACCATGAAGTCGGCCATGCGCCGGCTGAAGGCGGCCGGGTCGGCGATGGGCTCGCCCTCGATGATCAGCGCCTGGTCGAGCAGCAGTTCCGAGGCCTCGGTCAGAGCGTCGTCGACGCCGCCTTCCCGGATCCGCTCGGCCAGGCGGCGGATCAGGGGATGGCGCGGATTGATCTCCATGATGCGCTTCGAGGCCTGGTCGACCTGCTTGTGGGCCTTCAGCACCCGCTCCAGCCGAAGGTCCATGTCGAACTCGTCGGCGACCAGACAGACCGGACTTTCCTGCAGGCGGCCGGATTCGCGGACATCCTTCACCTTCTCGCCCAGCGCCTGCTTGATGCCGGCGATCAGGGTCGCGAGCTCGGTCTGGCCGGGCTTGTCGGCCTTGTCCTCTTCTTCGGACGTCTCCGTCTCGCCGCCGGCGATCTTCGACAGGTCGGCGCCGCCGCGGGTGACCGAGCGGAAGGGCTTTTCATTGTAGGCGGGCCGCACCGACAGCCAGAAGTCGTCGACCGGATCGGTCAGCAGCAGCACCTCGACGCCCTTGGCGCGGAAGCCCTCGAGCTGCGGGCTCTTGCGGGCCTGCTCCAGGTCCTCGGCGGTGATGTAGTAGATCGCCTCCTGCTCCGGCTTCATGCGGGCGACGTACTCGTCGAGCCCGACCAGCCCCTCGCCCGCCGTGGAGTGGAAGCGGGAAAGCTCGAGGATGCGCTCGCCGACCTCCTGATCCTCGTAGATGCCCTCTTTCAGGACCGCACCGAAGGTCTCCCAGAACTTCGCGAAACCTTCCGGATCGTTCTTCGCCTTGCGCTCAAGCTCGGTCAGCACCCGCTTGACGATCTGGCCGCGCATGTGGCGCAGCAGCGGCTCGTTCTGCAGCATCTCGCGGCTGACGTTGAGCGGCAGGTCTTCCGAATCGACGACGCCGCGCAGGAAGCGCATGTAGCTGGGGGCCAGCTCCTCGGCCTCGTCGGTGATGAAGACGCGCTTGACGTAGAGCTTCACCCGGTGCTTGCGGTCGGGGTGGAACAGGTCGAAGGGCCGCTCGCTCGGCACGAACAGCAGCAGGCGGTATTCGACCTTGCCCTCGACATGGGCGTGAATGGTCAGCCACGGCGCGTCGAAGCCGCCGCCGACATGGTGGTAGAATTCCGTGTAGTCCTGTTCGGTGATCTCCGACTTCGGACGGGTCCAGATCGCGGACGCCTTGTTGACCGGCTCGTCGGCGTCGTCGGCCATCTCGTCGCCGCCGGCGTGGATGGTGATGGGCCAGGCGATGTGGTCGGAATAGGTCTCGACGATCCGGCGCAACCGGTCGGGGTCCAGGAACTCCTTCTGGGCCTCGGCGATCTTCAGGGTCACGTCGGAGCCGTGGCCGGCGCGCTCCGCGTCCTCGATGGTGTAGGCGCCCGAGCCGTCGCTCTTCCAGCGCCAGGCCGTGTCCTCGCCGGCGCGGCGGGTCAGCACCTCGACCCCGTCGGCGACCATGAAGGCGGAATAGAAGCCGACGCCGAACTGGCCGATGACGGAAAGATCCGCGGACTTGCCGCCCTCGAGCTGCTCCAGGAAGGCGGTCGAGCCCGACTTGGCGATGGTGCCCAGGTTCTCGATCAGCTCGTCCCGGGTCATGCCGACGCCGTTGTCGCAAACCGTCAGCGTGCCCGCCTCCCGGTCGACGGCGATGCGGATGCGGAAAGGCTCGGCGCCCTCGGTGAGCGACGGCTCGGCGATGGCCAGGTAGCGCAGCCGCTCGCAGGCGTCGGAGGCGTTGGAGATCAGCTCGCGGAGGAAGATCTCCTTCTCCGAGTAGAGCGCGTTGGTAACGATATGCAGAAGCCTGGTGACTTCCGCCTGGAACTGGAAGTTTTCGGCCGTCATCTTCTTGTTCAGCTTTCCTCTTTCGGTGACGTCACGGTCTCCATCCGGTGGATGAAGTTCTGGGCGGTGAACTCGGCAAACAGATAGGCCCAGCCCTCGGCCCTTTCCATGGCCGTCTGGGCGCGCTCGGCGCCTTCTTCCGGGTCGATCACCGGCTTTTCCTCGTCGGGGCCGGTCAGCTCCGGCATGTCGGCCTCCGTCGAGACGCTGTCGGGATCGTGGCGGATGTCGAAGGTGACCCAGTAGGCCGGGTCGCCGTCCGTCTCGAAGCCTGCCTCCTTCGTGCGCACGGTGACGACCATGCCGTTGTCGGCGCGGTAGGTGGTCTCCACGGCGCCGGACATGTCGACCTCGTCGGCGGGGCGGACGTCGGCGAAGGGCAAGAACTCCAGGCTGCGCTGGGCAGCGGTCAGGCGGATGTCCTCGGTGACCCGGCCTTCGGGCATGTCCACGGGGCGGAGGTCGCCATAGGGATTGCGCTTCAGCCTGAGCGTCTCGCCGCCGGGATGCTCGACCACGACCTCGCGGATGCGGGCGCGTTCGATCTTCAGCAGCGTCTTGTCCAGCCAGGCCGTCGGATCCTTGCGGATGTCGAAGCGGCTCTCGACCAGCCAGGTGCGGTCCTCGCCCTCGCGGCGGACATAGACCTGCCCCGGCTCCGACGAGGTGGGCAACTGCTTCGTCTTGCCCAGGATCAGCGCCGCGAGCGTCTCGCCTTCGGCCGTCCTCGCGGTCATGGCGACGGTCTTCACGTCGTCGGCGCTTTCGACTTCCGGGTCGGGGCCGACCAGGCTGAGGCGCGTGTGCTTCGCCGGGTCGGCGGTCTTCGGCGCCACCACGGCGGCCTTGCCCAGCGCCACGGCGGCCTGCTTCACGCGGTCCGGATCGGCGGGGTAGCCGCCGCGCTCGGCCATGCGCCAGACGCCGGCGTCGTCGCGGCGGATGGTCCACTGGTCCAGCCCGGTGTCGAAGCCGAGTTCGGCGATGTCGTTGACCCGTGCGGCGAGGCCGGGATAAAGCGGCTCCCCGTAGACGCGCTCGGCCAGGCGCTCGTCGCGCGCGGCCACCAGCCACAGCGCGGCGGCGACGGCGAGGGCGGTGACGGCCAGAAGGACGAACCAGCTTTTCACGCGCATGGTCTCAGACCTCCCTCAGCTGCTGGCTGACGCGGCGGCGGTGACGCCGGTAGAACGCGACGCCGATGGCGATCAGCAGCACCAGTGCGGGCATCAGCGCGATGTTGACCAGTTGGATATCGGCCCGCAGGGCCTCGATATCGCGGCGCAGGCTGTGCTGGACGCCGCGCAGTTCGCGCCTGGTATCGAGCATCCGCTGCTGGAACTCGGCAATGGTCCGCTCCTCCTCGGCGGAGAGCAGCTCCGTGGCGCCCTCCCCGGCCCTGGACTGCAGTTCGGCCAGCTTCTTCTCCGTCTCCGAAAGCTGCGCCTCGAGCGCCTCGGCCTCGGCCAGATAGCGCTGCTCGGCTTCGCGGCGCAGTTCCTCGATGCGCGCGAAGGGACGGTCGCCCTCGGCGCGGCTGCGCAGGCCGATCAGCTCGCTGGAGCCGGTCAGGTTGTCCAGCGCGTTGACCAGGAAGCTGGCGTTGGCCGAGGTCGGCTGCATGACCTCCTCGCCGAACATGTCCTGGCGCTGCACCCAGTAGCGGTCGTCCAGCATGTCCGCGTCGGCGACAACGATCATGTCGACGGGGCCGTCGGACTTCGCCACGTGTTCCGCCTCGACACCCTCCGGCGGGCCTTCGGCAAAGGCGGAACTGACCTCGCCCTTCAGCCGCGCCGCCAGCACATAGCGCCGGTCATCGGCCTCGAATTCGGACAGCAGCGCCTGCGGGTTGGGCCGGAACCGGATCTTCGAGGCGTCGATCAGCATCGAGTCCTGGCTCGACAGCACCAGCGGACGCAGGTCGACGGTGGCGTCCTCGGCCTGCTCGATATGGCCGATCGAGGGCAGCAGCAGCGGCATCTGCAGTTCGGCGGTGACGACATCGTCCTGGTTCAGCGCCTCCGGGCCGGCGGTGAGCCAGGCCACGTAGTCGACGATGGCGCGCCGCCCCTGGCCGGCGTTGACGCGAGTGGCGTAGCCGCGGTCCGCGACCAGCCGGTCGCCGTCGATGCGCAGGCCCCAGGCGTCGAACAGCGCCTTGGGGATCGACGAATGGGTGTCCAGCGGGCTGGGCGGCTGGCCGCCCGGCGGCGGCAGCTGCGCCGCGGTCTCCGAGAACGGGTCGGCGAAGATCACCGCCTTGCCGCCGTTCACGATGAACTGGTCGATGGAATAGAGCTGCTTCGGGGTCAGGTCGCGCGCGTGCAGCAGCATCAGCACGTCCGTGTCGGCGTCCAGTTCCTCCCAGCGCGGGGTCGGCACGCGCACCTCGAAGAACTCCCTGAGCGGGCGCAGGATGCCATAGGCCCGGCTCTGGCCGCGCATCGCCGCCTGGATGCCGCCGGGCCCGAACTCCAGCGGGAAGGAAGTGATGATCGACAGCACCGGCAGGTCGGGGCTGGACAGGCCGTGGATCGTCCGCGTCAGGTCGTATTCCAGGAAGCGCGCGCGGTCGGGGGCGAAGAAGCCGATGGCCTCCTGGTCGTCGGTCATGTTCTGGCCGACCAGGCCGAAATAGAAGTTTTCGCCCGCGGCGCCGACGGGCACGCCCGACAGCCCGGCGTCGACAGCGCGGTCCTCGGCCTCCGAGAAGGGCTCGGGGTCGATGATCTCCAGGTTGATCATGCCGTCGGCGACCGCCTCGTACTCCTCCAGCATGTTGATCACGTTCTCGGCGTGGTTGCGCACCTCCGGCGCGTTCGAGGCCAGCGAGCGCGAATAGTAGAGCTTCAGCGTCACCGGCTCCTGCAGGCCTTCCAGCAGGTTCCGCGTGCCGTCGGAAAGGGTGAACAGCCGGTGTTCGGTCAGGTCGATGCGCGCCGCGCCCAGCAGGCGGTCGGCGATGACGTTGACCGCCAGGAACAGCGCCGCGGCCAGCACGACGGCGGAGATGTTGATGAAACGCTGGTTCAGCATCGCCCTCATCCCGCCTGCTTCTTGTGTTCGACGACGATCCAGTTGGCGAACAGCCAGACCGCGATCAGGGAGGCGAAATAGACCAGGTCGCGCAGGTCGATCACGCCCTCGACGATGGAGTTGAAGTGGACCAGGAAACTGAACCCCGCGATCAGGTCGAGCAGGCTCTGCGGCGCCCAGGCGGCGAAGAACTCCAGCACCAGCGGCGCGCCGGAGACCGTGAAGGCGAAGCAGACCACGGTGGCGACGACGAAGGCGATGACCTGGTTCTGGGTCGTCGCCGACAGGCAGCTGGCGATGGCGAGATAGCCGCCGGCCATCAGCAGGCTGCCGACATAGCCGGCCAGGATGACGCCGTTGTCGGGATCGCCCAGTAAATTGACCGTGACCCAGAGCGGGAAGGTCAGCGCCAGCGCGATCGCGGTGAACGCCCAGGCGGCGAGGAACTTGCCCAGCACCGCCGCCGGCACCGAGATCGGCAGGGTCAGCAGCAATTCGATCGTGCCGGTCTTGCGCTCCTCCGACCACAGCCGCATGCCGATGGCCGGGATCAGGAACAGGTAGAGCCAGGGCAGATGGGTGAAAAAGGACTTCAGGTCGGCCTGGCCGCGCTCGAAGAAGTTGCCGAGGTAGAAGGTGAAGGCCGCCGTCGTCAGCAGGAAGATGACGATGAAGACATAGGCCACGGGGGTGAGGAAATAGCCGGCGAGTTCCCGGCGGAAGACGATCAGCGCGTTCATGCGGCCTTCTCCGTGGGGCCCTCGCGCCCCGAAGTGATGCTGCGGAATACCTCGTCCAGGCGGCCCGGATCGACGTGGAAGGACCGCATCGGCCAGCCGCGCGCGCGGATCAGGCCGGAGACGGCGTCGGCGATCATCGCGCCCTCGGCCGGCAGGGCCGTCAGCCGGCCCGGCGCCTCCTGCTCCACCGCGGCGACGCCCGGCAGTTTCAGCAGGTCCTCGCGCACGGTCTCGAAGTCCGGCGCGCCCTCGCCCTCGATGACCACGACGACCGCGCCGCGGAAGCGCGAGCGCGCCATCAGCTCGTCGGGCGTGCCGTCGGCGACCACCTTGCCGCGGGCGATGATCATGGCGCGGCTGCAGACCGCCGAGACCTCCTCCAGGATGTGGGTCGAGATGATGATGGCCTTCTCGGGCGAAAGCTCGGCGATCAGGTCGCGCACCTGGTGCTTCTGGTTCGGGTCGAGGCCGTCGGTCGGCTCGTCCAGGATCAGGATCTCCGGGTCGTGCAGCAGCGCCTGGGCCAGGCCGACGCGGCGCTTGAAGCCCTTCGACAGCGTGTCGATGGGCTGGTGCATGACCCGTTCCAGCTCGATGCGGCCGGCGATCTCGGCGATGCGTTCGCGCTTCTTCGCGCCCTTCAGCCCGCGCACGTCGGCGATGAACGACAGATAGCCCGCAGGCGTCATGTCGGGATAGGCCGGCGCGCCCTCTGGCAGATAGCCGATCTTCCGCTTCGCCGCGATGGGGTCGGCCAGGGCGTCGATGCCGGCCACCGTCACCGTGCCCGCGGTGGGGCCGAGGAAGCCGGTGATCATCTTCATCGTCGTGGACTTGCCCGCGCCGTTGGGACCCAGGAAACCCAGCACCTCGCCGCGCCCGACGCGGAAGCTGATCCCGTCGACCGCCGCGAACGGTCCGAAGCGTTTCACCAGATCAGACACCTCTAGCATCGCTGTCACGTGCCCGCTCTCCCCCTTCGACTGCCGCTGGTACGCTGATCTGTCCCGGAGCCGCAACGGACGCCTCCGGTGTTGTTGTGATTGGCTCAGCGCCGGACGGCTAATTAGGCGAACCGCGGCCGCCGTTCAAGGCCTGCGCAAACGCAGACGCCGGGGCCGCATGCTGCTAGCCTGCCGGAAACGACAAGGGAGGGACGGACATGGGCGCGATCAGGGCGCTGACCTTCGACACCGGCGGCACCATCCTCGACTGGCACGGCGGCGTCTCCGCGGCCTTCGCCGAGGCCGGCCGGAAGCGCGGCATCGAACGCGACTGGGCGGCGATAACCAACGACTACCGCCGCCGCTCGCTGAAGCAGATGCTGAATCACGGCGCCGACGGCCCGGCGCAGTACAACATCGACGACGTTCACCGCGCCATGCTGGACAAGGTCATCGCCGACCATGATCTCGGCGCCCTGACCGGCGAGGACCGGGAGGCGATCTGGTACCGCTGGCACGAGCTGAAATGCTGGCCCGACTTCCCCGCCGCGCTGGCCGATCTCCGGACCAGTCATGTCGTCGCCTCCTTCACCATCCTGTCGACCTCGCTGATCGTCGACACCGCCCGCGCCAACGGGCTGTCCTGGGACGCGGTGATCTCCTGCGAGATGATCGGCATCTACAAGACCCGGCCCGAGGCCTACCGCACGGCGGCGAAGTGGCTCCGGCTCGATCCCGGCGAGTGCATGATGGTGGCCTGCCACAATTTCGACCTGCGCGCGGCCCGCGAGGTGGGCTTCAAGTCGGCCTTCGTGCGCCGTCCCGACGAATGGGGCGCCGAGGGTCCGCCGGATCCGGAACCCGATCCGGACCACGACGTCATCGCCGACAGCTTCCCCGAGATGGTGGAGAAGGTCAGGGCGTTGTAAGCGGTTCCGGCGCCTGATTGAACCGCCACTCACTCCGCGTGTCGCCCCCGCCTCTGTGCGGGGGTCCGGAGCGGCTTCGCCGCAAATCGATGATTTTCGACCGGATGCCCGCACAAGGCGGGCATGACACCGTTCGGGGGTGAACCGGCACGTCCGGCCCTGCGGTTCCAAGATTCAGAAGGCGCGCGGGCCAGCCACGCCATCCCTCGCGTGTCAGCCTGGCTGGAAAAGGAAAGGGCCACGCGATCGCTCGCATGGCCCCTTCGGCAGACGGATCGGCTGGCGGTCCCGTCCGGGACCCGCCTGTCCCCGATGCCTTAGCGCTTGGAGAACTGGAAGGAGCGACGGGCCTTGGCCTTGCCGTACTTCTTGCGCTCCACCGTGCGGCTGTCGCGGGTGAGGAAGCCGTTCTTCTTCAGCACCGCGCGCAGTTCCGGCTCGAAGCGGGTCAGCGCCTTGGAGATGCCGTGGCGCACCGCGCCCGCCTGGCCCGACAGGCCGCCGCCGGCGACGGTGACGTAGACGTCGAACTGGCCGTCGCGGCCGGTGATCTGGAAGGGCTGCTGGATGACCTGGCGCAGCACCGGACGGGCGAAATAGGTTTCCACCTCGCGGCCGTTGACGGTGATGCGGCCGACGCCGGCCTTGACCCAGACGCGGGCCACCGCGTCCTTGCGCTTGCCGGTGGCGTAGGCGCGGCCGTGTGCGTCGATCTGCGGCTCGACGGGTTCCGGCGCGGCCTCGGTGCCCATGGCCTGGCCCAGGTCCGCGAGATCGGTGACGGCGCCTTCTTCGGCGTTCGGGAGTTCGGTTTCAGCCATGACGCGGCCTACCTCGCATTCTTGTGGTTGAGGGACTTGAAGTCGATGACTTCGGGCTGCTGGCCCTCATGGGGGTGCTCGGCGCCCGCGTAGACGCGCAGGTTCTTGAACTGCTGGCGGCCCAGCGGGCCCTTCGGGATCATCCGCTGGATCGCCTTCTCGACGACGCGCTCGGGATGATCGCCCTCCAGGATGTCGCGGGCGGTGCGGCTCTTGATGCCGCCCGGATAGCCGGTGTGCCAGTAGTAGACCTTGTCGTCGCGCTTGTAGCCGGTCAGCTTGACCTTGCCCGCATTGACGATGATGACGTTGTCGCCGTCATCCATGTGCGGGGTGTAGCCGGGCTTGTGCTTGCCGCGCAGGCGGTTGGCGGCGAAGGCGGCGAGCCGGCCGAGGACCACGTCCTCGGCGTCGATCAGAATCCACTTCTTCTCGATCGTCGCCGGCGTGGCGGAAAAGGTTTTCATCGCTCTCGTCCTTCAGGATCGTCGGGGGCCGGGACGCGCACGGACACGCGCGGCCCCGCCCGGGAACCGTTCGAAGGCGCGCTTCTACGCGCGCGCAGAGGCCCCGTCAAGCCCCATCGGCCCGGCTAACGCCCCGGAATGGCTGTTTTTTCCGATGGGGTAATATGGGAACACGCACCGCTTGGGTGTGGCCTCTGGGTCAAAAGCGTGTGAGCATGAACTGTTGGTTCATAGACGCTAGGTTGCGAGTCAAGTTCAATTCGACTCAGGATGGCGTTTGCGTCAAACTGTTCGCAGAATGCTTGTCGGAGCATTGAAATGCTATTTGATGATATTTCTAAAAATACACTGCTGTGGCTGAGCGAGTTTGTAATAGTTGTTTTGGTAACTGTATTTCTTAGAAAGAGGATTAGTATTAGAAGTTTAGAAATACTAATTGTAGTAACAAGCTGCATTGCCTCTTTATCTATTTTTATTGGTGCTTACAGGTACATAAATTCAGTTCAATTCAATGATAGGCTGCCTTCTATTATTGGCAGCGCCGCGCCAATGCGAATTTACTTGTCGTCCCTTGGATCATCTGTTTGCCTACCTGGAAGGAAATCGGAAATATCGCCATCAAACTTTGAGAATGTCGAAATGGAAAAGAAAGCGCTGTGTGAATGGTATCAAAAAATTGACGAAATTCCAGAGAATAGAGAATTACTTGAATTGCCAAAAGCAATGGATATGGGTTTAAATATTTCAACTCTTCCCAAAGCACGGTTTTTTGAAGGACAAATGGATCATATTCGGCAAGCTACTGAATTGTATATGAGGAGCCGCAATGAATTATTAATACTCAAAAATAGATCGATGCCGGGTCAATTAGAATATCTTTTTTATTCACTAATTCCAATTATGGTTACATTTGGATTGGCCCTTTCGTTGGGGAAGGCACTTATTTCGTCACCCTAATCCGTTAGCTTCGTTCAGTTAGATCTTCCCCTTCCCCTTCCCCTTCCCCT
>MRWG01001449.1_pt1 | contig 15157 bp, 14 predicted proteins | sample 1013341 | NCBI WGS metagenome assembly MRWG01 (sample SAMN06117577, study PRJNA244670) | biofilm metagenome | biome: Water; feature: Cathode Biofilm; material: Biofilm; isolation source: microbial consortium enriched at the cathode of a solar microbial fuel cell | place: USA: District of Columbia ... | reverse complement strand
GCGTCGGACCCGCTGTCCGGCTCCGAATAGGCGATCGCCATGCGCAGCTTGCCCTCGATCAGGGGCGGCAGCAGTTCGTCGCGGAGTTCGGGCGACGCATGGTGCTGCAGGTGCCCGCCGCCATAGACGACGGTCGTCATGTAGGCGGAGCGCATGCCGAAATGCCAGTAGCTGACCGCCTCGATGAAGACGGCCATGTCCTTGTTCGACGCATCGGCGCCGCCATAGGCCTCGGGGAAGGGGAGCGCCAGCCATCCGGCCTCCGCAAGCGCCCGGTAGGCGTCGGTCGGCTCCTGCTTGGCTTCGTCCATTTCGGCGATCTTCGACTGCGGCAGGACGCGGGTCAGCAGGTCCAGCACGTTGTCGCGGATCAGGACCTGTTCGTCGGTGAAGCCGAAGGTCTTATAGTCGGTCATGCGCGGTCTCTCCCTGGGCGCCGCGATTGAACCCGATCCGCCGTCCGGCCGTCCATGCCCGTCCTGATCCTCGCCATCGTCGCCATGCTCGTGCAGCAGACCATCGCCACCACGGCGAAGCTCGGCATGCCGTCGATGTTCCCGACCGTCGCGGCCGACCTCGGCCTCGATGCGAAACTCGCGCTCGGCTACACCTGGATGTACGCGATCTGCGCGATCCTGGTGATGGCGGGCTGCGGCGGCGCGCTCCGGCGCTGGGGCGCGCTCCGCACCAGCCAGATCGGCTGCGTCGCGATGGCCGCCGGCCTCGGCGTCGCCGCCCTCCTGGCGCAGCCTTGGCTGGCGCTGCCGCCGTTAATCCTCGGCATTGTGCTGAACGGCGGCGGCTCGACCGTGGCGACGCCGGCGAGTTCGCAGATCCTCGCGAAATACGCGCCGCCGAAATGGGCGCCGCTGGTCTTCTCGATCAAGCAGACGGGCGTGCCGGCGGGCCTCGCGATCTCCGGCATGATTCTCGCCCCGGCGGCGGCGCATTTCGGCTGGCGGGAGGCGCTCGGCGGCCTCGCCGTCGTCTGCCTCGTCATCGCGGTGGCGCTGCAGCCGCTCCGGGCGGAGTTCGACAGCGACCGCGATCCCGCGGCGCGGCCGCGCTGGCGCGATTTTCCGGACACGGTGCGCGCCGTGCTGGCGGCGCCGGAACTGCGCGGCCTCGCGGTCGCGGCCTTCTGCTTCGTCGGCATGCAGTCCGTCTTCATGGGCTTCAGCGTGACGTATCTGCACGAGGCGTTGGGCTACGCGACGGAGGACGCGGGCCCGATCTTCGGCGCGGCGGCGCTGATCGCGGTGCCGGCGCGTATCTTCTGGGGCTGGATCGGCAGCACCTTCGTCAAGCCGAACACGTTGCTCGCCGGCATGGCCGCGATCATGGCCGTCTCGACCGCCGCCATGGGCGCCTTCGCCGAAACCTGGTCGACCACGGCCGTCTTCGCCGTCTTCGCGGTCGTCAGCCTCTCCGTCCTGTCGTGGCACGGCGTGCTTCTATCGGAAGCCGCACGCCTCGCGCCGGCGGGGGAGGCGGGCCGCTTCACCGGCGGCGTGCTGGCGTTCGGCTCGGCCGGGCAGGTGGCCTACCCGATGCTGTTCGGCGCGACGTACTTTCTCGGAGGTTACGGATTGGCCTATCTCGCCATCGGCCTCCCGTCCCTCTTCGTCGGCTGGTGGATATTGCGAGGCGAGCGTGCCAGACGATGACCTCGAAGATTTGCTCAAGACTCATCGCCATAGGAGCAGATTGCTAAAGGAGGGCAGCCAATGACCGTCGCTGAACGTGTGGTGGAGTTTTTGAAGGAACGGCCTGGCGAAGATTTCTGCGACATTTGTATCGCGAAGGCGTTGGATCTAGCGCGCGAACAGCAAGCCTATCACGTGACTAACGTACTTGGCTTAACAGTCGAGTATGATCGAGTGAGAGACGTGTGTTCTGTTTGTGGCTCGAATTCGCGAAACGTGACACGATTTCGTCGTTCGGCTCCAAAGCTCGGTGGGGCTGAACGCTAAGGGCTGTGAACGCGCGCAATTGGCGCGCGGACGCCAACCCAGAACGCTTGAATTCCGCCGCCGCCCCCCGTATAACCCCGCGTTCCTAAGCGAGCCGCCTGGCGAAAGGGCATGCCTCGGCGGTTCAGAACGGCCTATGGCCGACACTCTCAAAAGCGAGGTGCAAAATGCCCAAGATGAAGACGAAAGCGAGCACCAAGCGTCGCTTCCGCAAGACCGCGAGCGGCAAGCTCAAGTTCAACGTCGCCTACAAGCGGCATTGCCTCTCCTCGAAGTCGACGAAGATGAAGCGGCAGGCGCGCGGCACGCGCATCCTGTCCGAGGCGGACGCGAAGATCGTCCGCCAGTTCATGCCGTACGGCTGAACTCCGTCCTCGTCCCTAGAATTTAAGGAGCAGCGCCATGTCCCGCGTCAAAGGCGGCGTCGTCAGCCGCGCCCGTCACAAGAAGGTTCTTAAGGCCGCCAAGGGTTACCGCGGCCGGTCGAACAACAACTATCGCCTGGCTCTCGAGCGGGTCGAAAAGGCGATGCAGTACGCCTATCGCGACCGGCGTACGAAGAAGCGCAACTTCCGCGCCCTCTGGATCCAGCGGATCAACGCCGGCGCGCGCGAGCACGGCATGAGCTACAGCCAGCTCATGAACGGCGTGCACAAGGCGGGGATCGAGGTCGATCGTAAGATGCTGGCCGACCTCGCCATGAACGACGCCGCGGGCTTTGCGTCCATCGTCGAAAAGGCCCGCGCCGCGATCTCCTGAACCCGGGACGCGAGGGCAAGCCCATGACCGCCGATCTGGATCAGGTCCAGGCGGAGTTGATCGCCGCCGTCGAGGGCGCGGACACGTTGGACGCGCTGGAGGCGGCGCGCGTCGCCGCCGTCGGCCGCAAGGGCCGGGTCGGGCAGCTGATGCAGGCGCTCGGCGGCATGCCGCCGGACGAGCGGCGCGGCTATGGCCAGGCCGTCAATGCGCTGAAGACCGCTGTCGAGGCGGCCATCGAAGCCCGCAAGGCGGACCTGGAGCGCGGCGCGCTCGACGCGCGGCTCGCGGCCGAGCGGATCGACCTCACGCTGCCGGCGCGGCCGGAGGCGGAAGGGCGCATCCACCCGATAAGCCAGACGATCGACGAGATCGTCCAGATCTTCGGGCAGATGGGGTTCCGGGTCGCCGAAGGCCCGGACATCGAGGACGACTGGAAGAACTTCACCGCCCTCAACATCCCGCCGGAACACCCGGCTCGGCAGGAGATGGACACCTTCTATCTCCGCGCCGGCGACGACGGCGTGCGCCCGGTGCTGCGCACCCACACCAGCCCCGTTCAGATCCGCACGATGATGACGGAGCCGCCGCCGATCCGCGTGATCGTGCCGGGCCGCACATATCGCTCCGACCATGACGCGACCCATTCGCCGATGTTCCATCAGGTCGAAGGTCTGGTGATCGAAGAGGCGATCCACATGGGCCACCTCAAGGGCTGCCTGATCGAATTCTGCCGCACCTTCTTCGAGGTCGCCGACCTGCCGGTGCGCTTCCGGAACAGCCACTTCCCGTTCACGGAGCCGTCGGCCGAAGTGGACATCGGCTGCACCCGCGCCGGGGGCGAGCTGAAGATTGGCCATGGCGACGACTGGCTGGAAATCCTGGGCTCCGGCATGGTGCACCCGAAGGTGATCGTCAATTGCGGGCTCGATCCCGCGAAGTATCAGGGCTTCGCCTTCGGCATGGGCATCGAGCGGATCGCCATGCTGAAATACGGCATCCCCGACCTGCGCACCTTCTACGATTCGGACCTGCGCTGGCTCCGCCATTACGGCTTCGCCGCGCTCGACGTTCCGGGCGCGCTCGGGGGACTGCACCGATGAAGTTCACGCTCGCGTGGCTGAAGGAGCATCTCGACACCGAGGCGTCGCTCGACGAAATCTGCGAGAAGCTGACCATGATCGGGCTGGAGGTCGACAGCGTCGTCGACCGCGGCCCGGCGCTCGCCGCCTTCAAGACGGCGCGGGTGATCTCCGCGACCCAGCATCCGAACGCCGACCGGCTGCGCGTCTGCATCGTCGACACCGGCGACAGCGAGGTGCAGGTCGTCTGCGGCGCGCCGAACGCGCGCGAGGGCATGGTCGGCGTGTTCGCGCCCTCCGGGACCTATATTCCGGGCAGCGACTTCACGCTGAAAGACGCCGAGATTCGGGGCGTCGCCTCCCAGGGCATGCTCTGCTCGGAGCGGGAACTCGAGCTATCCGACGAACATGACGGCATCATCGACCTTGATCCGAACGTGCCGATCGGCGCGCCCTTCGCGAAGATCGCCGGGCTCGACGATCCGGTGATCGAGGTCGGGCTGACGCCCAATCGCGGCGACTGCGCTGGCGTGCGCGGCATCGCCCGCGACCTCGCGGCGGCGGGCCTCGGCAGCCTGAAGCGGGCGCCGGGCTGGGACCAGCAGGTGCAGCCCGCGTTCGAAAGCCCGGTCGGCGTGACGCTCGACTTTCCGGCCGACTCGAAGGACGCCTGCAAGGCCTTTGCCGGCCGTTACATTCGGGGCGTCAAGAACGGCCCGAGCCCCAGGTGGCTGCAGGACCGGCTGCGCGCCATCGGCCTGCGTCCGATTTCGGCCCTGGTCGACATCACGAATTTCTTCACCATGGACGCCGCGCGGCCGCTTCACGTCTTCGACGCGGCGAAGCTCCAGGGCGACATCGTCGTGCGCCTGGCGCGGGACGGCGAGGAACTGGCCGCGCTCGACAACCGCACATATGCGCTCGGCGACGGCATGACGGTCGTGGCCGACCAGTCCGTTGCGCTGGCGCTCGGCGGCATCATCGGCGGCGAGCCTTCGAGCTGCACGGAGGAGACGACCGATGTCTTCCTCGAATCGGCCTGGTTCGACCCGCTGCGCACGGCCGCGACCGGCCGCCGGCTCGGCATCCATTCGGACGCCCGCTACCGGTTCGAGCGCGGCGTCGACCCCGAAAGCCTGAAGCCCGGCATCGAAGCGGCGACCGCGCTGATCCTGGAGATCTGCGGCGGCGAGGCGAGCAACGTCGTCTTCGCCGGCGAGACGCCGGAATGGCGGCGCTCAGTCTCGCTGCGCCCCGGCCGGGTCGAGGCGCTCGCCGGCGTCGCCGTCGATGAGGCGGAGCAGGTTCGCATCCTCGACGCCCTGGGATTCAAGCCGGAGAAAGCGGACGGTCTGATCCAAACGACGCCCCCCTCCTGGCGCCCCGATATCGACGGCGAGGCCGACCTCGTCGAAGAGGTCGCGCGCATCCACGGCTTCGAGCATGTGCCGGTGACGCCGCTGCCGAACCTCGGCAACCAGCCGGCGCCGGCGCTCAGCCTTTCCCAGGCGCGCCGGGTGCGGGTGCGTCGGACGCTCGCGACCCGCGGCATGGTCGAGGCTCTGACCTTCTCCTTCATGAAGCGCGAGGACGCGGCCCGCTTCGGCGGGGGCGACCCCGCGATGTTGCTCGACAACCCGATCAGCGCCGACCTCGACGCCATGCGGCCGTCGATCGTGCCGAACCTCCTGGATGCCGCCCGGCGCAACTTCGCCCGCGCCCAGCGCGACGGCGCGCTGTTCGAGGTCGGTCCCGCCTACCGCGATCCCTCCGAAACGGGTCAGGACTGGGTCGCCGCCGGCGTGCGCTGGGGCGACGTGTTCGGCCGCCACTGGACCGGCGGGGCCCGGCCGGTGGACGCCTTCGACGCGAAGGCGGACGTGCTTGCCGTGCTTGCCGCGATCGGCGCGCCGACCGAAGCGCCCGTCGCGCCGGCGGCGGAGCCCTGGCAGCACCCTGGTCGGTCGGCCGAAATCCGGCTCGGCCGCACGCTGCTCGCCCGGTTCGGCGAAATTCACCCGGCCATCGCGGCCGCCTACGACATCGAAGCGCCCGTGGTCGCATTCGAGGTGTTTCTCGACGCGGCGCCGGAGCCGAAGCGCAAGGATACGGGCAAGACCAAGCCTTTCCTGAAACTCGATGCGCTCTTGCCGGTCGCCCGCGACTTCGCCTTCCTTGTGGACGCGGACGTGCCGGCGCAGAAGGCCGTACAGGCCGCGCGCGGCGCGGATCGCCAGTTGATCCAGTCGGTGGAGGCGTTCGACGCCTATCAGGGCAAGGGCGTGCCGGACGGCAAGAAGTCGCTCGCCATCGCCGTCACGCTGCAGCCCAAGGACGCGACGCTGACGGACGCGGAGATCGAAGAGATTTCCGCCAAGGTCGTCGCCGCGGTTGAGAAGGCGACGGGCGGCAGCCTGCGCGGCTGAAGCCGCATTGGCGTTGGAACCCGTGGTCGCGTAGGGTCGTCCTTGGGGGGAGGCTTGGCAAAGCGTAACCCAAAGGACCGGAACATCATGGACCGTCGCCGCACCAAGGCGCTGCTGATCCACCCCTATTTCCATGGCGCATCGTTCTGGAACTATCGGGACGCCTGCGAGACGCTGGGCGCCAAGTATCCGTCGGCGCCGCTCGGCCTGATCACGGTCGCGGCGATGCTGCCGGACGACTGGGAGGTGCGCCTGGTCGATTGCAATGTCCGCCCGCTGGAGGACGCGGACCTCGAATGGGCCGATCTCGCGATGGTCGGCTCGATGCTGCCGCAGTCGTTCGATGCGGTTAAGGTCGTCGATCGGTGCAAGGCGGCCGGCGTGCCGACCGTCGTCGGCGGGCCGGATCCCACGGCGCGGCCGGAAATCTACCGGAACGCCGACTTCGCCGTCCTCGGCGAGGCGGAAGGCGCGATCGACGCTTTCCTCGCCGACTGGGCGGCCGGCGCGACGTCGGGCCTCTATCGGGCCCCCAAGTTCAAGATCGACGTCACCAAGACGCCGGCGCCGCGCTACGACCTGCTCGATCTGGAGGCCTACCTCTATGTCGGCGTGCAGTTCTCGCGCGGCTGTCCGTTCATGTGCGAGTTCTGCGACATCATCGAACTCTACGGCCGCGTCCCGCGCGCCAAGGGGTTCGATCAGGTCCTGGGCGAATTGGATCGACTGTACAGCTTGGGATATCGCGGACATGTCGATTTCGTCGATGACAATCTGATCGGCAACAAGAAGGCGGTGAAGCAATTCCTGCCGCGCCTGATCGAGTGGCAGCGGGAGCGCGGCTATCCGTTCGAATTCTCGACGGAAGCGTCGCTCAACCTTGCCGATGACGAAGACCTGCTCGGCATGTTGGCGGACGCGCGCTTTTTCCTCGTCTTCATCGGCATCGAAAGTCCCGACGACGACGTGCTGACGGCGACGCGCAAGAAGCAGAACATCAAGCGGGACATCGCCCAGAACGTCCAGCGCATCTACGCCCACGGCATCGCGGTGACGGCCGGGTTCATCGTCGGCTTCGACTCCGAAAAGCGGAGCGTCGCGGCCGCGACGGCGGAACTGATCGAAGCGGCGGCGATCCCGATCGCGATGACTGGCCTGCTCTATGCCCTGCCGGACACCCAGCTATCCCGTCGCCTCGCCATCGAAGGCCGTCTTCACCAGGTGCTGGACACGCCGGACGGGCAGTTGCCGCCGGGCGACCAGTGCACCGCTGGTCTCAATTTCGAAACGCTGCGGCCGCGGGAAGAGGTGCTGGCGGACTATGCGGCGGTCGTGCGCGCGGCATTCGAGCCGGGCGCCTATTTCGGCCGCGCCCGGCGCGCCGGCGCGATGCTGCGCTTCCGGCCAACGGGCGGTGCGCCGCGTATCGCGCTCAAGGACCTCAGGCGCTTCCTCCGTCTGGCCGCCGCGATGACATTCCGCCTGCCGGAGGCCCGAACGCCGTTCTGGGGAATGGTCTTCGCGACGCTGCTGCGCAATCCGGCCGCGCTCAAGATCGTGATCACGATGTCGGCGCTCTACATCCACTTCGGGCCGTTCTCGCGCTTCGTCGCAGGCGAAATCGATGCGCAGATCGCGCGCATCGAAGCCGGAACCCAGCCGGCGCCGGTCATGGTTCCCGCGATTGCGGCCGAATAGGCGGATCTAATCGACGATCGCGTGCGGCGTGAAGCGGGAGTCGTCCGTCGTGATCCGGGTCGCATCCTCGCGTATGCCCATGCCGCACGGCCGGCTGGCGACGAGCCAGACGCCGAGCACGGGGTGCATGCCGTCCATCGTCGGCAAGGGCGCCAGGGTCTGGACGATGGCGCCTTCCGCGCCGTAGGGGCCGCCCGCTGTTTCGGCGGGCCGACCGCCTTCGACGATTTCGATGTTGGCCCCTTCCCGGGAGAACAGGGGCTTTCGGACATAGCTTTCGCCCAGCGCATCCGCGTCGACGGCGTCGGCGAAGAAGGCCGGCAGCAGGTTCGGGTGGCCGGGGGCCAATTCCCACAGCAGCGGCATCAGGCCCTTGTTCGAAAGGATCGCCTTCCAGGGCGGCTCGATCACCTTCATCTGCGAGCGCTGCAGATGGGCCGCAAACTCATCCTGGAACATCCACTCCCAGGGATAGAGCTTGAACAGGTTCTCGATCGGTCGGCCCTGGTCGTCGGCGAAATGCCCGAGGTCGGTCAGGCCGATCGCGCCGAGCGGCAGCAGGTGGGTCTTGACGCCCGCCTGGTTCGCGCAATCGGCGAGGTATTCGATGGTGCCGAGATCCTCGTCGGAGTCCGCCTCGCAGGCGAGGTGTAGGAGGCCCTCGATACCGAAAGCGCCGAACGCCTCGATCAGCGTCTCATGGAGGGAATTGAACTGGTCCGCGTCCGCCGGCAGTCGGCCGGCCGCTTGCAGGTCCTCGAGCCAGCGCCACTGGAAGACGGCCGCTTCGTAGAGCGCGGTCGGCGTGTCGGCGTTGTATTCGAGGAGCTTCGCCGGACCGTCGCCGCGATAGCTGAAATCCATCCGGCCGTAGAGGTTCTTCGCCTGCCCGCGCCAGCTCTGTTCGATGTAATCCCAATACTGGCGCGGCACCTTCAGCCGCTCCAGCACCTCGCCGTCCCGACAGGCGCGGTCGACGATGGCGAAGCACATCTCCTCAAGCTCTTCCGCCGGTGTTTCGAGGTCGTCTTCGATCTCGCGCAGCGTGAAGCTGTAATAGGCGTCTTCGCGCCAATAGGCCTCGCCCTGGGGGGTGTGGAAGCCGAAGCCCAGTTCCTTGGCGACCTCGCGCCAGTCGGGTCGCTCGGCCGTCGGGATCCGGCGCAAGCGGGCTAGCCGCCGAAGCTGCGCGTGCCGGTCGAGCTTCCGGTCCGACCGAAGCCGCCGCGCGACATCACCGTGCCGGCGGGCGGGCGCGCCGCCGCGGACTTCGCGACCGAGACCGGACCCGACTTGGCGTCGACCGTGGCGCCGGACGCCGTGCGGACCGTCCCCTGGTTTGGGCTGCGGTAGAGGGGCTGCGTCGCGACGGGGCCGCCGAGCGCGCGGCCCATCATCCAGCCGATCATCAGCGGCATCCACAGGCCGCCGCCGGTCGACGCCTGCTGCGTCGCCTGGCCCGGCTGCGGCTCGCAGGCAGCGGCGCCGTGCTCGGCCTCGCAGTCCTCGCGGCTCTGGTAGCGGGGCGCGGCGCGGGCGTGTTCCTCCTGCGCGCGGGCGAACCGGGTCGTGCATTCCGCTTCGCTGAATTCGCCGGAGGTGACGCAGCTGTCGACACTGGCGAATTGGAAGGCGTCCACCTTCTCCTCGCAGCCGGTCAGCGCGAGCGCCGAAACGCCCATACCCATGGCGACAAGGGCCACCTTGCCGGATCGCTTGCGGGCCCGGGGCTTCGCCTGTTCAAGCATCCTGTCACGCTCCGTCATTCAGCCGCCGAAGCCGGCCGGCAATACTGCAATCGCTAGGGAATATAGGATCGCTTCGGCTTATCGGCTATTAATTTGACGCCGACCGTCGCCGCGACAGCGAAAGCGATCGCTGCAATGTTCAATCTGCACTTTGATCCGGTCCAGGCTTTCGTCCACGAACCGTCCAAGACGGTCATCATGCTGTGCCCAAAGGTCATGACGCAGTTTCTGCGTCGTTTTATCGGCGCCGGAAGCGCAGCCCACTGTTCGAATGCAAACCTGGCGAAAGGTCCGGTCAGGGGCTTTCCCAGGGCGTCTGCGCGCCAATGCGTCAGCCTGCTGCTCAATCCGAACGCCTATTCGACCTTCGCTTTCGTCCGTAACCCATATGACCGGCTTCAATCCGTCTGGCAGGACAAGTTCTTTGACGGCCGTCATGCGAGCCTTGGGCTCGGCGAAGCCGGGTACAGTGCCACGATCCGCCGTTTCGCCTTGCCGGCCGTGCGCCGCTTCGCCCGCAAAAACGACCTCGCGGGCGGCACGGCCGGGGACCTCGTCCCGTTCGATACGTTCGTGCGACATGTCGCGGCCACGCCATCCGGGCGTCGTAACCGGCACTGGGAGATGCAGACCCGTATCATTCAGCACGGCCACTTCCGGTTCGAGCGCCTTTTTAAGGTCGAGACGGAGCTTGAGATCGGGGCGCAGGCGATCTTCGGCCGAATCGGTTTCGATCACGACTGGATCCTGGAGAACATCGACCGGCGCGTTAACGTCAGCGGACGAACCCGCGGCTCCGACTACACGCCCGAGCTGGCGGACATCGCCTACGGCGCCTTTGCGGCCGACTTCGAGGCGTTCGGATACCCGCGCGACAGCTGGGGACCGAAGGACGAGCGCGGCGGCTGCTAAAGCTCTGGCCGCCGGTCGGCCCAGGGGCGCGCCGCCTCGAACGCCGCCGAAGCCTGCAGCACCTCAAGATCAGCCATGCGCGGCCCGACGATCTGGAGGCCGACGGGCAGGCCCTTCTCCGTAAAGCCGCAGGGGATCGACGCGGCGGGATTGTGGCTCATGTTGAAGGGGTAGGAGAACTCCGCCCACTGCACCCAGTCCCACTCATGCTGCGGCCAGTCCTCCGGCATCAGGAGCTCGGCGGGGAAGGCCGCGACGGAGACGGCGGGCGTCAGCAGCAGGTCGTATTCCTCGAAGAAGCGGTGGATGGCGTTCACGTAGGCGTATTTCCGCGTCCGCATCTCGATATAGGCTTCGGCCGAATGGTCTTCGGCCGCGCGGATGCAGGCGACCAGGCCCGGGTCCATCTTGGCTTCCCACTTCGCCAGATGCTTGCGGTGGGACAGCTCGTGCGCCGCCCAGAAAAAGCGAATCAGTTCCGGCCCTTCCGGCCCCCAGTCGGGCGTGACCTCCTCGACATGCGCGCCCATCTCCGCGAAGGCGTCGGCGCCGGCGCGGGTCAGCTCCAGCACGTCCTTGTCGACGCGGGCATGGCCGAGGTCGGGGCTCCACGCGACCTTGAGGCCTTTGACCGAGGCGCTGTCGAGCAGGCGCGCATAGGCCGGCGGCGGCGTCTCCAGGCTGAAGTGGTCCCAGGGATGCGGGCCGGCGATCGTTTCCATCATCAGGGCCGAATCCGCCACCGTCCGGGTCATCGGGCCGATGTGGCTGGTTTGGTCGTTGCTGGGCACCGGCCAGTTCGGCACGCGGCCGAAGCTCGGCTTCAGGCCGTAGACGCCGCAGAAGTGGGAGGGCATGCGCACCGAGCCCGCGCCGTCGGAGCCCTGGTGCAGCGGCCCATAGCCCGCCGCGGCCCCGGCGCCGGCGCCCGCGGAGGAGGCGCCGGCGTTCATGCCGTGGCCCCAGGGATTGTGCGTGATGCCGGTGAGCGGGCTTTGGCTGACCCCCTTCCAGCCGAATTCGGACGTCGTCGTCTTGCCGAGCGGAATGGCGCCCGCCGCCTTCAGTCGCGTGACGAAGGGCGCGTCGGTCTCCGGCACGTTGCCTTCCTCGATGAAGGAGCCGCGCTGCGTCTTGACGCCTGCGGTCACTGTCAGGTCCTTGATCGAGACCGGCAGGCCGAAGAGCGCGCCCTTGGCCTCGCCCTTCATCAGCGCCGCTTCTGCCGCCTTGGCGCCCGCGATGGCCGTGTCGGCGGTCAGCGTCGCGAAGGCGTTCAGCTTCGGCTCCAATCGTTCGATGCGTCCGAGCACGGCCGTCATCAGCTCCACCGGCGAAAGCTGCTTGGCGCGGATCATCGGGGCGAGGACGGTCGCGGGCGTGAAGCAAAGATCGTCGTCGTTCATTTGCTGGCTCTTCTCCGAAACGAGGCGTCACAGGTTAGCCTGCATGCCAGCGATAGGCGAGCTTGCCGGACGCGGGCGCCGCGGCTAGTCATGCGGCGAAAGATCGGCCTGCGGGAGAGTGGACCATGCGTTGGCGGGGCGGCAGGCGCAGCCAGAACGTCGAGGACCTGCGCGGGCAGGGCGGCGGTCGCGGCATGCGCGGCGGCGGACTCGGCGGGCTCGGCGACATGTTGGGACGCGCGGGCGGCGGCCGGCGCAGGGGCGTGCGGCTGCCGGGCGGCAGGGCCGGAGGCGGCGGCCTGATCGGCATCCTCGTCATCGTCGGCATTTCGCTTCTGTTCGGCGGCGATCTCGGCTCGATCCTGAACGGCCTCTCGGGCGGCGGGTCGTCTGCGCCCTATGCCTCGGCCCCGTCCGGTCAGGCGACCGGCGTCCGCGACACCGGCCGCGCCGAGCAGGACGAGCTCGCCGAGTTCGTCTCGGTGGTTCTCGCGGATACCGAGGACGTCTGGAGAGCGATCTTCCAGGCCGAGGGCGCGGCATATCGGGAGCCGCGCCTGGTGCTGTTCGACGGCGCGGTCCGCTCCGCCTGCGGGTTGGGGCAGGCGGCGATGGGGCCGTTCTACTGTCCGGGCGACCAGAAGGTTTACATCGACCTCTCGTTCTATCGCGACCTCCGCCAGCGCTTCCGCGCCCCCGGGGATTTCGCCCAGGCCTATGTGATCGCGCATGAGGTCGGTCATCATGTGCAGACCCTGATCGGCGTATCGGACAAGGTGCAGGCGGCGAAGCGCGGCGCGAGCCAGGCGGAGGCCAACGCGCTCCAGGTGCGCATGGAATTGCAGGCGGACTGCTTCGCGGGCGTTTGGGCCAATCACGCGGACCGGGCGCGCGGCATCCTGGAGACGGGCGACATCGAGGAAGCGTTGAACGCGGCCGAAGCGATCGGCGACGACCGTCTGCAGCGCCAGAGCCAAGGTTACGTGACGCCGGAAAGCTTCACCCACGGCACGAGCGCCCAGCGTCAGCGCTGGTTCCGTCAGGGCCTGGAGCAGGGCCGCGTCGGCGCCTGCGACACCTTTTCGGCGCGGAACCTTTAGCCGATCAGACCCTTCGCGATCGCGAGGAAGGCGACGACGGCGACGAAGGCTATCAGGGAGACGAGCCCGAGCCGCTTCTCGACGAAGGCGCGGATCGGCGGGCCGAACCGCCAGAGCAGGCCGGCCTCCAGAAGGAACCGGCCGCCGCGGGCGAGCAGGCTCGCGATGACGAAGGCGCCAAGGTCCATGCCGAGCGCGCCCGAGGCGATCGTGACTACCTTGAACGGAAAGGGCGTGAACGCCGCGAAGGCGACGATCATCGGGCCCTGCTCGGCATAGAGCAGACGAAGTTCGGCCAACGATCCGGCGCCGCCATAGGCTTCGATCAAGGGCTGGCCGACCGTCTGCAGCGCGAAAGCGCCGATGGCGTAGCCGCCGAGCCCGCCCAACACGGACCCGATGGTGCAGATCGCCGCGTAGGCGAACGCCTTGGCGCGGCGGGCGAGGCACATGGGCAGCAGCAGCACGTCCGGCGGGATCGGGAAGACGCTGCTTTCGATGAAGGCGATGGCGAACAGCCAGGCGGGCGCCTTCGGGCTCGCGGCGCGGGCGAGCGTCCAGTCGTAGAGGCGCCGCAGCATCAGGCGGCGGCTCGCGCCTCGCGGGCGACCATGGCGGCGGCCGCTTCGATCACCTCCGGCCCGGCGCCGGGCCGCGTCGCGTTCTCGCTGATGTGCCGGCGGAAGGCGCGCGCGCCCGGCCGGCCCTGGAATAGGCCGAGAATGTGCCGGGCGACGGCCTGCAGTCGGTCGCCGGCGGCGAGGCGCGCTTCGACATAGGGCAGCAGGGCGTCGATGACGTCGTGCGGCGTCGCCGCGGGGCCGGGCGCGCCGAAGAACCGCCGGTCCACATCCGCCAGCAGCCAGGGGTTCTGGTAGGCGGCGCGCCCCAGCATAACGCCGTCCAGGCCCTGGTCGAGCGCGGCCGCGGCGTCGTCCAGATCGGTCAGGCCGCCGTTCAGCACGATGGTCAGATCTGGACGCGCGCGCTTCAGCTTTGCGACGAGCGCATAGTTCAATGGCGGAATATCGCGGTTATCCCGCGGGCTCAGGCCTTTCAGCCACGCCTTGCGGGCATGCACGACAAAATGGTCGGCGCCCGCGGCGGCCAGCGTCTCCACGAATGCGAACAGACGTCTCTCCTCGTCGTCGTCGTCGACGCCGAGACGGCACTTGATCGTCACCGGCAGGTCGACGGCGTCGCGCATGGCGGCGACGCAGCGCGCGACAAGGTCGGCTTCGCGCATCAGGCAGGCGCCGAACGCGCCCTTCTGCACGCGCTCGCTCGGGCAGCCGCAATTCAGGTTGATCTCGTCATAGCCGAATTCCGCGCCGACCCGCGCGGCGGCGGCGAGGTCCGCCGGCTCCGATCCGCCAAGCTGAAGCGCGACCGGGCGTTCGGCGGGGTCGAAGCCCAGCAACCGTTCGCGATCTCCGTGCAGGATCGCGCCCGTTGTCGCCATTTCGGTGTAGAGCATCGCATGGCGCGTCAGCAGGCGATGGAACCGCCGACAATGTCGGTCGGTCCAGTCCATCATCGGCGCGACCGAAAAGCGAGCGTGCGGCGGAAAGGAAATCATAGCCCCTTGTGCCTGCATTCAAAGTCGGCGACAAGAACTTCCGATTGGCGGGGGACGAAACCTAAGTTGGGGGAGTTGTTGCCGGGCGGCGAGATTACGCAAGACCAGAGCGGTCTGTTGGCCTACTTACGAGCGCCGGGCGTGCTCGCGGAGGCGGCGCCGGCGGAGATTCAGACGTCCGGGGCGCACATTTTCCTTGCCCGCCGCAACGCCTATAAGATGCGGCGGGCGATTTGTTACAGCTATATGGACTATGGCGGCCTCGAAAAGCGGAACGCCGCGGCATTGGCGGAACTGGAGCTGAACCGGCGCACGGCGCCGGATCTCTATCTCGGTCTTCTGCCGATCGTTGCGGTGGACGATGGCTTTCGCCTGAAGCAGATCACCCAGTCGCTCGACGCTGATCCGGCGGTGGTCGAGCATCTTGTCGCGATGCGGCGCTTCGATGAAACCGCGACCTTCGACCGGCTCGCC
>MRWG01001448.1_pt1 | contig 15167 bp, 14 predicted proteins | sample 1013341 | NCBI WGS metagenome assembly MRWG01 (sample SAMN06117577, study PRJNA244670) | biofilm metagenome | biome: Water; feature: Cathode Biofilm; material: Biofilm; isolation source: microbial consortium enriched at the cathode of a solar microbial fuel cell | place: USA: District of Columbia ... | reverse complement strand
GGGCTCTGGTTACACCGTCGTCGTTGCGATGACGGACATCGCGCCGCCTGCGATCAACCACACCCATACCGCGACGTCATCACGCCGCACGGTAAAGAGCGTCAGCGTCGCCGCGCCGCCCCAGGCCGCCAGAATCGCGGCGGACCAGTGCCACCAATCAGCGCCCACACCGATCGCGGACAACAACATCACGCCGAGCGTCCATGCCCACAAGAGCGTCCCGGCGCCGATGCGGCCGAAACGCGTCGCAGTCGTTTCGATGCCGTCAAAGATGTCCGCGCTGCGATCGCGCGACAGGCACAGAAGAATCACGATCAGAAACGCCGCCGCGGCAAGCAACGTCGCGGCGAGCGCCTCGCTCGAGATCACCACCGGGCGGACGACCGTGCCAGTGAGCGATGTCGCCAGTTCAGCCGGCCCCTCAGGATGTTCACTGAACACCTGCAACGCCTTTGGCGGCTCCCACGCATGCAAATGAAACAACAGCCCCGGACCGGCGAGCAGTCCGATCGGCGCAATGAGTTCGATCCGCACGTATTTGTCGCGCCGCTTCTGACAACCATGCCAGACCGCCGCGCCCGCGGCCAGAATCGCGCCCAGGCCAATCCAGAAGTTGGAAATGAAGAGCGCGATCGCCAGCAACACGACCAGCCCGAGGCTCACGGGCACGAAAGCCTCGAGCATCTCGCTCGACACCGCCCGCCGCCGCCGAACAAGGCCCAGCCGAGGCGCCAGCCCATCGTCAACATCGTGCTTCACACTCCATGCTGAATAGAACAGCACCAGCATCGCGTGCGTGGCGACCAACAGGGCGCCCGTCGCGGGCCCCAATGTGCGCGCCCACAGCACCGTCGCAGGGACGGTGAAGATGAGCGAGTACAGACGGATCGTTTCGATCGCGCGAAGCATGACGCCCGATGCTATCGGCCGTTTCCGGACGCCGCCTCAGTCCAAACCTCGCCGGATTCTCAGCGAGCCAGCGCGTAGGCCACCAGATTCGCATTGATGAACTTCGCCTGCCGGATTTCATTCCCGCCGCAGCAGCAGCACGCGCCGCCCGCACTGGCCGTGTCATTCAGCCCGTGCGGCGAGAATACGACCGCCAGTCGGCCCTCGACATGCAGCCCCCACACCTCGCCCTGCCCCCCCTGCGTCGTCACCAGATCCGCCACATCAAAGACGATCGAGAACACTTCATGATCGAGGTCGAGTCTCTCCATGTCGGCTGCGGGGAAGACCATCGCCAGCTCCTCGCGCATGGCGTTCGCCCACAGCGCGTTGGAGCATCCGCTTGAAATCAGCAACGTGCCGCCGGCCTGCACGTAGCGACGCATGTTCGATCGTTCGGACGCGCTCAGCGAAAACTGCCCTTCACCGGTGATGATGGCGAGCGGATAGTCGAACAGCGCATCGGAATCCAGATCAACATGGGCAAGCGACGGATCGACGCGAATCGTGGATTCATAGCCGAGCAATGTCAGGAACTGCGTCGAGAAGCAGCGACCGGTCAGCCCGCCGCCATGCGTGACCATGGCCAGACGAACAACGCCGGGATCCAATGGCTGCCCTGCGACTGACATCGTCAACGCACCGAACGTCACCACCGCGACGAGCACGCTCTTCCAGATTCGCCTTGCAGCGTAAACCATCATTCTTGGACATTGCTCCTGGCCATCAATTCGTAATACCGGATCACCGCCGCGCGGTAGCGTTCCGGCAAGCGATTCAGACGCATGACGTCAATCGGCGCTAACCCAGCATCGCTCGCGGCGCCAAATCCTATGCCGAATGCGTCTCCCTCCTTGGCGCGAAACGCTTCAAGCGTGCTCGAGTGATTTGGTTGGTCCGCGTCCGGCGTCGCTCCGTCTGCCCCATCTGGATGGGCCTCGCCGCTCTGTGTTTCCTCAGAGCCTTGACCTTGAGTTGAGCTGCGTCCACCGACGCCGCCGCTTTCGCCCTCGCCTCGAAGCGTTCCTTCGGCATCTGTCGCTGTTGGCGCCGTCGCGTCGCTGGACCCCGCCCTTGAGGCGTCGTCTTCACCTGCGCCACCGATTGCCTCATTGCCAGCCTGACCCTCAACAGACTCGCCTCGCGCGTTCATCGCCGTGGCGCCGACGCCACCGCGCGCCATGGACGCGGCGTCCGCTTCAGACACCACGCGGAACGAGAATGGACCGGCGATCGTCTCCTGCGCGCCGCCGAACGCGTTCGGTCGCTGGTCCAATGCGACAAACCGGACATCGACGCGAGCGCCGATCGGTGCGCCAAGCTCGCGCGGCGTGACGGCGCTCCGAACTCGCAGCGACCGGCCGACCGGCCACACGTCTGCATCAATCGCTTGCCATCCTTCTGAAACGGCATCGTTGTCTTCAACCCGCCACTGCGCAGCGAATGATTCAAGCCCGATGTCGTCTGTCGCCAGCGCGAGAAGCGGAATCACACTGTCGGGTCCCGCCGCGCCGACTTCATCCGCCTGCATGCGCGGCGAAACGACTCGGATCGTGGGCGCTTCGTCAGCCATGCCGTGAATGATCACTTCGATCGGCTGATCCAACGTTGACCCCGCGGCGGTTTCGACATTCAGCATCCGCGTCACCGTTCCTGCATCCATCACGCGCCAGGAAACGCTGGCGGTGCGTTCGTGAATGTCAGAAATCTCCGCGCCGGTCGCCTCAATCGTGGCGATGTCCGTTGACAACTCAACAAGCAGATCGACTGTGGCGCCAATCCGCGCCTCGACGCCGGTCCCCTCCCAATCCATGACGATGTGCGAACGCTCCCCCGTGTATAGCGGCGGCGTGACCATGAGCCGCATATCGCGAATTCGCGGCGCCAACCCGGGCGTCAGCGTCATCCACCGTGTGCGCGCCCCGCCTGCTCTGACTCGAAATCGAATCGAATCTTGAAGATCGCGCATCACCGCTCGACTGGTTGTCTCTCCGTCCGACGCCGCGACCGTTCGCATGGTCATGCGTGCAATCTCGCCCTCGCCAATCTGGTACTCAAGCGTGACCGGATCAGCGTTGCCACTCCGAATCACGGCGTCGATGACGAGATCATCGCCGATGCGTAAATCATCATTCGTCACATCAACCACGATGCGTATCGATGAATACGGCGGATGGTCTCCAAGCGGATCAAGCACGCGGGCGGCGGACATCGTGAACGCCCGCGGCGCCGCGATCCACACTGCGGCAACCACCATCAGACCGCACACCATGGCTGCAAGCGCCCGCTTCGCAGGTTGTCGATCAATCGCTTCCTGTAAATCAAAGAGGCGCAACCGGGCTAGCCCCTGCGCCATTGCCCGATCCGTCAGCGCCTGACCAACTGTGGACTCCGGCGTCGGCGCTTCGGCAAGCTCGACCGCCGCGCGCGCCTGCTCCTCGCGGCCGGAGATGCGGCGTTCCACCAAACCCACGGCGGATGCGCGAGTTCGCCGCTTTCCTCTCGGCGTTCGGATCGCCATAACAAGGGCGCCCACAGCGGAGCCGTACACCAGACACGCGAATACCCACCGTTGCCATACGGAACCCGGGCACACGGATTCGAGTGAAATCGCAACAAGCGACACCATCAGCGCCGCGGCGACGCCAATCCCGATGCGCGTGGCTCGATCCGCACGGTTCATGGCCTTGCGAATCGCCTCAGCCCGAGCGAGGACTTCTTCTCGCGCTCCCGTCGGCGGCGACGTCATACACCACGCTCCCATCGGTCCGCGATCCAGACCCCAGTCAGCAGCGCGATGACAACACCGAACACCCACAGCTTCGGCCAGGCGGGCTCGCTCGTTGCGCGGCGTTGATCGACGGCCTTTCGATCCTGCTCTATCGCATCCACATACGCGTCCAGCGCATCGAGGGGCCACAACCGACCACCTGTCGCTCGCGCCAGCGCCTCCATTGTCGCACGGCGAGGCGCGACATCAAGCACCTCGCGATCGTGCACATACACCGTTGTTCGCGCAGTAGCGTCATGCTCGCCGATCGCCGCCTGAATGGTGTACACGCCTTCGTCGTTGGCGGTGAATGAGGCTGTCCAACGCCGCGCGTCCGTGTTTGCATCACTCGGCGCCAGAAAGCCGGTGTCGCCCGAGGGATCCGTCACCGAGACTTGAAGCGGCGTCCCCGTTTGCGGCGTCCGGGATCGAATCACTATCTCGATTGTCTCGCCCGGTTCGTGCGGCCCCGGATCCACCTGCACACTCAATTCGCGTCCCGGCTGAAATGCGCCGCCAAGGGCAAGCCAGCGAGTCAGGCGCGACAGCAGTGACCCGTACAACTGGCGCGTCGCGCGAGATGCATTGGGCGCCATCGCCCATCGCCACAGGCCTTCGGAGGTCAGCGCCATGGTGCGCCCGGCCCCGATTCGCATCGCCGCGAGGGCTGGCGGGTCGTCATCCTGAATGACTGGGTCGCCGCCAAACGCGGATCGCGGCGCCCATCGAAGCAGCACAGTTGACATGGCGCGCTCCGTGTTCTCGCGCGTCGCGCTGACGACCCCGGGCACGCCGTCGATGGCGGCGTCAAATCCGGGAAGCGCGTCATCCGTCATCAGACCATTCTCGCCCGCATCGGGACTCAGGCCAAGCACGCCGCCCGCAGCGCGTTGGCCGCCCAACTCCAGCGGCGACAGGCGCGACATGAGTTCGCGCAGCGCATCGGCGTCCGCATCATCGCCTCGCACCGGCTGATCGCGCGCGATGAACAACCCGCCACCATGGTCCAGGACGAATGACTCCAGCGCATGGCGCCGTTCGCCGCCGAACCATCGCTCAACGCCTTTGCCGAGAATCACCACATCGAACGCGTCAAGATTGTCCAGCAAGGACTCCACCGTCGGCGCTTGCGATGTCTGACGAGCAACGCGCACCACATCGCGCGTGTCGGTCAGCGCCATCACCGTCGTAACCGCCATGGACGGGTCAGCGCGCAACGCATCGATGATGAAGGATGTCTCCCAATAGGGGCGCCCTTCAAAGACGATGACCCGCGCTGCATCGTCCAGAATGTCAACGATGACATCCTGTTGATTGTCTGAGAGGTCGCGCTCGCCTTCGAGGGCGGACACACGTACGCGAAAATCCGCCGAGGCTCCTGCCGCCCAGTCCGTTGGCGCGCGAATCACGCGCCGTGTGACAACAGCGGGCTCAAGGATCTCACGATGCGCGGGGTCTGTTCCATCGTCCCCTGCAAAGACAGTCAACTCGACCGGCTCGGACGACGGTCCTGTGCGAAACACATCAATGATGAGCGACACGGGTTGTCGCTCAAACACGACCGGCGGCTCCGCTCGCGCGAGCACGCGCACATTGGGCGCCAGATCAACATCTCCCGGGACGACAACATCAATCCGCACGTCACGCGCCGCAGCAAAGGCGCCGAGCGCGTCAACTTCGGTCTCCGTGTCCAGAGTCTCGATGCCATCGGACAGGACCAACACGGCGCCGCCGCTTGATGCTCGGATGGCGCCCTCGATCGCGGCGTGAATCGCCGTTTGTGATTGCACTGGCGCGAGGGCGGCGAGTTGCGGCGGATCAAATCGCACCCCCGCAGCAGCGGCGCTTTGGAATTGCACGTCGAATCGACGCTGCATGGACTCCCGAGCCGCGGCGCCAAACCACTGACGCCGAATCGATTCGAATCGACTGACCTCATCCTCGCCCTCGACGCCCATGGACCGGGAATCGTCAATCAACATGCGAAGCGGCGGCGCCGACGTCTCAGCCGTCGCCACCCATTGCTGCGGGATCGCGATGAGCACAACCATTACCGCCGCGACTGCAACCCGAAGCACAGCGCTGATGCGAATCCGATGCGCGCGATGCGACATCCACACCACGCCAATCACGCTGGCGGCCAGCGCGATCGCCAGTAGCGCGGGCGGGGCCATCGGATGCCACATGACCCCGATCATGGCGCGGCTCCAATAACAGACACTTGCCGCATACGTGTGGCGCGCGATTCAGCGATGAAGCAGGCCACAGCCAGGAACAACAGCCACGGCCACAGCTCGATGTCGCGACCGCCGGATCTGAGATCATTTTCCTCGAGCGTGACTGAGTCCCATGCAATGCGTTCTGAAACGTCAGATTCTGTCGCATCAACAACGGCCTGCACGGACACGCTGCGCCCTGCGTTCGTGCGCAGCATCGCGGCGCCCGGCATCGTGATCTGATTGAGTATGGAATCAGTCGTGATGAAGTCGGGTGTTTGTGCAACGCTGGCGCCGCTGCTCTCCAAAACGCTGCCGATTTCATCGTCCTCCTGCACCATGAATGGCGGCGCCAGGAGATCGACGACGGCCTGCATCACCATTGGGAAGAGCGGGCTGCGAACCATGCTCTCCCCCCGGGGACTCGACACCATGTTCAGGTGCGCCATCTGCACGCCGATTGCTTCCCAACGTGTCAGGAATGGAACTTCGTCATCGAACCGGGCCAACACGGTTGCGTCGTCTGGCACGGGAGGCGACGACAGTGAGGCGATAGGCGTCACTTCAATCAGTCGCGCCAATTCGCCCTGCGCCGCTGCGTCCTGAATCTGAAACAGTCGCTCCGCATCACGAAGATTGAGGCGCCGCGTCGCTACGTCGTCAGCCGAGTTTTCGTCAGGCGCAGGAAGCGTCAGCACAACGCCGTCAGGAGCAAGCATGCCTTGAACAGCGATAGAGGGCGCGCGCTCGTTGAGTGTATTGCCATCCCATGTCACGATGAGATCGAATGGCGCCTCGCTTGTCGGCGCGTCCCATGCGCTCAAAAGCGTCGGCGGCTCTTCAATAGCGCTCAAGGCGCCATACAACGCCTGAGCGCCAAAGGTGGTCAGCGAATTCGAATCGATCAGGGCCACGCGGCTTGACGATCGCGGCGCGAGCCAACCAAACGCGTTGTTGTCGTATAGCGCGGCGTCATTCGGAATGGTTGCGCGAAGGGCGACTGGCTCCGCTTCCGATTCAGGCCATGGCAGTTCAAATCGCGCCGTCGCTGTCTCACCCTGCGCCACGGACACGTCCTGCACGCCAGTCCAATCACCGGCGCGAAGCGTCACCGGCGCGGTGCGCGGCTCAGAATCGAAATTGGAAACCGGTGCGCCGATTCGCACGCCGCCAGGCGTTGACTCGATCGACAAGGGGCCCAGCCGCACGTTGTCATCCGCATGGCCGACGATATTGAATTGGAGGTGTAATGATTCAATATCCAAGAACGCTTGGTCCGGCGCCTGCCCCCACTGCGCCAGCTGCCCATCCGTGAACACCACCACGTCCGTCCGAGTGTCATCGCGCCCGGCAAGGAGCGCTCGGATCGCGGATGCCGCGCTGACGATATCCCCGCGCTCAAATGTGCATGTCGCTTCGTTCAGTCGCTCGCGGAGGGCGGCGTGATTCACCGTCAACTCAGGCAACGCGACTGCGGAACTCCGCCGCAGGAATACAACGCCCGCGAAATCGACGCCCGGTCGAAGCTCGTCCAGTTTGTTGATTGCCTGATCTCGCGCGTGATCGAACAGCGATTGACCGTTCTGAATCCGTTGCATCGACGCAGATTGATCGAGAACGATGACGAGTTGTCGTGTTTGCACACCGGCGGCGTGTGCGACGCCCTCATTCACCCGGAGTGCAGGCTGGTCGAACGCAAGCGCCAGCAACGCAATGACCAGCATTCGCAGCGCGAGGATCATCCACTCGCGCGGTCGAGCGGCTCGTCGTGACGCCTGCGCTCGGTCCTTCAGGAGCGCGGCCGGCGGATACAGCACGGTGCGCCGTCGTCGCCGCACGAGATGAATCACGATCGGAATCGCGCACGTCGCGGCGCCTACCGCCAGCCACGTGCCGGAGAGTCCGGAGATGGGTCCCAGAGGAATCACGTCAATGTGATACCGCCAAGTCGGCGTTGCGATCAGGCGACGGCGGTGGATCGGTCGCGGCAGTCCTTCAACAGGTCTCGCAGCCCATCCTCAAGTGAAGTCGTGGTCTGGAATCCCAACACCTGCGACGCGAGGCTCGCATCGCAATTCGACGCCTGAATATCGCCTGTGCGAGCAGGCTCGTGGTGTGGCGCCAGCCCTTCGGCGCCGCAGAGCTTCGCCATGAGCGCCGCGAGTTCATTGATTGAAACAGCGCGACCCGATCCGATGTTGATCGTCGCGCCGCCCAGTGGCTGATCGTGAGCGCCGGCCAGCAACACCGCACGCACGATGTCAGAGATGTGAACGAAATCGCGCGTTTGTTCGCCATCGCCGTAGATGGTCGGCGCCTGATCTGCTTGGAGTCGTTTCCTGAAGGCCGGAATCACGGCCGCGTACTCGCTGTCAGGCGACTGACCGGGGCCGTACACGTTGAAGAAGCGCAGGTTCACGCCATCCAGCCCAAGCGAACGCGCCCACGCTGACACGGTGTACTCGCCGGCGAGTTTGCTCGCGCCGTAGGGCGAGATGGGCGCCGGGGCCTGCGACTCCTTGTTCGCCCCTTCGGCATCCCCGTATGCGCTCGCGCTGGCGGCGTACACCATGCGAGACACCTCAGCCTTCCGCGCCGCTTCAGCCACGCGAGCCGTGCCGAGCCCATTGACCTGAACGCATCGCGCCGGGTCCTCGATCGCCATGACCGGCGACGACACCGCCGCGAAATGGAACACCATCTGTGCACCGCTCACGGCTTCAATGAGCGCGCGAGGCTCGAGGATTGACGCATAGACGAATCGTGCGGATCCGCGCGCGTGTCGATCCAGAAGCGATGAAATTCGCCCGGAGGTTGACCCTGAGAGGTCATCGATCACGGCGACATCCGCGCCGAAGTCCAGCAGCGTTTCCACGACATGGCTGCCAATGAACCCGGCGCCACCCGTCACGCACACCCGAGCGCCGTTGTAGGCGCGTTGGATGGCGTCGTGTTGCTCAGGGGGCCAGGCCATGCAGTTTCGATCATACGCGATGCGGGGCGGATGCCCGAAGCGTAATCAAGCAATCTGCTGTCAGGCGCCCACAGCCTCAGGCTCGGGCGTCGAGGTGGTCGATGCCGCCGCGGACTTCACGCCAGCCTTGAATCGCTCCTTGAACGCCGCGATCGCGTCCTTCATCTTCGATTCAAGCTCATCGTTGAAGGCGCGCTTCTGCTCGAGCTCATCACGCACGGCCTTGGCGGACGTGTTGAAGTGCTCCAGCAGACCCTTCTCGAAATCGTCCACCTGATTGATGGGTAGATCATCGAGGAAGCCGCGCACACCGGCGTAGATGGAGATCACCTGGTCAATCACACCCATCGGCACGTATTGCGGCTGACGGAGCAACTCAACCATGCGGGCGCCGCGATCGAGCTGACGCTGCGTGGCTTTATCCAGTTCGGTGCCGAGCTGCGCGAACGCTTCCAGTTCACGGAACGCGGCGAGGTCCAGTCGCAGCGAGCCGGCGATCTGCTTCATCGCCTTGATCTGAGCGTTGCCGCCCACGCGCGACACGGAGATACCGACGTTCACGGCCGGGCGCTGACCAGCGAAGAAGAGTTCAGGCTCGAGGTAAATCTGACCGTCCGTAATCGAAATCACGTTGGTCGGGATGTATGCAGAGACGTCGCCTTCCTGCGTCTCAATGATCGGAAGCGCGGTGAGCGATCCGCCGCCGTTGTCGTCGGACAGCTTGGTCGCGCGCTCCAGGAGGCGGGAGTGCAGATAGAACACGTCGCCGGGGTACGCCTCACGACCAGGCGGGCGGCGAAGCAGCAGCGAAAGCTGGCGATACGCAACCGCCTGCTTGGACAGATCGTCATAGATGCACAAAGCGTGCTTGGGCGTCTTGCCCTGCTTGCCCTGCCACATGAAGTACTCACCCATCGCGCAACCGGTGTACGGCGCGATGTACTGCATCGGGGCGGGGTCGGAGGCGCCGGCGCTGACGACGATGGTGTAATCCATCGCGCCGTGCTTTTTCAGCGTCTCGACAACACCTGCGACGGTTGATTCCTTTTGACCGACGGCGACGTAGATGCAGACCACTGCATCCGGCGTGCCCCAGTACTTCTTCTGGCTGATGATCGCGTCAACGGCGATGGCGGTCTTACCAGTCTTGCGGTCGCCGATGATGAGTTCGCGCTGGCCGCGACCGATGGGAATCATCGAGTCGATGGCCTTGATGCCCGTTTGCAGCGGCTCAGTCACGGGCTGACGATCCGCGATGCCCGGCGCGATGATGTCGATCTTCGCGGTCTCGGACGCCTGAATCGGAGGCCCGCCATCGATCGGCTCACCGAGCGGGTTCACCACGCGGCCCAGCATGACCTCACCGACCGGCGACTCGAGCAGGCGACCCGTCGCACGGACCTGGTCGCCCTCGTTCACCTTCAGGTAGTCGCCGTAGATGACCGCGCCGACCGTGTCCTCTTCAAGGTTGAAGACCTGGCCCATGACGGCGCCGTCGCGCGTCTGGAACTCCAGCAGCTCGCCGGCCATGGCCTTGGAGAGACCGTAGATGCGGGCGATTCCATCGCCGACCTGCACAACGCGGCCGACCTCGGAAATCTCGAGCTCAGCCGAATACTGCTCGATTTCCTGCTTGATGACGCTGGTGATTTCGTCCGTTCGGATCTTCATGAGTGGTGCTCTCTCAGGAATCAGGCCGCTTTAAAGGTCGGCGCCGGCCCTGCCGCGGCTCAGATGCCGCTCAAACCCGCCGCCAGAAGGTGCAGAATAGCCCCCGGGGCTCCGCAGGTCCGACCGCGCAAAGCCCCCACCGGGGAGCCCCACAAGGTAGCGAAATCGACGCCGGTTGTCTTGGCAGGCGCCAAGGATTCAACAGGCGAAATTGGACCTCCCCGGGACGCCAAGGCACGCCGACCTGCCCATAAATGCAGGGTCGGTCCAATGAGCCCCGAAGGGGCCAAGGATTGTTGCCACGAGTGAAGCGAAGCGCAACTCGTGGAGAGCGAGCCTCAACCAAATTCAGATTCCACTTTCCTACCCCGCCCTGAAGGGGCGGAGGATCCTGGTTCAGGAAAAAGCGAATAGATCGATGTCCATTGGCCCTCGATTCGCCTCATTCCTGTTCAACGAGGTATTGCGATGAATACTTGGCGCCGCATCACGCTGCTCGTCCTTCATCTCACAATCCTCTTTGCCGCCGCAGCAATATTCTCTCCGCATTTGATGTGGTGGGTCAAAGGCGGCGAATACTTATCGAGCGAAGAGTCCATTGCAGCCATAGCAGAACTCGAAACAGCTAACACACTCGTGATCACTGAACCCGAAATTGAGAATCGGACAAAGGCGATGCTTCGAATCAAGGATGCCTGCAGAAATACGGCGTATCCGCTCCTTATGGTCAACACTCCGCTAATCATCGGTGTCGCTTCATTGATTTCAATCATCCTTGTTGCGCTCCCTCAGTCCAAGCGACGACTTGACAACACCGAAGATTAATTTGCAATCACAATCGCCGAACCGATTCGCTCAACCTTTCCAACTCACTCCTTCACGAAAATACATAGCGCTCGTCATACTCAACCCCACTGCGCTCTAACATCGCGATCAATTCATCTTTGAATCCCCGCTGCGCATGATGCTCCGCCTGGTTCTCGATGTACCGCTTCACCGCGGCTTCATTCGACTTGCTCACCGAAAACGCGGCGTAGCCCTCCTGCCACGCAAACTCGCGAAGCGCCGGAAACCGCTCATGAATCCAGCGGCTTGATCGAGCCTTTACCATGCGCATCAGATCAGCGAGCGCCTGGTCAGGCTTCATCCGCACCAGCAGATGCACATGATCCTCCACTCCTCCTATGGCAATCGCTGCCGCGCCATGTGCGCGCACAATGCCGCCCATATAGGGGTGCAGCCGCTTCGCAATCAGGGGGGTAATCCAGCGCTCTCGCTCTTTCGTGGAAAACACGACATGCACGAGCAGATTTGAGAAGGTTCCGGACATGGGAATCCTTCGCCCCTTCGGGGCTCTGAGATGAGGGAGGTCAATGTGGGATGATAATGGCTCGCTTTCCACCAGTTGCGCTGCGCTTCACTGGTGGCAACAATCCTGCGCCCCTTCGGGGCTTCTTGACCACTCGCTTGCGCTCGTGGCTCTGGTCACTCGGTCCAATTCGCAAGAAGCGCCGCCAGGTCGGCCCCGTTCACAACGCCATCGAAATTGAGGTCCGCGATTGAGAACGGCACCCCCCAGTTCGCCAGCAGCGTTGCGAGGTCAGCCCCGTCCACGGCGCCATCGCCGTTGAAATCACCAGGCAGGGCCATCACGCGCTGCGCATCGAAGTGAAAGATCATCTGCGTCTGCGAGCCAAGCGGCGTGCGCGTCTGCGTCAGAATCGTCGCTTCGAACGCATTGCCCCCGGTGTACTGCAACTCACCCAGGATGTTCAGATTTGTATTCGTCGCCGAGCCTGCAAACCCCTGAAACAGCGCATTGCTCGGCGCTGGCACAACCACACGGAACGCGGCGCTGCCCGGTTCGATGAACACGCCCTGAAAATACAACCCGCCGGGGTCCGTGAATCGAATCGAGCTGCCCGTGACCGTCACATTCAATAATTCAGTGAACTGCCCCTGCACGGCGCCCGTGATCGGGTTGATTGATTGCCCGACGCTTTCATACACGCCGCCCAGCGCCGGGTCGCCTGCGATCGGCGCGCCGTTCGGAAGCTGAAGAGGGAAATCCGGCGTCGTCAGCGGCGCCCGGTTGTTATCAAATGTGAACACCGTGCCGCCAAGATTCGGCATGATCACGTAATTATCAGGGTCGCTGTACGAGCCAGTCCCGACGCCGCCGTTGAGCGTGATTTGGCCACCCGCCGTAATGGTCGCGCCGAAGCCGCCCCCGAAAATGTCCGCGAGAATGAACTGACCAGGCGCCGCGCCGGGAATGGTCTGGAACCACTCAGTCCCCGAGAAGCTCCCGGTGAATTGGTTGTAATAAATGCCGAGTGGGTTGATGGCGCCTTCAATGGGCGCCATTCGATCAGCTTCGACATTCGCGGCCACACCAAGCCCCATGACCACAGCGCTGCACAACACACACACGCGATTCATCATCGTCTCTCTCGCTTCGTCAGAATTCGATCTTGCTTGGAACTCGAACGCTGATGCTAATCGGTGCGGCCCAGAATCCATTCATCCAAAACGTAAAAAGGACTGGATTCAAGCATCCAGCCCTTTGAACTCTCCATGTTTGCGATTGGTCAGCCCTCGCCGAGAAACCTCTCCGAAGCGCCGCGAATCTTCGCGCCGCCTTCGGTCGCCAACTGGTCCTTCATCCGGCGAAGCCGCGTGGCCACGCTGGCGTCGATCAATTGGTCGCCGACCTGCAGCTTCAGCCCGCCGAGCATGGCGGCATCGGTATACGCATGCAGCACCGGCTCTTTGCCCAGCGCGGAGCTCAAACGATTCTTGATGGAATCGAGCTGCGACTGGTCGATCGCCGCCGCCGTAAACACATCCACCTCGACGCGGCCGAACTTCTCCTGCAGCAGGTAGTCGTACGCCGCGGCGATATCCGACAAACGCCCAAGCCGGTCCTTCTCGTTCAGCACGAGCAGGAAGTTGAACGTCAGGTCGCTGACTTTTCCGCTGAAGATCGTCTTAATTGACGACTCACGAGCTTCCGTCGCGAGGATGCGCGAGGCGAGAAACTCGCCGAACGTGCGGTCGGCGCGAGCCAGCTCGACGATCGACTCAAGCTCGTCCGCAACCTCTTCAATCGCCTGCTGACCGCCTTTGGCTTCGGCAAGCTCGAAGAGGCTCTGCGCGTACACGCGTGAGACGGCGTCAACCTGTGATTCATGAACGGCCATGTTGAATCTCAATTCAAACGGGCGAGACGCCCGTTCCACTGAACCCAGTGATTAGTTGCGCACCGCCGCGAGCTGACCAAGCGACTCTTCAACGAGTTGGCGCTGGTCATCCGCGTTGAGCTCACGCTGCAGAATCTTGGAAGCGATGCCGGTCGCGGTCTCGGCCATGTGGCCATAGACCTCGGAGATCGCCGCCTTCTTGGCTGCTTCGATGTCGCGTTTGGCGGCCTCACGCATCGAATTGACTTCGGACTCCGTCTTGGCGCGAAGCTCCGCAGCGATCTGCTGTTGCTCGCTCTTGGCGGCCTCCAGCATCTTCGCCGCTTCGTTGCGGGCCTCGGACAGCGCCTGCTCGTATTCGTTGAGAGCGCGCTCCGCCTGCTTGCGCGTGCGCTCGGCTTCGGCGATCTCGCCCTTGATCTTCTGCTCGCGCTCGTCAAGGCCCCGAGTGATCTTGGGCCACGCCGTGCGGCTGAGAATGAAGAACGCCAGCCCGAACACCACCAAAGCGGAGATGTACGGGACGAGATTGAACGCCATCGGGTTGGCCGCGGCTTCGCCGTGACCATCATCACCGTGCGCGCCCGCCGCTTCGTCAGCGGCGAATGCGATGACTGGCGTAAGGGCGACCACGGCGCCGACGGCCATGCGAGTGAAGAATGTGCTCATGCGCATACGAACGTCATCCAATGCGTGAAGAGTGGCGCAGACGCCCGATGTGACCCTTGAAAGGATGCATCGAACGCCCGCGCGCGTGATACCTTCGAACGAGCGCGTGGAACGCGACTCAGCTCGCCGTCACACCGAGGAAGCCGACGACGACTGCGAACAGCGTCGCGCCTTCGATCAGGGCCGCCGCGATCAGCATGTTGGTGCCGATCGTGCCGGAGGCTTCCGGCTGTCGCGCCATGGCTTCCACGGCGGAACCGCCAACGCGGCCAATGCCGGGGCCGCCACCGAGCACGGCCAGACCAGCGGCCAAACCGCCGCCAATGGCCTTGCCCGCCAGCGCGACCGCTTCAGTCGCCGTGCCATCCTGGGCCATCGCCGTGTCCGCGAAGAGGAGCGAAACAATGGCAGCCGCCCCGGTGTAGCACATCAGCTTCTTCAGATTCATCGGGTCCTCCGAGTCCTACGTTGCGCCGCCCCCATCGGGCGGCTGTTGGGTCGTGAAATCACTTTCAATCCCGACCGGCGCCAACCGAGACGCCGACCGAACGTGTATCAGTCTCGCCGCATCACGCGTGCGCGGCTTCCGCATGCTCATCATCGTGGTGATGACGGAACTGTGCGATGAACAGAGCCGTCAGGAACATGAAGATGAACGCCTGCAGGAAGGCGACGAAGATCTCAAGGAACATGATGCCGATCGCTGCGACCAGCGA
>MRWG01001446.1_pt1 | contig 15193 bp, 13 predicted proteins | sample 1013341 | NCBI WGS metagenome assembly MRWG01 (sample SAMN06117577, study PRJNA244670) | biofilm metagenome | biome: Water; feature: Cathode Biofilm; material: Biofilm; isolation source: microbial consortium enriched at the cathode of a solar microbial fuel cell | place: USA: District of Columbia ... | reverse complement strand
GACCTGATCGTCATTGGTCAGCGCCACCATCAGGTCGGCATGCTGGATGTCGGCTTCCAGAAGCAGTTTCTGGTCGAGCGCGCTGCCATGCAGCACCACGGTGCGGCGCAGCTTGTCGGCGAGCGCCACGGCGCGTTCGCGCGTGTTCTCGATCACCTTGACCTTGGTGCGGCTCTGCTTCTTTTCCATCGCGCGCGAGACATAGAGGCCGATATTGCCGCCACCGGCAATGACGATGCGGGTCGCTTCGCGCTCCTCATGGCCAAACAGGCCGAGCGTGCGGCGCACCTGATCCTTGGTGGTGACCACATAGGCAAGATCACCGGCCATGAGCTGATCGCCGGAATGGGGAATGAAGAGCTTTCCCTCACGCGACACGCCAACCACGGTCGACGGCAGATCCGGAAACAGTTCGGTGAGCTGCGCCAGCGGCGTGTTGATGACCGGGCATTCCTCAAGACACTCGATGGCGACCATGGAGACCTTGTCATCGGCAAAGCTCACCACATCCGTCGCACCCGGCAACGCGATGCGGCGCATCACCATCTCGCCCACCTCGACTTCCGGCGAGATGATCACGTCGATCGGCAGATGGTCCCGCGAGAACAGGTCCATATAATGCGTCTGGAGATAGGACTGCGAGCGAATGCGCGCAATCTTGGTCGGCACGTTGAAGAGCGAATGCGCCACCTGACAGGCGACCATGTTCACTTCATCAAACAGCGTGACCGCAATGATCATGTCGGCTTCGCTGGCGCCGGCCGAGGCCAGAACGTCGGGATGGGCGCCATGGCCGACGAAACCACGCACATCAAGCGTGTCGCGAACCGCGCGGATCAGCTCCGGCGAGGTATCGATCACGGAAACATCGTTCTGCTCGGCGGCCAACCGCTCTGCGATACCGAAGCCAACCTGGCCTGCCCCGCAAATAATGACCTTCATCACGTATTCCCTGCATTCGCGCAGACCTCTTTCGGTCTGCAGGGTCACTGCTCTAGCGCTTTTCGGGGCGCGTGAAAACCTCGTCCATCGAGATGGACGCGGCCTGGCGGATCAGACGCCGAGCGACTTCAGCTTGCGGTGAAGTGCGGAGCGCTCCATGCCGACGAATTCCGCCGTGCGCGAAATGTTGCCGCCGAAGCGGTTGATCTGCGCCAGCAGATACTCCTTTTCGAACATTTCGCGCGCCTCGCGCAGCGGCAGCGCCATGATGTGCTGGTCGGACTGCGTCGGCAGGCGCGGCATCACATCGCCGATTTCGGACGGCAGAAGATCGGCGGTGATCGGCGTGTCCGGCCCATCGCCACGCGTCAGGATCATCAGGCGTTCGATGTTGTTGCGCAGCTGGCGCACATTGCCCGGCCAGTTATGGGCCTGCAGAACCGCCATGGCGTCATTGCCGAGCGGACGCGGCTTGATGCCGGCCTGTTCGCCGATCTGCTGCATGAAGTGATCGACCAGAAGCGGAATGTCCTCGCGCCGTTCCGCAAGCGGCGGAACGCCAACCGGAACCACGGCCAGCCGGTGTAACAGATCCTCGCGGAACCGCCCCTCGGCGATCAGCGATTCGACGTTCTGCGCAGTAGAAGAAATGATCCGCACATCAACCTTCACGCGACGCGTTCCGCCAACCCGCTCAAACTGCTGGTCCACGAGCACACGCAGGATTTTGCTCTGCGTGCCAAGCGGCATGTCGGCCACTTCATCCAGATAGAGAACACCGCCATGGGCCTCCTCCAGCGCGCCGACCTTGCGCTCGCCGCCATTGGATTCGGTGCCGAAAAGCTCGATTTCCATGCGCTCGGGCGTGATCGCAGCGGCGTTCAGCGTTACGAACGGTCCGCCATTGCGCGGCGAGGCCGCATGAATGGCGCGGGCGACAAGTTCCTTGCCGGAGCCGGAGGGTCCGGTGAGCATGATGCGGCTGTTGGAGGGCGCGACACGCTCGATGGTCTGGCGCAGATTGTTCAGCGCCGCCGATTCACCCACGAGATCGAAGGATGCGCCGCTGCGCTTCTTCAGGTCACTCATCTCGCGCTTCAGTTTGGAGATCTCCAGTGCGCGCTCGCAGATGAGGATCATGCGATCCGTCTTGAACGGCTTTTCGATGAAATCATAAGCGCCGCGCTTGATCGCCGAAACGGCCGTCTCAATAGTGCCGTGCCCGGAAATCATCACCACCGGAACGTGCGGATGCAGTTCCTTGATCTTGTCCAGAAGCGCAAGCCCGTCGAGCTTGGAGCCCTGAAGCCAGATGTCGAGCAGGATGAGGCGCGGTACGCGCTCGGCGATGGAGGCAAGCGCGCTGTCGCTGTCGAAAGCGGTGCGCGTTTCATGGCCCTCGTCGCTGAGAATGCCAGCAACGAGTTCGCGGATGTCTTCCTCGTCGTCTACGATCAGAATATCGGAAGCCATTTTCTACCTTCTTGTCGTCTCAGCAGCGCTACCGGCGTCTCCGGCAGCAGGAAGTATGATGCGGATCATGGCGCCACCTCCGCCGTGGAAATCGTCTGGCGCGTCGTGGAGTTCCAGGCGGCCGCCATGGTCCTCGATGATCTTCTTCACGATGGCGAGGCCAAGTCCCGTGCCCTTCTCGCGTGTGGTCATGTAGGGCTCGAGCAGCCGCTGCCTGTTCTCGCGCGGCAGGCCCTTGCCATTGTCGATCACCTCGATCTGGATGAACCGGCCATTCATGCGCGCCGCGATGCGGATTGCGCCCGGCTGGCCGTTCTGACGCTCAGCCGCGTCGATGGCTTCGGCAGCGTTCTTGATGATGTTGCCGAATGCCTGCCCCAGGAGGCGTGCGTCGAAACGGCCCATCAGCGGCGTGTCGGAAATCTGCCGTTCAAAGGTGATCTCGTTGCGCGCCACCTCCACAAGGAAGGAAGCCTCGCGCAGCGGCTCGCGCAGATCGAGAAGCTGGATGTCAGGCTTTGGCATGCGCGCGAAGGCCGAGAACTCATCCACCATGCGCCCGATATCACCCACCTGGCGAATGATCGTGTCGGTGCACTGATCGAAAATCTCGCGATCCTGCTCGATCACCTTGCCGAAGCGACGGCGAATACGCTCGGCTGAAAGCTGGATCGGCGTCAGCGGGTTCTTGATTTCATGCGCAATGCGGCGGGCAACATCGGCCCATGCCATGGAGCGCTGCGCCTGCATCAGATCGGTGATGTCATCCACCGTGACCACATAGGAATGCTCGTCATCCTCGTTGACGCCCTCCTCCGTGGTGATCTGTATGTTGAAGGTGCGTTCCACGCCGCCACGGAAGAAGGTGGCCTGCTCGCGATAGACGGCGCGACCGGACTTGCGTCCCATCTCGAAGATGCGACCCACATGGGGCAGCACCATGGAGAGGTTCTTGTTGACCGCGTCATCGGCTGAAATGTCGAGCATCGCCTCGGCGGAGCGATTGACCATGGCGACCGAACCATCGGCTTCCACGCCGATAACCCCGGCGCTGACGCCCGAAAGAACGGCCTCGGTGAACCGGCGGCGCTCGTCGATGACGTCCCTTGCGGTGATGAGCTCATCGCGCTGCGATTTCAGCTGCTGGGTCATCTGGTTGAACGTATCGCCCAGAAGCCCGACATCGCCATCGGAACTGCGCACCGGCACGGAGACATCGAGATTGCCTGTCGAAACGGCGCCCGCCGCACTGATGAGCTGGCGGATCGGTCGCACCAGACGGTCGGCGACCGCGATGCCGGTCCAGATGGCCGCCAGCACGATGGCAAGCGTCACGACCAGATAGAGCAGCGCGAAGGCGATCTGCGTATTGCCACGATTGCCCTCGAGTGATCGGTACTCATCCGTATTCGTGCGCACGATCTGGCGCGCCTTCAGGACTTCGGGATCAAGCAATGCGCCTGTGTAGAGATAGGCGTCCGGAATCTCCTGCAGCTTGTAGACCGCTGTCACAAGATTCGTTCCGCCGATCTCGTTGAAAGCGATCTGCGAGCTGTTGGCGACCTCGATGGCGTTCTCGTTTGGACGCGGCAATGGAATCTCTTCCGGCATCTGCGCGCCGATGATCACCGAGCCGTCCTCGCGCACGAGTTCGGCAACGGCCAGACCGCGCAGCATCGCCTGACGGGTCAGGAAATCGCGGAAACCATAGCGGTCCAGATTGTAGAGCGTGCGCGCCTGATCGAGCCGCACCCCCATGCTCTCCGTCGTGCCCTGCAGGCTGCGGGCATTCTGCTGCACATAGGCATCGGCAATCGAAAGAGACGAGTAGACGATGACCTTGGTTCTGAGTTCGAACCATCGATCAAGGCCCAGATCCAGCGTCACCGAAGCGACAACCGCCACCAGAATGGCAGGGATCGCCGCCACGAGCGAGAACATGGCGACGATGCGCACATGCAGACGGGAAGCTGCCCGCCGTCCCTTGCGGGATTTGTAGATACGCCAGCCTTCCATGAGGATCAGGCCGAAAAGGAGCAGAATGAAGCCAAGATTGATCGCGATCAGAAGGATCGTCGTGGTGGCGTCCGGCGTGATCGGGGTAAGGCCAAGCAGAACGGTGAAGGAAATGCCTGCCGTCACGACAGCGCCGATCGCCGCCGCCATACCGATATAGAACGCAGCCGTTCGCCCGCGCCTCACGGGCGCAGCCGCAGCCAAAGGCTCCATCGGCGAACTCTCGGACAAGCTGACCATCACTCCCGCTTCCGTTTTCCAGCATAGCGTTTAGTTGTTGCACATATGCAACGACTGTAACCATCTGGCAACAGTTGCATTTCCTAACAATGCGGCATTGCTGGGGCAGACTGGGGATCGTGCCGGGAAGTCAGGGCTGGCCTGAAACGGCGTGCGGGCGGACTGGCTTCAGTTCGCGCCGCGATAGATGTTCACGCCATATTCGCGGATCTTCTTGCGTAAGGTGTTCCGGTTGACGCCGAGAAGGTCTGCGGCCTTCAACTGGTTGCCGCCCGTCGCGGTCAGCGCCGCAATCAGAAGCGGTTGCTCCACTTCAGCCAGCACCCGCTGGTAGAGCCCTGCCGGCGGCAACTGGTCACCGAATGTCGCGAAATAGCGCTGCAAATGCTGCTCGACGGCCTGGGACAGCGTGGTTTCTTCCGGCAGAGGTTCCGACTGGTTGCCGCGCAAAGCGCCTGCCGCGCGCAGCTCCTGCTCAATCACTTCGGCCGAAATTTCGTCCTGTGGGTAGAGCGCGGCCAGCCTGCGCACGAGGTTTTCAAGCTCACGCACATTGCCGGGCCAGCGATAGCTCTTCAGCCGGTTGAGCCCGTCATTGCTGATTCGCTTGGCCTGTAGCCCCTCCTGCTCGGCGCGGGCGAAGAAGTGGCGCACCAGATCCGGGATGTCTTCCGCCCGTTCGCGCAGCGGCGGCAGCCGCAGCGGCACGACGTTCAGCCGATAGAAAAGGTCTTCCCGGAACAGGCCCTGATCGATCAGCGTGCGCGGATCCTTGTTGGTGGCGGCGACGATGCGCACATCGGTGCGGATCGGCGTGCGCCCGCCAACGGTCGTGTATTCGCCCTGCTGCAAGACGCGCAGGAGGCGCGTCTGCGCTTCCATTGGCATGTCGCCGATTTCGTCGAGAAACAGCGTGCCGCCTTCCGCCTGCTCGAACCGGCCGAAGGAGCGCGCCTGCGCGCCCGTGAACGCACCCTTCTCATGACCGAAAAGCTCCGATTCGATCAGATCGCGCGGGATGGCGGCCATGTTGATGGCGACAAACGGCCCTTTGCGGCGACGGCCATATTCGTGAAGCGCGCGGGCCACGAGTTCCTTGCCGGTGCCCGACTCGCCGCTGATCATCACCGTCAAATCGGTCTGCATCATGCGCGCAAGCAGCCGGTAGATTTCCTGCATCGCCGCCGATCGGCCGATCAGCGGCAGCGTCTCGGGAGCATCCGCACCGGCAAGCTCCTTCTGGCTTGCCTTGGGCTCCGACAGCGCACGCCCGACAATGTTCACCAGTTCGGTCAGATCGAAAGGTTTGGGCAGATAGTCATAGGCCCCGACCTCGGAGGCGCGTATCGCGGTCATGAACGTGTTCTGCGCGCTCATGGCGATCACCGGCAGATCGGGCCGCACCTTCTTGATGCGGGGCAGAAGGTCGAACGCATTGCCATCGGGCATCACCACATCGGTGATGACCAGATCGCCCTCGCCGCCCGAAACCCAGCGCCAGAGCGTCTCTACGTTCGAGGTGACGCGCACATCGTGGCCGGCGCGCGACAGCGCCTGATTGAGCACGGTGCGGATGGCCGCGTCGTCATCGGCCACGAGAATGCTGGAACCGGTCATGACCTGCCCTCCATTTCAGTCTTCAAAGGGTTTGGCCGGGGGGCCGGATGGCGCGCCTCGCGCCAGGCCGGCATCAGGATGCGGAACACGGTTCCACGCTGGCCGGAAGATTCGCATTCGATCACCCCGCCATGCGCGCCCACGATCTTGGCGACCAGCGCAAGCCCGAGGCCAGACCCGTTTTGCTTGGAGGTGACGAAGGGATCGAAGATGATCTGCCGCAGATCCTCGGGGATGCCCGGCCCGTTGTCGTAGACGCAAAACTCCAGCGGAAGCGCCACGCGATCCGGCGAGCCGGGAACCGAAAGCCGGATGCCCGGACGAAACGCCGTTGTCAGCCGGATCTCGCCATCATCCTGATCGGCAATGGCTTCGGCAGCGTTCTTGACCAGATTGAGAAAGACCTGGATCAGCTGGTCGCGATTGGCCCAGACCGGCGGCAGCGACGGATCGTAATCTTCGACAATGCTGACTTTGCGCGCAAAACCGCTCTTGGCGACGGCTTTGACGTGATCAAGCACCAGATGAATGTTGATCGGATCGCGTTCCACCGGGCGTTCGTCGGAAAACACTTCCATACGGTCGACCAGCGCCACGATCCGGTCGGTCTCCTCGGTGATGAGGCGCGTCAGCGCCCGGTCTTCATCCGAAACGGCGTGTTCGAGCAATTGCGCCGCGCCGCGAATGCCCGAAAGCGGGTTCTTGATTTCATGCGCCAGCATGGCTGCCAGCCCGGTCACCGAACGCGCCGCGCCGCGATGCACCATCTGCCGGTCGATCTTGTCGGCCATGGAGCGCTCCTGCAGGAGAAGCGCAACGGCGCCGGGCACTTCCGAAACCGGGGCTGCGTGAATATCCACCAGCCGCTCCGGCCCAAGGCGCGGTGACGAGATGTCGACACGGTATTCGTTGATCGCCACGCGCTGCTCGCGCACCTGTTCGACAAGCGCGATCAGCGGGCTTCCGAAGGGAACGAAATCCGACAGGCGGCTTCGGGCAAGAATGGACGCGCCGGAGCGGAAGAAATCCTCGGCCTCCGCATTCACCTCGGCGATGAAGCCATCCCGGTCGATCATCACTACAGGGTGGCGCAACGTGTTCAAAAGCAGACTGGCCGGGCCGGTTTCCATACGTGCGCGTTCACCCCTGTCATTCATGCGGCCAGTTGATCCTCTTGTCTGCGAAACAGGTCGCGCAGGAGCCGGCTGACCTCTCTGTGATCGGTCCCCGTCATGATCGCCCTGCGCGTTTCGGGGGAAACCTCGGTGATGTGCCGGTCCATGTACCAGCCGAGATGCTTGCGGGCGTGCCGTGTGCCGTGATCCGCGCCATAAAGCGAGAGCATCGCCTCGTAATGGTCGATCACATAGTCGGCGAGGTTCTCCGGGCGGCGCTCTGCATTGGAGGCAACAGCGCCTGCGATCCATGGCGCGCCGTAATGCGCGCGTCCGACCATCACCGCGTCAGCGCCCGAAGCGGCAAGCATGCCTGCTGCATCTTCCGCCGATGTCACGTCGCCATTGGCCACCACCGGGATCGTGACGGCTTCCTTCACCGCCGAAATCGCCTTCCAGTCGGCCCTGCCCTTGTAGAACTGGCAGCGCGTGCGCCCGTGCACCGTCACCATGGCCACGCCCGCCTCCTCGGCGCGGCGCGCAATCTCCGGCGCGTTCAGCGCATTGTCGTCCCAGCCAAGACGCATCTTCACCGTGACCGGCACCTGAACAGCACCCACGACAGCCGCGATCAGGCTCAGCGCATGATCGGGTTCGCGCATCAGCGCCGAACCGGAATAGCCGCCCGTCACCTTCTTGGCCGGGCAGCCCATGTTAATGTCGATCACGTCTGCGCCGCGCTCTTCGGCGATGCGTGCGCCTTCCGCCATCCAGCGCGCCTCGCGTCCGGCAAGCTGCACCATGTGCACGTCCACATCCGGACGGCGCAGGCGGCGGGCCGATTCAGCCTTGCCGCGCGCAAGCTCGCCGCTCGCCACCATTTCAGAGACGACCAGCCCCGCGCCATGGTCATAGGCGCGTGCGCGGAACGCCAGGTCGGTAACCCCGGACATGGGCGCCAGAAACACGCGGTTGCGAATCGAAACCGATCCGACCGAGAGTGGCGTGGACAAAAACGCGGTTGATGAGATGCACAAATTTAAAGCACCCTCTGATTGTGCTTATTATTTAGCCAGTTTTTACCCGATCCCGCAACTGCGTTTTCGCATCTGCGCAATCGCCTGCAAATTCGGCTGGCCTTTCGCGGCATGTATTATTATGCGTCTGCGCTATGGACAAGCAGATGACACAATCCGATAGCCTGACGGCCCGCAGGACCGGTGAGGTCGCCGCCGTCATCGTCGCCGCAGGACGCGGCGAGCGCGCGGGGCAGTCCGTCGAAGGACCGAAGCAATATCGCCAGATCGGCGGCAAGCCGGTGCTGCGTCACACGCTGGAAACCTTCCTCACCGATCCGCGCATCGGGCGCGTGGTGGTGGCGATCCACCCGGACGACGAAGCGCTGTTCGCCGAGGCCACTGCCGGCCTGACCGATGATCGCGTCATCGCCATCCATGGCGGCCATTCCCGCCAGGCCTCCACCCGGCTGGCGCTGCTTGCGCTTTACGATCCGTCTCCGCAGACGGTTCTCATCCATGACGGCGTGCGCCCCTTCATCGACCGCGAGCTGATCGACCGGATCATTGCGGCGGTGGAAGATGGTCGCGGCGCGCTGCCATCCCTGCCCGTGGCCGACACGATCAAGCGCGCAGGCCCCGCCGGCAACATTGCCGAGACGGTGCCGCGCCACGACCTGCATGCCGCGCAGACGCCGCAGGGCTTTCCCTTCGCACTCATCGCGGCAGCCCATGAGCGCGCCCACAAGTTGGGGCGTGAGGATTTCACCGACGACGCCTCCATCGCCGAATGGGCGAAAATCCCGGTTCGGCTCGTTGCAGGCTCCGTCGACAACATCAAGCTCACCTGGGCGCGCGACATCGCGCTTGCAGACGAACGCCTGACCCGCCCGAGCGTCTTCCCGGATGTGCGCACCGGCAATGGCTATGACGTGCACACCTTTGCCGATGGCGATGCGGTCGTGCTTTGCGGCGTCGCCATTCCGCATCACAAGCGCCTCTCCGGCCATTCGGATGCCGATGTGGGCCTGCACGCACTGACCGACGCGCTTCTGGCCACCTGCGGCGCTGGCGATATCGGGACGCATTTTCCGCCCTCCGACCCGCAATGGAAGGGCGCCGCCTCGCACATCTTCCTCGAACACGCAGCCGCCATTGTGCGCGAGGCAGGCGGACGCATCGCCAATGTCGATGTCACGATTGTCTGCGAAGCGCCGAAGATCGGCCCGCATCGCGAGAGCATGACGGCAGCCCTTGCCGGCATGCTGAACATCGCGCCGCACCGCATTTCCATCAAGGCCACCACCAATGAGAAGATGGGTTTTGTCGGGCGCGAAGAAGGCATTGCGTCGATCGCCACGGCAAGCGTGATCTATCCCGGCGAGGTGCCGGCATGAGCGGTTTCGAGACACGCGCCCGCGCCGTTCTTGCCACCTGCAACGCACGCGGCATCATGCTCGCCACGGCCGAGTCCTGCACCGGCGGCATGATCGCCGCCGCCCTGACCGACATTGCCGGCTCCTCCTCGGTCGTCGACCGTGGCTTCGTCACCTATTCCAATGAAGCCAAGATGGAGATGCTCGGCGTTTCGCCAGAAACGCTGGCCGCCCATGGCGCTGTCTCGCAGGAAACCGCGCTGGAAATGGCTCAGGGCGCGCTTGCCCACTCACGCGCCGGCGTGACGGTCGCCGTCACCGGCATTGCCGGCCCCGATGGCGGGTCGGACGAAAAACCGGTCGGCCTTGTCTGGTTCGGACTGGCGATGAAGGGCCGCGCGCCCGTGGCGCAGTCCCATGTCTTTGAAGACAGCGACCGCGCCGGTGTGCGCGCCGCAACCGTCGAGACCGCGCTCGACATGGTTCTGTCGGCCCTTCAGGAAGGCTGAATTCAGGCGCTCACGCCGTAGATCACATCCGCACGGCGCTCGAACGCCTCGGAGAACATGCGGAAGGCGCGGTCGAACATCGCGCCCATCACCGCGCCGAGCATCCGGCTCTTGAACTCATATTCGATGAAGAAATGAATTTCGCACGCGCCCTCGCCGGCCGGCTCGAAGCGCCATTCGTTCTTGAGGAAGCGAAACGGGCCGTCCACATAGCGCACGTCGATTGCCGCATCGTCGGGTTTCAGCGTTACCTGGCTGGTGAATGTCTCCCGCAGCGCCTTGTAGCCGACGGTCATGTCGGCCACGAGCAGCGTCACGCCATCGCGTTCCTTGCGCGTGCGCACGCTGAGCGCTTCGCACATGGGCACGAATTCAGGATATTTCTCCACATCCGCGACGAGCGCGAACATGTCCTCGGCTGTGTGCGCCACGCGGCGCACGGTCTCGAATTTCGGCATCAGTTCGCAGCAGCACCAGCGCCTTCAAGACGCGCCTCGCGCGCCGCCCGCAGCTTTGCGAAGTCTTCGCCCGCATGGTGCGACGAGCGCGTGAGCGGGCTCGAGGAAACCATCAGGAAGCCCTTCGTGTAAGCCACGGTCTCGTAGGACTTGAATTCCTCCGGCGTGACGAACTTCTTCACCGGATGGTGCTTGCGCGTCGGCTGCAGATACTGGCCGATGGTCATGAAGTCGACATTGGCCGACCGCAGATCGTCCATGAGCTGCAGCACCTCGTTACGCTCTTCGCCAAGGCCGACCATGATGCCCGACTTGGTGAACATGCCGGGATCAAGTTCCTTGACCTGCTGGAGAAGACGCAGCGAGTGGAAATAGCGCGCGCCGGGGCGAACCTTGAGATAATTGCCCGGAACGGTTTCCAGATTGTGGTTGAAGACGTCGGGCTTTGCCGCGACGACGACTTCAAGAGCGCCGTCCTTGCGCAGGAAGTCGGGGGTCAGGATCTCGATTGTCGTTTCGGGCGAAGCCGCGCGGATTGCGCCGATCACATCGGCAAAGTGCTGCGCGCCGCCATCGGCCAGATCGTCACGGTCGACCGAGGTGATGACGACATGCTTCAGCCCCATCTCGCGAACGGCCTTGGCGACATTGTCAGGCTCGTTGATGTCGACGGGACCGGGAATGCCGGTTGCGACATTGCAGAACGCGCAGGCGCGCGTGCAGATCTCGCCGAGGATCATGAACGTGGCGTGCTTCTTGTCCCAGCATTCGCCGATATTCGGGCAGCCGGCCTCTTCACACACGGTCACGAGCTTGTTCGACTTCACGATCTCGCGGGTTTCCATATAGCCCTGCGAGGTCGGCGCCTTCACGCGAATCCATTTCGGCTTGCGCATCACGTCCTGATCGGGGCGGTGCGCCTTTTCGGGATGCCGCGGGCGCGGCTTGTCGGTGACGGTATCGAGAATGGTGACCATGTTTGTCCTATCGCGTGCGGCGCGGGGCCGAACGACCGAATATCCAGAGGATCAGGATCGCGCCAAGAATGGCGACCACCAGATTGCCAAAAAAACCATAGAACGAGATGCCGGCAATACCGGCAATCGTCCCGCCGACAAAAGCGCCGGCTATGCCGACCAGGATATTGATGAGAAAGCCATGCTCGCGGTTCATGGTCTTTTCAGCCACGTAACCGGCCAGAAAACCGATCACAAGCAGTCCGAAAAAGCCGACACCTGACATTCCCATACCAGGTATTCCCATGAGGCCGTGGCTTTCGCCCATCATCCCGATCCTCGTTGCGTTCCCCCGCATATAGTCCACTTGTCGCGGGGGAAACAGGGGCTTTTCAGCCCTTTTCGAGCATTTGGCGGTCAGGCAGCATCACCAGACCGCACACAAACGCTGATCTTAAGCGCTGATCTCAAGCGTTGAGCGTGCGCCCATAGGCGTCGAGAACGCTTTCCTTCATCATCTCCGACAGGGTCGGATGCGGGAAGACCGTGTGCATCAGCTCTTCCTCGGTCGTCTCCAGGTTCATGGCGACGACAAAACCCTGAATGAGCTCGGTGACTTCCGCGCCGATCATGTGTGCGCCCAGAAGCTCGCCGGTCTTCTTGTCGAAGATGGTCTTGATGAAGCCCTGATCCTCGCCAAGCGCGATGGCCTTGCCATTGGCGGCGAACTGGAAGCGGCCAACGCGAATGTCGCGCCCGGCTTCCTTGGCCTTTGCTTCCGTCAGACCGACGGAGGCGACCTGCGGCTGGCAGTAGGTGCAGCCTGGGATCAGGCCCTTTTCAAGACCGTGAACGCCCGGCACGCCGGCGATCTTCTCGATGCAGATCACGCCTTCATGCTCGGCCTTGTGCGCCAGCATGGGCGGGCCCGCCACGTCGCCGATGGCGTAGATGCCATCGACATTGGTGCGGCCATAACCGTCCACGGCAACGCAGCCGCGATCCGTCTTCACGCCCAGCGCCTCGAGCCCGAGATTTTCAATATTGCCCTGTACGCCAACAGCCGAAATCAGCTTCTCGGCGGAAATCGTCTCGGTCTTTCCGTCCTTGGTCTCGATATGGGCGGTAACGCCGTCCTTGCCCTTCTCGACCTTGGAGACCTTTGCGCCGAGCTTGAACTTGATGCCCTGCTTCTCGAACTGACGCTGTGCGAATTTGGAAACTTCCGCATCCTCGACCGGCAGGATCTGCGGCATCAGCTCGACTACCGTCACCTCCGCCCCCATGGTGCGGTAGAAGGAGGCGAACTCCATGCCGATTGCGCCGGAGCCCATGACGACGAGCGACTTCGGCATCGTCTTGGGAACCATTGCCTCGAAATAGGTCCAGATCCGGTCACCATCAGGCTCGATGCCCGGCAGAACGCGCGGACGCGCGCCGGTGGCGACGATGATGTGCTTGGCCTTGTAGGTTCCGGGGCCCTTGGTGTTCTTCGGCGCGGGCGGCTGCGGCTGCATCGCCTTCTTCGCCGTTTCCGACACCACGACTTCGCCAGGCCTGGAAAGCTTGGCCTCGCCCCAGATCACGTCGATCTTGTTCTTCTTCATCAGGAACCCGACACCGCCATTGAGGCGCTGCGAGACCTTGCGCGAGCGGTCGACGACGGCGTCCACATCGGCCGTCACCTTGCCCTCGATGGAGAGACCGTAGTCCGTGCCGTTTTCGGCATAATGCTTGATCTCGGCCGAGCGGAGCAGCGCCTTGGTCGGAATGCAGCCCCAGTTGAGGCAGATGCCGCCCAGATGTTCGCGCTCGACGATTGCCGTTTTCAAGCCAAGCTGTGCAGCGCGGACCGCGGTCACATAGCCGCCCGGTCCCGAACCGATGATGATAACGTCGTAGTTTTCAGCCACAGCTGGTCTCTCCTTGTCGTCGTATCGTTGTTCCAGGGCGCGGGGCAGACCCGCGCCCTGAAAGAAAATCAGGCCCGCTGCGCCCCGCGCAGGCCGAAGGCGATGAGCAGGAGGAAGATGCCGTTCGACAACAGCTCAACCGCCAGCAGAATGCCCAGAATGGTTGCGGCCGCCCACGGCATGTCCGCCAGGATCATCACGCCGAGAACCAGCGAGACGAGGCCCGAGAACAGAACCCAGCCCCAGCCCGAAAGCGGGCGGAATGCAAAGGCGTACATGATCTTCACCACACCGAGCACGAGGAAGATGATCGCCACCAGAACCGTGAGCGAAACAATGCCCGCCGCCGGTTTCATGATGATGGAAACGCCCACTGCGAGCATCAGAACGCCCATGAGCAGCGCCCAGAGGAACCCGCCCCAGCCACGCACGCTGAACGCCTGCACGATCTGCAGCACGCCAAACAGGACGAAGGTCCATGCGGCCAGCATTGCAGCGGTCATCGTGGCCGCGAATGGATTGGCGAATGCCAGAATGCCGCCAATGAGTGAAATGGCGCCGAGCAGGGCAAGCCAGCCCCAGGAAGCGTGTACGCTTCTATTTCCTGCCGTATCGGCCATATGTCTATCCTTCCGCCTTTAAAACCCAAGCATTTCAGTAACGACCGGCGCGACTCCCGCACCGATCGACCTCGTGTTGTCGGCGTCCAGATGAACGCCGTCAAGCGGACTTGTGCGCGCCACACGGCCGGCGTCGAAGAAGCCGACACCCGTGTCCCGTGCGAGCGCTTCATATAAACCGGCGAGCTTTGCCGATTCGGAGCGCGCGTTATCGAACAGTACTGAAAAGTCGGGATCATCCGTCGCGCAGGCCTGCGGCGGCGCCATGACGAGCACTTTCGGAGCCGGATCGCCCATCGGGTAGTCATGGCGGCGCACGATGTCGACCAGACGCTGCATACCCTGTTTCGCACCAAAGGCGCGGCCACAGATGAACGGCTTCATGTCGTTCGTGCCAAGCATGATGATGACGAGATCAAGCGGTGCATGGCTCGTCAGAAGTGTCGGCAGAACCCGCGAACCATTGCGGTCAGCGCCGGCGGCGTAGTCGTCAAACACCGTGGTGCGGCCATTGAGCCCTTCGGCGATCACCCGGGCGCGGTCGCCCAGAGCGGCCTGAAGCGTGCTTGGCCAGCGGTCTTCAAAGGAATGGCGTCCGGGGCCAGCAGGATCGTACCCCCATGTCAGCGAATCGCCGTAGCACAGGATGGTCTTCATGTTCCGCCCCCGGACAAGATGTTCATTTGCGGCCTATACCAGCATCGCCATCGGGTTTTCGATGACCTGCTTGAAGGCGGCGAGGAGTTCTGCGCCAAGCGCGCCGTCGACTGCACGGTGGTCGGTCGAAAGCGTCACCGACATCACGGTCGCAACCTTCACTTCGCCATCCTTCACCACGGCCCGCTGTTCGCCCGCGCCGACCGCGAGGATCGTCGCATGCGGCGGGTTGATGACGGCGGCGAAGTCCTTGATGCCGAACATGCCCAGATTGGACACGGCCGT
>MRWG01001445.1_pt1 | contig 15203 bp, 12 predicted proteins | sample 1013341 | NCBI WGS metagenome assembly MRWG01 (sample SAMN06117577, study PRJNA244670) | biofilm metagenome | biome: Water; feature: Cathode Biofilm; material: Biofilm; isolation source: microbial consortium enriched at the cathode of a solar microbial fuel cell | place: USA: District of Columbia ... | reverse complement strand
CGATGCTGGTCGGGCGGGTGGGGGTGTTAGCCGAGGAGATCGAGGGGGCGAGCGTGCTGCGCGCCGGGCGTCGGGCGGTGCTGGTCATCACGCCCCGGGTCTCGGGTCCGTACCAGCTTCTGCCGCGGGCGCCGGGCGTGGGGGGCTCGTGAGCGATAGCCTCTTGCCCACGTGAGCGTTCTTCTCTCCATCATCTGGCTGGCGTTGGGGATCGCGCTGCTGGTCGGCGGCTCGGAGGCGCTCGTCCGCGGGGCGGCGCACCTGGCGCGGCTCCTGGGCATGCGCCCGTTTGTGATCGGCGTGACCGTGGTGGCGTTCGGCACGAGCGCCCCGGAGCTGGCGGCCTCGATCGGGTTCAGCCTCTCGGGCCAGTCCGAGGCGGCGATCACGAACGTGGTGGGCTCCAACATCGCGAACATCGGGCTGATCCTGGGTCTGACGGCGTTGATCAAGGCCGTGCCCGTTTCGCGCACCATCTTTCGGCGCGACGCGCCCATCATGGTCGGGGCGAGCGTTCTGGCGAGTCTGACGCTGCTCGACTTTCGGGTCACCCGACTGGAGGGGGCGTTCCTGGCCGCGGGCATCCTCGTGTACGTCTGGGTGACCTACCGGCTGGGGCGGACGGATCCCGAGGCGATCCGGCATGAACTCGATCGGGAGCGGGAGCACGGGCTCGACCTGGTCCGCCCGGAAGAGCCGAAACGCGCCTGGCGGAATATCGCCCTGATCCTGGTCGGGCTGGGGGGGCTGCTGATCGGGTCGCGTCTGGTGGTGATCGGGGCGATGGATCTGGCGACGAGCGTGGGCATCCCCCCGGCGGTGGTGAGTCTGACGATGGTCGCCTTCGGGACGTCGCTGCCGGAGCTTGCGGCGTGCGCCGTGGCGGCGCGGAAGGGGGAGCCGGAGATCGCGCTGGGCAACGTGGTGGGGTCGAACGTTTTTAATCTGCTCAGCGTCATGGGGGTCTCGGCCTGCGTGCGTCCGCTGAACGCTCCGGGGGACATCTGGATCCACCTGGGGGTCATGCTGGCCCTGAGTGTGGGGATGATGGTGGTTTCCGGACCTCGCCTCCGGGTGGGGCGTTGGGGGGGCGCCCTGCTGCTGCTGGCTTACCTGGCTTACGTGATCGTCGTCTACACGCGGAATCCGGGCGCCTGATCGAATCACCCCGGAGAATGGGGGAAAGCTCCCGCGGGGGAACGTCGATACCTCCTCCGGAGGTCCGCGGATGCTGCGAGTTCGGACAGCGCAAGCCAGGGCGGGGATGGAACTGGCGATGCCGGTCTTCCATCCGAAGCGTCACGACACCCTGCTGCTGCGCACGGGCGTGAAGCTGGAGCCGGCGACCATCCGGCGCCTGCGTGAGATGAACATGCCCGAACTCTGGATTCGGTATCCGAGTCTGGAAGTCGTCAGCGACTACGTGAACCCCGCGGTCTACGCCCAGCGCGCGGTGGTGACCCGTCAGATCGCGGACGCGTACGACACCTTCAGCACGCACGTTGACGCGGAGCTGGATTTCGGCGACTTCCGCGACGCGATGAACGGGATGATCGGGATGCTCAGCGAGCAGCCCCGCACGGCGCTCTTCCTCTCCGAGATGGTCGAGGCGGGTCAGCCCGAGGTTCGTCACGCCTCCAACGTGGCGTTTCTCAGCGTGCTCATGGGCCTGCGCCTCGAGTTCTACCTGATGAAGGAGCGTTCGCGCCTGCGCGGCGCCTACGCGAAGAACGTGGCCAACCTCGGCGTCGCGGGCATGATGCACGACATCGGCATGCTGCGTCTCGACGAGGAGACGATCGAGCGGTGGGAGCAGACGGGCGACGAGGAGGACGAGGCCTGGCGCGAGCACGTCATGATCGGGTACAACCTGGTCCGGGGTGAGCTGGAGCCCTCCGCCGCGGCCGCGGTTCTGCATCACCACCAGAAGTTCGACGGCACCGGCTTCCCCTTGCGCACGACGTTCGGCGGCGAAGAGGTGCCGATGGTCGGGTCAGACATCCACGTCTACGCGCGCGTGGTTGCGGCGGCGGACCTGTTCGACCGCCTGATGCACCCGCCCGGGGCGAGCGTCGATGACCCGGCGGCCTCTCTGCCCGTGGTGCGCGTGCTCCGGATGATGCAGCAGGAGCCGTACCGGGGGTGGATCGATCCGGTGGTGCTCAGCGGGCTGATCAGCGTGGCGCCCCCGTACCCCCCCGGGTCGGTGGTGCGTCTGAGCAACGGGGTGCGGGGCGTGGTCGTCTCGTGGACGCAGGCGGACCCGTGCCGACCCGAGGTGGTCGAGGTCACCGAGACCCTGGAGGCGAACGACGACGACACGCCGGGGGCGCGCATCGATCTTCGCGAGCACCCTGATCTGTGCATCGCGGAGATGGACGGGCACGACGTGACGGACGACAACTTCTCGCCCGATGACACGGGGTGTCCCCCGCTGGATTCGATCGCGCGGGCGATGGTCATGGGCGCCCAGCCGCCCGGAGCCAAGTCACCCGAGGCCCCCGAGCAGCGCAAGGCGGGCTGACCGGGGACGACCGGCTTACGGGGACGGGGGCGTGCCGGCTTCCGTCGTCTTCCCCTTCGGGGGGGCGCCGCGACGCCCGCGCGTCCCGGCGCGTGAGCGGGCGCCCTGCTGGGGGCGTCCGTCCTCACCGATGATGTACCCGTTGGCCTTGAGCGTTTCCTCGTCCCACGGCTCGGCGATGACCTCGCCGGGGCTGGGCTCGCGGAGCAGCACGCGCGTGCCCGACTCGAGGCCGGAGGTGATCTCGGCGTAGGTGTCGGAGGTGCGTCCGACGCCGACGGGGCGGCGTGTGAACTTGGAGCCCTCGGGGACATAGACGAACCGGACCGCGCCGTCGTTGAAGACCGCCTGGACGGGGACGGCCAGGGCCTCCTCGACCGCGCCGAGCACGAGGCGGGCCTCGCACCGGAGCGAGGGCTTGAGCAACCCATCGTGGTCCCCGGCGTCGAGGGCGATCTTGACGGTGTATTCGCGTCGGTTGGGATCGCGCCATCCGCCGCCCTCGGCGAGCACGCCGATGGACTCGACCGTGCCCTGGAGTTCCAGCCCGACCGCCTCGATGGTGACGCGGGCGCTCTGGCCGGGTCGGACGCGTCCGGCGAGCGACTCGTGGACCTTGACCGAGGCGATCATCTCGCTCGTGTCGGGCAGGGTGATCATCAGGTCGTTGGGGCGGATCTGGCGCCCGATGGAGATCGGGCCTTCCTGCTGCCAGCGCCAGTTGTCACGCTGCGCGGTCGAGCCGTAGACCACCAGGCCGTCCTGTGGCGCGAGGATGGTGCACTTCTCCAGTTGGTCGCGTTCCTCGGCGAGGCGTTCTTCACGCATCTGGAGCTGGCGGGCCTTGTTGGCCAGCGCCGACTGCTTGTTCTTGAGGTTGATCTCGTTCTGGCGTTCGACGCGCTGCAGCTCCGCGATGGCCTCGTCCACGTCGGAGAGCTTCTGCTTCTCGTCGCGCGGGTACTGGTACTCCTTGTAGATCTTGTCGGTGAGCAGGGCCTTCTCCAGCTCCGCCTGCGCCTCGATGAAGGCGAGGAAGTCCTGGTCGTACTCGTTCTTGCTCACGAACTCCTTCTCGAAGAGCGCCTGCGTCTGCTCCCACTTGTCGGTCAGACGCTGGAGTTCACGCTCCGCCCGCTCGATGGCGAGGCTGTTGGCCTGGCGGGTCTTCTTGTCCTCGCCCTGGCGCCATTGCTCCAGGGCCAGCTCCTTGAGCGTGAGGTCGAGCTGGGCCTTGCGCAGCTTGGACTCGTTGTCCGACTTCTGGATCTCGACCTCCGCCTCCGCCGCGTCGAGCGCGAGCTGGGCCTCCTCCACGCGAAGCTCGTCCTCGGCGATCTCCGTCTCGATCGCGTCGGAGTTCAGACGCACGAGCAGGTCGCCCTTCTTGACCCGTGATCCCTCGGGGACGATCTCGACGACGGTGGTCTCGCGCTCCAGCTCCGAGCGGATCTCGATCTGGTTGCGGGCCTCGAGTTCTCCCCCCGCGAGGGTCGTGATGTCGAAGGCCCGCACCGAGGCGACGCCGAACTCGGTGGTTCGATCGTTCTCCGCGGCGCCCGCGTCCCGACCGAGGGCGAGCCAGCCCCCGCCGAGCAGGACGACGCCGGCCACCCCCAGCACGATCCAGAGGGTCGCCCCGGCGCGACGGTGGGCGGAGGGGCGTGAGTTGAGCTGCTGTGCCTGTCCCATCGATTCGACTCCCTGACGCGAGATCAAGACCCGGACATCTGATGGTACGTACCGCGCGGGGCGCGTCGGGTTTCCCTAAGGTGATGCCCGATCGGCCTTTCACCCCTCTGACGCCCATGCCCGCCGACCCCGACAGCCCGACGCCCCAACGCCCCGACGCGCCGACCCGCGGCTCGAGCACGCGGGCGATCCTGGTCGCGATCGCGGCGCCTGTGGAGTTGGACGCCGTTTGCCGCGGGTGCGGGCTCGATCCGGGCGTCGTGACGCCCTGGAGAGCCCAGACGCTGGCGCCGGGGGTCGATCTGGTGCTGACCGGGGTGGGGAAGGCGAACGCCGCGGGAGGGGTCGCGCGGGTCTTCGACCCGGACCGGCACGCCGGGGTGATGAGCCTGGGGATCGGGGGGACGCTCGACGAGCGGTCGCCGATCGGCTCGGTGGTGCTGGGGGAGTCGAGCCTGTTCGCCGACGAGGGGGTGCAGACCCCCGAGGGATTCACCGCGTGTGCCCGGATGGGGTTCCCCCTTACTCGATTTCCGGATGATGAGATCCGGTGTGATCCCGACTGGCTCGGGGCCTGGAGCGGGCGGGTCGATCGGGTGGCGCGGATCGCGACCGTCTCGACGTGCTCGGGGACCGACGCGCTCGCCCGGGAGGTGCGGGCCCGGACGGGGGCGGAGGTCGAGGCGATGGAGGGGGCCGCGGTCGGGCTGGTGAGCCGGGCGATCGATCCGGGCGTGGCGTTCGCGGAGCTTCGGGTGGTGAGCAACACGACGGGGGACCGGGGGGGGCAGCGTTGGGCGCTGGAGGAGGCGATGGGGAGGCTCTCGGGCGTTCTCGGACGTCTGGGTCTGGTGGAAGGCGGCGCGGCGGGCTGAATCCCCGGTGGGGGGGATGGCTGCGCCGGTGCTGCGTCCTCGAACGTCTGGTCTGCGATCGGGGCGCAGACCCCGCTTAATCCGGGTCATCGGTCCGCCGATGTGTGCCACACGGCGCGATCACGGGTTCTGACCCCGTGCCCGCGTCGACGAGTGGAGGCGGGACGCCGATGGCAGGTGGGTCCAAATCACGGAAGAAGCCCCTGGGTGGGCTGCGGACGATCGGTTCGCTGCGTCCGGGGGCGATGCCGGTGGCGATCGACTTCGGCGCCGGCTCGCTCAAGGCGCTGCAGTTGTCGAGCGGTGAGCCCGAGGCGTTGGTGGCGGCGGCGGAGCTGACCACGCCGGAGGACTGCCTGTACGACCCGGCCAAGCGGCTGCGCTGGCAGATCGAGGCGTTGCCCAAGCTGATCAAGCAGGCGAAGTTCAAGACGACGCGCGCCGTCTGCGCCATTCCCTCCCCGCTCCTGTTCTGCAAGCACATGCAGTTTCAGAAGAGCGACGAGGTCACCACGCAGGACATGCTCAACGCGGCGCTGCCCTCGCAGGTGGGGTGCGACCCGGCGATGCTGCTGACGCGTCACATCGAGGTCGAGCAGACGGCCCGAGCCGGACGGACCGAGGTGATCTGCTTCGCCGCCGGGCGTGAGCTGGTCGCCCGGCTGATGCACGCGATCAAGGCGGCCAAGCTGGAGCCGGTGGGGATCCACAACGAGTTCACCGCCCTGCTCCGCGCCTTCGCCCCCCGGGCGGGTGAGCCCAGTGACCCGACGCCCACGGTGTACATCGATCTGGGTCGCGTCTCGACGAACGTGATGATCGCCAGCGCCGGGGAGATGCTCTTTGCCCGGACCATCGGGTTCGGGGGGCTGCACCTGGACCAGGCGATCACCAGCCAGCTCAAGTGCTCGCTCAGCCAGGCCCGCAAGGAGCGGCTGGCGCTGACGAGCCTGCGTCCCCAGGAGTCCGCGCCGGGCGCGGAGGGGCAGGGGACCGACGACCGGCCGAGCGAGCAGACGCCCGCGTCGCCTGCGACCGCGACGGTCTCGCGGGTCACCCGCCAGATCAACCTGCGTGAGCCGCTCGAGATCCTCGTGGACGAGATCTCGATGTGCCTGCGTTACCAGCGTTCCCTGCTGCCGGACCGGCCGGTGGGGCGCGTGGTGTTTGTCGGGGGCGAGTCGCGTCACCGACCGCTCTGCGCGGAGATCGCCAGGGCGTTGCGTCTTCCGGCGCAGGGCGCCGACCCGATGTCGAGGATTGCACGCTCGGGGAGTGAGCCGTGCGTGGATGTGGACCTGAGTCAGGCCCAGCCAGGCTGGGCGGTCGCGCTGGGCATGTGCCTGAGCCCGACGGACCTGTGAGGAAAGGCGGCGACTCTCGATGGCCAGCCCCAAGAACCCAAACCAGCCCAGCCAGAGCACGTTTCTGCCCACCGACTACGTCAAGGGCAAGACCCAGACCCGGGCGAACGTGCTCGCGTTGATCCTGTTCGGCGCCGTCATCATCGGCGTCGTCGGCGCGTTCTTTCTCAACAACACGCGTCTGCAGAGCGTGATGAGCCGGGAACAGGACGTGGACGACCAGACGCGTCGGGCGGCGGAGCATCTCGACCAGCTCAAGGCGTTGCGTGAGCAGCGTGAGGGGATGATCGAGAGCGCCGAGCTGGTGACCGCGCTCATCGAGCGGGTGCCCCGGAGCGTGCTGCTCGCCGAGCTGGTCCGGGACATGCCCGAGGACCTGGTGCTCACCGAGGTGAACCTCTCGGGCGAGCGGCTGAAGGCGCCCAACAAGCCCAAGGCCGACACCGCGGGCGGCAAGAAGAAGCGTCCGAGCGCCCGGTCGATCAGCAAGAAGGTCGCGGTGGGCAAGAAGGACGAGGAGCCCGAGGAGCCCAAGGTGCTTCCGCCCCGGTTCAAGCACCGGGTGGTGCTGACGGGCCTGGCCTCGCTGAACAACGACGTGGCGGACTACCTGGCCCGGCTGAAGGAGTCCCCGCTCTTCGGCGCGGTGGAGCTGCAGTACATCGCCGAGACGAAGGTCGAGGACGTGGAGCTGCGCAAGTTCCAGATCAGCATGAACCTGCTGAGTGACGCGGACGTGCGTCAGGTCGAGGCCGCGGTCGAGACCTCGCTCATCCAGGACGCGTTCGGCGAGCTGGCGCCGGCGTTGACCGCTCCCCCCGTTGAGTCCTACGGCCTCGCCCCCTCGGGCGAGGACGGCAACTGAAAGGCGCCCGACCATGAACTTCGGACTCCGAGAGGTCATCATCTTCCTGGTCGTGCTGGCGATGCCTGTGGGCGCGTACTTCGCGATCTTCAAGCCGCAGAACGAGAAGATCGAGGACAAGAAGGCGCAGATCATCCACAAGGAGCAGATGCTCACGCTGCTGCGTGAGGAGACGAGCCGCAACGAGGATCTGCAGCGTGCCAACGAGGAGATCGCCGAGCGGATCGAGGAGATCGAGTCCCGCCTGCCCACGGGCAAGGAGGTCGATCAGATCGTCCGCCAGGTTTCCGAGATCGCCGTGGCCTCCGGCCTGGAAGCCCCCACGTTCAAGAGTTCGTCGCCGATCGCGGCGGCGCGGTACTTCGAGCAGCCGCTCGAAATGACCACCAAGGGCTCGTTCAAGGGGTACTACGAGTTCCTCGCGAGCCTTGAGCGCATGCCCCGGATCACCCGCATCGTGGACATGAAGGTCGTCCGAGCCCGCGAGGACGCGGAGATCGAGGTCGACTTCACGCTCAGCATCTACTTCCGTGCCGACGAGGGGAGCTCGACGTGAGCACCGAGAACACCGATTCCTTGAACGACGCTCCCCAGGGAGAGAACGCCAAGCTGATGCTCGACCTGGGCGAGCAGGCCCCGCCGACCAGCTCGGGATCCGGGGGCGGGATGATCGCGGGCGGCGTGTTCAACCCGAACATGCTCGAGTCCGCGGGCTCGCCCGGCTCGGGCGACCCGGCCTCGACCGAGCTGTTCGCCAAGCCCAAGAGCCCCTTCCGGGGGCAGACCTTCTTCATCGGCGCCGTGCTCGTCATGGGCATCGGTGTGGTCGTCGGGATGCGTCAGCTCTCGATCGCGGCGGCGAAGGCGGGAGAGATGTACAGCCTGGACTTCAAGCCCGAGGCCGAGGATGTCGAGGCGGTGGCGAAGTTCGACCGGGTGATGCGGGACCTGGAGCTTTCCGGGCGTCCGATGCAGGTGCCGCTCGACAAGCTGACCAAGAGCCCGTTCACGTTCTCGTTCAACGACGAGCCGGTCCAGATCGAGGACGGGGAGGACATGTCGCTGGCGCAGCTGCGCGAGGCGCAGCGTCAGGCGGCGCTCGAGGAGCAGCGTCAGGCCGCGGCCGTGGAGGCGCGCAACAACGAGATCATGAGCGCGCTGGCGGAGATGAAGGTGCAGAGCGTGCTGGGGGGGGGGACCCCGGTGGCTCGGGTGAGCGGCGAGGCCGTCCGCGAGGGCGACATGCTGGGCATCTTCCGTGCCGTCAAGATCTCCGGTCGGACCGTGGTCCTGGAGGTGGACGACCGCTACTTCGCGATCCAGATGGGCGTAGAGCCCCGCGAGATCCATCGCTGATCCCATCCCCGCGGAGACGCACGTGGCGACGCACAACATCGATGACATCCTGAACGAGCTGGGGCTCGATGACGCCGGCGGCGGTCGGCCCCCGAAGCGATCGCCCGATCCCAAGTCCGCCAACCCGACCAAGGGCAAGGGGCACCGGATCGACAAGGCGAAGGAGTCGTTCGCGCCGCTCCCCGCGATGCCCTCCGGGCAGCGCCGCTACGGGCATGATGAGAACGCCCCGCCCACGCCCGATCCGGCGGTCAAGAACGCCCCCATCCCCGCCCCCAAGGCGAGCGTGGGTGAGGCGTTGAGCGAGATCTACAGCCCGGAGGAGGGCGAGTCGGGGGGCGCCGAGCTTGGTGAGATCCTCATCGAGCGGCAGATCGTCACGCCCGAGCAGATGACCGCGGCGCGTCAGGTGCTGCGGCAGAGCCCCGGCGGGCGCCTCAGCACGATCCTGATCGAGCAGGGCGCCGACGAGGCGAGCATCCAAAGCGTCGTCGCGGAGATCGCCGGCGTGCCCTTCGAGCGTGTCGATCTGGACAAGGGCCTCGAGGGCGGGTTCGACGGGACGATGCTCCAGCGTCTGGGGACCGAGTACTGCAAGATGCAGGCGGTCCTCCCGCTCCGGATGGACGGCGCGCGTCTGGTCGTGGGCGCGACCAGCGCCGACGATGTCTTCCTGCTTGACGAGATCAAGTCGCGCCTCGGTGTGCCGGGCGTGAAGCTCGTGCTCGTGACCAGCGCGGACCTGCGCGCCGCGTTCGAGATGGTCGGCGCCGGGCAGCAGGATGACGTGGATCTCTCCGACCTGCTCGACGGCGTGGACGAGGCCGACGTTGAGGTCGATCGCGCATCGGCCGAGGGGTCGGCGGTCGATCTCGAGCAGCAGGCGGGCGAGTCGCCCGTCATCCGCTATGTGAACTACATCATCCAGACGGCCGTGAAGGAGGGCGCATCCGACATTCACATCGAGCCCGCCGAGAAGAAGCTCAAGGTCCGTTTCCGGATCGACGGCGTGCTCTTTGAGATGATGAACCCGCCCGCCTCGATGTCCAGCGCGATCACCTCGCGCCTCAAGATCATGGCGAACCTGGACATCTCCGAGCGCCGCGTTCCCCAGGACGGACGCATCCGCTGCACCGTGGGCGGACGCAAGCTCGACCTGCGTGTCTCCACCCTGCCCAGCGGGTACGGTGAGAAAACCGTCATGCGTATCCTGGACACCAAGTCCATCCAGGTCGAGCTGGCCGATCTCGGGTTCGACGACACCACCTACCAGACCTGGCGCAAGGAAGTCACCGCGCCCCACGGCATCATCCTCGTCACCGGCCCGACCGGTTCGGGTAAGACGACCACCCTGTACGCGTCGCTGCGCCAGCTCGACAAGAACAAGCTCAACATCTCCACCGTCGAGGACCCGATCGAGTATCACCTCGACGGGATCACGCAGACCCAGACCCACGAGAAGATCGGGATGACCTTCGCCAAGGCCCTCAAGGCCCTGCTGCGTCAGGACCCCGACGTCATCATGCTCGGCGAAATCCGCGACCACGAGACGGCCCACACCGCCGTCCAGGCCGCGCTGACCGGTCACCTTGTGCTCTCCACGCTCCACACCAACGACGCGCCCAGCTCCGTGACCCGACTGGTGAACATCGGGCTCGAGCCCTTCCTGGTCGGCGCCGCGCTCAACGGCGTGCTCGCGCAGCGCCTCGTCCGTCGCCTCTGCAAGGAGTGCGCCGTCGAGGAACAGCCCAGCGAGGAACTCCGCGAGTACCTGGAGATTCAGGGCATGCCCACGGAGAAGACCTGGGTCGCCAAGGGGTGCGACAGGTGCCGCAGCACCGGGTACTCCGGGCGTGTCGGCATCTACGAGTTGCTCACCGTGGACGATCAGCTCCGCGACGTCGTGGCCCGAAACCCGAACGTCTCCGAGTTCCGGCGCATGTGTCTGGAGCGCGGCATGACCAGCCTGCGCGAGGACGGCATGCGCAAGGTCTCCCAGGGCCTGACGACCATCCAGGAAATCCTCCGCGTCACCGAGGCGAGCATCTAGACCCTTCCCCGCTTCCCTTGCCCGGGGGGGCGGCGGGCTCCGGGGTGACGATCTCTTCGCGGGCGCCTTCGACGCCCCCTCGCCTCACGGGAACAACATCGCGCCCCGCGACCGGCGTTCCCCGCGCCCGGATCGGGAGGCGCCCGTCCCCGGCTTCATCCTGTCGCCTCCCCCGCCGGCCCGATTCCGTCCGAAATCCGGTTCGGCTTCGCTATGCTGTTGTCTTCAGGAGGCATACGCATGAGTGACGGCGGCATCGAATCGGTCCTGCACGAGAACCGGGTCTTTCCCCCGCCAGCGCCCGAGCGCGTGGGCACCCCCCGGTGGCTCGTCCCCTCCATGGATGAGTACCGGAAGATGCATGCCCGGTCCGTCGAGGACCCGGAGGGGTTCTGGGGCGAGGCCGCGAGCGAGCTGCACTGGTTCGAGCCCTGGACCCGCGTCCTCGACTGGAAGACCCCGGACGCGAAGTGGTTCGCCGGGGCCAAGACCAACCTGTGCTACAACTGCGTGGACCGGCACGTGGAAGAGGGGCGGGGCGATCACCTGGGCATCGTCTGGGAGGGCGAGCCGGTGGAGAACGGCGCCCCCGAGATCCGGCGTCTGACCTACGCCGAACTCCAGCGTGAGACGGCGAAGTTCGCCAACGTGCTCAAGAAGCTGGGCGTGAACAAGGGCGACGTCGTGACCATCTACATGGGGATGGTTCCCGAGCTGGCGATCGCCGTCCTCGCCTGCGCGCGTATCGGGGCGGTGCACTCGGTCATCTTCGGCGGGTTCAGCGCCCAGGCGATCGCCGACCGCGTCGCCGACGCCAACTCGAAGATCATCGTCACTTGCGACGGCTCGTGGCGGCGTGGAAAGGTCGTTCCCCTCAAGGAGAACGTGGACAGCGCGATCGCCGAACTCGACGGGCGGATCGTGGAGAGCGTCGTCGTCCTGAAGCGTTGCCACAACCAGGTGGTCCACCACGACGGGCGCGATCACCACTGGGACGACCTGATGCTCGCCGCCAGCGAGGACTGCCCCTGCGAGCCGCTCGACAGCGAGCACATGGCCTTTCTGCTTTACACCTCGGGATCAACGGGCAAGCCCAAGGGCATCGTGCACACGCTCGGCGGGTACATGGTCTTCACGTATCTGACGAGCAAGTACGTCTTCAACCTGATCCCCGGCCTCGACGAGCCCCGGCGCGACGACGCCCAGAACGGGCAGCTCTACTGGTGTACCGCCGACGTCGGCTGGATCACGGGGCACTCGTACATTCTCTACGGCGTGATGCCGACCGGTGTGCCCACGCTGATGTACGAGGGCGCCCCGAACTTCCCCGCCGAGGACCGGTTCTGGGAGATCGTCGAGCGCCACAAGGTCACGCAGTTCTATACCGCGCCCACCGCCATCCGGGCGTTCATGAAGTGGGGCGAGGCGCACCCCGCGCGGCACGACCTGTCCTCCATTCAGGTGCTCGGGACCGTCGGCGAGCCGATCAACCCCGAGGCCTGGATGTGGTACCACAAGGTCATCGGGAAGGAGCGTTGCCCCATCGTCGATACCTGGTGGCAGACGGAGACCGGTGGGCACATGCTCACCCCCCTGCCCGGCGTCACCCCGACCAAGCCCGGCTCGTGCACCCTCCCCTTCTTCGGCATCGACGCCGCCATCGTCGACGAGGACGGCAAGGAGCAGCCCAAGGGCGACGGCGGCCTGCTCGCGATCCGCAAGCCCTGGCCGGCGATGCTGCGGGGCATCTTCAACGACCGCGACCGGTTCATCGACACCTACTGGTCCAAGCTCCCGGGCATGTATTTCCCCGGGGACGGCGCCCACACCGACAAGGACGGGTATTTCTGGATCATGGGGCGGGTGGACGATGTGATCAACGTCTCCGGGCACCGGCTCGGGACGATGGAGGTCGAGAGCGCCCTGGTCAGCCACCCCGCGGTGGTGGAGGCCGCGGTCGTCGGGATGCCCCACGAGATCAAGGGCACGGGGATCGCCGCCTTCGTCACGCTGGGCGACGCCGGGGACCCGACCGAGGCGTTGAAGGGGGAACTCCGGGAGCACGTGAGCAAGGAGATCGGGGCGATCGCCAAGCCGGACCAGATCCGGTTCACCGCGGCCCTGCCCAAGACCCGTTCGGGCAAGATCATGCGAAGACTGCTCCGTTCGATCGCCGCGGGCGAGACCCGGATCACGCAGGACACCTCGACCCTGGAGGACTACGCGGTGGTCGCGAAGCTGCAGGAAAGCGAAGAGGGTTAGGGGCGAGAGAGAAAGTTCGGGACGCGGGTGGTACGCTGAAGCGGTCCCATCACCGCCTCCGAGACAAATCCATGATCGTGCGCACGGAAGCTGCCGTCCTTGTACTCCTCGCGTTCGTCGCGCCGGCGTGGTCACGCCAGCCCGATGTCACCCCGATCGAGGCGGCGGCGCAGCCCGGTGCGCCATCAGCCGATGACGCCCTGGGCGACGGGGCGATCTCGCTCGATTCCCACGTGCTCGATGACGCCAACGACTGGTCCATCCGCCAGCTCAACGTCTACTGGGACAACGACGGGACGGTCCCCAAGCTGCTCAACGACTCCGACCGGCACTACACGAACGGGACCAAGCTGGAGATCGCGCTGACGCCCTCCGAGTCGTTCGCCGACGCGGTGCGCACGTTCGGCGACCGCTTTGACCCGATGCCGGGCGCCCGTGTGGGCGTCGGGCTCAACGTGGCCCAGCACATCTACACGGCGTTCGACATCACGATCGCCAATCCCCCGTCCACGGCGCGACCGTACGCGGGGTACCTGGCCTTCGGGGCGTTTGTGCAGCGTGCGAGCGATGACGTCCACGACCACCTGGAGCTGAGCCTGGGCGTGGTGGGGGAGTGGTCGGGCGCCGAGGCGACGCAGAAGTTCATCCACGCCGCGTTTCCCAACCAGGACAAGCCGCAGGGGTGGGGAACCCAGCTCTCCAACGAGCTGGCGATCAACCTGCGCTACCAGCGATCCTGGCGGTTCCAGAAGGCGCAGATCGGCCGTCTGGAGCTGGATGGGATCCCCCGCCTCGGGTTCGACGCGGGCAACGTCTTCGTGCGGGCCAACGCGGATCTCACCTTCCGCCTCGGGTTCAACCTGCCCGACGACTTCGGCCCCGGGCGTCTGCTGGACTACTCCGACGTCACCGGAACCTGGGGGGGGGACTGGGGGGTCTACGCCTACGTGCGTGGGGGCGCCAGGGCGGTGGCTCGCAACATCTTCCTCGACGGCAACACCTTCGCCAACTCGCGCTCGGTGGACAAACGCCCCATCGTCGCCTCGATCACCGCCGGTCTCATGGGGCGCTACCACCACCTCGAGGCGGGCTGGAGCATCACCTGGCTGAGCGAGGAGTTCGACACGCAGGGCAACGGGGACTCCTTCGGCACGCTCTTCGCGCGGCTGAGCTTCCCGTTCTGAGGCCTACCGCTTCCCGGGCGTGAAGGGGGCGAGCTTGAAGTTGGTCTTGTGCGTGCCCACGGGGTTGCCCTTGGCGTCCACGCCGCGCATGTACTTCTTCTCCCAGTCCGCGCCGCCGGTCTCGGCGTTCTTCTGGATGATCTCGGCGCGGGACTTGGTCGCCTCGACGACCTGGCGGTGAAGCTCGGGGTTGTGGCGCACGTCCACGACTTCGGGCTGGACGGCCTCGAGCAGGTGCATGGGATAGGGGGTGAGCAGGCAGACCGGGTCCCCCTTGCGGAACCAGACCGGCGAGTTGCGGCGCATGATCTTCCAGTTCATGGTGAAGGTCATCGAGAGCCAGTCGGTCTCGACGATGCCCTCCAGGGCCTGGAGGTTGTCCATGGGCCAGTTGGGGGGGCCGTGGACCCAGAGGGCGTACCCCTGGGTGGTTCGGAAGAGCCAGGGGAGGGCGAAGGTGAGGATGCCGCCCCCGAAGTGCGAGCTGATGGTCTTGGCGAGCAGATCGGCGTTGGCGTCGTCCTCGAAGGTGACCTTGAGTCCGGAGGGATCCATCTTTCCGTTCCAGGTGGCGCTGAAGGTCACGGGGGATCGGACGAGCCAGCCCCCCTGGTTGGCCATGTTGAGGGGAAGGCAGCGGTAGGGCTGGCGGTTGGGGAACTCGTCCATCCACTGGCGCCGGGCGGGGGACGGCTCGATGACGTAGCCGGGGTTGGGGCCGACCTGGTAGGCCTTGAGGGAGACGGGGGGGTGGTCGCTCGTGTCGTGGTCGGGCATGACCGCATCGTAGAGATTCGCGCGGGGCGAGACACGCGCCGAGCCGGGCCTCGATCGGGACGGGGTGCTAGGCTTGGGCGATGTCAGCGCTCGTGGGCGTCATCATGGGTTCCCGGTCGGACTGGGAGACGATGCGCCACGCGTGCGAGACGCTCGAGGCGTTGGGGGTGCCCCACGAGTCTCGGGTGGTCAGCGCCCACCGGACGCCGGACCTGCTCTTCGAGTACGCCTCGGGGGCGCGGGCTCGGGGGCTG